>ENA-UOWG01001355-UOWG01001355.1-activated-sludge-metagenome-genome-assembly--contig:-NODE-1355-length-24730-cov-17.870557_pt1 | contig 24730 bp, 20 predicted proteins | sample MGYA00238147_ERZ761563 | MGnify/ENA primary metagenome ERZ761563 (study PRJEB28884, sample SAMN05720216) | anaerobic digester metagenome | isolation source: active sludge of municipal... | reverse complement strand
TGCTGGTGACGCTGCCCGCCGACTTCAGCGCCGATCCCGCCAACGCCGACCTGGTGGCGGCTTTCAAAGCCAAGAATCAGGACCCTACCGGCCCGTTCGTGATGCCCGCTTATGCCGGCGTGCAGATCATCGCCGACGCGATCAAGGGCGCCAAAACCGAGGATGCGGTCAAGCTGGCCGACTACATCCGCAAGAACAGTTTCGACACCCCTATCGGCAAGGTGGCGTTTAAGGAGAATGGCGATCTGAAGGAGTTTGAGTTCGTCATCTTCACTTGGCACGCCGACGCCACCAAGACGCCGGTTAAATAAGGCTAAAGGCTAAAGGCTAAAGGCTAAAACCCATGACAATGAGCGGGGGTTGGGAAACATCACCAAGATTTGGAATCAGCTTCCTTTTACCTTTTACCTTTTACCTTTAGCCTGCCTTTGACCCTATGTCCGGTTTCTCCCTCCTCGAATTCCTCCAACAGATCATCAACGGTCTGACTCTGGGCAGCATCTACGCCCTGATCGCCATTGGCTACACCATGGTGTACGGCATCATCGGCATGATCAATTTCGCCCACGGCGAAATCTACATGATCGGCGCTTATGTGGGCCTGCTGGTCATCACCGCGCTGGGGCTGTTCGGCGTGGACAGCATTTCGATGATTCTGCTGGCGACGCTGGCGATCAGCATCCTGGTGACTGCCTCCTACGGCTGGACCGTAGAGCGGTTGGCCTACCGGCCGCTGCGCGGCAGCCCCCGGCTGGTGCCGCTGATCTCGGCCATCGGCGTCTCGATCTTCCTGCAGAACTACGTCCAGTTGGGTCAGGGCGCCCGCGATGTGTCCATGCAGCCGGTGCTGACCGGCGGCTGGCGCTTTGGGCCGGAAGGTGACTTTCAGGTCTATCTGTCCTACATGCAGGTGCTGATTGCGGTGGTCACGGTGGCCTTTATGACTGGCCTGACCCTGTTTATCGGCCGTTCGCGCATGGGCCGCGCCTGTCGCGCCTGCTCCGAGGATCGGGCCATGGCCAATCTGCTCGGCATTGACACCGACCGAGTGATCGCTGTGACCTTCGTCCTGGGCGCGGCGCTGGCGGCGGTGGCCGGCGTGCTGGTCAGCATGTACTACGGCCTGGTCAATCCCTTCATCGGCTTCATGGCGGGACTGAAAGCGTTCACGGCGGCGGTGCTGGGCGGCATCGGCAGCATCCCCGGCGCGATGCTGGGCGGGGTGGTGTTGGGGCTGGCCGAAAGCTTCGCCTCGGCTTATCTGCAAACTGAATACAAGGATGTGGTGGCGTTTGGCCTGCTAATCGGCGTGTTGCTGGTGCGACCCACCGGTCTGCTGGGCCGTCCGGACGTGGAGAAGGTGTAATGCGCCGCACCCTGGCCGATGCCTTGCTGGCGGCGGCGCTGACCGCCGTATTGCTCATACCGATCTTTGGCCTGCGCATCCACGTGGACGGCGTCAACGTCTCGTTGAGTCGCACGCCGACGCCGGTGATCGTCGCCGTCGTAGCCGTTTTCCTGCTGCGGCTGTTCGGGCAGCCGTTGCGAAGAGCCTGGGCCGCGTTGCGTGTCCCGGCTTCCTGGCGCGAGAACGTCGTTACCGCGACCTTCAGCCAGGTCAAACAGCAACCCCGCTATCAATGGGCGCTGTGGCTGTTGCTGCTGGCCGCGGCGGTCGTGTGGCCGTTCACCGCCTCGCGCGGCGCAGTGGACGTGATGACGCTGGCGTTGATCTACGTGATGCTGGGGTTGGGTTTGAACATCGTGGTCGGTTTCGCCGGCCTTCTCGTGCTGGGCTACGCCGCGTTCTACGCGGTCGGCGCGTATACCTACGCCTTGTTGGCTCAGAACTTTGGCCTGTCGTTCTGGCTGGGCCTGCCGGTCGCCGGGGCGCTGGCGGCCTTGACCGGCTTCCTGCTTGGCCTGCCGGTATTGCGGCTGCGCGGCGATTATCTGGCCATCGTCACCCTGGGTTTTGGCGAAATCACTCGCCTGCTGCTCAACAACCTGAATTTCCTCACCGGCGGCCCCGACGGCATCGGCAACATTCCGCGTCCCACCCTGTTCGGGCTGGAATTCAGCCGCCGGGCTAGTGAGGGCGGAACTACCTTCCACGAGTTTTTCGGCATTGATTACAGCGGCGACTATGGCGTGATTTTCATGTATCTGCTCGGCCTGGCGCTGGTGCTGCTGATCCTGTTCGTCATCAACCGCCTGCTGCGGATGCCGCTGGGCCGGGCCTGGGAGGCGCTGCGCGAGGACGAAATCGCCTGCCGCTCGCTGGGCCTGAGTCCGACCACCATCAAGCTGTCGGCGCTGACGCTGAGCGCCGCCTTCGCCGGACTGGCCGGGGCCTTCTTCGCCGCCCGCCAGGGCCACATCAATCCGGAATCGTTCACCTTCATCGAATCGGCGATGGTGCTGGCGATTGTGGTTTTGGGCGGGATGGGTTCGCAGCTCGGCGTGATGCTGGCTGCCATCGCCATTACCGCGCTGCCGGAACTGGCGCGCGAGTTCGACGAATACCGGATGCTGGCCTTCGGGCTGGTCATGGTGCTGATGATGATCTGGCGACCACAGGGCCTGATCCCCGCCGTCCGCCCCCGGCTGGAACTGCCGGAACATGCGGGGGCCACGCGATGAGCCTGGAACTGGCTAACACGCCTGCCGTCGAGCCGGCCAGCCGTCCGCTACTGGAAGTTCGCCATCTGAGTATGCGGTTCGGTGGCCTGCTGGCGGTGGACAAGGTCGCATTCACGGTCCGCCGCGACCAGATTTTCGCCATCATCGGCCCCAACGGCGCGGGCAAAACCACCGTATTCAACTGCGTCGGCGGGTTCTACCGGCCCACGACCGGCACGGTGGCGCTGGACGGCCAACCGCTGCACGGTCTGTCCAGCCACCGCATCGCCCGGCTGGGGCTGGTGCGCACTTTCCAGAACGTGCGCCTGTTCAAAACCATGACCGTGGTCGAGAATCTGCTCATCTCGCAGCATACCCAACTGGAAACCCGCCTGCTGCCCGGCCTGTTCAAGACCCCGAAGTATCGCCGCGCCGAGGCGGAGGCGCTGGACCGGGCGGCGTTCTGGCTGGAAAAGGTCGGCCTGCTGGCCGTCGCCAATCGCGAAGCCGGCAATCTCGCCTACGGGCAACAGCGGCGCTTGGAAATCGCCCGCTGCATGATCACGCATCCCAAACTGCTGATGCTGGACGAGCCGGCGGCGGGCTTGAACCCGCAGGAGACCCGCGATCTGGACCGGCTGATCAACGAACTGCGCGCCGAGCACGGCGTGGCGGTGCTGTTGATCGAGCACGATATGAGTCTGGTGATGGGCATTTCCGACGAAATCCTGGTCATGGAGTATGGTCGGCCCATTGCGACCGGTGCGCCCGCCGAAATTCGCCGCGATCCGCGCGTCATCAAGGCGTATCTGGGAGAAGAGTGATGATGCTGAAACTGGAGAACGTTCACACCTTCTACGGCCAGATCGAGGCGCTCAAAGGCGTGTCGCTGGACGTGCAGCCCGGCGAGATCGTCACTCTGATCGGGGCCAACGGCGCGGGCAAGAGCACGCTGTTGCTAACCATCTGCGGTTCGCCGCACGCCGCCAGGGGCCGCGTGACCTTCGAGGGGCAGGACATCACCCAAAAGCCGACCCACGTCATCATGCAGTGCGGGCTGGCGCTGGTGCCGGAAGGGCGGCGCATCTTTCCCGGCCTGACCGTGCGGGAGAACTTGCAGATGGGCGGCTTTTTTGCCGACAAGGCGCGGCTGGACACCGACCTGGAACGGGTCTTCACCCTGTTTCCGCGCCTCAAGGAGCGCTGCAACCAGCGCGGCGGCACTCTGTCCGGCGGCGAGCAGCAAATGCTGGCGATTGGCCGGGGGCTGATGAGCCGGCCCAATCTGCTGTTGCTGGACGAGCCGTCGCTGGGGCTGGCCCCGATCATCATCGCCCAGATTTTCCAGATTCTGAAGGAAATCCGCGAGGAAGGCGTGACCATCTTTCTGGTCGAACAAAACGCTCATCGCGCCCTGCAACTGGCGGACCGGGGTTATGTGCTGGAAAATGGCCGCATTGTTTTGGCGGACACCGGCGCCAACCTGCTGGCCAACGATCAGGTGCGCAAGGCGTACCTGGGCGGCTGAACAACGGGGTGGCCGGGAGCGCTGGCGCTCCCGGTCAACTGCTCAATTCAGGCGATTTCGTCGAGCACGGCGCGGATGCGCGCGCCGATTTCCTCGATGGTCCCGGTGCCCTTGACGGTGCGCAGCAAGCCTTTCCGGTTGTAGTAATCAATCAATGGCGCAGTCTTCTCCTCGTAAACCCGCAGCCGGTTGCGGATCGTCTCCTCGTTGTCGTCAGCGCGACCGCGACCCAGCAGGCGCTTGACGATTTCCTCGTAGTCCACCTCGAAGAACAGCACCAGATCGAGCGGCTGGTTGATCTTGGCCAGAATTTGGTCCAGCGCCTCGGCCTGAGCCAGATCGCGCGGGAAGCCATCCATCATGAAGCCTTTGGGATTGGTCGTGGCCAGGGTTTTCAGCCCGTTCTCGATCATGCCCAGCACGATGTCGAACGGCACCAGTTCGCCTGCGTCCATGTAGGGCTTGGCGCGCTGGCCCAACTCAGTGCCGGCGGCCACTTCGGCGCGCAGCAAGTCGCCAGTAGCGACCGTGGAGACGCCGTAACGGGCGATAATGGCGTCGGTTTGCGTGCCCTTGCCTGAGCCGGGGGCGCCTAGCAGAACGATTCTCATGATGATTGCACTCTCGTTTTGGCGGTAAAAAAGCGTCAGAATTCCAGCGAAAATCCACAGCAGGGCCACCTCCCGCCGTCCACGCTCCCCATGCGGTGATGACGGGAAGGTTGGCGCGGCTGTCAAGCGTCTGGCCTTGGTTGTAGTATAAGCATTTTCTCATTCATCAACCGCCGCATAAAGGTCATTGCCATGATTCTGGATAGAGTGGACGCCGGTCATAACCTCCCCGAAGAGTTCAACGTCATCATCGAGATTCCGGCGCATTCGGACCCGGTCAAATACGAGGTGGATAAGGAGTCCGGCGCGCTGTTTGTAGACCGCTTCATGAACGCCGCAATGCACTATCCCTGCAACTACGGGTATATCCCCCATACCCTGTGTGAGGACGGCGACCCGCTGGACGTGCTGGTCGTCGCCCCGCTGCCGGTGATCAGCGGCTGTGTAGTACGCGCCCGGCCGCTGGGCGTGCTGAAAATGGCCGATGAGAAGGGCGGTGACGCCAAAATCCTGGCGGTGCCGATCAAGAAAGAATGCACCCAGTACGATCACATCGAATCGGTTGAGCAAATGTCCAAGACGCTGCTGGCGCGGATCGCCCATTTCTTCGAGCACTATAAGGACCTGGATTCCGGCAAGTGGGTGAAAATCGAAGGTTGGGGTAGTCCGGACGAAGCCAGGGCTGAAATCATGGACAGCGTGGAACGGTACAACAAGAGTCATTAGGGGATTTTCAGCAAAGGCCCTGCCCACATCTCGCTCCCACGCTCCAGCGTGGGAACGCCGTTCAGGCGGCTCAACAACCTGCGACACCGGGGCGTTATGACGGCTGGGGCTCCCACGCTGGAGCGTGGGAGCCGGGCCGGAGCTATTAACTGCTGCGCGATCTCTGTCTGGCCGCCCTCCATCCTGGCCCTGCTCGCCAGCGCCCACCATTTTTCAAGCCGCGCGGCGCGGCTGTTTTGGGTATACACCAACGTCGCCAATTTCACGACCGAGATTGTCTTGACGCCAGCATCGCCTATTCTTTAAGGGCGAAAACGAAGGAAGAAATATTACTGACAACTCGCGTAATCACTGAGGAGAAACCCATGCGGTCCGTTGATCCACACTTTGGAGGATTTGCGTTATGGCGGCGGTAGGATTGATCCTGGCTTTGCTCTGCGCCATCGGCGCACTTATCTACGGCGTTCAGTCGGTCAAGTGGGTGTTGGCCAAGGATGCCGGTAACCCCCGGATGCAGGAAATCGCCGCTGCCGTCCAGGAAGGCGCGAAGGCTTACCTGGACCGGCAATACACGACTATCGCCATCGCCGGCGTGATCATCGGCGTGATCATCGCCATTTTCCTGGGCCTGCTGTCCGCGGTCGGCTTCGTGATCGGCGCGGTGCTGTCGGGCGCTGCCGGTTACATCGGCATGTATGTGTCGGTGCGCGCCAACGTCCGCACCGCCCAGGCGGCGCACAGCGGTCTGAACGCGGCGCTGGAAGTCGCGTTCCGGGGCGGCGCCATCACCGGCATGTTGGTGGTGGGCCTGGGCCTGCTCGGCGTGGCTGGCTACTACGTCATCCTGGTGCTGACCAACGCGCCCGATCAAGTACCCGATCTCGGCCCGCTGGTCGGGCTGGCGTTTGGCAGCTCGCTGATCTCGATCTTCGCCCGACTGGGTGGCGGCATCTTCACCAAGGGCGCGGATGTCGGCGCGGATCTGGTCGGCAAGGTTGAGGCCGGCATTCCCGAAGACGATCCGCGCAATCCGGCGGTCATCGCCGACAACGTCGGCGACAACGTCGGCGACTGCGCCGGCATGGCCGCCGACCTGTTCGAGACCTACGCCGTCACCATTATCGCCACCATGCTGGTCGGCAGTCTGAGCGCCAGCGTGTTTGGCGCGGACCTGCTCCAGAATGCCGTTGCTCTGCCGCTGGTGATGGGCGGCGTGTCCATCATCGCTTCGATCATCGGTTGCGGGTTTGTCAAGGCGCGGGAAGGCGAGAAGATCATGAACGCGCTGTATCGCGGCCTGGCGGTAGCCGGTGGCATTTCCGCCATCGCGTTCCTGCCGGTTATCGGGCTACTGATGGGCGGCGAGCATCTCTGGGGGCTGTGGGGTTCGGCGCTGGTCGGGCTGGGGCTGACCGCCGCGATGGTGGTCGTCACCGAATACTACACGGCCACCGAGTACAGTCCGGTGCGCAAGCTGGCGGAAGCCTGCACTACCGGCCACGCCACCAACATCATCGCCGGGCTGGCGGTTTCGATGAAGGCGACGGCGCTGCCGGTGCTGGCAGTCTGCCTGAGCATCGGTCTGGCCTACTCCTGGGCGGGGCTGTATGGCATCGCCATCGCCGCCACCTCGATGCTGTCCATGGCCGGCATCATCGTCGCCCTGGACGCTTACGGGCCGATCACCGACAACGCCGGCGGCATCGCCGAAATGGCGGAGATGGACGAGAAGATTCGCGGCATCACCGATCCGCTGGATGCGGTGGGCAACACCACCAAGGCCGTCACCAAAGGCTACGCCATCGGCTCGGCGGCGCTGGCGGCGCTGGTGCTGTTCGCCGACTTCGAGCACAAGCTGGAACTCGCTCATATCAAGGTTGACTTTTCCCTGACTGACCCGGTGGTGATCATCGGCCTGTTCATCGGCGGCATGATTCCGTTCCTGTTCGCGGCGATGGCGATGGAAGCGGTCGGTCGCGCGGCGGGCGCGGTGGTGGTCGAGGTGCGCCGGCAGTTCCGGGAAATCCCCGGCATCATGGAAGGCACGACCAAGCCCGACTATTCGCGGGCGGTGGATCTGCTGACCAAGGCGGCGATCAAGGAGATGATCATCCCCTCGCTGTTGCCGGTGCTGACGCCCATCGTGGTCGCGTTCGGCATGACGTGGCTGATGGGTCCCGAGGCCGGGCCGAAGGCGCTGGGCGGCCTGCTGATGGGCACCATCGTCACCGGGTTGTTCGTGGCGATTTCCATGACCGCCGGCGGCGGCGCCTGGGATAACGCCAAGAAATACATCGAGGACGGCAACTTCGGCGGCAAGGGTTCCGAAGCCCACAAGGCGGCGGTCACCGGCGACACCGTCGGCGATCCCTACAAGGACACCGCCGGGCCAGCGGTCAACCCGCTGATCAAGATCATCAACATCGTTGCGCTGCTCATCGTGCCGCTGCTGGTGGCGATGAAGTAGGACATGGCTGATCTGACGCACTTCAACGCCGCCGGCGAGGCCCACATGGTGGACGTGGGCGACAAGGACGTCACGCGCCGGATTGCGGTCGCTGAAGGCTGGATCGTCATGCAGCCGGCCACGCTCGAACGAGTCGTGGCCGGCGCGCACGCCAAGGGCGACGTGCTGGGCGTGGCGCGCATCGCCGGCATCATGGCCGCCAAGCGCACCGCCGATCTCATTCCGCTCTGCCATCCGCTGGCGTTGGCCCGGGTGGCGGTGGATTTGGAGCCGCAACCGGAACGTAACGCCGTTCGTTGTCAGGCGACGGTGGAAACCCGCAGCCGCACCGGCGTGGAGATGGAAGCCCTGACCGCCGTGCAGATCGCGCTACTCACCGTCTACGACATGTGCAAGGCGGTGGACCGGGGCATGACGCTGACCGACATCCGCCTGCTGGAAAAAAGTGGGGGCCAATCCGGCGTCTGGCGGCGGGAATGAGCGATTTTCTCTATCTCGTTGATCAACCGGCCCTGACCGATTTCTGCGCCGGCCTGCGTGGCGCGGCGTGGCTCGCGCTGGATACCGAATTCATCCGCGAACAGACGTTTTATCCCCAACTCTGCCTGATCCAGCTTGCGACTCCCGACCGGATCGCCTGCATTGATCCGCTGGCGCTCCCTTCGCTGGACCCCCTGCTGGAACTCCTTTACGACCCCGCCATCACCAAGGTGCTGCACGCCGCGCATCAGGATTTGGAACTCTTTTTTCACCTGCGCGGCGCAGCCCCGGCCCCCGTATTCGACACCCAACTGGCCGCGCTGGCGCTGGGGCAGGGTCACCAGCTCAGCTACGCGGCGCTGGTGCAACAACTGCTGGGGGTGGAACTGGACAAGGCGCACACGCGCGCCGACTGGCGGCAGCGACCGCTGGCCCCGGCATGGCTGGCCTACGCAGCGGACGACGTGCGCTATCTGCGGGAACTGTACCCCAGGCAAGTCGCGGCATTACAGCAACGGAGCTGGCTGGCGGCGCTGGCTGAGGATTTTCAGGCGATGTGCCATCCCGACCGCTATCGGCTGCAACCCTCGGAAGCCTGGCGGCGGGTCCGGGAGCATGACCGGTTAAGCGGCGTACAGCGGGCAGTGCTGCGGGCGCTGGCGGCCTGGCGCGAGGAACAAGCCAGCCGCCATGACCGGCCGCGCCGCTGGATTCTGGGCGACATCGTGCTGCTGGAACTGGCCCGGCGGATGCCCGCAAGCATGGAACAATTGCAACGGATTCGCGGGCTGCCGGCGGCAACGCTGCAACGGCATGGCGCACTCCTGCTGGAGCGAATCGCCGCCGCCCGCGCCGAACCGCCCGAACAGTGGCCCCTACGATCTGTGCGGCCGCGCTTGACTCCCCGGCAAATGGCGCAGGTGGATGAGTGGCTGATCCTGATTGCGGGCCGAGCGCGCGACTATGGCATTCCGCCCCAGATCTGCGCTGACCGGCGGGATGTGGAAAACCTGCTGGCCGGGCTGGATTCGCCGCTGCAGCATGGCTGGCGGGCCGCCCTGGTCGGCCGGGAGTTGCAAGCGCGGCAGGCGGGCGACGACAACGCTTGACGCGCGGTGGTTCAGGCGTTGCTATCGCGCAGCAGGGCGGTGATCTGTTCGGCAGGACAGGGCCGGCTGAACAGAAAACCCTGCATCTCATCACAGTGCATGGCTTGCAGGAACGCCAACTGGGACTTGGTCTCGACGCCTTCGGCAACGATGCCCAGTCGCAAGCTGTGGGCCATGGTGATGATCGCCGCTACGATGGTTTGGTCATCGCTTTTCTGGGCGCCATCCTGGATAAAGCACTGGTCAATCTTGATGCGGTCAATGGGAAACCGGCGCAAATAGCTCAGATTGGAATAGCCGGTGCCGAAATCATCCATCGCCAGATGGACCCCCAGCCGTTTCAACGCCAGCAGGCTGTCGCTAACGCCGCTTTTCAGCAGCAGGCTTTCGGTGATCTCCAGTTCCAGCGAATCCGGCGGCAAGCCGGTTTCCTGAAGAACCTCGGCGATCAACGCGACCAGATCCGAATCAATAAACTGCCGTGGCGACAGATTGACCGCCATGAGCACCGGCGGCAACCCCAGCGCCCGCCAGTGCTGGGCCTGGGCGCAGGCGGTGCGGATCACCCATTCCCCGATGGGGATGATCAGGCCGGTTTCTTCGGCCAATGGAATGAAGTCCGCCGGCATCATGTCGCCCAGTTCCTGGCTCTGCCAGCGTAGCAGGGCTTCGACGCCCACGATGCGTCCGCTGCCGATAGCGACTTGCGGCTGGTAATGCAGCGTCAATTCCTGACGGTCCAGCGCCTTGCGCAATAAACTCGTCATTTCAACCTGCTGGATGGCGGCGGCGTGCATCCAGTCCGAGTAGAGTTGGTAATTATTGCGTCCTTCGCTCTTGGCGTGATACAGCGCGGCGTCGGCGTTCTTCAGCAGGGTTTCCATATCGCCGCCATCGTCGGGATAGATGGCGACGCCAATGCTGCAGCCGGTGAACACCTCCTTTTTTTCGATCATGAACGGCTTGGCGAGCGCCGTCAGAATGCGTTTGGCGACTTTGGCGATGTCGTCGGGATCATGAAGCCCGGCCAGCAGGATCACAAATTCATCGCCGCCCAGCCGCGCCAGGGTATCGCGCGGCAACGGTGGCTCGGCGTGGGTGGCGTAGACATAATCCGCCGCGCGCAAGCATTCCTGCAGGCGCACCGCCACCTCCTGCAACAACAGGTCGCCGGCGCTATGGCCCAGCGAATCGTTAATGCGCTTGAATTGATCCAGATCCAGAAACAGCACCGCCAGGCGCTGGGAGCGGATTTTGGCCCGCTCGATGGCTTCCTGCACCCGCTCCTGGAGCAAGGCCCGATTAGGCAACCGGGTCAGGTGATCGTAATAGGCCAGAAACTGAATGCGCTCCTCGGTCCGCTTGCGCTCGGTGATGTCCTCCCGCAACCAGACCAGGTGCGTGACCGCGCCCGCCTCGTTCCGAATCGGGGAAACCAGCGCCGACTCCCAGAACAACTCACCGTCCTTCTGGCGGTTGCACAACTCCCCCTGCCAGACGCCGCCGGCGGCAATGGCGCGTTGCAGTTGTTGATAGTCCTCGGGGGTCAGAGTGGTGGTCTGCAAAAAATAGGGATTCTTGCCCAGCAGTTCTTGCTGGGTGTAGCCGCTGACTTCGGTGAATTTGCGGTTGACGTATTCGATGGCGCCCTGCGTATCGGTGATCAGGATGGACACCGGATTCTGCTCGACCGCGCAGGAGAGTTTGCGCATGTTGGCCTCAGCCTGGCGTCGCGCGGTAATATCCTGCCCCACCGCCACCCAGCCGGCGGTGGCGCCCTCGGCGTCGGCAAACCGCGAAATGTTCCAGAGCAACGTATATTCGCCGCCATCCAGGCCTTGCAGGGTGCTTTCGCTGGTTTGCGATTCATCCAGGCCGCTCCAGTCCCCGGCGCCCGGCAACGCGGCAGCGAAATCCGCCCCCATCGGCTCGCCCCGCTGGAACGGGTGGAACCTGGCCGCCGCCGGGTTGAATTCCAGGACCCGACCCTGGCGGTCCAGCACCAGAATCACGCTGCGCGTGGTTCGCACCAGCGTGCGGAACCGCGCCTCGCTTTCCTGCAACTCCAGCAGGGCCTGGCTGGCGCGCAGGATGTAGCGCACCCGGTGATGGAGAATCAGCCACGGGATCGGTTTGGTGATGAAATCGGTCGCGCCAGCCTGATAAGCCCGCTCGATGGATTCAAGGTCGTCCAGACCCGTGACCATGATGACCGGCAGATGCCGACCGCCGGGCAGCCGCCGCAATCGTTCGCAGACGGCAAAGCCATCCAGGCCCGGCATGATCACGTCCAGCAATACCAGATGGGGCAATTCGCGCTGAAGCAGACTCAAAGCCTGTTCGCCATCCGCCGCATCCAGGACTGCGAATCCGCCCTGCGCCAGCGCGGCGCCGGTCAGCAACCGCTGCCCGGCATCGTCGTCCACCACCAAAATCCGTGGTTGTTCCCCGGCCAATACCATCAACCCTCCTCCGCCAGTTCGGTGCGCAAGATGGCTTGAGCGGCGCTAAACGCCTGCTCGATGCGCGTTAGTTGTCCGCTGGCATCCGTGATTTGCCCATGACGCGCCTGCAATTCCAGTTCTCGGCACAAGCGGTGCAACTGCATGGCGCCGACGTTGGCGCTGCTTGACTTCAAGGTATGCGCGGCGGCGCACAGGGCGGCGGTATCGTTCCCCGCAGTGGCCTGCCCCAACTGGCCGATCAGTCGCGCCGCATCGCGCAGGTAAATACGGATCAGGCGCGCAACCAGATGCGTAGCGCCATTGCGCTCCAGCAGGCGGATTTTATCCAGCACCTCCTGATCCACTACGGCATCCGCCCCCGGCGCTGCTGGCGCGCTGGGCGGCGGCGACGCTAGCGCGGGCAGTTCACCTGGCGCGGGCAGTTCACCCGGCGCGGGCAGCCAGCGGTTCAGCATGACGATCAAATCCTCCCGCACAAAAGGCTTGCTCAGATAATCGTCCATTCCGGCGGCCAGGCACCGGTCCCGGTCGCCGCTGACGGCGTGGGCGGTCAGCGCCACGATGGGCAGGCGCTTCGCCGCTCTGCGTTGCTCCCGGTCGCGGATGAACAGCGTAGCCTGGAGTCCATCCATGACCGGCATTTGACAATCCATGAACACCAGGTCGTAGGTCTTGGCCGCCAGGAGATCAACCGCGTTGCGGCCATTGCCGACCACCTCAACCACGCAGCCAAGTTGCGTGAGCATGACATTGGCGACCTCCTGATTCACCGGATTGTCCTCGACCAGCAAAATCCTGGCCCCCCGCCGCGTCAGCGCCGCGCCGCGGTCGCTGGTCAGCGCGTGCTCGTGCAGGCGGCGCCGGCTGTCCGCTTCCTTGAGCAGCCGGCGCAGGCAGTCGCGCAACTGGGCCTTGCGCACCGGCTTGTTCAAATACTGGGCGACCTCGGCCGGCCGCATCTGATCCTGCGATAGGCCTTTAAAGGCTACGGAGGTCAATAATACCAGTCTGGTCGGCCGCAACGGCGGCTCTTCCTGAATCGCCCGCGCCAGTTCCGGCCCATTCATTTCCGGCATCAGTCCATCCAGCAAGGCGATGGCGTATGGATCGCCGCCGGCGCGCGCCGCCCGTAGCCGTTCCAGCGCCTCCAGCCCGCTGGCGACGTGCTCACCCCGCATCCCCCAGAACTGCAATTGACCACACAGGATTTCCCGGTGGGTGGCGTTGTCGTCCACGACCAGGACGCGGACTCCCTGCAACAGTGGCCAGGGTTCCGGCTCGTCCGCCAACCCGGCGGCGCGTTCCAGGCGCAGCGTAAATCCGAAGGTTGAACCCTGACCTGCCACGCTCTGTACGTCAAGCGCGCCGCCCATCAGTTCCACCAGTTGCCGGGCGATGGTCAAGCCCAGCCCGGTGCCGCCGTAGCGACGGGTCATCGAACCATCGGCCTGATCAAATGCATTGAAAATCCGGCCCTGGAGATCAGCGGGAACGCCGATGCCGGTATCGCTCACCGCAAACCGCAGGGTATAGGCGGCGGGCGCTGCATCCAGCACCGTAACCCGCGCCACAACCTCGCCCCGTTCGGTGAACTTGATGGCGTTGCTCAGCAGATTGCTCAATACCTGCCGCAACCGGCCCGGATCGCCCCGCGCCAGGATCGCTTCCGGCGGCAGCGCACAGATCAGTTCCAAATTCTTGCGGTGCGCCGCGTCGGCAAACAGCATCACCACGTCCTCGACCAGATTCCGCAGGTCGAAATCCACCGTTTCCAGCTCCAGTTTGCCGGCCTCGATTTTGGAAAAATCCAGCACGTCGTTAATGATGTTCAGGAGGCTGGCCCCGGATTGCTGAATAACCTCGGCGAACCGGTGCTGATTGGGTTGCAAACCGGTTTCCAGCAGCAACTCGGCCATGCCCAGAATCCCGTTCATGGGGGTGCGGATTTCGTGACTCATATTGGCGAGGAATTGGGATTTGGCCTGGCTGGCTGCTTCGGCCCGTTCCTTGGCCGCGCTGAGTGCCTCAACCAACTGGTGCAGTTCCCGATTAGCGGCCGAGAGATCGTGGGTGCGGGCGGCGACGGTGGTCTCCAGCCGGGCGTTGTAGCGCGCCAATTCGCCATCGCGCTGTTGAATTTGCGCCAGCATGTCATTGAACCCGTCCACCAGCGCCCCCAGTTCGTCATCGCTGGCGTGCGAGACGCGGACGGCGTAATCGCGGGTGTTGGCGATGTCGCGCATGGCGGTGCGCAACTGCAGGATCGGCTCGGAAATCACCGCCTGGAGCCGCGCGGCCAGCAGCGCCGCCAGCATCAGCGAGGCGGCCAGCAGCCCGGCAAGAATCCAGTAATAGCGGCGCAGGTTCTCGCTCAACTCCCGCAAATCCGAATAGATTTCGACATGGCCGAGCGTTTGGCCATCCTGTTGAATCGGCGCTTTGACCGCCAGCACGCGATCCTGAGTACCGAACCATCCGATTTTGCTGATCGCCCGCCAGCCGGTATGCTCCTCCTCCTGGGCGCGGTCGAGTTCCTCATGCCATTGCCGGAGCCGGTCGCGTTGCGGGTCAGTCAGCGTGGCGCCCCGATACTCGACCAGCATTTTTTCCTGGGGATCGTCAATGACGGCATAGGGTAGGTCGGGCTTGGCGCGCAACACCGCCAGATTCTGCTCGGCGGCCTTGAGGTCATTGAAAATCAGAGCGGAAGCGGTGTTGGCGGCGATGATATTGGCCAGCGTTGCGAGCTGCGCCTGGGCCGCCTTGCGCTGGGAAAAGGTTTCGTTCACGACCAGCGCCACCCCGACCGCCAGCAATACCAGGGCGCTGGTCAACAGCATGACCGCCATCAATTTGTTTTTGACCGACAACCGGTTAAACGTGACCATTCCAGTCCTCCGCCGCTTTACTCCACGATGGTGGCCAGCTTGAGCAATTGGGAACTCAACCGAAGCCTGGCCCGGCGGGCGGCGGACAGGTTGATGTTAAACCGGATGCGCTGTTCGACCTCGACCAGATCAATCATGCCGCCCGCCCTCGTGAAATCAGCGATGTCGCTGACGCTCAGGATCGGCAAGTCATCAAGTTTTTCCAGCATGGCCCTGAAGCGGCCCTGCTCGGTGCGGCTGATGAATACGATATGGCATTGCGCGAGGCTCCCCGCCGTGGGCATATGGCGCAGACGGACCGGGTGGTTCTCCACGGTCTTGTCAGAGAGCGTCGCCAGCGCCGCGCCAAATGGATTGTCGCCGGCGATGCAGATCAACAGCGGCGCGTCGGTGGTGGCGAACGTCCCCGGCGGCCACTCCACAAACTTGGCGAAGTTGTACAGATAAGCGGCCTTGACGGCGTATTCATCGAATTCGCCGGCCCAGGCGCCACACCGCCCCAGGACCAGACCGCCCAGCAGCAGATGCGCGGCGACCATCAGCCAGCAGCGCCATGGCGCCGCCAACCGCCAGGAGGCTTGGCCCGAAGTCAACGGTTTGACTCCAGCCCTGCGCCCGCCGGATGGAATGCGCGCCAATGCGGCGGTTAGAACGACCATTTGAACTGGCCGTAGATACTGCGCTCGATTTCAACCGGGAACGTATAGGCTTCCTGGACGTATTCCAGTTGGCGGTCATCCAGCAGATTGGCGCCCACCAGCGATAATTCCAGGTCGCGGCGCGGCCGCCATCCCAGACGCAGCGTGAGATTGAGGCGGGGATCAATGGTTACGGTCCCCAGTGGCGAGAGGGTTGGCAGTGAACCGATTTTGCCGACGTAATAAATCCAGGCGTCGAATTCCAGATCGTCCCTGATCTCCCAGCTTGACAGCAGCGAAACCTGATTCAGCGGACTCCAGTTCTTCTGTTCCGGTCTCGACCACAGGTAGGAATACGCGAACTGCACTCGCCATTTTTCCAGTGGCCGCCAATCCACCGCGAGTTCCGCGCCGTAGTTGTCGTCGGTGAACGCATTGTGAAAATAGAGCGGAAACACCCCATGCGGCGGGAGCGGCGTCCCTTCCGGCCAGGGCGTTCCCGGCTCGACGCTCTGCAAGTTTTTGTAGTCGTTATAAAAGGTCGTGAAGTCGAGCGAAAAATCCTGTCCCAGCCAGGTGCGATATCCGATCTCGTAGGCAGTGAGCTTCTCGGCGTCGAAGGTTCCATTGCCGATCAGCGCCAGGACGCTGGGCATCCATCCCATTTCCGGCAGAGGGGGTATGGTCGTCAGATTCGTCTGCCCCTCTTCCTCGGCGCGCGACGGCGTGCGCACCGCCCGCGACACCGCCCCCCAGACCCGCTGCGTGTCGCTGGGTTGCCAGAGCAGGCGCAGATTGGGCTGCCATTCCCAGCCGGTATAGTCGTTGTGCTCGATCTTGGCGCCGAGGGTGAGCCGCAGGCGTTCCGTCAACGCGACCTGATCCTGCGCGAACAGGCTGAACAGTTCGGTGGTCCGCGCCTCCGGCATAATGCTCACCAGCGTCGCCGGCCCGAATTGATCCTGGTAGCGCCGATAATTCAATCCCCAGACGATTTCCTGGCGCTCGCCCAGTTTGAGGTTGTGCTGGAAATCCAGGTCAAGGGTTTCCAGTTCCGAGGATTGCATCAAATCGCTACGTTCCTCCTGCTGGTAATACAGTTGCAGGGCGAGTTGCCCGGTGGAGGAATTTTGATGCTCCCAGCGCGCCTGCACGCTGCTCCCGTTCGCCCTGGCCTGATCCAGTTGCCGCTGGTTATCAGGCGGGGTCAGGGTGGGAATCACCATGTTTTGGCGCAGGTCGCCATCGTAAACGTCGCCGAGGACAGTGACGCTGTCCCGCGCGGTTGGTTGCCAGTCGAGGCGGAAGCCGCCGCGTTGCAGATTCCAGTCATCACCGGCATCCTGCCCGCCGGGCGCTACCGAACCATCCCGTTCGGCATAACGGCCGTAGAGGCGGTAGTGCGCGGTATCGCCCAGTTTGCCGCCATAGCGGGCCTCGACAATAGCCCGTTCCTCATGGCCGGCGGTCACGCTCACCATCCCGCCCTGGGTCTCGCTGGCCGGTTTGGTCATGATGTTGATGACGCCGTTGACCGCGTTGGCCCCCCACAGGCTGCCGCCGGGACCGCGAATGACCTCGATCCGCTCGATATTGTCGAGCGACATATCCTGGATTTCCCAGTACACGCCGGAAAAACTTGGGGTATAGACCGAGCGGCCATCAATCATCACCAGCAGCTTGTTGGCGAACCGCCCATTGAAGCCGCGAATGGTGATGGCCCAGCGGCTGGAGTCAATGCGCGCCACTTCCACGCCGGGCGCGAGCCGCAATGCCCCCATCACATGGGTCACCCCGGACCGGCGGATATCGTCGGCGGTGATGACGAACACGGCGGCGGCGGTGTTGGCCCAGGGTTGGGCTTGCTTGGTGGCCGACGTGATTTGCACCTGCATCAGGTCTTCGATGCTGAGCTGAGTCAGATCAACTGCCGCGCCCGGGCCGGCCGCCGTAGCCGCGCTGAACGATGCCGTCAGCATGACGAGTGCCCCGGTCCAGCGATGGGATGACCCTTGAACCATTGATATTTCTGGATTAAAAATCAATGAGATATTCCAAAGAGTACGGGTTTGGGATCATGCGTTGGCAGTGGCTGTCTCCGTTCCCCGCCGCCAGCGGGAGAGCAGGTTGGGGATCAGGGCAGGCGCAGTTTTGATAAGTTTAATGCATTTGTCGCATCCGGTGGCGGGCGTGCAAGTCGCCGGAGGGCCGCAGCGCATTCAGGCCGCATTCACTTGGTGAGTGGGATATTGCATCCTGACCAGTGTGGGTGTATGTGGGCTTGAGGCGGCGTCGCAGGCGCTGGTAGCGCGTGGTCGCCGCCGCTTTTTTCACCGGGTTTCGTCACCCCGCTCAATCAACTCAGGAGAACTCGCCATGCGTGCGCCATTCAAAATCGTCTTCGCAGCGGCGGTATTGGGCTTGGGCGCGGCCTGCGTCCCACCCCCGCCCGGCGCTCCACCCAACTATTACGCCACCAGCGGCGCATTGCTCGGCGCGGCGACTGGCGCAGCCATCGGCTACGACATTGATCCTACCGGCGGCGCAGGGGTCGGCGCGCTGGCGGGCGCGCTGATCGGCGGCGCGATTGGCAATGATATGGATTGGCAGTCTCAGGGGTATTATTACAGCGAGCGGCCCTATGATCGCTATGACGCGGGTTACGGTTATGCGCCGCCGCCGCCGCGCTATTACGGGCCGCCGCGCTATGCGCCGCCCCCCTACGGCGGTGGTTATTCGTACCGCTGATCCCGCGTCGCTTCTGCCAGGGGGTAGCCACCGGGAAAGGAATCGCCTGTGGCTGCGTCCATATAGTTATAACCAATAACTATTTGTGTTCCGCTTCCTGATGACTGGAAAATATAAATCCAGCGCCAATCCGGCATCCCCACGTGAAGCGGACCTCATGATTCCTCTCATTACCGCCCATGGCGGCGTCCTCAAAAACCTGTACCTCGACGCCGCCGCCGCAGCTCCGTTCAAGGTCGAAGCTCAGACTTATCCCTCCTGGGACCTGACCCCGCGCCAGCTTTGCGACCTCGAACTGCTACTGAATGGCGGGTTCTCGCCGCTGGACGGTTTTCTGAATCAGTCCGACTATGACCGGGTGGTCGCGGAGCTGCGGCTGGGCGATGGAACCCTGTGGCCGATACCGATCACTCTGGACGTGTCCGAAGCGTTCGCCGAGCAGATCGGGGTCGGCAGTCGGGTGGCGCTGCGCGATGCCGAGGGCGTGTTGCTGGCGGTGCTGGAGGTCGGCGATGTCTGGCGGCCTGACAAGGCGCATGAGGCGCGGCAAGTGTTCGGCACGGACGACGATGCTCATCCCGGCGTATTCCATCTGCTGCACCGGACCGGACCGGTCTATATCGGGGGTCGGCTGTACGGCATCGAGCCGCCGACCCATTACGATTTCCCGCAATGGCGCGATGCGCCGCGCGAGCTGCGCGACCGCTTTATCAGGCTGGGCTGGCGGCGGGTGGTCGCTTTCCAGACCTGTAACCCGATGCACCGCGCCCATCGGGAATTGACCCTGCGCGCCGTCCAACAGGCCGAGGCCAATCTGTTGATTCACCCGGCGGTGGGCGTCCTCCGGCCCGGCGACGTGGACCACTATGCGCGGGTGCGTTGCTACGAACATTTGTTGAAAACCTGTCCCGAGCAGACCACGGCGCTCAGCCTGCTCAACCTGGCCGTGCGAATGGCGGGGCCGCGCGAGACGCTGTGGCACGCCATCATTCGCCAGAATCACGGCTGCACTCATTTCATCGTGGACCGCGACCCTGCCGGGCTGGACCAGGACCGCCAGGGTCGGGCGTTCTACGATCCTGACGCTGCCCAACAACTGGCGCTTCGCCATCAGGACGAACTGGGCATTCAAATCATGCCGTTGCCGGAGATGGTCTACGTGCAGGAGCGCGCTCAGTACCTCCCTGTCAATGAAGTACAAACCGGCGAAACTGTGCTGCGCCTTTCCGGCGCCGAATTCCGCCGCCGCGTGCAGGAAGGGTTGGAAATCCCGGACTGGTTCTCCTACCCCGCCGTGGTGGCGGAACTGCGCCGCATCCATCCGCCACGCCACCAGCAGGGCTTCACCGTGTTCTTCACCGGCCTGTCGGGATCGGGCAAATCCACCATCGCCAATGCCCTGATGGTCAAACTACTGGAACTGGGCGGGCGGGCGGTGACTCTGCTGGACGGCGACCTCGTCCGCAAGCATCTGTCCAGCGAACTCGGTTTTTCCAAAGAGCATCGCAATCTCAACATCCTGCGCATCGGTTACGTCGCCAGCGAGATCACCAGGAACGGCGGCATCGCTATCTGCGCACCGATTGCGCCCTACGCCGCCACCCGTCGCCAAGTGCGGGAAATGATCGCGCCGCTCGGCGGTTTCATCGAAGTCCACGTCGCCACCCCGCTGGAAATCTGCGAGGCGCGCGACCGCAAGGGCTTGTACGCCAAGGCCCGGGCCGGCGTCCTCAAGGAATTCACCGGGATCAGCGACCCCTACGAAGCGCCGGAACATCCCGACTTGGTGATTGATACCCGCGATTGCGCCGCTGGTGAAGCAGCTCAGCGCGTCCTGCTGAAGCTGGAACGCCTGGGATTCATCTGCGACCGGTCCTGATTTGACGCTCCTCCTGGTTTTACAGGAGGACATGGACGGGAAGAGAAGTTCTTTGCGCGCAGATTCTTGATCCGACTTCGTGAGGCAGTGCTTCTGTTCTGCCCAGCCCGCCCAAGTATTCGACCGTCCTGTTAATAATCGGCGTGCAATACTCCAGCATTTCCGTCTGAATATGCCGGGTGGAAAAGCGTAGAACCTGCCAGCCCACCGATGCCAGGTCGTTATTGCGCAGATTATCCGCCATTGTTTTCTTCGGGTCGGCGTGATAGGTATCGCCATCGGTTTCCACATTGACCTTGCCGTTGCAGCAATAGATGGCGAAATCGAGTTTATAATTCCGATTGTTGACTTTAACGTCCTCCTGTCGTTCAGCCCAAATCTGCTGTCGCTTCAACTCGGCCCACAGCCGGTCCTCCAGAGGACTGCCGTCATATAAATCATTGATTTCGAACGCACCGAAAAATTTTTCAGTCGTTGTTGGGATAAAAACAATCCGCCGCCAGCGGCGACTTAAAATTGGTTTGGGTAGCTTTTGCAGTGACTCGATCAGGAGTTGATAATAACGCTTGCCGCTCTTTGAGCCGGGAGGCTCATCCGGGAAAAGCTGTTCACGAGACGCTTCCCGTATCTCCAGCACCGGCGCATAGTAATTGACCGCGTAAGCTTCTCCCATGAAATCCTTGGTCTGATAAAGCGCCAGCCATTGCGGCGGCCAGCGGCTTTTGAGGAATTTCTGGGCGCTGTCAACCGGAATGCGATACCAGCATTGCTCCCGCGCAATCCTGAAATCACGCTGATTGTTGACAATCGCTACGAGTACTTCCCCGCGCGTGGACATGGATGGATGCTTGATCTGGGCGGCGCTGCGGCTTGGCGGCGGTAAAAGAGTATACGGCGCTTCGGTCTGTTCACAGTATAAACAGACGCCCGTGTGGTTTGCAGCATTCGCGCTTCCCACGCGACGGGAAACGGCATCCTACTGAACCCTTCCGCCCTTCGGTTGCCAAACGAGCGAAATCGCCCCGTGCAACCCACCGAACCCGGAGACTTCATGCCCAGTCCTCGAACCATGGTCGCCGCCTTCGGGCTGGCGCTGGCCCCCGCAACGTTCGCGGCGGCCCCCGTCCACGAATTCACCCTCGCCAATGGCCTCAAGGTGCTGGTGCGCGAGGATCACCGCGCCCCGGTCGCCGTCTCGCAAATCTGGTACAAAGTTGGGTCCAGCTACGAACCCAGCGGCCTGACCGGCATTTCCCATCTGCTGGAACACCTGATGTTCAAGGGCACGCCGACCGTGCCGGGCGGGGAGTTTTCGCGCCTGATCGCCGCCAACGGCGGTAAGGAAAACGCCTTTACCAGCCGCGATTTCACCGCCTATTTCCAGACGATGGAAAAAGAGCGGCTGGAACTCAGCTTCCGGCTGGAAGCCGACCGAATGCGTCATCTGCTGTTGAAGCCGGAAGATGTGACCAAAGAAGCGCAAGTCGTGACCGAGGAACGCCGGCTGCGTACCGAGGATCAGCCCGAGGCGCTCACCCAGGAACGCTTCCACGCCGCTGCCTACGTCACCAGCCCGTACCGCAACCCCATCATCGGCTGGATGCAGGATATTCAAGCCATTCGCCCGGACGATCTGAAGCACTGGTACCAGCGGTGGTATGCGCCGAATAACGCGACTTTGGTCGTGGTCGGCGATGTGGACCCGGCCAAGGTGCGGGAACTGGCGGAAAAGCATTTCGGCCCGCTGCCGCCCAGCGAGCTGACCCCGCCCCGCCTGGATCAGGAAGTCCCGCAACTGGGCGAGCGGCGCATCGTGGTCAAGACCCCGGCGGAAGTGCCTTACGTCGCGCTGGGCTATAAGGCCCCGACCTTCAAGACCGCTGCTGAAGACTGGGAGCCTTACGCACTGGATGTGCTGGATGGCGTGCTCGACGCAGGCAGCAGCGGGCGCATCAGCCGCAATCTGATTCGCGGTTCACAGGTCGCCGCCGCCGCCGGTACGGGTTACACCCCGACCGCGCGGCTGGAGGAATTGTTCGTACTGGAAGGCAATCCCGCGCCGGGCCGTACCAGCAGCGACTTGGAACAGGCGTTACGCGCCGAAGTGGCCAAATTGCGCGAGGAATTGATCAGCGCCGAAGAATTGGCGCGGGTGGTCGCGCAAGTCGCCGCGACCGATGTGTATCAGCAGGATTCGCTGTTCTATCAGGCCATGCGGCTGGGTACGCTGGAAACGGTCGGGCTGGGCTGGAGCAAGTTCGATAACTATGTCCAGCGGATTCAGGCGGTCACCCCGGAGCAGGTGCGTGCAGTCGCCCGCAAGTATCTGACCGATGACCGGCTGACCGTGGCGACGCTGGAGCCGCTGCCGCTGGAGGGCCGCCGGCTGAGCGCGCCCGCTGCTGGAATGGATCATGCGATCCGGTAGGTCGTTTGTCCACGGAAGACACGGAAGACACGGACAAAGATGAAAAAGACGGAAAAGACGGAAAAGACGGAAAAGACGGAAAAGACGGACAAAGACGGAAAAGACGAATTAAGGATGGAATATTCCCTTGCTTTGAGGACTTGTCTCTGATGCCTCGTTTGAACGTATTACTCTCCAGCCTTCTTGCCACTGCCCTGCTGCTGGTTTCCAGCATGGCCGCCGCTGTGCCCGCTATCCAGAATTGGCGCACCACTAACGGCGTGTCGGTCTACTTTATTCCGGCGCGGGAATTGCCGATGGTGGACGCGCAAATTCTGTTCAACGCCGGTTCGGTCCGCGACGGCGAACGACCGGGATTGGCGAAATTGACCAGTGGGTTGTTGGAGGAGGGCGCGGGCGACTGGTCGGCGGATGCTATCGCGGATCGGTTCGACCAGGTCGGCGCCCGGTTCAGCGCCAGTTCGCGGCGCGACTCGGCTTCGGTCGCGCTGCGCAGCCTCGTGGATCCGCGCTATCTGCAACCGACGGTCGAAACCGTGGCCCGGTTGCTGAAAGAACCGACCTTTGCCCCGGATGCCGTGGAGCGGGTGCGCCAGCAAATGCTGACCGCGCTGCGGGATCGCGCCCAGTCGCCCGGCGCTATCGCGCAAGATGCGTTCTATAAGGCGCTCTACGGCAATCATCCCTACGCCATACCGCCCGAAGGCACGGTCGCCAGCCTGAACGCCATCACCCGCGCGGAGATTCAGGAGTTTCACCGCCGGCACTACACCGCCGCGAATGCCGTCATCGCCATCGTCGGCGATCTGGACCGGCCCGCTGCCGAACAACTGGCGAATGCGCTGGTTGGCGGTCTGCCGCAGGGCGAACCGGTCCCGCCAACACCTCCGGTTCCGCCGGTCAAGGCCAGCCAGACGATCCGCATTCCCCATCCGTCCAGCCAGAGCCATATCCTGATCGGTCAGGTGGGAGTCCATCGCGCCGATCCCGACTATTACGCGCTCTATCTGGGCAATCACGTACTGGGCGGCAATGGGCTGGTTTCGCAACTGTCCCAGGAAATCCGCGAGAAGCGCGGGTTGGCCTACGGCGCTTACAGCGCGTTTTCCCCGATGCGCCAGGCCGGCCCCTTCCTGCTGAATCTGCAAACCCGCAACGATCAGGTGGACACCGCGTTGCAGGTTGCCCAAACCACCTTGCGCGAGTTCACCACCAACGGCCCTGCGCCGCAAATCCTGGAAGAAGCCCGCCAGAACATCACCGGCGGCTTCGCTGTGGACTTGGCGGGCAATAGCAAGCTGGCCAGCGCGCTGGGCGGGATTGCGTTCTACGGGTTGCCGCTGGACTACCTGCAAAACTACATCAGCATGATGAACGGCATCAGTCTGGAGCAGGTCAAGTCTGCCTGGCAGCGTCAGGTCCAGCCCGACCGGTTGATCACCGTGATCGTCGGCGGCGACCAGGCTGCGCCCAAGCCCGCCGCCGGTTCATGAACCGGCGCGGTAGCCACGCCAACCAGTTGCGCATCATCGCCGGTCAGTGGCGTGGCCGGCGCTTGGAGTTTCCGGACTTGCCGGGGTTGCGGCCTACGCCGGATCGGGTGCGGGAAACTCTGTTCAACTGGCTGGCTCCCGTCCTCCCCGGCGCCCGTTGTCTGGACCTGTTCGCCGGCAGCGGCGCGCTCGGCATCGAGGCGCTGTCGCGCGACGCGGCGGAAGTGGTGTTGGTCGAGCGCCAGCCGCAGGCGGTGCGCGCCCTGCGCGAGAACCTGGCGCGGCTGAACGCCGCAAATGCGCGGGTTGAAATGGCCGACGCGCTGGCCTGGTTGCGCCAACCGGCAACGCCGTTCGAAATCGTATTGCTCGATCCGCCATTCGGGCAGGGGCTGCTGAAACCGGTCTGCGCGCTGCTGGAACAGCACGGCTGGCTGGCGGATGCCGCGTGGATTTACCTGGAAGCGGAAACGGAACTGGAACGATGGCCCTTGCCCGCCCACTGGACGATCCATCGGGAAAAAATCGCCGGAGCGGTCGCTTACCGGCTGGTGCGGCGGGAAGTTTCAGCCCTCGCCTCCCAGCGCTCTTCCTGATCCAGGCCATGGAAGCAGCCAGTTTCACGGTTGCCTTGCCGGATGGCTTTCC
>ENA-UOWG01001351-UOWG01001351.1-activated-sludge-metagenome-genome-assembly--contig:-NODE-1351-length-24814-cov-6.263662_pt1 | contig 24814 bp, 33 predicted proteins | sample MGYA00238147_ERZ761563 | MGnify/ENA primary metagenome ERZ761563 (study PRJEB28884, sample SAMN05720216) | anaerobic digester metagenome | isolation source: active sludge of municipal... | reverse complement strand
CCGCCTGGCGCTGCATGTTCGAACCCATAAGCGCGCGGTTCGCGTCGTCATGCTCAAGGAACGGGATCAGGGCCGCCGCCACGCTCACGAGCTGGCGCGGCGAAACGTCCATGTAATCGATCTCTTCGGGTTTTTTCTTGGGGTAGTCCTCGCGGAAACGGCAAGGCACCATATCGGAAGTGAAACGGCCGTTCTTATCGAGCGGCGCGTTGGCCTGCGCGATCACGTATTTATCTTCTTCATCCGCGGTCAGGTAATCAATGGTCTCGGTAACGCGTCCTTTGACGACCCGGCGGTAAGGGCTCTCGAGAAAACCGATATCGTTGACACGCGCAAAGGTGCTCAAAGAAGCGATCAAACCGATGTTCGGGCCTTCCGGCGTTTCGATCGGGCAAACGCGGCCGTAGTGCGAAGGATGAACGTCGCGGACCTCAAAACCCGCGCGCTCGCGGGAAAGGCCGCCCGGGCCAAGCGCCGAAAGGCGCCGTTTGTGCGTGAGTTCGGCCAGCGGGTTGGTCTGGTCCATGAATTGCGAAAGCTGGCTGCGGCCGAAGAAGTCCTTGATCGCCGCGGAAATAAGTTTCGGATTAATAAGATTGTGCGGCATCGCGGCTTCAAGGTCATAAATGGACATGCGCTCGATGCAGGAGCGCTTCATGCGCGCGAGGCCCACGCGGAACTGGTTCTGGAGAAGCTCGCCGACCGAACGGACACGGCGGTTCCCAAGGTGGTCGATATCGTCGATGCTCAATTCGCCCGAACGGAGCTTGAGGAGTTTCCCGATCACTTTCATGACATCGTCGGGACGAAGTGTCGTATTTTTGATATCGGCGGCGGCAGTGCTTAAACCCAATTTTTTATTGAGCATAAAACGGCCGACTGTCCCGAGATCATAGCGTTGGGGATCAAAGAAAAGTTTCTGGATCAGGTCTTTGGCGCTTGCTTCCGTCGGCGGATCACCGGGGCGCACGCGGCGGTAGATCGCAAGTTGCGCGTCCTGGGAATTGCGGTACGGATCGCGTTCAAGCGTGTTGATGAGCGCACGGTCGTCTTTGGATAATTTGACGATCGAGAAAGTGGTGACATCGTTGGAAAGGAAAACGCCAAGCACTTCTTTGGTCAGCTTGGTGGCCGCGCCGGCGATCAGCTCTTTGCTGGTCGGATGAAAAACATCCTCAGCCAGGATCTCATCTTCAACCTCTTTGACTTTTGATTTATCAAAAGCGCGGATCTTTTCGACCGGGTAAAGCTCTTTGCAGATATCGTAGGTTGAAGAATAACCGAGGGCCCTTAGGAGCGCGGTCGCGAGGATCTTGCGACGGCGATCAATGTAGGCGTAAAGCACATCGTTGGCGTCGGATTCGAATTCCAGCCACGCGCCACGGTACGGGATGATGCGGACGCTGTACATCTTTTTGCCGCTTGGGTGGAGGCTTTCCTCAAGCGACATGCCCGGTGAACGGTGCAACTGGCTGACGATGACGCGCTCGGCGCCGTTAATAATGAAGGTGCCGGTTTCGGTCATGAGCGGAAGTTCGCCGATATAGACTTCCTGTTCTTTGGCAATCCCTTTGCGGACAAGACGGAGCTTCACTTTCAAAGGCGCGGCGTAGGTCATGCCCCGCTTTTGGCACTCGGGAATGGAATACTTGGGTTTCCCGAGAGAATACCCCTGATACTCAAGCCGGCAGGTCCCGTCGAAGCTTTCAATGGGAAAGCAATCGGCGAACGCCGCTTCCAACCCTTGGCTTTTACGCCGGCGGTTGGAACGGCCGCTCTGCAGGAATTCCTCATACGACCTGATCTGGATCTCGACCAAATTCGGGAGATCCATCGTATCCTGGATCTTCGTGAAGCTTTTCCTTTTGATCAAAGGCATCATTGTGAATTGTCCTCCTTAAGGACAGTGTTCGTGATCCGCCTGTTTTATCGGGATCTTACTTGATCTCGACCTTAGCGCCCTGGGCTTCCAGGACCTTTTTGATCTTTTCGGCTTCTTCTTTGTTCACATCTTCTTTAATGGTCTTCGGAGCGCCCTCGACCAGGTCCTTGGCTTCTTTGAGCCCAAGACTTGTGACCGTACGGAGTTCCTTGATCACGTTGATCTTCTTGTCACCTGCGCTGGCGAGAACGACCGTAAAGCTGGTCTTCTCTTCCGCCGCAGCCGCGCCGCCCGCAGCCGCGCCGCCGGCGACCGCAACGGCCACCGGAGCTGCCGCTGCCGCGCTGACGCCGAATTTTTCTTCAAGCGCCTTCACGAGTTCGGCAAGTTCCAACACGGTCAACGTTTCGATCGAGGTGAGAATGCTCTGTGATTTCTGAGAAAGTTTTGTTTCTGTTGCTTCTGTCATGGCTGATGCCTCCTTGATTGAATTTCCTTTATCAGGACATTCGTTTCCCCCGCCACAAATTCCGGCGGGCCTTCGACCGGCTTAAGACGCAGCGCCGGCGGCTGCTTTTTTCTTACGGATCTCTTCCAAAGCGCAAACAAGATTGCGCGTAAGAGCGCCGAGAACGTTCGCGAATCCCTGGATCGGCGAATTCATGCGCAACACCAATTGCGTCAGGAGTTCTTTGCGCGATGGGAGTTTCGCGAGCTGCTTGACGAAATCCTCGCCGTAAAGCTGACCTTCAAAGATCACGGCGGCGGGTTTCCATTTTTCGTTCGCTTTGGAAAAATCGACAAGCTTTTTGGAGATCTCCTGCGGGTCCTTATCCCCGAAGGTGATCACGACGGAACCATTCAAATATTTCTCGGCGCCGCTGACGTTGAATTTCGTGAAGATCTTGCGAGCCATCGCATGTTTGACCATAAGCGAACGGCGCGAGACCTTTTCGAGATTGCGGCGGGCGTCGGAGATATCAAGAACGGAGATTCCGTTTAAGTTTGAAATGAAAGCGTAAGGGCTTTTTTCGAACTCTTTAACGATCTCGTTGAACATCAGTTCTTTTTCAAACGAAGGCATGATTAAAGCGCTCCTGTATTGAGGCGCAGCCCCGGACCGTGGGTCGTCGCGATATGGACCGTTTTGAGATATTCACCCTTGCTGGTCGCGGGCTTGGAATCCTTGACGGCTTTGATGACCGTGCGCGCGTTCTCTAAAAGCGCGTTCTCGGCAAAAGAAAGCTTGCCGCATACCGCGTGCAACCCGGCGGTTTTATCGCTCTTAAATTCGATGCGCCCGCCTTTCACTTCTTTGACCGCTTTGCCAACTTGCGGCGTTACGGTACCGGTCTTCGGCGTCGGCATAAGGCCTTTGGGGCCCAACACACGGCCGAGCTTCGAGACTTCGCGCATCATATCCGGATGGGCCACAACAACATCAAAATCAAGAAAACCATTCTTTACTTTTTCAACAAGCTCTTCGGCTCCGACGATATCGGCGCCCGCCGCTTCTGCGTCCTTAGCGCCCTCGCCTTTGACAAAACAAAGCACGCGAACGGATTTACCGCTTCCATGCGGGAGACTGACCGTGCCGCGAACGTTCTCATCGCCTTGTTCGGCGCGCACGCCGAGCTGAAAATTAAGCGAAACGGTTTCGTCGGCTTTTCCCATCTCGACTTTTTTGAGGATCTTGACGGCTTCCGGAAGAGAATAAAGCTTCCCTTCTTCCGTTAAACTCGCTCTTTTTTGATACCGTTTACTGCGTTCCATTTGAGTTCCGTTCTTATTTGGACTTCACAACTTCGATGCCCATGCTGCGGGCCGCGCCTTCGACAATGCGGCAGGCGCTTTCGATCTTAGTCGTGTTAAGGTCCACCATTTTTTGGCGCGCGATCTCAAGGACCTGGTCTTTGGTGATCTTGCCGATGATCGTGCGGCCGGGCTCCCCGGACGCTTTGGCGAGACCGACCGCTTTTTTGATCTGGGCTGCCACGGGGGGCGTTTTGAGAATAAAAGTAAAGGATTTGTCTTTATAGACCGTGAGCACCGCCGGAAGGATCGTGCCCGGGCGGTCTTTAGTGCGTTCGTTGAACTGTTTGCAGAACTCCATGATGTTGACGCCATGCTGGCCGAGCGCGGGGCCAATCGGCGGAGCGGGGTTCGCTTGTCCGCCCGGGATCTGCAACTTGATCTTTGTAATGATCTCTTTTGCCATGTTCAATGAACCTATAACTTATGGAGTGTTTCACGACATAAGTTATTTATGTGAATTGAACCCCGCACTAATTTCTATTGCTGGGTCCGGTTAATAATCTGGTTTTTCAAATTTCCCACACTGTTTTTAAATTAGTGCGGGGTAAATTCCGACTTATCAGTTACGCTATTCAGCGCAACTGATGTCGTCATTTAGATTTTCTCTACCTGCCAGTATTCCAGTTCGACGGGCGTCGACCGGCCGAAGATCGTGACCATCACGCGCATCTTGCCGCGCTCCGGATTGATCTGTTCGATCGTCCCGTTAAAATTCGCGAACGAGCCTTCTTTGACCCGGACGCTTTCGCCTTCTTCAAATTCGACCTTGGGTTTCGGCTTGGTCTGTTTTTCTTCCTGCTCTTTGATGATCGCGCCAACTTCTTTTTCCGTCAGCGGGATCGGATTCTTGCCCGAGCCGATAAAACCCGAAATCCCCGGGGTATTGCGAACCAGATACCAACTTTCGTCGGTTAATTCCATCTTGACTAAGATGTAACCCGGGAAAAACTTCCGTTCACTGATCCTCTTTTTGCCGCCCTTGACCTCGCTCACCTTTTCCATCGGGATCAGCACTTCGTGGATCAAATGCGAAAGCCCCGCGGTCTCCGCGTGGCCGATCAAGCTCGCCCGGGCCTTAGCTTCCATGCCCGTCTGCGTATGAACTACATACCACTTTGCGTCGGCGGCCATGGCGTTAATCAATCAGTATCCTGAGAATAGTGGAGATGCAAAAATCAACGATCGCGATAAAGGCGGACGCAAAGAAAGTCACTGCGATCACGACCATCGCCGCCTGCCATAATTCATTCCAGGTCGGCCAGGTGACTTTTTTAAGCTCCTGCTGCGTTTCCTGGAAAAAATTCGCTATTTTTTGCACCATGTTATTTCCACGCTCGCTTTTCGAGTTTTAAAACACGCGCCTGCGTAAAACAGGCCTGGCAGGACTCGAACCTGCAACATGCGGTTTTGGAGACCGCCGCTCTACCAATTGGAGCTACAGGCCTTTATGCCGTTAGTCTCCGAAAAAACGCCCTTATTTCTTTTCCCGAAAAAGGACATGCTTGCGGCAGCTCGGACAATATTTTTTCCGCTCGATCTTGTCCGGATTCTTTTTTTTGTTCTTCCGCGTCCAATAGGTCGCCTTGCAGTCACAAGCCGACACGAGGGAAATGATCTCTTGCATTGAAATAAAACCTTTGCTTTTGTCTTAATAAAACCGCGGAAAAAAACACGATTTTAAATACTGGTTTTTCGGCTGTAAGACCTCTTACGGCGAAAATAAACGCCTTACAGCCAGCAGGGCTTCGCCAAAAATGCTAGGATTTGTGTCCGCCTGATTTTCCGCTACTTTTTAATCGGAAATCAGTGCTGTCCCAATTTTCATTATAATTTTAAGCGTAAATTGGGACGAACGAGATGTTACGCGATGATCTCGCTGACAACGCCGGCGCCGACCGTTTTCCCGCCTTCGCGGATGGCGAATCGGAGCTCTTTTTCCATTGCGACCGGCATGATCAGTTCCGCTTCGATCGACACGTTGTCGCCCGGCATGACCATCTCAACGCCGGCCGGCAATGTCACGATCCCCGTAACATCGGTGGTGCGGAAATAAAACTGAGGCCGATACCCTTTGAAGAACGGCGTGTGACGGCCGCCTTCTTCCTTGCTTAGAATGTACACTTGCGCTTTAAACTTTTTGTGAGGGGTCACGGATCCCGGCTTCGCGATGACCATGCCTCGTTCAAGCTGTTCTTTTTCGACGCCGCGGAGAAGCAACCCGACGTTATCGCCCGCGCGCCCTTCATCGAGGAGTTTGCGGAACATTTCAACGCCCGTCACGACGGATTTCATCGATTTTTCCTTAAGACCGATGATCTCGACTTCGTCGTTGACCTTGATGATGCCACGCTCGATACGGCCCGTTCCGACAGTGCCGCGGCCGGAAATGGAGAACACGTCTTCGATCGGCATTAAAAAGGGTTTTTCGATATCGCGTTTCGGCTCGGGGATACTGTCATCGAGCGCCTTGATAAGTTCCATAATGCATTTGCTGGCTTCCGGGTCCGTAGGATTCTGGACCGCGGGGAGACCGGAACCGCGAATGACGGGGATCTTGTCTCCGGGGAAGTCGTATTTCTTGAGGAGGTCTCTGACTTCCATTTCGACGAGGTCGAGAAGTTCTTTATCTTCGACGAGGTCGCATTTATTGAGGAACACCACGATGGCGGGAACGCCTACCTGACGAGCAAGCAGGATATGCTCGCGGGTCTGAGGCATCGGCCCGTCCACAGCGGAGACGACCAGGATGGCGCCGTCCATCTGCGCCGCGCCGGTGATCATGTTCTTGATGTAGTCGGCGTGTCCCGGGCAGTCTACGTGAGCGTAATGCCGTTTTTCAGACTCATATTCCACGTGGGAAACTGCGATCGTGAGGATCTTGGAATCGTCACGGACCGTACCGCCTTTGGCGATATCCGCATATTCGCGAACCGTTGAAAGACCCTTTGCGGCCAAAACTTTTGTCATGGCGCAGGTCAAGGTCGTTTTGCCGTGGTCGACGTGACCGATCGTTCCGACGTTCACGTGCGGTTTAGTGCGTTTGAATTGTTCTTTTGCCATATGAGTTCTCCCTCATTGAAGTTGTGTTTTCACATCCTAAGCTGGAGATGGGAATTGAACCCATGACCTCATCCTTACCAAGGATGTGCTCTACCGACTGAGCTACTCCAGCGCTTGACTTGGTCCAGCGCTTTCGATCGCTCGCTACAACATCGTTACCGCAAACAGCAAAAAAAATAAAAAGCCGATCTTCTTCGAAGAAAAAACAGATGTTTGAAGACAGAAACCACCTTACGCGGAGACAGTCCTCCTCCAAGAAAGAGGTGTCATTCTATTGAAATAGAAAAGGGTGTCAAGCTTTTTAGAGATTTTTTTATTTATTTCTGAAGGATGTAAATGGAGTCAAAACCATGCCCCATGGCCTTCCAAAACCCATCTATATTAAGGAAGAGACCCTATTTTAAGAGCGGAATTGCTTTTAAACTGTTTGTTTATAAGGGGTTATGAATGATCTGACGATTCGCCTTTGAAAACTGAGGCAACACGGCTAAAAAAGTTGCTTGGTTTACTGGCTTGAGGAATATAGCGTCCCTGGAGCTTTTGGATCTGCGATTCAAGATAGCTAAACCCCATCTTCTTCAGGGCTTCCGTTACAACAATGACGGTAATATCCTTGGTCCCGCGAATGTCATAATAAGTCGCTCCCCGGATACCGGCCTGATAGCGATTCTGTTTCAGGGATGGGCCGCTCATATCCAAATAGCTGATCTCCCCGATCGAAAAAATAAGTTCGTCGATCACAACCTTGGGCGCGTATCGCCTGATCCCCGTCCGGGAGCCATCCTGGGGAGATGAGGAACCATCTTCCCCGTCCTTTTCCTGGAAAGGCTTCAAACCCAAAAGATTCAGTCCCTTTTTGGGGACATTCATCACCTGAAGTTCGCGAAGATCGAACCCTACCGTCTTAAGCTTCAAAAGCCCTTGCGGGATGCTCGGCAGATCCACCGAAATGATCACAAGCGGGATATCCGCCAAAGTCCCTTTGGGGAAACTGTAAGGATTCCCAATCTCGAGACCCTGGACTTCGATGCCGGTATTTTTCCAGTCCATTTTGACATGTTGGGCCGAAACGTCCGCGCCTAACTGATAGCTTAAAGAAAAGACCAGGGCCTGCTTGATCACCCACGCATGGAAAATAACCGCCAGGACAAGGACAAGGAGCGCAAGTCTTATCAGGCCGAAAATAAAGTTAAAAAGTCCTTTGATCATAATGTTCTTTTTCCCCTATGCCTTACTGTATCGGCAAGAGACCAAAAATCCATACAAATTTAAACCCTGGCGCAACGCGCAACGATCAACGCTCAATGTAAGAACTTTTGGTTGCGCTTTGCACGTCGTGCGTTGAGCGCAAGTTCCCTTGACAATGAAATAAGCTTTGCAAGATAATGTCGAAGATCCGCGCTTACCATTCTTTTAATGTAACATGAAGCGGCGTTGGGTGTGGACCCGCCCCGGACCTCTTGAATACCGTCAGGAAAGATCTTCAAAAGCTCTTTTGGATGCTCGGACTGGCGCTAACCCTGCCGATGGTGCTTTTAAGCGGCCCCCTCGCGGGGTACCTCGTCAGCCGGTGGCTCATCCTGAAATGGAACTGGGCCCCTGCTACAACCTTCGCGCTGGTACTCGTGGGATTCTTCGGCTCCGCGGTCCAGACCGTGAGGATCTTGCGTCTTCTCTATAAAGGAAGCATACGGAAGGATTCATGAACGTAACCGAACAGCATATCGCAGCGGCAATGCAGGCAGCGGCGCCAGCGCAGGAACATGCCACCGAAGAACTCCCGAATTTCATCACTCTCCTGGAGCACTTTTTCCCGAAATCCCATTTTGTCCATTTTTTGTTTTCCTGGGAAAATCTCGTTTTTTCGCTTCTGATCCTCGGGTTTATCGGCGTTTGCTCGATCCGGGCCGCGCGAAAAAAGGAGTTTATTCCCCGCGGCGCCCAGAACCGATGGGAACTTTTTATGGAGGGCCTTGTTGATTTCGTTACCGGCATCCTCGGCCCCCGAGGCATTGAGCACGCCCCTTTCCTTGGAACGATGTTCCTTTACATTCTCTTGCAAAACTGGCTCGGGCTTCTTCCTCTCATGAAATCGCCCACAAGCGCGTGGAGCACCACGATCGCGCTAGCCCTTATCACTACTGTCTACGTTCAGTGGGTCGGCATCAAGGAGCACGGCCTTTTGAATTACCTGAAACATCTCGCCGGGAATCCGGTCGGGATCATGGGCCTCGCCCTGATCCCCCTCATGATCGTGATCAATTTGAGCATCGAATTCCTTGCGGTGCCTCTAAGTCTCTCGCTCCGTCTTTTCGCCAATATCTCGAGCGAAGACAAACTGCTTTATAAGTTCGCGGAATTGAACGTGATGTACCATTGGCTGCCGTTCTTTTTTCAGCTTTTCGCCAATATTCTGGTGATCCTTTTCAGTTTCATCCAAGCTTTTGTTTTCCTTTTGCTTTCAACCGTGTATATTTCACTGATCATGCCGCACGACCATGAAGAAGGTCCGGGCGCGGCGCACGAAAAAACGATCCGTCCTGATCATTTAACCACCAACTAAGGAGAATCAACATGGATTCACACATCGCATTAGGTTTTGCACTGCCGCTGGGGCTTGCGATCACCGCCTTCGGGTCGGCCATCGCGCTCGGCAAAGCCGTCGCGGCCGCCATGGACGCCACAGGTCGCCAGCCGGAGGCCGCCCAGAAGATCCTGGTCAACATGATGGCCGGCTGCGCGCTGATCGAGGCCTTGACGCTTTATGTCCTGATCTTCGGTTTCGTATTGATGGGAAAGATCTAGACCCGGCATCGTCATGGAGTTCTTTCAAGAGAACATTCATCTGGCGGAGGTCGTCGTCCAGCTTGTCGCTTTCCTGATCGTCTTCGCCCTGCTCAAAAAGTTCGCGTGGCAGCCGCTTCTTTCCATCATCCGTTCCCGCCGCGAGAGGTTTGAGGACGAGTGGGGTGAGATCGAAAAAGCCAAGCAGAGCGTCGCGGCGCTCGAGAAAGATTACCGCGCGCACCTTCAGAAGATCGAAGAAGAAGCCCGTGCGAAAATGCAGGAAGCGGTCCAGGAAGGCCGCCGCCTCGCGCGCGACATCCAGGAAAAGGCCCGCCTGGAGTCCCAGACCTCTTTTGAAAAGGCCAAAGCGAGCCTTGACCTTGAGATCGAAAAAGCGCGCCTTACGATGCGCCGGGAAATTGCGGAACTTTCGATCCGGGTCGCAGAAAAAATCCTAAAGGAAAAAATGGACGCTGATAGCCAGGAAAAAAAGGCCCTCGAGATACTCGGAGAGCTTGAGAAAAAACTATGAACGACGTGATCGCCCCGGGCCGTTACGCCCGCGCCTTATTTGAGCTTGCGGAAAAAGAAGATCTCCTCGCCGGAATGGAGGCCGATCTCCTCGCGCTTGTGGCGGCTTTGAAAGCGGAGCCGAAGATCGGGCTCCTTATGGCGAATCCCACGCTCACAAATGATGAAAAATACGCGTTGATTCTTAAGGTATTTCCGAAAAAAAGAAGCGGGCTTCTGGAAAGGTTCCTCCGCGTCCTGATCGATAAAAAACGTTTCGCTCTTTTACCCGATATCCAAAAGATCTTTCATGACCGTTTCGAACGAAAACAAGGCGTGCAGGAAGTGGAAGTGCTCTCGGCGATTCCCCTCTCAGAGAAATTCCGCGAAAAACTCAGAACTGTTTTAAGTCAGCGGCTCCGGGACGCCGCGTCCGTTCAAAACGCCGAATCTCGCGCCGAGATCCGGCTGATCCCCAAGATCGACCATGATCTTCTCGGGGGCTTTGTGCTGCGCTTTAACGGCAAAGAGATCGATTGTAGTTTTAAGAACCGCCTTGAAGAGATTCAACAACAACTTTTAAGCCCCGTCGAAGAAGGGACCGTCTGATGCTTAAACCCGAAGAAGTCACGCAAGCAATTGAAAAAGAGATCCAAAAATACGCGGCTAAGATCGAAATGCAGTCCGTCGGATATGTTCTCCAGGTAGGCGACGGCATCGCCCGCGTTTACGGCCTTGACGAGGTTATGGCAGGCGAATTGGTCACGTTCGCCAACGGGACCACCGGCCTCGTGCTCAATCTTGAACCAAGCCATGTCGGCGTCGTGGTGCTCGGCGAAGACCGTGAGATCAAGGAAGGCGACCAGGTCAAACGTACCGGCAAGATCGCGCAAGTGCCGGTCGGCGACGCGCTTAAAGGCAGGGTGATCAACCCGCTCGGGGAACCGCTTGACGGCAAGGGCCCTGTTCCCGCGAAGAAAACGCGCCCGATCGAATCGCTTCCTCCTTCCGTGGTCCAGCGCCAGCCCGTTAAAGAGCCTTTACAGACCGGCATCAAGGCAATCGATTCCATGATCCCGATCGGCCGTGGTCAACGCGAACTGATCATCGGCGACCGCCAGACCGGAAAAACTGCGATCCTGATCGACACGATCCTCAATCAAAAAGAGACCGGCGTTCACTGCATTTATGTCGCGATCGGCCAGAAACTTTCAAGCGTGGTGGCGCTTACGGAAACGCTTCAGAAATACGGTGCGATGGAATACAGCACGATCGTCTGTGCCTCTTCCGAAGACCCGGCGCCGCTTCAATATCTTGCACCTTACGCCGGTGCCGCGATCGGCGAAGAATCCCTTTTTACGGGCAAGCATGCCCTCGTGGTTTATGACGATCTTTCCAAACATGCGGTCGCCTATCGCCAACTCTCGCTTCTGCTTCAACGGCCTCCCGGACGCGAGGCCTATCCGGGCGATGTTTTTTATCTTCATTCGCGACTCCTTGAGCGCGCGGCAAAAATGCGCGAAGATCTGGGCGGAGGATCGCTCACCGCCCTTCCCGTGATCGAAACGCAGCTGGGCGATATTTCGGCCTACATTCCTACGAACGTTATTTCCATCACGGACGGCCAGATCTATCTTGAAAGCGATCTTTTTTACGCGGGCGTACGGCCCGCTATCAATGTCGGGCTTTCCGTCTCCCGCGTCGGCGGCAACGCCCAGACCAAAGCCATGAAACAGGTTGCTGGCATGCTCCGGCTTTCACTCGCACAATACCGCGAGCTTCAGGCCTTCGCCCAACTTTCCACCGACCTGGACAAGGCCACGAAAGACCAACTCACGCGCGGGGAGCGCATGGTTGAGATCCTGAAACAAAACGACCTTGAGCCGCTCCCGCTGGAAAAACAGGTGGTCAGCATTTTTGCGGGTAACGAAGGTTTCCTCGATGATATCCCTCTCGGTCGCGTGAAGAATTTCGAGGCGAAACTTTGGGATTTTATCGACAAGAACTATCACGAGATCTTTTTGGAGATCGAAGAGAAAAAAATTATTTCGGATACGCTCAAGGAAAATCTAAAACAGGCAGTCACAAAATTCAAAAGTAATTTCAAATAAACGAATGCTATGTCGGGACAACTCAGAGCCCTAAAAAACCGGATCCGCGGGGTCGAAAGCACACAGAAGATCACCCGCGCGATGGAAATGGTCGCCGCGGCGAAGCTTAAGCGCTACCAAAAAATGCGCGTGCAAACGGCGCCCTATGCCGAAGCGCTGGAAGGGATCTTAGACCGCCTGCTCCGCACGGACATACCTTTGAACCATCCTTTGTTGGAGCAAAGGGAAGAAAAAAAATCGGCTGTTCTTTTGTTCACTTCCGATACAGGCCTTTGCGGGTCTTATAATCACAATCTGGTCGAAGAGGCGAGAAAATTCCTGAAAGCCAGGACCGAAATACCCCTCCTGATCGGGGTTGGGAAAAACGGCATGAATGCCCTCGCGCGCGACGGTTACGCCTGGCATCGAACTTTTACGGACATAAAGTCCGCCCAACTTGAAACGGTCATGACAGAAGTCTGTTCTTTAATTGAAGATCTCTTTATGGAAGGTAACGTCGACGCCGTTTATGCCATTCATGCCGGCCTCGGCGAAGGTTCCGCGCGGCGCGCGGCGGTCGAACAACTGCTCCCCTTCCGGGTAGAAGCAAGCAGTGAACCGTTTGAAGATACTGGCGCTCTTTATATTATGGAGCCTGACCGCGAGACTTTGTTCGCCCGGTTGGTGCCTCTCGTTTTTTCCGTCAAAATACGCATGATGTTCCTCGCGTCACTGGTCGCGGAGCAGATGGCGCGCATGGATGCCATGTACCAAGCGACGGAGAATGCGAAAGAACTGATCGACACGCTTGTGCTTTTAAGAAATAAGGTCCGGCAGGCGGCCATCACCAAAGAACTTATTGAGATCGTTTCGGGCTCGAAAGCCCTAAAAAGCTAAAGGGACTTTTTGCTCGGGATTCGCCCCTCGTTTTTTTACGAGGTATAAGTCCCGAGGAACGAGTCCCGTTTTTAAAAAGGAGTCATTTATGTCTTCCGGTAAGATCATTCAAGTGATGGGGCCCAGCGTGGATGTGGAATTTGAGGCGGGACATTTGCCCGAGATGCTGAACGCCCTGGAAGTGGAAATGCCCGGCCGGCTCCTGACCTTGGAGGTGGCGCAGCATATCGGGGATAACGTGGTCCGTGCGATCGCGCTTGCTTCGACCGACGGCCTCGTGCGTGGCATGAAGGTCAAGGATACCGGCGCGCCGATCTCGGTTCCCGTGGGCGAACAAACCCTCGGCCGCATTTTCAACCTTCTCGGCGAACCGATCGACGAGCAAGGAAATGTTAAAGATGCGGCGAAAAAAAACAGCATCCACCACCCGCCTCCTTCTTTTAAAGAACTGCTTCCTGTCTCCGCGATCCTCGAGACCGGCATTAAGGTCATCGATCTTCTCGCTCCTTATCCGAAGGGGGGCAAGGTCGGCCTTTTCGGCGGCGCGGGCGTCGGGAAGACCGTGGTCGTCATGGAGCTGATCCATTCGATCGCGACCGAACACGGCGGCGTTTCGGTCTTTTGCGGCGTCGGTGAACGCACCCGCGAGGGGAACGATCTTTGGCTCGAACTTAAAGAATCCGGCGTCATTAAAAAAACGGCGATGGTCTTCGGACAGATGAACGAGCCGCCCGGCGCGCGTTTGCGTGTGGCGCTTTCGGGCCTTACGATGGCGGAATATTTCCGCGACGAGGCGCATCAGGACGTGCTGCTCTTCATTGATAATATTTTCCGTTTCACGCAGGCAGGATCGGAGGTTTCGGCGCTTTTAGGCCGGATGCCTTCCGCGGTGGGTTACCAGCCGAATCTTGCGACGGAAATGGCTGCGCTCCAGGAACGCATCGCTTCCACAAAATCGGGTTCGATCACCTCGGTCCAGGCCATTTACGTGCCGGCTGACGACTTGACCGACCCGGCGCCCGCCACGGCCTTTTCGCACTTGGACGGTGTCACGGTGCTTTCGCGCCAGATCGTGGAACTGGGGATCTATCCAGCCGTCGATCCCCTGGCTTCGACTTCGCGCATGCTGGATCCGCGCATTGTCGGGCAGGAACACTATGACATTGCCCGCGAAGTCCAGCGTATCCTCCAACGTTACAAGGACCTCAAAGACATCATCGCGATCCTGGGCATCAACGAGCTTTCGCAGGACGACAAGGACCTCGTGATGCGGGCCCGCAAGATCGAGCGCTTTTTCTCGCAGCCCTTTTTCGTGGCCGAGGCCTTCACGGGACGCAAGGGCCGCTATGTTCATTTGAAGGATACGATCGCGAGTTTTAAAAAGATCCTCGCCGGCGAGCTCGATCATATCCCCGAGCAGTGCTTTTTTATGGCGGGAGGTATTGAAGATGTCCTCGAAGCCTATGAGAAGGTAAAGGTCGCCGCGTAACATGCCTGTTCCCTATTCCCTTAAGATCGTCACGCCTCAGGGAATCGCTTACGAAGGAACCGTTTTCCATACCTTTGTTCCGACGGAGAACGGTTTTGCGGGAGTCCTCGCCTATCACGCTCCTTATCTTACCTCTTCCAAAGGCGGGAAATTGATCGCCAAAGAAATGATCGGGCTGGAAAAAGATTTTCGGGTGGGGCCCGGTTTCTTTGAGATCAAATCCAACCAGGCGGTCTTTTTAACCCAGAGCTGTTCTCCCCTTTAAGATCATTTCATCCGGGAAGAGGTTTTGATCTTTTTCCCGCCCGCAAGAAAAACGCCTTTCCCCAGATGACGGAACGTCCGGAGATCCTTCTTGTTAGGGTCGGCCCACGCCTTGACGATTTTGAGGATGAAAAAATTGTAACGGTTAGCCAGCGTCCGGTGAACCACTTTGCACTCCAGGTTGACGGGGCATTCTTTGACAAGCGGCGCTTTGACCTTGGACGCTTTGACGGGTGTCAGCCCGAACGCTTTGAATTTATTTACCGTCCTTCCCGAAACATTCCCGCAGGCCACGGCTTTTTTGAGGAGCCCCGTCTCCGGAATATTGATCACGCACTCGCCCGTCCTCTTCAAGGTTTGGAATGTTTGACTTTGATCGCCGATCACAAGTCCCGCGAGCGGCGGATCAAAATCGATCATCGTATGCCAAGACATCGTCATGATGTTCGCCCGGTCTTTAAGCGCCGTTGTGACCATCGCCACCGCCCCCGGCTCAAGCAATGTATAGACTTTTGCCAACGGAAAAGGTTTTTTCATATGTATTTTCTCCTAAAACCGTGTTTTCCCGTAAGACGGAGGCTGAGCGGCAGAACGCCCGTTTTCCTCCTTGAGGCGCTGGAGATCCTCATTGGTTTTTTTCGTCGCCTCCGCATTCGGATCTTCGGCAAGGGCTTGCTTGGCCTTCCGGGCCGCAAGCGCGGTTCTCGCGGCGCGGATCCCCAGGATCGCGTGTGCTTCGTGGGTTTGTCCCATAAAAATACTTGCTGCAATCGCTATTGTTAAAATTGCCGGTACTTTTTTCATTGATCTTTCCCTTTCACTTCATGGTGAGACATAAGCCGCTTTTTTCATCCCTTAATAACAGCTAGTGGGGAAAGTTCGACTTCGATATCGACGAGGTCGGACTGCTGTTTCATGACCTCCGAAATATCCTTGTAGGCGCCGGGAGCTTCGTCAAGTGAGCGAACGCCACGGATATCGTGAATGATCCCTTGAGCATTCATTTTCTCGATCTCTTTTTTAAGATCCAGTGAGCGCTGGGCCTGTTTGCGGCCCATCTTGCGGCCTGCGCCGTGGGAACAAGACTCGAAACTTTCGGGGCTCCCTTTTCCTCGCACGATATAACTTTTTGTCCCTTGAGAGCCGGGCACGATCCCGGCTTCGCCTTTTTTTGCCGAGGTCGCGCCTTTCCGGTGGACCCACACGTCCCGGCCAAAATGGTTTTCTTTCCGCGCATAGTTGTGGGCGATATTGATCATCGGCTCGAAAAAACAGCGGGTGTATTTTAAAAAACAATCGGCGATCCGTTCGATCATGAGCTTCCGGTTCTGAAAAGCGAATTCCACACAATAGTTCATTTCGCGGATATAGGCCCTTCCTTCGTCGCTATCTTCGAGAAGGAACGCAAGCTCATGCGCCGCCGGAACTGACGAATGCATTTTTTCGTTCAAGCGGATGGCAATACGGTTGTAGTGGTCGGCGACCTGCTTGCCGAGGTTCCGGCTTCCGCTGTGGACCATGACCCAGACCGCCCCATCCGAACCTTTTTGAACTTCGATGAAATGGTTTCCGCCGCCGAGCGTGCCGATCTGCGTTAAGGCGCTGTGATATTCGCGCTGGCAGACAGGGCCAAGCTCAAAATGTTTATCCGGCATATAAATTTCGTTTTGCGGGGTCTTGTGATGCTCAAAGCCGACAGGGATAAGGGCTTTGATCCCCCAGACAATCTTTTTTAGGATTTCCCGGTCGATCCCTTCGAGACTGGTTCTTACCGCGCACATGCCGCAACCGATATCGACGCCTACGGCGTTCGGAATGATCACGCCCTGCGTCGCAAGCACTCCGCCGATGGGCATGCCGTAGCCTTGGTGGCTGTCGGGCATGACGGCGATGTGTTTGAAAGCGAAAGGAAGATTGGCGAGATTGCGAAGCTGCTCCATGGCCCCTTCCTCGATATCCTCAAGCCACATCTTGATGGGAAGTTTCTCGGTATGGCAGACCTTCATACGCGCCTTTTTTGGAAAAAGCCGGTTGTTAAAAAAAGAGTCCCATCGTAAGGAGTGCGGCGCCGATAGCGGCGGAGCTCAGCATGACCATGCGCAACGCAACAGGTTCGTTCATAAGGCCGAGAACGATCTCCCGGAACTTGGCATAGAAAAAAACAGCGGGGATCATTTTCGCAAGCGAAAGACTGACCACAAAGGTCGCAACAAAGGAGTAAGGGCTTAGATTCAGGAGGAACCAGTACCAGGTCCAGATCAGAAACCCCAGGAAAAACAGGTTTACCCAAAGAAGCCAAACGGGACGTTTTTCGGGGCACATTTTAAGGACAAGGTCTTTCCAGGCCCTGGTGAAAAAAACGACCCAGAGCCCGCCTAAAAGCATCCAGCTTCCAAGAACGATGCTCAACCACTTGAAGTAAGCCACATAAACCTCCTGCTTCGGTTAGACAAGAGACTAGGGACTGAAGGCCTCCGCTAAAGCTTTTAGCTATCGTTTGTGGTCCGTGGTCTGCTGTCTGCTTTTTTTGCGCCCTTCGACGATCAGTGTCACGCCGATCACGAAAAAAGAAAGGAATCCCGCGAGCGCAAAGACCGGGCTTGGAAGCGTCCCGGCCCAGAACGCGCAGCCGACCAAGACCGCCCCCGGCAAAAAGTATTTCCAGAGATAATTTTTCACCCCATTATTGTCGCAGAATCGGAACCCCGCCGCAAGCGGCGCCCGTTCTCGCGGACTTCTTGATTTCGAACGCATTCTTAAGTACTATCCTTGTGTTTATTTCCTACAATCAGGAGCCGCGCAAAAAAAATGAACGAGATCCTGGCCGACGCCCTCAAAGACACCTTCGCCATGTTTCCTTGGCTTTTGGGGATCTATATCGCGCTTGAATTCTTTGAAAACAAATCGGAATCCTTTATCGGGGAGAAGATCAGTCACCGAAAGGGCATCGCGCCTTTTTTGGGCGCGCTTTTCGGCTGTATTCCCCAATGCGGTTTTTCCGTGATCGCCGCTACGCTTTATGCCCGCCGCTGTATTTCCATGGGAACCCTTCTGGCTGTTTTTCTCTCGACCTCGGATGAAGCCGTTCCTGTTTTTCTCGCCCAGCCGGATAAAGCCATCCTTGTTTTTTGGCTTCTTCTTGTTAAAGTCATCATCGCGACCGCCGCGGGGTACGCGGTCGATCTTATCTTGAATCAAAAGGCCGTTCGGGAACCGCATCCGCCGCACGGCCCCGTTGTCCCTGAAGGAGGCCATCGCGCTTGCGGATGTCATGCCCACGGTTGCGAGATCCCGAAATGGAAGGCGCTCTTTCTTTTTCCGCTCAAACACACCCTGAAGGTCCTGCTTTTTATTTTCGCGATATCGCTCGGGATCGGGCTTTTGGTCGCAAAGTTGGGCGAAGCGGGCATGGAGCGTTTCTTTTTTGCCGGCACTGTTTTCCAGCCGCTTCTGGCCGTAGCCGTGGGCCTGATCCCCAACTGCGCCGCGTCCGTGGCAATTGCCGAAATCTACCTAAAGGGGGGCATCACCTTTGGGTCGGCCGTTGCGGGCCTTTCGGCGGGCGGGGGCCTCGGCATGCTGGTCCTTCTAAAAGAGAACAAAGACCGGAGAGAAACCTCCTTGATCATCGTCCTCCTGGCGTTGATAAGCCTCGCGGCCGGGGCCCTGCTCAACCTGCTCCTTTAATTCTTTTCCGTTCTTTTCATTTACGTTAGAATTGTTCCCGCGAACCGTTTTTTAAAGGAGGATCTCATGGATCTGAAAGTTTTTTTAGCGACCTTCAGCGCAATCTTCTTCGCCGAGCTTGCCGACAAGACCCAGCTTGTGGGGATCACCATGTCCGCAAAGACCGGAAAGCCCTTGTCGGTTTTTTTAGGTTCGGTCGCCGGGTACATGCTCGTCACGCTGATCTCGGTCGTCCTTGGCACGTTACTGGCAAAATATATAAAACCCGAGTTTATACGCTACGGCGGCGCGACGGCTTTTGTGGTGATCGGATTTTTAATGTTCTTTAACAAAATCTAAAAAGGAGGAACAGGAACATGGCCAAGAAAGCGAAGAAATCAAAAAAGAAAGCCAAAAAAACAGCAAAAAAATCCCGTTGCGGCTGCTGCTGCGGCTAAAGTATGGAAAAAAAAGGACCGGCAAGCGAAAAAAAAGGTTTTTTCACGAAGCTTTTCGAAAAGATCGATAAAAAACTCGAAGAAAAGGCCAAAAAGACCGGCTGCGGCTGTGCCTCCAAAAAAGACCCAGAGGGCCCATGCTGCGGGTAGCGGTCGACTGGCTGGTTTACACGGTTCTCCGGCTTCCGCCCGAAGCGCGATGGGCGGAAGCGGTGGCCTTCTTTCTCTACGACTCCGTCAAGATCCTTCTTCTTCTTTTCGGAATGATCGCGGCGATCGGGTTCCTGCGAACCTGGCTGCCCCACGAAAAGGTTAAAGGGTGGATCGGCAAGAAAAAAGGGTGGGGCAATTTCTTTGCGTCGCTTTTCGGCGCAGTCACGCCTTTTTGTTCCTGCTCTTCCATCCCTCTTTTTTTAAGTTTTATCAAGGCGGGCATCCCGCTCGGGATCACATTCTCCTTTTTGATCACTTCCCCGCTTATTAACGAATATCTTGTGGTCCTGATGCTCGGATTTTTCGGTTGGAAGATCACGCTCGCTTATATCCTAAGCGGTATGGCGATCGGGATCGCCTGCGGGGTCATCCTCGGAAAAATGAAGCTTGAGGTCCACCTAGTGGAAGATATGCTGCCGCAGGGCTCGTCGGAACTTCAAAGCGCGGCTTATAGCGGCCTTAAATCGCGCATCGCTTTTGGCTTCCGTGAAGCCCTCTTGATCCTTAAAAAACTTTGGGTCTGGATCCTTGTAGGCGTCGGGATCGGCGCCTTGATCCATAATTATGTCCCCGAGCAAACGATCCACGGGATCATCGCCAAGACCGGCTATTTCTCCGTTCCGATCGCGACGCTGCTCGGCGTCCCGTTGTACGGCAGTTGCGCGGCCATTATCCCCGTCGCCGTCGTGCTTTTCCAGAAAGGTGTCCCGCTCGGGACCGCACTTTCTTTTATGATGGCCGTCTCGGCGTTAAGTCTCCCGGAAGCCGTGATGCTGCGCCGGGCAATGAAATTGCCGCTTATCGCGATCTTTTTCGGGATCACAGCGCTCGGCATTGTTTTTACCGGCTATCTTTTTAACTTTTTGCAGACTTTCCTTGTCTAAATGAGCTCTTCTCTTTTAACAAAATGCCCCATCCTTTTTGAAGACCCGGATCTCATCATCATCGATAAACCCGAGGGAGTCCTTTCGCACCCCAATCCCGGCGCTAAAATTTCATTCTGCTCTTTTGAGGGTTCTTACGATCTTGAGGACCGGAGATTCCAGACTCCGGGCGGGCCCGTTTGGCTTATCCACCGGCTGGACCAGGACACTTCCGGCATCCTCCTCGCGGTAAAAAACAAAAAAAGCGCCGAGGCGTGCCGCAAGTCGTTCGAGGAGAGAAAAGTTAAAAAACACTATGTGGCCCTTGTTTCAAGGCGACCGATGCCGGCTCAAGGTCTGTGGCGCGACGCGCTTGTCGAGAAAAGATCTGGCGGAAGCATCCGGAGCATGGTGGCCCGTTCAGGCCGTCCGAACGCTTTTCTTAACTACAAAACGCAAGAATCCTTTCCAAAACTTAATCTATCGCTTCTTGAGATCGAGCTTCTCACGGGGAAAACGCATCAGATCCGTGTTCAATCGGCTTTCCGCGGACACCCTGTCGCCGGCGACCGCCTTTACGGAAATTTTTCGTTCAACAAGGAGTTGCGCCAAGCGCTTGGCCTGCGCCGCCTCTTTCTTCACGCCTGGCGGCTTGTTCTCCCGCATCCCGCCCTCGGAAAAAGCCTTACGGTGGAATCCCCCTTGCCGGAGGATCTGGAACAATGTCTTTTTCTAGCCGGCAACGCTTAGCGCGCAACGCGCGGCGAAAGACAAACGCGTTGAGCGTCGAACGTTGCGCTTGGTGCGATCTTTTATGAAGGTCCTGCTTTTACAGCCGCCGGTCCAGGATTTTTACAATACTGATATCCGCCTCCAGCCGATCGGTTTGGCTTATCTGAAAGCTGCCGCCAAGAAACATCTTCCTGAGATCCGGGTCACGGTCCGGGATTACCATCAAGGATGGGGCCGGCGGACGATCCCCCTTCCGCGCGACCTCGCCTATTTGAGGGAGTATTATTCCAAAGACGACAAAAGCCCATTTTCTTTATTTCATCACTATTACCATTTCGGCGCCGATTTTGAAACGATCGCGAAAGAAACCGCGAAAGAAAGGCCGGATCTTGTCGGGATCGCCTCGCTTTTTGCGCCGTATCACCGGGAGGCGCTGCGCTGCGCGGAAATGATCAAAAAATATTGCCGCGTTCCCATCCTGTTCGGCGGTTCGCAGGTCTCGGCGATGCCGGAGGCCATGCTCGCGCATCCGGCCGTGGATCTTGTAATCCGAGGCGAAGGCGAGCGTCCTTTTGTCGAATTGCTGAAAAGTTTGAAACGCGGCCGAGGATTCGAAAAAATCCCGAACCTGGGATATAAAAAGAACGGGCGAATGATCTTCAATCCTCAAAAAGAAAATTTCCCGATCGAGGTCTTGCCATTCCCTGATTTTTCGGATCTCCCGAAAGGTCGTTATTTGTTCGAAAAAAAACCTCTCTGCTTCATCATTACTTCACGCGGGTGCCCCTATCGATGCGGCTTTTGCTCAGTCCATAACACTTTCGGCCATCGATGCCGGCGGCGCTCGGCTGAAGACATTCTCTCCGAGATCAAAACGCGTTATGAGGAAGGCTATCGCGTCTTTGATTTTGAGGATGACAATCTTAGCTTTGACCGTAAAGAAATGACCGAACTTTGCGAAAAGCTGGTCCGGGATTTCCCTAAAAAAGATATCCAGCTCCTCGCCATGAACGGGGTCTGCTATTGGACGCTGGATCGCAAGACCCTCAAACTTATGAGGCGAGCGGGATTCACGCATCTGAATCTGTCGCTTGTGAGCGTGAACGTAAAACTTCTCAAATCCGTCCGCCGGCCGATTTTTTTGAAAAAATATCGCGAAGTCGTTCGGGACGCCGCTACCCTCGGCTTTAAGACGGTCGTCTATCAGATCCTGGGCCTCCCGGGCGACAACGTCCCTTCCATGGTCCGGACCCTTATTTTTAATGCAAAGCTTCCGGCGCTTCTGGGTGCTTCGCCTTTTTATTTGGTCCCCGGTTCCCCGATCGCCGGCCGCTTCAGGGCATGTTCCGAAGCGGACGCTTTTAAGGCCCGGCTTACGGCCATGGCCGTGGAAACCGGAATATTCGGCCGCGACGATCTTTACACGCTTTTTGTGATCACGCGTATCCTTAATTTTCTAAAAGGCATCCCTTTTTCCGCCCCGAAGGTTCCGCTTTCAAAAGCGCTCGAAATCGCCGCGAAAGAAGGGGTTCGTTCCGGGATAGGAGCGGAGATCCTAAGAAAATTGCTGAAAGAAAAGATCTTTTATGCCCGAACCCAGAAAGGCTTCGAGCCGGTCATAAAATTTAAACCCGAAGTGTTCTTTCAATTATGGCGGAAACTTGATACTATCAAAACACTTGAAAACAAAGCCATCCGGATCCGGGGAGGGTTTTCCTATGCTCGCTAAACTTATTTTTTGTGTTCTTTTGTGCTTATCCGCAGGAGCAGCGGGATCGTTTTTTACCGCTTCCGCGATCCCGGACTGGTACGCGGCTTTGAACAAACCTTCTTTTTCGCCGCCCAACTGGCTCTTCGCTCCCGTCTGGACAGCCCTTTATATCCTGATGGGGATCGCCGCGGCTCTTGTTTGGCGTCGAGGGCTAAAAAATCCGCCGGTCCGGTCGGCGCTCGTAGCATTCCTTATCCAGCTGATCTTGAACGTATCGTGGTCTTTCCTTTTTTTCGGGCTTCGCTCTCCTCTTTCCGGGCTCGTGGATATTTTGTTCCTTTGGGCGATGATCTTGGTTACAATAACGCGATTTTTCAAGGTTTCGATCCTGGCCGCTCTTATGTTGATCCCGTACCTTCTTTGGGTGACATTCGCAAGCGGCCTGAACCTCGGGATCTTTCTTTTAAACCGTTAACCGGGAATTGTGCTTTCTATGGAATGGCTGCAAGAATTCTTTTCAAAACTTTATCACTTTGAAGAACTGATCCGCTGGGGCGGTTACCTTGTTCTGGTGATTATTATTTACGCTGAAACGGGGCTTTTGGCCGGTTTTTTTCTCCCCGGAGATTCCCTGCTGGTAACGGCGGGGCTTCTTGCGGCCGTGGATAACGCGCTGAATATTTGGGTCTTGATCCCCTTGCTTTCGGCGGCGGCGATCGTTGGCGACAGCACGGGCTATTGGATCGGCTATCACTTCGGCCCGAGACTTTTTAACCGCACTGATTCCTTTTTCTTCCATAAGGACCATCTGGTCCGGACCCAGAAGTTCTACGACAAATACGGTCCCAAAACGATCGTGATCGCGCGCTTTGTCCCGATCGTCCGGACCTTTGCGCCGACCGTGGCGGGGGTCGGGAAAATGGACTACAGAAAGTTCCTTTTCTACAATGTTGCGGGAGGCATCCTCTGGATCATTAGTATGACGCTTGTGGGTTTCATCTTAGGCCGTTCGATCCCGAACATCGAAAAAAAGATCCACTGGGTCATCGCCGTGGTCATTTTTCTCTCGATCCTGCCTATCATCAAAGAATGGTTTCATTCGAGGAAAAAACCTGCCGCATGAGAGCGATCGCCCTTTTAATCGCTTCCAACGTTTTTATGACCGCGGCCTGGTACGGGCATCTCCGATTCCGGAGCGCGGCGCTCTGGAAGGTGATCATGATCAGCTGGCTTATCGCCTTCGTGGAATACTGTTTTCAGGTCCCCGCGAACCGGATCGGGTCGTATCATTTCTCGACGGCCCAGCTTAAAACGATCCAGGAAGTGATCACACTCGTTGTTTTTTGCGGGTTCTCTGTCTTTTATCTTAAGGAAGAATTGAAGTGGAATTACTTAGTCGGCTTTGGTTTCATGATCATCGCCGTTTTTTTCATCTTTAAAAAATGGTGACCCGGAAAGGAAGGGATCATGGGACTTCGAGAGACCTATAAAAAACAAGGAGCTTTTCTTTTCCGCTGGCGCAGCTATCTTCCCTTCCTGGCCATCCCGGTGGTCATTCTCGCGCTTTTTGACACTCAATACACAAAACGTCTTTTCGGGGACCGGTTCGACAGCTTCTGGGAGGCGTTCTGTATCTTGATATCCTTGGCCGGTCTTATCGTCCGATGCCTTGTCGCCGGATACGTCCCGAAAGGAACTTCCGGGCGTAATGTGGAACGCCAGGTCGCGGAAAGCCTTAATACAAAGGGAATGTATTCCATCGTAAGGAATCCGCTTTATCTCGGCAATTACCTGCTTGTGCTGGGAGTGCTTCTTTTCACCCAGGTTTGGTGGTTTGTCATCATTGGATCGATCGTTTTTTGGCGTTATTACGAAAGGATCATTTATACCGAAGAAGAGTTCCTGAGGGAAAAATTCGGGGATACTTTTACCGCTTGGTCCAACAAAACGCCTATGGCTTTCCCGAAATTCCGTGGCTGGGAAAAACCAGATCTTCCTTTTGAATGGAAAACGGTGCTTCGCCGGGAACATTCGAGTTTTTTTGGGATCGTCACGGTTTTTACGATCCTCGGGGTGCTTGCCGACCTTGTGATCGAACGTCAAAAAAGCGTCGATCTTTTCTGGTGGATCTTTTTTGGAACGGGGCTTTTGATCTATTTGACCCTGCGCTTCCTGAAGAAAAAAACAAAACTACTGGATCTTAAAGGACGTTAATTCCAAGCAAGGAGGTAGGTCATGAAAAAATCAATCGGCCCGAAACCTGTTCTTTTCCCAACGCCTGTGCTTATCGTTTGCACCTCTGATGCCCAAGGGGTCCCGAATGCCATGAACGTGGCGTGGGGCGGAATCGCATGCTCCGAACCGCCCTGCGTCGCCA
>ENA-UOWG01001350-UOWG01001350.1-activated-sludge-metagenome-genome-assembly--contig:-NODE-1350-length-24831-cov-11.864425_pt1 | contig 24831 bp, 25 predicted proteins | sample MGYA00238147_ERZ761563 | MGnify/ENA primary metagenome ERZ761563 (study PRJEB28884, sample SAMN05720216) | anaerobic digester metagenome | isolation source: active sludge of municipal... | reverse complement strand
GAAGCAGCACGGCAGGAGGCAGCCCGCCAGGAGGCGGCGCGCGACGCAGCCGCCCACCAGGAAGCCGCGCGCCGCGACGCCGAGCACGCCGAGGCCGCGCGCCTGGAGGCCGGGCGCCAGGAGGCAGCGCGCGCGGCGGCGGCCCGCGAAGACGCAGCGCGGCAGGAGGCGGCCCGCCTTGAAGCCGCGCGGCTCGAGTCCGAACGGGCCGACGCGGCGCGGCAGGACGACGAACGGCGTGAAGCCCGGCGCCGCGCGATGGGCCGCCAGCTCGACGAAGAAGCCGCGCGGCGCGAGGCAGCGGCGGCGCGCCCGCCGCCCCGGCGCGATCCGTCAGCCAGCGGCGCACGCCGGGCCCGGCTGTTCGGCCGCGCCGACCCCAACGCCGAACTGGTGCGCTACGCCGAAGCCTGGGCGCGCCGGATCGAGCTGAACCCGAACCTCGAGCAGTTGCGCGAGGCAACGGCGCAGCCGCATACCCGCCCGCTGGTCACGGTGGCCATCCGCAGCGACGGCTCGGTGGAATCGGTGACCTTCGTGATCGCCAGCGGAGTGGCGGCGATCGACGAAGCGGTGCGGCGGATCGTCGAAACCCAGCGGCCGTACCTGCCGTTTCCGCCGGCGCTGGCACGCGACTACGACGTGGTCGAAATCCGCCGCACCTGGCACTTCGACACGGCGGTGCGGCTGTATTGAGCGCCGCCAGGACCCGCCTGCGCGCGCCCGCCGCGCCGCCGGCCCAGGGCGCGGCTGCGGCCGGCGCGGCGCTTCCCCGGAAGCCCTGCGCTGCGGGTTCCGGGCGTGGCCCCGCTGCTGGGATCAAGGCTCCAGCCGGATGCTGCTGTGCCGCACGAAATCGGCCCCGATTCGCGCCGCGCGAGCCGCCCGGCCGGCGCCACCCCGCGAATCGAGCCGCCCCGGGGGCCCTCAACGGGCCGGCGCCGTCGCAGGCGGCGGGCCGAAGGTGGGCGTATGGGCAAACTGCTCGGGCACGTCCCACATGCGCGCGCCGTACCACACGGCCCACGCCAGCACGAACAGGCACAGCACCCAGACCCAGACCGGCACCGACGAGCGCGCCTCGGCGCGCCGCGGGTCGAACGGGTCGTCGGTACTAAACGCGTCCACCGTCAGGTGCACCGTGCCGCGCCGCAGCGAGCCGGGGCGCAGGCCCGAGACCAGGATGCCGGGGCCGTTCTGCACCTGGAACGCGATCTCCTCGACCCCTTCGGCACCGCTTTGGTCTTCTGCGCGGATGACCAGCCGGTGCGGCCCGTCGGCCAGCGTACACGTGTCCAGCGCGAGCGCGGTCGGCAGTTCGCGGTCGATCAGCGGCTGCGGATCGTCGTCGATGTAGATGCGCACGTGGGGCTTGGAAGTCGGCATGGTGGTGCTCGCCGTCATCGATCGGGCCGCAGGATCTGGTACTTGGCGTGGCGTGGATCGCGTTCGCCGGGGCGCAGCAGCATGCGCACGGCGGCAACGATGCAGGCCAGCGCGGCCACGCCGGCAACACCTGCGACCAGCACCATGCCCCACAGCGGGGCCGAAACCATCATTTCATGCACGGCACGCTCCGCTCACCGGCCCTTGGCCCGGATCGCCGCCACCTGCGCCGGCGTCACGGGCGCGGCCCGGTTGCCCCACGAACTGCGCTCGTGGTTGGCGATGTCGGCGATGTCGGCATCGCTCAGCTGGCCGGCAAAAGGCGGCATCGGGCTGGCGTAGGTCTTGCCGTCGATCACCACGCCGTGGGCTCCGTACAGGATGGTGTGCAGGTGCGTGGCCGGATCGTCGGCATTCACGGCGGGGTTGCCCACGAGCGGCGGGAATGCGCCGGCCACGCCCGCGCCGCTGGCCTGGTGGCAGGCCGCACAGTTGGCGCTGAAAAGCTGTTGGCCCCGGGGTGCATCGAAGCGGTAGCCGCCGGCTGCGGCTGCGACCGCCGCCGTCGAAGCCGATGCCGATGCCGATGCAGCCGGCGCGGCCGTCTGGGCCGTCGGCGCCGCACCGGCCGCCTCGAATCCAGGAATCGGCGCCTGCTTGAGCGACAGCAGGTAGGCCACCAAGGCCTTGGCTTCGGACGTCGGCACCACCACGCCGGACGCGGGCGCGAAGGCCGCGGGCACCGGCACCGCCGTCTCGCCTGCGGGCGCGACGGGCATCACGCGAAACAGGAACTTGAAGTTGGGCATGATCGACTCGGGCACCACCGCGCGCGGGTCGTACAGGTGGATGTACTGCCACACGTCGCTCGCCTTGCTCACGCCCACGTTGGTCAGGTCGGGCCCGGTACGCTGGGATCCGGCCAGCGTGGGCGTGCGGTAGGCGAAGTCGCCCGGCGCCGACGGCCGGCCGAACACCTGGTCTTCGGCCAGCGGGCGCACCTGCTGCGTGTGGCAATAGGCGCAGCCGTTGGACGCGAACACCGCGCGCCCCTGCGCCTGCAGCGGCGTCAGCGGCACCACCCCCGGCCCCGGCGGCAGCCGCGACAGCTCGATTGCCGGAATCACCGCGATCAGCAGCACGATGACCACGTACAGCAGCAGCGGGCCGCCGGCAATCAGCACCAGTTGCTTCATGCCGTCGCCTCGCGGCCGGCAGGCAGGATCGGCGAGCGGGCGTCGCCGCGCGCGCCGAAGGTCATGCGCCAGACGTTCCAGGCAAACACGAGGTGCGAAACGAACATCAGCGCGCCGCCGACGCCGCGCCACACGTAGTACGGCTGCATGTCCACCACCGACTGGATGAAGGGCTTGCCCTGGACCCAGTTGATGCCCTGGAAGGTGCCGCCGATCGACAGCGCGATCACGTAGACGAAGCTGCCGACCAGCGCCATCCAGAAGTGCATGGCCAGCCCCTTGCGCCCGGCGTTCTTGCCGGTGGCCAGCGGCAGCAGCGCATACACCCCGCCCCACGCTGCAAAGCTGATGAAGCCGTACATCGTGGCGTGGGAATGCCCGACCGTGAAGTTGGAAAAGTGCCAGATCGCCTGCAGCGAGCGAAACGCCTCCACCGTGCCCTGCGTCGAGCCGAACAGGTAGCCGATCACGCCGACGAAGATGAACATCAGCGGGTACGAGTGAATCATGTCTCGATAGCGCCCGCGCATGGTCAACAGGTAGTTGGCGCTGCCGCCCCACACCGGCACCAGCATCGCGACGCTGCACACGATGGCCACCGTCTGCAGCCACCACGGCAGCGGGCTGAACAGGAAGTGATGCGCACCGAGCAGCGGGTAGAACATCAGGTTGGTCCAGAACGCCAGCACGCCCAGCGCGTACGAGTAGATCGGCCGGCTCAGAACCTTCGGGATGGCGTAGTAGAACAGGCCCAGCGCGAGCGGCGTGAACCACATGCCGACGGCGTTGTGCATGTAGAAGCCCGAGATCGCCATCATGCCCAGGCCTTGCTGGTACCAGGGCAGCACCGCGACGATGGCGATCACGCAGGTCCACAGCACCGCGCCGATGGTGTACCAGTTGGACAGGTAGATCTCGTCCGAGGTGCGGCGCGCGACCGTGCCGATCAGGTTCCAGGCCGTCACCAGCAGCGCCGCCAGGAAGACCAGGCGCACCGGCCAGGGCCACTCGCGGTATTCCAGGTCGCCCCAGTTGTAGCCAAGATCCAGCGCCACGGTGCCGGCGATCGCCGCCAGGTTGAACAGCGCGAGGCCGATCCACGCCAGCCGCGTGCTGTACAGCCGCGTGCCGCAGCTGCGGGCCGCGACGTAGTACGCCAGCCCCACCAGCACGATGCTGGCCCAGCCGTAGAACGTGTCGTTGGTGTGGATCGGGCGCAGACGGCCGAAGCTGAAGTACTCGCCGGCCCAGAAATCGGGCGCGCCGAACTTGAACGCCAGCAGCAGGCCGATCGCGGTGGCAAACAACAGCCACAGCGTGGCAGTGACGGTGTAGGCGACAAAGACCCGCGTCAACGCCGCGTCACCGCTGCTGGCATCGGCCGGTGGAGATGCGCCGATCGATGGCGGCGCCGAGCGCGGGGGCATCGCTGAACCGTTCCTTGACAAGACTACGTGTGCCGCGCGGCGGCATACGCCGCAGCCGCACGGACCGCCCGCAAAGCGCAAGCACCCTGCACGCGCGACGCGACCCGCGACGCAATGCCGCAGCGCATGCGGACCAATGTGTCACAGGCGAAGAACCCGCAGCGTCAGCAGCCTTATTGCAGCGGCTTCCGTGCGGGCTGCACGGATCTCGCCCCGGCACAGCCCAGCGCACGAGCGGCCTTCCGACAAGCCCCGCCGGCAGGAGAGGCTCGCCACAACGCAACTTCGGCGACGGCCGCAGCCGCGTGCAGCACGAACCTCGAGAGGGGCGATCATCGGCAGTTGTACGGGGCAGACCTCCGTGCGCGGCCGTTGCTGCGTGGCCGCCCGATCGCGGCAGGGCGCGCCCCTTTTTCTCGACAGGTCGGGGCCCACCACAGCAGCTGGAACCCGCGGCGCTGATTTCGCTCACGGTTCCAGCCGGATCCCGCTGCGCCGCAAGAAGCCGGCCCAGAACGGCGCCTGCGTGCGGATCAGCGCGCCGAAGGCGGCGGCATCCAGCGGCATCGGCTGCAGCTGCAGCGCTTGCAGGTGCTGGCGCACCTCGGGCGCGGCCAGCACCTTCTGCGCCGCGTCGGACAACGCCGCCACCACCGCTGGCGGCGTGCCGGCCGGCGCCACCAGGCCCCACCAGGCCGACAGCTCGAAGGACGGCATGCCGGCCTCGGCACCGGTGGGCACTCCCGGCAAGGCCTGCAGCCGCTGCGGCGCGCTCACCGCCAGCGCGCGCAGCCTGCCGCCCTGGATCAGCGGCAGCGCCGCGGCCGGCGTGTCGCAGGCGAACAGCAGTTGCCCGCCGGCCACGTCGGCGAGCACTTGGCCGCTGCCGCGGTAGGGCACGTGCACCGCCTGCCCGCCGGCCTGGCGCACGAAGTATTCGGCCGCCAGGTGCGTGATCGTGCCGTTGCCGGCCGAGCCGAAGGCGGCGCCCGCGCCCGCCAGCCTGGCTTTCAGCTCGGCCAGGCTGTGCGGCGAATCCGCCTTGTCGGCCGTGACCAGCACGAAGGGCGTACGCGCCAGGCCGGCCACCGGCACGAAGTCCCGGTCCGGCCGCCGGCGCAGCTTCGGGTTCAGCGCCGGGTTGGTCAGCAGCGTGCTCGTCGTCGCCAGCGTCAGCGTGTAGCCGTCGGGCGCGGCGCGTGCGCCCTGCTCGGTGCCGAGCGCGCCGCCGGCACCGCTGCGGTTGTCGACGATCACCGGCTGGCCCAGCGTCTTGCCCATCGCATCGGCGACGATGCGCGCCACCGCATCGCTGCCGGTGCCGGGCGCGAAAGCAACGATCAGCGTGACCGGCCGCGCCGGGAAGTGCGCATCGGCAGCCAAGGCCAGCGCGCCGGCCGCGGCCAGCCAGGCCGCGGCGATCGCGCGCACGAGCCGATTCATCGAGCCAGTCCCCCGGAGCCGGCCGCCGCCGCGCCGCCTCGTTGCCGCAGCCGCCTGTGCCGGATCGACAGGGGGCCCGTCATGCACGCCGCCATCAGAGGGTCGACACGGCGGCCAGGTGATGCGCGTACACCGGCACGCGCAGCGTCTCCAGCCGGCTTTGCTGCTGCGCGCCGAACACGTCGTGCTCGTCGGGCGAGGCCGAGAGCTTGGGCCGGTCGATGGTGATCTTGATGGCGTTGCAGCTGTCGACGAAGAAGCTGCCGACCACGTGCTCGGCCGCCAGCCCCAGCAGCCGCGCCACCTGCGCCTTGTGGAACAGGTTGGAGTGCAGCGCGGCCTCGTAGTTGGCGCTGGAGTGGAACACGATGTCGTAGGTCAGCCGGTTGATGCCGGCATTCTTGCTGCGGATGACCACCGCCATGTCCAGCAGCGGCAGCATCAGCGCCGGCTCGCCTTCGGGGGGCGCATCGGCGATCAGCGACAGCGTGCGGTCGTCCAGCTCGCCGCGGAAGTCCGTGAGGCCGATGTCGAACCAGCGCGGCCGCAGTTCGCCGTCCTTGATCCACGCCGCGCCGTCGGCATGCCAGGTGGTGATGGGGAACATCGTGTCCTTGATCACCGCCTCGTTCTGCAGCAGGTGGTACAGCGACCACTCGTAGGCGTCGGCGGCGTCGATGTTCAGATGCGAGCCGGGCTTGGGCGTCAGCACTTTTGTCAGCGCCGCGATCTCGGCCGCATGCCGCTCGGCCAGCCGCGCCGGGTCGGTGTCGATCGTGCGCAGCAGCACCGCCGGATGCTCGGCATCGGCTTCGATGATGCGCCAGCCGGCATTGGCCAGCGCCTCGGGGAACCCGGCCTCGATCGACGCCAGCGCCCCCGCCTTGACCCGGGCGTAGTTCCGGAAGAACACCGGGTCGCGTGTGCCGCTGGGCACGATCGCGCCCCACAGCCCGTCCTCGCGCCGGAAGCTCAACAGGTTGGGCGACAGCGGGTAGGCGATGTTGCCGGCCGTGGCCTTGCGGCCGACGTAGCCGAAGTGGATCAGGTAGTGCGTCAGCAGGCTGGCCAGCGTCTCGGCCGCATCCTGCGTCTTCGCCGTGGTCTCGACGATCAGGCCGAGCTCGCGCTCGCCCGCTTGCACCGGGCGGCTCGACACGCCGTTGCGGCCGTAGACCAGCACCTCGGCCGGTACCTTGGGCAGGTCGGCGGCATCGATGTGGATCAGCGACACCTTGCGCGCGCCCAGCCGGTGCGCGCCTTCGAGCTTGATGCTCCACGGCCAGGGCGCACCGGCGTGCACGAAGCGGCTGCCGCGGATGCCGGCGCTGCGCGCGTCGCGGGCGAAGAACTCGGTCTGGTCCATCAGCAGCACGCCTTCGGGATAGAACTGCAGCTGCGGGTGGCTCTCTTCGTACAGCGAGTGCGCGGCGATCGAATACGGCGTGCAGCGCCGCTCCGGGTTGGGCGCGGTGAAGACGGCGCTGCCGTCGTCGTAGACCTCGGCCACCAGGCAGTCCGACGGCGAGCCCGGGTCGCAGGCGAGCGCGCCGCATTCGAGCACGTGGCCGACGTGATAGGCGAGCCCGGGGTCGATGCCCTGGCGCACCATGTCGGCGGCGAACAGCGCCACGTCGCAGCTGCGGCCGGCGAAGATGTACTGCGCGCCGGCTTCCAATGCGGTGAGGATCGGGTGGATGCCCATCTGGCCGGCGATCACGCTGTCGCGCAGCGCGGCCTCGTGCAGTTGCGGGCCGTCGCCGGTGGGCAGCAGCGCGCCCGCCTTCAGCTCGCGAATCACCAGTTCGGGGGCCAGCTCGGCGCCGATGGTGGCCACCCTGGCGTCGCGCACGCCGAGTTCGGCGAACACCTCCTTGGCGACGTCGAGCATCCATTGCAGGTTGCGGTCGCCGCCGGCCATGCCGCAGCTGCCCAGGATCACCGGCGCGCCGGTCGCGAGGCCGGCGCGCACCATGTGCGTGTAGTCGGCCTTGACGGCCTCGCGCTCGAAGTACTGGGTGCCGGTGCCCAGATAGAAGGGGCCGGCGTCCATCGAGCCGGCGTCGGACACGATGGCGTCGATGCGGCCTTCGATCGCCTTGTCCATCGATGCCTTGGGGAAACCGTAGCCCAGCGCGCCGCAGGCGGAGACGACGCGGTAGATCAGCTTGCTCATGACTCACTCCGTGGTTGCGTGGAGCGGACTGTGGCCGCGATGCGGGCGCAGGAACAATGCCGTCTCGATATGCGGCCATAAGCGGCCGATATGGGCAGCGGCGCTGATGCGCAGACGGATGGCGTTGACGCCTGCGCATGCCGGTATTACGCTGCGAGCATTCGTAATTCCAGGTGTCCGCATGGCCGACCCCACCACGATGACCAGCAAGGGCCAGGTGACGGTGCCGCGCGAAATCCGCGACCGGCTCGGGCTCGTGCCCGGCGACAAGATGGCCTTCACGCTGCTCAGCGACGGCACCGTCGTGATGCGTCCCAAGACGCGGCGCCTGGCGGAGTTGGCCGGCTCGCTCACACGCCCCGGGCAGCCCAGGGTCGCCGTCGAGGACATGAACCCGTTCAAGGCCACGGCAACCCCGAAAGCAACGAAGCGGCGCGCGCGGTGAGCATCGCCATCGACACCAATGTGCTGGTGCGCCTGCTCGTGCGCGACGACGAAGCGCAGTACGCGGCGGCGCGGCGGCTGGTCGACCAGGCCGCCGCCGCCGCAGAGCCGGTGCTGATCGTGCTCGGCGCGCTGCTCGAATGCGAATGGGTGCTGCGCAGCCGATACCACTTGGACAAGGCCAGCATCGCCGGTACCTTCAGCGCGCTGCTGGAAAGCGCCGATGTCGAGTTCGAGCACCCGCCCACGGTCGAAGAGGCGCTCTACGTCTGGGCTCAGCACCCGGGCGCCGACTTCGCCGACTGCCTGCTCAGCGCGCGTGCCGCGCACCTCGGACGCAGCCGCTTCCTGAGCTTCGATGCCGGCGCAGCCGGTTTGCCGGGCGTGGAGTTGCTCTCGTAGCCGTCTCGGGCTGCTGCCGTCGCAGCCATAGGCGGCGCCGATGGCCCCATCGCCAGACGGCATTGTTCTTGCAGCCGATTTCGGCGGATGCTGCGCGCCGGCCCATCCCGAGCAACCAAGCCAAGGACAGACGCATGAAAACCCCCCGCCCCAGATTCACCCTGCCGGCCGCGGCCATCGCCCTGGTCGCGTGCGCGGCCTCGGCGCAGGTGCCGGTGCAGAACATCGACCCCGGGCGCCACGGCAACCTGGCCGCCGCGCAGCGGCTGGTGGTGCAGGCCTTCGAGCGGCTGAGCGATGCGCAGGTGGCCAACGACTATCGGCTCGGCGGGCACGTGGGCCGCGCCAAGGAACTGCTGCGCGAGGCCAACGAAGAGATCAAGATGGCCGCCGAGTCCGCCAACCGGCGCTGAGCATGCATCGATCCGACCGCAAGACCGAGGTGCACGCCGTCATGCAAGCGCAGGTTCTGGTGGTGGGCGCCGGCCCGGTGGGCATGACGCTGGCGCTGGCGCTGCGGCGCCAGGGCGTCGAGGTGCGCATCGTCGACCAGGCGGCAGCGCGCACTGGGCAGTCGAAGGCGCTGGTGATCTGGCCGCGCACGCTGGAACTGCTGGACATCCAGGGCTGTGCGCAGGCCTTCGTCGACGCCGGCCGGCGCTGCGGCGGCGCCCGCATCCTGGGCGAAGGGCACGAGCTGGCGCATGCGCATTTCAGCCGGGCGCGCAGCGCCTACCCTTACGCGCTGATGATCCCGCAGAGCGAGACCGAACGCCTGCTGGAGCAGCAGCTGGCGCGGATGGGCGTGCAGGTCGAGCGCCGGGTGGAGCTGCTGTCCTTCAGCGACGACGGCACGCGCGTGACGGCGTCGCTGCGCCATGCCAGCGGACGCGAGGAGCGCGCTGCCGCCGCCTGGCTGGCGGCCTGCGACGGCGCGCACAGCACGGTGCGCCATGCACTCGGCCTGCCCTTCGACGGCGACACGCTGGAATCCGACTGGGTGCTGGCCGATGTGCAGATCGACGGCGCGCTGCCCAACGACGAGCTGACGATCTGCTGGATGCCCGAAGGCGTGCTCGCGTGCTTTCCGATCGGCGGGCGGCGCTTTCGCGTCATCGCCGATGTCGGGCCGGCGCCGGACGCGGAGCCGCCGCCGCCGACGCTGGCGCAGGTGCAGGCGCTGATCGACCGCCGCGGCCCACCGGGCCTGCGCGCCCACGACCCGCTGTGGCTGAACCACTTCCGCATCAACGAGCGCAAGCTCAGGGACTATCGCCGCGGCCGCGTGTTCCTGGCCGGCGACGCCGCGCACGTGCACAGCCCGGCCGGCGGCCAGGGCATGAACACCGGCATGCAGGACGCCTTCAACCTGGCCTGGAAGCTGGCGCTGGTGCAGCGCGGCCTGGCGGCCCCCGCGCTGCTGGACAGCTATTCGCCCGAGCGCAGCGCCATCGGCGACCAGGTGCTGCGCAACGCCGGCCACATGACGCGCGTGGCGCTGCTGCGCAACCGGCTGCTGCGCGAACTGCGCGACCTGGCCGCCGCCGGCTTGAGCCGGCTGCCGCCGGTCGAACAGCATTTGGTCGACCAGTTGACCGAGCTGGATCTGCACTATGCGCACAGCCCGCTCAGTGCGTCACCGCACGGCGCATCGCATCAGCCCGCCGCCGGCAGCCGTGCGCCGGACGCGGCGCTGAGCGCAGCCGACGGCAGCGCGACCCGGCTGCATGCGCTGCTGGGCGGCGGGCGTTTCGTGCTGCTTTCGGTGGGCGTGGCGGCGCCTGCGGTGCCGACGCCGCTGCAGGGCCTAGTCGGTGCGGCCACCGCGGAAGAGGCACCAGGCTACGAGAGCGGGCACCACTACCTGGTGCGGCCCGACGGCTACGTGGCGCTGAGCACGCGCGGCGGCGATGCGCCGGCGATCTTCGGTTGGCTGCAGCGGCTGGCAGCGTAGGGCGCGAGCCGGCGGGAGGCCGGCACCCGCCCGCTCGACAGACAAGCGGTTTGACTGGCGCCTTTGTGACTGCGGTGCCCGATCTCGTTCGTCGAAGGATCGTTCGGCGGTCACTGTGACGGGTTGCTGTACACGGCCTTGTCTCGTCAGTGTCAGCACTGCAGCGGTTGCCGCCACTCGCCGACGCGGCCTCAATGCGCGGTGTCGGTCGCGTAGCAGTCATCGACCCGGCAGCGAGATCGCATGTTCAATGGCCGCTCGCGGAGGTCCAGCTGACCTCGCGAGCGTCGAGGCCCGCAGACGAACTGCGAATGGCAGCTACCTCCATCGCCGAAAGGGCGCTGCCGACCCTCAGGCGCGGGCGGCCGAGGAACTGGCCCTGCTGCCGGAGGACTCGGCAATTCAGGAGGTGCCGAGCGACGATGCCGTGATGCGCGAGTAAGTGCGGACATGTTGAGAGGCGCTATCGCCCTCGATCCGATTTCGCCTTTACGGCGCTACGAACGAGCTTGCCGAAGGCACGGTCCTTCTCGCGACGCTCGGCGATGCTCGCGGAGTTGAAGGCGTCCTCTGCCTGGAGCTTGCACCAGCGGGCGACGCGCGCGGGGTCGAGCCGACCCTCCGCGAGGGCAGCCTGAACGGCACACCCGGGCTCGGTTTCGTGCTGGCAGTCCTTGAACCGGCACTGGGCGGCCAGCGCCTCGATGTCTTCGAACACGTCGGCGATGCCCGCGGCGGAATCCGTCAGCTGCAATTCGCGCATGCCTGGCGTGTCGAGGACGAGGCACCCGCAGGGGACCTGGTGCAACTCGCGGCGCGTCGTGGTGTGGCGACCGCGCGCATCGTCCTCGCGGATGCCTTGGGTGGCGATGGCCTGCGCCCCTAGCAGCGCATTGGTGAGGGTGGACTTGCCGACACCGGACGAGCCGAGGAAGGCGACGGTTCGGCCGGGCTTGCACCAGGCGCCAAGCGCCTGCGTCGGTTCCGTGCCGCGCGCGTCGAGGGCCACCACAGGAACCCGGTCGGACACGGCTTTCGCCCTGTCGATCCAAGGCACGGGGTCATCGACGATTAGATCGGTCTTGGTGAGGACGATCACCGGTTCGATCCCTGCTTCGAGGCCGAGCGCCACGTAGCGCTCCAGTCGCGCGACGTTGAAGTCCTGGTTGCAGGAGGTCACGATGAAGACCGTGTCGATATTGGCCGCGATCAACTGGATATGCCGGTCCGTGCCCGGTGCGCGGCGCTTGATCAGGCTCTTGCGTTCCAACACGCGGCTCGACCGGGGGCGCGCGGGATCGAAGAGCAACCAGTCGCCAACCGTGGCCTCGGGCCCGGGCGGGATCATCTCGTCGATGCCGTCGCCCGCGATCTGCAGGCCGCTTCGATGCACGGCGACCACGCGGACGGGCGGCGTCTGGGTCAGCGCCTGGGAGTCGAGCTGCTGAGCGAAGAAAGGGCCCCAGCCCAGCCGCTCCAAGGCGGTGGGCTCGCGCCGGGCGGGCGGTGTCGTCGCGCCGCCGGGCAGAAGGGCGGAGTAGTCGCGAACCATCACCAGAGCCTTGGATCGTCGAAGCCGGCGACGCAGGACGCGGGGGCTTCGAGCGGCGTCAGGGGGGCGTCCTGCAGCGACTGGCCCAGCCAGCCCTCGGGATGCTGCAAACGATGAGGTGCGGGGATGGTGGCCTCGGTCACAGGCACGAAACCGACGCGTCCGTAGAAGGCAGGGTCGCCATAGGTCACCGCAATGTCGACGCCCTCGCTGCGCAGCAGGTCCAGGCCGTGGGTGATCAGCGCCTGCCCAATGCCCTCCCCTTGGCGATCCGTTGCCACGGCCACAGGCGCAAGCATGAAGACCGTGCGGGTGTCGTCGAAGACAAGGCGTGTGAACAGGATCGCGCCGACCAGCGCGCCGCCGTCCCACGCGGTGAAGACGCGCAACGCGTCGGGCGGCGTCTCGGCCATCAAGCGGCGGACGAGATCCCCGATCAGGGTCCCTTCCTCGGCCCCTTCCGAGGCCGTAAAGGTCGCCTTGAACATCGCTGCGATGGTCTCGGCGTGCGGCCTGAAATTCGAAGAAAAGTCCATGTTCCGATCCTCTCTGGCGCCAGACGGGCCCAAGGCAGTCGCAGCACGAACATCTCGTAGCCGAATTGTCCGCGCCCGGCTTGTAGAACGGTAATCTCGCGGCGCAGCCCGTCGAGCGCCCGGTCTCGGAGGTCCAGCGGTCATGCGGAGCGCCGCCGTTCCAATGACCGGTGATGAAGGCTGCGGTCGTTCAGGCTGCGGCCGCGAGTGACTCTGACCAGTCTGTTGCTGATCTTCGCACCGCAACAGCCAGCGCCAGATCGAGGCTGCCACCGGCTCGCCACGAAGACCCGCCGCTCGACAGCGCCGCGCCTACGCCTCCACCGGCTCCATGCCCACCGGCGTGGTCGCGCAGCAGCTGCGCGATCACCCCCGCCAGCAGCGCGCGAATTGTGGATACAGCCAGCCGCTGTTCGTGTAGGCCGGCGACCACTCCGGTTACTCGCGGACTTGAATGGCACGCCGCAAAGGCGGGCTATTCGTCGGGACCATTCGGCCACACGGCCCAAACCGCCACGCGCTACTTGGGTAGGAGGAGCGTGAACTGGCCGCGCGCAAGCCGCTTCCTGAAATCTCGATCGAAGCTGACGAGGTGCTCGCCCAAGTGGGCCACGGCTGCCGCCAACCAGGCATCCGGCAGATCGTTGCCGCCCAGTTGCTTGTCGAGGCAGAGCTGCCGCAGTTTCGGCCATTCCGGACCCAAGGGCGCCAGTTGCACACCGGGCGACGCCAGCAGCGCATCGGCGAACGCCACGGCATCTTCGATCGGCGTCGGCAGATCAAAGATCTTCGGGCTGGTGACCAGCCGCAGAAGGCTGGCCAGCACCATCGGCATCAGCGTGAAAGCCGCGCCCGCCATCGACGCGTCAAGTGCGGCTTCGAGCCAGGCACGCGCCACGGCGTGATGCGGGTGATCGGCCCGCGACGCAGCGACGAGCACATTGACATCAGGCGTCATCGCCCAGGGCCTCGAGCATGGCTTTGTTGCTCAGCGGGTCCACACCCGCCACCAGGCCGCCGCGGCCCTTGAAGACCGGCAGGCGGCCCCGCCGCTGCTTCGCGGAAGCGGCCTGCGCACGAAGCCGCAGTTGCAGCCCTTCTTCGATCAAGCGCGTCAGGCTCGTGCGCTGCCGGGCCGCGAGCGCTTTGGCGTCCGCGAGAAGCTGATCGTTGAGGTCCAGGGTCGTTTTCATTGAAGCATGATACAGATATCTGTACGTACAACGCATCGCCATGGCGCAGGCCGATCGAAAGGCCGTACGGCCTTTGCCCGCCTGTTGCGGGTCTTCGCAGCGCGGCCGCCAGCGCCAGATCGAGGCGGCTGCCGGCTCGCCGCGCACATCCGCCGCCTGGCCGCGCCGCGCCTACGCCTCCACCGGCTCCATGCCCGCCGGCGGCTGGTCGCGCAGCAGTTGCGCGATCACGCCGGCCAGCAGCGCGCGCACGGCGTCGGCGGCGCGTGTCGGCGCGCGGCCGGCGTCGTGCAGCACGCACGCCGTCAGGTGGATCGGCGGCTCGATCGGCGTGGCCGCCAGCGTGCCGCGGCCCAGCATCGCCGAGAAGTCGCCCATCGGCACGATGGTCGCGCCCACCCCGGCATGCACCGCCGCCAGCATGCCCGGCAACAGGTTGGTCTCGGCCGCGATGTGCGGCCGCAGCCCGGCTGCGGCGAAGGCCGCGTCGAGCAGCTTGCGCACGCCGTTCGGCGGGCCGGCCAGCACCAGCGGCAGCGCGGCCACGCGCTGCAGCGGCACCGCGCGCGCATGGCCCGGCAGTTTCTTGCGGTCCACCAGGAACAGCCGCTGGCGGAACAGCGGCATCCGCGCCGGCCCCGGCGCCGGCTCGGGCTCGAAGACCACCGCCAGGTCGAGCGCGTGCGCGTCGATGCGCGCCTTCAGCGTCGCGCTGTCCTCGGTGACCAGGCTCAGCGCGACGCGCGGCAGCGCCTGGCGGCAGGCTTCGATGAAAGGCCCGGCCAGGAACGCGGCCACCGTCGACGACATGCCCAGGCTGACCGCACCGGCGATCTCGCCGCCGCTGTCGCGCACGATGTCGGGCAGCTTCGCGACATGGCGCAGGATTGCCTGCGCCTCGCGGTACAGCACGTCGCCGGCCGGCGTGGGCCGCACGCCGCGCGCACTGCGGTGCAGCAGCGCCACGCCCAGCGCCTGTTCCAGCTCGGCCATCTGCTGGCTCAAGGCCGGCTGCGCGACGTACAGCGTGGTGGCCGCGCGCGACAGGCTGCCGGCATCGACGATGCCGACGAAGTAGCGCAGGTGGCGCAGCTGGATCACGCGCGCCCCGGGTCAGCCGGTGCGCTGGGCAACGGGATGGATCATCGGCATGCGGCGAAGGGCGAAAGGCGGCAGGCGGCAGGCGGATGCCGGAAGTATCGGTTGCCCGCGCAATCGTGCCGCACCTCACGCAGCGGGTGTGCCAGCATCGGCGCATGAAGCGCATCGTCCTCGGGTTGGCGGCACTGCTGTGCATCGGGCTGGCGCCGGCCGCGCCGCCACCGCGCAACCTGAGCGTGGAGATGCGCGTCAGCGAGGAGCAGTTCGACGCGCAGCGCGCGGCCCAGGGCTCGGTGGTCGTCGGCAGCCGCGGCGGCCGCGTCAACGCCGGTGCCGCGGTGGCGGTGCAGGCGGGCAGCTCGCGCCAGGGGCTCGATGCGATCCAGCGCGTGCTGGTGCTCAACGGCGGGCGTGCGACGCTGCAGCTGTCGCAGGGCGTGCAGGTCGAGGGCGCCGAGATCTGGTGGACGCCCTGGGGCCCGGGTGCCGTGCTGCGCAGCCAGTGGGTGGAGTTGGTCGACGGCCTGCAGGTGCAGCCGGCGTGGCCGGGTGGCGACGCGCCGGTGACGTTGGAGCTGGCCGTGCAGCGCCGCGCGCCGCTCGCTGCGCCGCCGCCCGGCACGCGCGCCGCGCTGCCGGCGCAGTGGGGCGTGGTCACCACGGTGCAGGCGCCGCTGGGCGAGTGGGTGACCGTCGCCGAAGTGCAGGGCCGCGAGGCGGGCACGGTGGCCTCCGGCGGCTTCGGCGCGTCGACCGCCACGCGCCGGCGCCTGCTGCAGCTGCGCGTCAGCCTGCCGTAGCGGAATGGAGCCCTTCAGCGTGCGGCCGGCGGCGGCGCCTTCGGCCACAGCAGCCACAGCCGCAGCGGCTGCTTCGTGCGCCCGGCCTGCGCCTCGGCCGCCTCGCCCCAGCCCCAGAAGTAGTCGGCGCGCACCGCGCCGGTGATCGCGCTGCCGGTGTCCTGCGCCAGCACCAGCCGCTGCAGCGGCCGGCGGCCCAGCGGCTCGGTCGAGTCGAGCCACAGCAGCGCGCCGTAGGGCACGCTCTGCGGATCGACGGCCACCGAGCGGCCCGGCGTCAGCGGCACGCCGAGCGCGCCGCGCGGGCCGAGCGCCGGGTCGGGCAGCGCCTCTTCGCGGAAGAACACGACGCGCGGGTTGCTCCACAGCATCGATTGCACGCGCTGCGGGTTGCGCCGCGCCCAGTCCTTGATCGCCGGCCAGTTGGCGCCGTCGGCCGGCAGCTGGCCCTGGTCGATCAGCCAGCGGCCGACGCTGGCGTAGGGCTGGTCGTTGGTGCCGGCATAGGCCAGCCGCACGCTGCGCCGGCTGCCGTCGGGCTCGGCGATCGTCAGCCGCCCCGAGCCCTGGATCTGCAGCACCAACGCGTCCAGCGGGTCGGCCACGTAGGCGATCTCGCGGCCGCGCAGCGCCGCGGCCGCCGCGGGCAGGGTGTCGAGCTGCTGGCGCGTCCAGTAGGGCTTGCGCCGGCCCAGGTCGGCCGGCGGCTGGTGCAGCGGCACCTGGTAGGCGCCGCGCCGGGTGCGGCTGGCTTCGACCAGCGGCTCGAAGTAGCCGGTGAGCAGGCCGGTGGCGTTGCCGTCGCTTGCCTCGACGCGGTAGGGCTGCAGCCGCTGCACCAGCCAGTCGCGCGCCGCGCGGTCGTCGGGCGGCTCGGTCAACCGCGCCTCGGCGCACAGCGCGCGCCAGGCGGCGCCGGCGCGGTCGCAGCCGCGCAGCAGCGCACCCCAGGCGTCGGCGCTGCGGTCGTCGGCCCAGCCGGGCAATTGATCCCAACCCACCGCCACCCAGCGGCTGCGCGGGTGCGCGGGCGCGCCCGGTGCTTCGGCCGCTGCCGGCGCCGAAGGCACCGATGGCGCGGATGGCGCCGGCGCCCTTTGCGTCGCGCAGCCGGCCAGCAGCGCCAGCGTTCCTAGAATCGATGCCGACCAGCGCCCGGCAGCCCCGGCCGCGCGCCCGAACACCCCCGACCCTGCCCCGCCGATGCTGCTGCTGTTGCTCGAAGCCCTGCTGGTGCTCGGCCTGCTGCTGTTCATCGTCTGGTGGGTGATGTTCGCCGGCCGGCGCAAGGGCGAGCGTGCCGACGACGCGGCCGGCGACGAGCCGCCCGGCTGAAACCGGGCCCGCACGCGCGCCGGCGCCGGGCCGCCGGCCGCTGCGGCGATGCCGCCGCAAGGTGGAGCGGCATGGCCCGGCGCCGAGGCCGTCATCGCGGCCACAGGAAGCTGGTGGGCCGCTCGCGCAGCCGCCGGCGCAGCGCCGCGCCGATGCGCCGGCGGTCGGCCGCGCGCACGCCGCCCGCCTTGGCCGCGAGCTTGAAGGCCAGCCAGAAGCTCACGCCCACGTTCAGCAGCCCGGTGGCCGCGATGCCCGCCACGCACCACCAGAAGCCCAGGCTGACCAGCACCGGCCAGCCGAGCGCGCCGGCAGCAGCGGCGAGCTGGCCGGTGGACAGCGTCACGTGGCGCACCTCCATCGGCAGCCCGAAGAAGCTGACGATCACCGGCACCATGCCGAGCATCATGCCCAGCGACACGTTGGCGGCGACGCCGCTGATGTTGGCGCGCCACCAGGCGGCCCAGCGCGCGGCGCGCGGCGCGCCCAGCCGGGCGACGATGCCCGGGTTCCACGCGAGCGCGCTGTCGAGCCGGTGGAACACGAACCAGTTCTCCACCCAGCCGGCGATCACCGAGCTGGCGAACAGCAGCACGCCGGTGAAGGCCGCGTACAGCGCAGTCGGGCCGAGCAGCGTCAGCGAATGCAGCACGTACTCGGCCTGCGCCGCGCCCACCGGCGGCGCACCGAAGACCCAGGCCGCCAGCAGTTGCGCGCCCAGCACCAGCGGCCCCACCAGCGCCAGGTTGCCGAAGATGCCGGCCGCCTGCGTGCGCAGCAGGTGCGCCACGTCGTCGACGAAGGCCTCCACCTTGGCGTCGCTGCCCAGGTCGCCGAGGCGGTGCGCCATCGCCGGTGCCGTCATCGCCGGCTGCTTGGTCGCCACCGTCCAGTGCGCGAGCATGATCGCGACGAAGCTCAGCGAGTAGTTGACGCCCGCCCAGAAGCCGCCCCAGAAGGCCGCCAGGCCGAGCGCGCCGATGCCGAACTTGGCGAAGGTGGTGATCGACATCACCGCGCCGCCGCCGGCGGCGTGGCGCAGCATCTCGCCGTACTCGGTGCGCGTGCGGGCGATGTAGTGCTCGCCGGTTTCGGCGCTGCGCTCGGCCATCTTGCGCGCCAGCTGCGCGTAGTGCTGCGCCAGCAGCGCGCGCACGCGGCGGCGCTGGTGCAGCGTGCGCACCAGCGACACCGCCAGCCGCTGCAGCTCGGGCTCGGGCTCGGGCGCGAGCACGCAGTCGAGCAACTGCTCGATGCGGTGCAGCCGCTCGTGCATCTGCTCGGCCTCGAACACGATGTCCACCGACACGCCGTATTCCTCGAGGTGCTCGGTGATGCTGGCGCCGGCGCGGCGGCAGTCGTCGAGCAATGCGCGCAGCAGGTTCACGTCGGCGTGCAGCGCCGCCGCCTGCGGGTCGAGCAGGTCCTGGCGCACCTGCTCGGCGGCGGCGGCGAGCCGGCGAAAGGGCTCCGACGCCAGCGCCGCCTCGCTCATGCGCTGGCGCAGCGGCGCCGAGAAGCCGGCCGCGCGCACCGCGCTGACCAGGAAGGTCATCGCGTCGAGCATCTGCGCGCGCCAGCCGGCGGGCGCCGCGCCGCCGGTGCTGCGCAGCGCTGCCGACAGGCGCTTCAGCGTGGTCGCGTCGATCGCCTCGATCCAGGCGTCGTCGTCGTCGCGCAGCAGCAGCGGGAACAGCTCGGCCAGCTCGCTGGTGTCGGGCGTCAGCGGCAGCAGCCGCAGGCGCAGCCGGTCGGCGATCTCGCTGGACAGCGACATGCGCGGGCCGAAGCCGAAGTCGCTGAACAGCCCGGCACCGCGCAGCTCCTGGAAGAAGCGCGCGAACAGCGCACCCACGCGCTGCGCATGCTCCGGGTGCTTGGCCAGCACGTTCAGCAGGTGGCGCAGCCGCAGCACCGGCGGCGGCGTGCGCGGCGCTTCGGCAGCGTCGGCGGCATCGGCGTCGGCAGCGGCATCGGCCGGCGCGCGCACCTGCGGCGCGTGGCGCAGCCACTCCATCAGCCGCGCCAGCCACAGGTGGCGCTCGGCCCGCGGCGCGCGCGGGTCGGCCGCGTTGAGCAGCGCGGTCAGGTCCCAGCTGTCGCGCCGCCGGCCGCCCCGCAGCTTCAATGCAGTGCGCCCGGGCGGGCCAGCGTCAGCGGTGCGACCGCCGCGTCGAAGGCGTGCGCGTCTTCGGTCATGCAGAAGAAGGTGCCCTGCATCGTGCCCAGCGGCGTGGCGATGCGCGTCCAGCTGGTGTACTCGAAGCGCTCGCCCGGCTTGAGCAGCGGCTGGTGGCCCACCACCGCCAGGCCGCGCACCTCTTCGGCATGGCCGATGGCGTCGGTGAAGATCCAGTGGCGCGCGACCAGTTGCGCGGCGACGTCGCCGTCGTTGACGATCGTCACGGTGTACGCGAAGGCGAACGGGCCTTCGGGCTCCTGCGACTGCTCGGGCAGGAACTCGGTCTTGACCTGGCAGCTGAAATGCGGGCGGCTCATCGAATGGGGGATCTTCGCGCAGCGCCTGCGCCGGCTTCGCCCTGCGGGCTGTCCCGGCGGGCACCGTACGTGGCGATTCTAGGCAGCACCGGCTCCTAGAATCGGCGCCGTCTTCCGGCACCGAACGCCATGCCCGACTACCGCATCGCCCCGAGCATCCTGTCGGCCGACTTTTCCCGGCTCGGCGACGAGCTGCGCACGGTGATCGCCGCCGGCGCCGACTGGATCCACTTCGACGTGATGGACAACCATTACGTGCCCAACCTGAGCTTCGGCCCGATGGTGTGCCGCGCGCTGCGCCCGCACGCGGCGCGCGCCGACGGCACGCCGGTGCCGATCGACGTGCACCTGATGGTGCAGCCGGTGGACGCGCTGGCGCAGGCCTTCGCCGAGGCCGGCGCCGACTGGATCAGCTTCCACCCCGACGCCAGCATCCACGTGGACCGCACGCTGCAGCTGATCCGCGCCGCCGGCTGCAAAGCCGGGCTGGTGTTCAACCCGGCGGCGCCGGTGGACCTGCTCGAGTGGGTGCTCGACAAGGTGGACCTGGTGCTGCTGATGAGCGTGAACCCGGGCTTCGGCGGCCAGGGCTTCATCGACAGCGCGCTGCGCAAGGCCGAGCGCGTGCGCCGGCTGATCGACGCGAGCGGCCGCGACATCCGGCTCGAGGTGGACGGCGGCATCAAGGTGGACAACATCCGGCGCGTGGCCGACGCCGGCGCCGACACCTTCGTCGCCGGCAGCGCGGTGTTCGGCCAGCCCGACTACCGCGCGGTGATCAATGCGATGCGCGCCGAGCTGGCGCGCGGCTGACACGCGCGGTTGACACGCGCGCCGGCACATCCCCGGCCGCGCGCGCTCAGCGCCGCGTGCGGCATTCGACGTGGCCGGGCTTGCCGCGTTCGTAGATGAAGGCGTCGCGCCCCTTGATCCAGAACTCGAAGCGCTCGTCGGCATCGGCGTAGCGCGCGCCCGAGGCCGAGATCGCCTGCGGCAGCGACAGCATGCGGCCGTCGGACAGTGCCAGCGACACGCTGGTCTGCTCGCCGTTGTTGAAGACGGCATCCACCGTCGCGCCGCCCTGGCACCGGTACCGCGCGTGCACGATGCCGCCAGCCGTGGCCGGGCTGCACAGGCCGACGAAGACCGCGTGCGCCGCGCAGGTGCGGCCGTTCGCGAAGCGGCAGCTGCCCTGCTCGGGCGTGGCGTTGCCGGCCGACAGCAGCCGCCAGTGACCGCCGCGCAGCGCGCACCAGCGTGCCTCGGGCGTCGCGTAGCCGGTGATCTTCAGGCCGCCGGCCGGGCATTCGCCGCGCAGCAGCGCCCATTCCTCGCACTGGCGGTTGTCCTCGAAGCGGCACACGCCGAAGCTGCCGCCGCTGCCATCGCGCTCGGTCACGAGCTCGCCGCCCTGCGCGACGCAATAGGCCGACGCCGGGTTGGGAATTGCCGCGGTCTCGGCCCTGGCGGCCGTGACGCCGAGCGCCGCGCAGGCGGCCCACAACAGGTGCACGAGGCGGGCTGGCCACAGCGTCATGACGATTTCCGGTTCGAGTGTGTCGTTCGGCCCACGGCTGCTGATGCCGCGGCGGGGCCGGGTTCGGACGCCGCGCGGCGGATCGGCCGCGCGACGCCGCGATGATGCCTGCGCCGGCCAGCGGCGCGGCGCCGACGGAGCCGACGGCAAGGCGGCGGCACCCGCACTCCCGACTCGCGTCCACGCCCACGCCCACGCCCAGGCCCAAGCCCGCGCCCAGGCCCAAGCCCGCGCCCAGGCCCAAGCCCGCGCCCAAGCCCGCGAGGCAGCACTTATGCTGCGGGTTTCGATCCGCAGCCCTGCCGGAGACCGCGATGCCGCGCTTCCCGTCCCGCCTTTCATCCCGCCGTGAATTCCTGGCCGGCTCCGCCGCGCTGGCCGCCGGCCCGCTGCTCGCCACCGCCGGCTGCGCGTCGGCGCCGCCCTACCGCGGCGTGCCGCTGAGCACGCAGCAGCAGCTCGACCTGACGGCGGTGCAGGCGGTCGCGGCAATCGCCGACGGCAGCCTGAACGCCGAGACCTACGTGAGCACGCTGCTCGACCGCGCCGACGCACTGCAGGACCTGCACGCGCTGCTGGCGGTGGACCGCGCAGGCGCGATCGCCGCCGCCCGCGACGTCGACGCGCGCCGCGACACGCAGCGCCCGCTGCGCCGGCTGGCCGGGCTGCCGATCGTCGTCAAGGACAACATCAACAGCGAGCGCATGCCCACCACCGCCGGCACGCCGGCGCTGCGCGGCGTGCAGGCGCGGCGCAACGCGCCGACGCTGCAGAAGCTGGTCGATGCCGGCGCGATCGTGCTGGCCAAGACGAACCTGCACGAGCTCGCCTTCGGCATCACCAGCACCAACCTCGCGACCGGCGCGGTGCGCAACCCCTACGACCGCAGCCGCATCCCGGGCGGCTCGTCGGGCGGCACGGCCGCGGCGATCGCCGCGCGCATCGCGCCCGCCGGGCTGGGCACCGACACCGGCGGCTCGGTGCGCATCCCGGCCGCGCTGTGCGGCATCGTCGGCCTGCGCCCTTCCGTGGGCAACAACATCGACCAGCGCCGCTGCACCGACACCGGCGCGGTGGTGCCGATCAGCCATACGCGCGACACCGTCGGCCCGATGGCGCGCACCGTGGCCGACGTGGCGCTGCTCGACTCCGTGATCACCTTCACCGCGCCGGCGCAGCCGGCGGCGCTGCGCGGCCTGCGCATCGGCGTGCCGCCGTCGTTCTGGGCGGGGCTGGACCGCGATCTGGCGGCGGTGGTGCAGGCCGCGCGCGCGAAGCTGGCCGATGCCGGCGTCGTCTTCATCGAGGCCGACCTGCCGGGGCTGGCCGAGCTCAACGGCAAGATCTCGTTCGCGCTGGCGCTGCACGAGCCGATCGCCGACATCCCGGCCTACCTGGCGGCCACCGGCGTGGCCGGCATCACGCTGGCCGACATCGCGCGCCAGGTGGCGAGCCCCGACGTGCGCGCGGCCTTCGGCGCGATCATGGCCGACGCGATGGGCAAGGACTACGACGCCGCCGTCGCCGAGTACCGGCCGAGGCTGCAGGCGCTGTACGCCGACTACTTCGCGGCGAACCAGGTCGACGCGATGCTGTTCCCGACCACGCCGGCACCGGCGGTGCCGATCGACCTGCAAGCCGGATCGGGCAAGTTCTCGATCAACGGCGGGCCGCTGGTCGATGTGTTCGGCACCTTCATCCGCAACACCGACCCCGGCAGCAACGCCGGCATCCCGGGGCTGGCGCTGCCGGCCGGGCTGACGCCGGCGGGGCTGCCGGTGGGCATCGAGCTCGACGGCCCGGTGGGCAGCGACCGCCGGCTGCTGGCGATCGGCCTGGCTTTCGAGCAAGTGCTCGGGCCGCTGCCGCCGCCCAGGCTGTAGGCGGCGCGGCCCGCCGGCGCCGCCCGCTACATCTGCAGCACCACCCGGCCGTCGATCTTGCCGGCGCGCATCGCGTCGAAGATCGTGTTGATGTTCTCGATCTTGTCGGTCGAGTAGTGCGACGCGACCTTGCCCTCGGCGCCGAACTGCAGCGCCTCCAGCAGATCCAGCCGCGTGCCGACGATCGAGCCGCGCACCGTCTTGGCGTTGAGCACCACGTCGAAGATCGGCAGCTCGAAGCTGCCAGGCGGGATGCCCACCAGCGACATCGTGCCGCGCTTGTGCAGCATGCCCAGCGCCTGCGTGAAGGCGGCGCGCGACACCGCAGTGACGAGCACGCCGTGAGCGCCGCGGATGTGGCGCTGCACCTCGGCGACCACGTCCTGCGTGGCCGCGTTCAGCGTCAGCTCGGCGCCCAGCGTCTTGGCCAGCGCCAGCTTGTCGTCGGCCACGTCGACCGCGATCACGTGGAAGCCCATCGCCTTCGCGTACTGCACCGCCATGTGGCCCAGGCCGCCGACACCCGACACCGCGACCCAGTCGCCGGGCTTGCAGTCCAGCACCTTCAGCCCCTTGTAGACGGTGACGCCGGCGCACAGCAGCGGCGCGGCCGGCGCGAACTCGAGCGCGTCGGGCAGCCGGCCGACATAGGCCGGATCGGCGAGCACGTAGTCGGCATAGCCGCCGTTGACGGTGTAGCCGGTCATCTGCTGGCTGTCGCACAGCGTCTCCCAGCCGCCCATGCAGTGTTCGCAATGGCCGCAGGTGGTGTGCAGCCAGGGCACGCCGACGCGGTCGCCCTCCTTCAGGAACTTGACGCCGGCGCCGACGCGCGCGACGTGGCCCACGCCCTCGTGCCCGGGGATAAAGGGCAGGGCAGGCTTGACCGGCCAGTCGCCTTCGGCCGCGTGCAGGTCGGTGTGGCACACGCCCGAAGCCACCACCTTCACCAACACCTGGCCCGGCGGCACCTCGGGCACCGCGACTTCCTCGATCACCAGCGGCTTGCCGAACTCGTGCACCACCGCGGCCTTCATCTTCTGCGCCATGCCAGCCCCCCATATTTCGAGCCCCGCGACACGCCGTCGCGTGCGGGTAGCGTAGCCGATCGGGGCGCCGCTGCCGCGGCTTCGGCCTAAAGCTTCGAGCGCGATTGACCAAGCGCAACGGCGCGAGGCTGCGCGGACGGCTCGATCGCCGAATCCGGCGCTGATGTCAAGCCGCCGATGCCGAGCACGCCAGGCCTTCGCTGGCCGGCCTCCAGGCCGCCTCGGGCCTCGCTGGCGGCGTTTGAACCTCCCGTGCGGCACCAGTCGCCCGACGCCCTAAACTGCGGCCGCGTCCCGCGCCGGCGGCGCACACAGTCGGAGCACACCATGGGAAACGTCGCCACACGCCTGCGCATGTCGGCGCAGGACTTCCTCGCCTGGGACGAGACGCAGACGGTACGCCACGAGTTCGTCGCGGGCGAGGTGTTCGCGATGGCCGGCGCAGGCGAGGCGCACGTGACGGCCGCCGGTAACGTGTATTTGCTGTTGCGCCAGCACCTCGCCGGCACGCCGTGCCGCACCTTCATCACCGACATGAAGCTGCGCGTCGACGCGGCCGATGCCGTCTTCTATCCCGACGTGATGGTCACCTGCAGCGCAGCCGACGCTGCCGACCCGCTCGTCAAGCGCGAGCCGGTGCTGCTCGTCGAAGTGCTGTCGCCCGCGACCGCGGCCTACGACCGCGGCGACAAGTTCGCCGCCTACCGCAAGCTGCCGTCGCTGCGCGAATACCTGCTGGTCGATACCGACTCGCGCCGCTGCGACCTCTACCGCAAGGGCGGGGACGGGTTGTGGGTGCTGCACCCGTTCGAGCCCGGACAGGCGGTGACGCTGGCGTCGGTCGAGCTCGAGCTGGGTGCCGCAGCGCTGTGGGACGAAGTGCCCGACCCGGCCGCCCCTTGACTGCCGCGGCAGCGG
>ENA-UOWG01001347-UOWG01001347.1-activated-sludge-metagenome-genome-assembly--contig:-NODE-1347-length-24877-cov-9.292482_pt1 | contig 24877 bp, 17 predicted proteins | sample MGYA00238147_ERZ761563 | MGnify/ENA primary metagenome ERZ761563 (study PRJEB28884, sample SAMN05720216) | anaerobic digester metagenome | isolation source: active sludge of municipal... | reverse complement strand
GGGTCTCGTTCGAGGTCGGCGCGCTCCAGCTCGGCGGGCATGCCCTCTTCCTCTCCTCGCGGGACATCCAGCTGGGCCGGGGTGAGCCGATCCGCGACACCGCTCGGGTACTCTCGCGGATGGTGGACGGCATCATGATCCGCACCTTCGCGCATGCCGACGTCGAGGAGCTGGCCCGGTTCGCCACCGTCCCGGTCATCAACGGACTCACCGACCTCCTGCACCCCTGTCAGATCCTCGCCGACCTCCTGACCACCATCGAGGCGTTCGGCACGCTCCAGGGGAAGACGGTCGCTTGGATCGGCGACGGCAACAACATGTGCAACAGCTGGATCAACGCCGCCGGCAGCCTCGGCTTCGAGCTCCGGATGGCCTGCCCCGAGGGGTACGAGCCCGACCGCGACATCTTCAAGCGGAACGCCGCGCTCACGAAGGTGATGATGACCGAGGATCCCGATGAGGCGGCGGCCGGCGCGCACGTGGTGACCACGGACGTCTGGGCCTCGATGGGCCAGGAGGCGGAGGCCGCCCAGCGGGCCCAAGCCTTCCAGGGGTACCTGGTCAACGAGGCGCTCATGAAGCGCGCCGATCCGGCGGCGATCTTCCTCCACTGCCTCCCCGCGCACCGCGGCGAGGAGGTCACGGAGGCGGTGCTCGAAGGACCGCAGTCGCGGGTGTGGGACGAGGCCGAGAACCGGCTCCACGTGCAGAAGGCCCTGATGGCGATGCTGATGGGGTAGGGAAGGCAGGCACGACCTGGTTCTGTCATTGCGAGGCCGCATCGCGGCCGAAGCAATCTCGATTCTTCAACTCTGGTCATATCATGGACACGCCGCTCAAGCGCACCCCGCTCTACGACATCCACGTCGCCCTCGGCGCCAAGATGGTGCCCTTCGCCGGCTGGGAAATGCCGGTGCAGTACCCCACCGGCATCCAGGCCGAGCACAAGGCCACCCGCACCGGCGCCGGGATCTTCGACGTCTCCCACATGGGGGAGTTCGAGGTGACGGGCCCCGACCGGAACGCCTTCGTCAACCGGATCTGCTGCAACGACGTCGGCGCGCTCGCGCCGGGCGACGTGCAGTATTCCGCGCTGCTGACCCCGGAAGGCACCTTCGTGGACGACTGCACCGTGTACCGCTTCGAGGACAAGGTGATGCTCGTGGTGAACGCCGCGAACATCGACAAGGACTGGGCATGCGTCGTGGGTCAGAAGGGAAGCGCCAACGTCCGCCTGAAGAACATCTCGGACGATGTGGGCCTCCTCGCGCTGCAGGGGCCGGCCGCCGAGGCGGTGCTGGCACCGGTTTCCAACATCCCGCTCAAGGACCTCGGCTACTACAAGTTCACCACCGGCAAGGTGGCGGGGGCGGACTGCTTCGTGAGCCGCACCGGCTACACCGGCGAGGACGGCTTCGAGATCTATTGCCGCTCGCGCGACACCGAGACGATCTGGCGGGCGCTCGAGGGCCCGGGCCGCGCCCAGCCCATCGGCCTCGGCGCGCGCGATTCGCTCCGGCTCGAGGTGGCCTACCCGCTTTATGGCAACGACATCGACGACACCACCACGCCGCTTGAGGCGGGTCTCGCCTGGATCGTCAAGCTCGACAAGGGAGCGCCGTTCACGGGGAGCGACGCGCTCCGCGCCCAGAAGGGACGCGGCGTCACCCGGCGCTTCGTCGGGTTCAAGCTGCTCGACCGTGGCATCCCCCGGCACGGCTATCCGGTGTACTGCGACGGCGTCCAGGTGGACATCGTGCGGAGCGGGGCCATGAGCCCATCGCTCGGCATCCCAATCGGCACCACCTACCTGCCGGTGGCGGCCGCCAAGCCGGGCACCCGGTTCGAAGTCGATTCGCGCGGCACCCGGATCCCCGCCGAGGTCGTCAGCCGCCCGTTCTACACTGCGGGCACTGCCCGCAAGGCGAAGTAGGGGCGCTTCCCCGCGTCCCCGCTTCCCCGCCGCGCGCATGCGCATCGCCATCCTGACCATCTCCGACGCCTGCAGCCGCGGCGAGCGAGCCGACGGCTCGGGCGACGCCATCGCCGCCTGGGCGGCGGCGCGCGGGCATGACGTGACGCGCCGGGCGCTGGTATCCGACGACACCGGGCCGATCGCCCGTACCATTGCGGAATGGACCGACGGCGACGCCGCCGACTGCATCCTCACGACCGGCGGCACCGGGCTCACCGCGCGGGACGTGACCCCCGAGGCGACCCGCGCCGTCCTCGAACGCGAGGCGCCCGGCATCGCCGAGGCGATCCGGGGGAGCGTGCTCCCGCAGTTCCCCCGCGCGGCGCTCTCGCGAGGCCTGGCTGGCGTACGGGGCCGCTCGCTCGTCGTGAACCTGCCGGGCAGTCCCGGCGGCGTGCGCGACGGACTCACGGTGCTCGACGGCATCGTAGCGCACGCCGTGGATCTCGTCCGGGGCACGGACACGTCCCATCCTGTCGCGGAAGGCTGAAGAGCAATGGCGGCGCAGATTCTCCTCACCATGGCCGACCTCGAGACGGCGGTGCCCCTCAACGCCGCGCTCGAGACCGCCGGCTTCGCCACCACCATGGTCTCCGCCATGGACGACGTGCGCGCCGTGTTCCGGCGCGAGGGCCCCGAGCTCCTCATCCTGACCGGCGCGGTGCACGAGTCGCCGGCGGTGGCGCTGGTGGCGATGGCGCGCGAGGCCGAAGTGTCCACGCTCGCCCTGATCGAGCCGACGGATTCCGAGCGCGCGGAACGGGTGGGCCGCCTGGGCGCCACCGCCGTGATGACCAAGCCGATCGTCACCGACGACGTGGTGAGCGTCGCCGGCCGGCTGGTGCAGCGCCGGCGCCTCCAGCAGCGCACCGGCATCAGCGGCGAAAGCGCGGCAGTGCAGGAGGTGCTCGTCAAGATCGAGCAGATGGCGCCGGTGTCGAGCACGGTGCTGGTGCAGGGGGAGTCGGGCACCGGCAAGGAGCTCGTGGCCCGCGCCATCCACGACCTCTCGCCGAGAATGGGCAAGCCGTTCATCGCGGTGGACTGCGCCGCCATTCCCGACACGCTGCTGGAGTCGGAACTCTTCGGCCACGAAAAGGGCGCGTTCACGGGAGCCGCCGAGCGCCGGCTCGGGCGCTTCGAACTCGCCGACACGGGGACGATCTTCCTAGACGAGATCGGCGACATCCCGGCGTCCACGCAGGTCAAGCTGCTGCGCGTGCTCGAGAACCGCGCCTTCTTCCGCGTCGGCGGCACGCAGCCGATCAAGGTGGACGTGCGCGTCGTGGCGGCCACCAACCGGAACCTCCGCGACGCCGTGCAGCTCGGCGAATTCCGGGACGATCTCTACTACCGGCTCAGCGTGCTGAACATCTACCTGCCACCGCTCCGGGAGCGGCGGGAGGACATTCCCCTGCTGCTCCGGCGGTTCATCCGGGAGTTTGCCAAGGCTCACGACCGGCCGTTCCGGGGGATCGCCCCTGACGCGCTGGAGCGGCTTGTTGCGGCACCCTGGCCCGGGAACGTCCGGCAGCTCCGGAACCTGGTCGAATCCATGGTGGTCCTGGCCCCAGGCACCGAAATCAGGGCCAGCGACATCCCCCACGACGTCCTCGAGGGGGCCGGCTCCCTCCTCCCAGCCCGCCTGCCCCAGCCGGGGCGGGACGTTTCGGGGCAGGAATTGGAGTTTATCTTGAGGAATATCATGGACTTACGGCTCCAGGTGGAGGAGCTTCGGCGGCGCATGGATTCCGGCCCCCAGCGGGTCCAGATCATCGACCTCGGGGATCGCCAGCCGGTGGCCGACCTGATGGCCGAAACGGGCGGGGAGGACGCCGGGGCCGTCCTGTACCGGTCTGGCATGACAATGGCTGAGGTGGAGAAGCGGGCTATCGAGGCGGCCCTCGAGGAGTACCGGGGGAACCGCCGGAAGGCCGCGGAGGTCCTGGGCATCGGGGAGCGGACACTGTACCGGAAAATCAAGGCGTTCGGACTCGGCTAAGTGGTTGTTTTCTTGATATTTGCGGGGTGTCACCTCTTGACAGTTCTCAGGTCCGCGCCAATATTGACGATGATGCGTGCTCGCCGAGGGTGGGCGGGCGCGTGATCTTCTCGATCGATCCGGAAGCCTGCGTGGCCTGTCTGGCCTGCGTCCGCGTCTGCCCGACTGAGGCGGTCGCGGTGGATGGCAGCCAGGTCCAGATCGTGGATGAGGCATGCATCTCGTGCGGGGAGTGTCTGCCCGCGTGCCCGCATCAGGCCATCCACGCGAGCGGGGAGATTGGCAGGGCGCTGACGGTCGCGGCGCGGGGGGATGGCATTCTCATCCTGAGCCCGGAAGCGACGGCGCACTTCTATCCGGCCACGCCGGAGCAGGTGGTCAACGCCTGCTACGCGGCCGGGTTCCGCACCGTGCATCGCGGCGTCATCGGAGACGAATTGGTGGCGGCGGAGTACCTGAGTCTCTGGCGTGACAAGGGCTGGGGCACCCTGATCCGGTCCACCGATCCGGTGGTGGTCGAGACGGTGCGGATCGATTATCCCGAGCTGGTGCCGTACCTGGCGCCGGTCACGATTCCGGCGGTGGCAGAGGCGCGGTACCTGCGTGCGCAACAGGGGCAGGAGCTTCGGATCGTGTACGCGGGCGTCGCGGCTCCGCGGAACACGCCGGAGCTCGATGCCGCCGTCACCTTCGAGGACCTGGAGCGGATCTTCCAGCTCCGTGGCGTGTCGGTGCTCGCGCAGCCCGATTTCTTCGCGCGGATTCCGGAGGAACGGCGCCGCCACCTGAGCGCCGCGGGCGGCCTTCCGCTCACGATGCTCGAGGAGGCGCGGCACGCGAGCCGCCGCTTCCGCACCATCCGCGGGCTCCGGCACCTGCCGGCGCTGGCGCAGGCGGTGGCGGTGGACCGGCTGGACCTGGGGTTCGTGGACCTGCTCTCCTTCGAGGGGAGTCTCGACCACCCGCTCCTCGGTCCGCGGGACCAGCTCTACTGGCGGCGTGCGCTCCTGGCGAGCGCGGAGCCGCCGCGGAGCCCCGAACCGGTGGTGGACGGACGGCTGGTGGCCAGCAGCGTCGGCGCCACCTTCGACATCCGGCCCCGGCGGCTGGCGTCTGATCCGACGGCGGTGGCGGCGCTGCTCGACGCCATCGGTCCGGGCCCCAACGGGCGGCCCTGGGACTGCGGTGCCTGCGGCTTCACCACCTGCGCGCGATTCGCCTCGGCGGCGGTGCTCGGCCGGGCCACGCTGCGGCAGTGCCCGCCGTACCAGGAGCGCCGGGCGGAGGAGGCCTCGCGCGAGGCGGCGGTGGACCTGCTCACCGGGCTCGCCACCTTCCGGGTGCTGCGCGACCGGCTGGGCCACGAAGTCGAACGGAGCAAGCGCAGCGCGGAAGGGTTCGCGGTCATGTTCATCGACCTCGACCGCTTCAAGCAGCTGAACGACCGGTTCGGGCACGAGGCCGGCAACGAGGTGTTGAAGGCGGTGGCGGCGGAAATCCGGAGCGCGGTGCGCGCCTCGGACCTGGCCGCCCGCTACGGCGGCGACGAGTTCGTCGTCATCCTGACCCGGACCGACCTGCACGGCGCCCGCCGGGTGGCCGAGGCGCTCCGGGCGGGCATCGAAGGGGTCGGGCGCCGGCTGGGGTATGACGTCGGCGTGGTGACGGTCAGCATCGGGCTGGCGGAGTTCGACCCGAACAACCCGGTCGAGGGCGACCTGCTCGTCACCGCCGACCGCGCGCTGTACCAGGCAAAGTCCACGGGCCGGAACGCCGTGGCCAACGAAGGGGCCGCCTGAGGGCGGCCAGGCCCCCACAGGCACTCAGCGACAGGACACCGAGATGGCGTTCAATTCCGCGAAGCAGTCCGATGCCGGCTTCCAGTCCGGGCGCACCACGCCGAGTGGTGGGGCCGGCGGGGAAGCGCCCGATCCCTGGGGCGTGCGCCGGGCGGAAAATCTCCTGACCACGCTGGAGGGGATCCTCTCCGCGCGGGTCGTCACCACGCCCCTCGGCGAGGTGAGCGAGGTGCACATCCTGGCGCAGTCGGGGCTGGCGCCGAAGCAGCTGGTGCGTAACATCGAGTCGGCGCTCCTCGCGCAGCTCGGCCTCCGGGTGGACCACCGCAAGATCAGCATCGCGCAGACGGCCGACGTCAAGCCGATCGAGGCGCTCGAGAAGGAGGCGGTGCGGAGCCAGGCGCTCCACCGGGCCATCCTGTTCGAGGACCTCTCGGTGGCGCCGGGCAAGCGCTCGCATAGAATCACGTTGAGCGTCAGCCTGAGCTTCCTGGGGCGGACGGAAACGGCGGAGGAGGAGAGCAGTGACACGCCGCGGAGCCGCGTCGAGGCGGCGGCCCGGGCCACGGTCACGGTGCTCGACCGGTTGCTGGACGACTCCTCGGTGGCGCTGGAGGGGGCCAAGATCGTGCCCGCCTTCGACCGGGAGTTCGTGTTCGTGGCGGTGCAGGGGTTGGGCGGGCGCGATTCGCTCGTGCTGACCGGCAGCGCGCAGATCAAGGAGAGCGCCGAGCGCGCCGCGGTGTTCGCGGTGCTCGACGCGACCAACCGATGGACGGAATTGCGCCGGCCGCGCTAGCCGCGGTGGCGATTCGTACCAACCCGAGCGGAGGGAGCAAAGCGAGGCAGGGGGACCGGGTCTTCAAGAAGGACAGCGGAGACTAGCGGACAAGAGAGCGGAGCGTCTGGTAGGCCATAGCGAGGCCGACCACTTCCCGAGTTCTGAGATACTCGAAGGGAGGTGACGCTCATGTTGCAGATTACTTGGCTTGCCGCCGCTGTAAAGTTCGTGGCGAATCTGTTCTTGGCCGAAGGCCAGGACTGGGCCTAGTTAGGGCCTGATGCCCCGATCCCCCCGCCGAGCTGTTCCAACTCCATGAGATCAGTCACCAAGACTTCAGCGTACATCGCGCTCGTTGCATTCATCGCCCTGGCGCTGGGATTCGACGCATTCCAGTACCGCCAGCCATCGCCGGGCATTTGGCCGCTGCTCAGCTTCATCTTCATGGCATTCCTGGTTGAGCAGAGCTCGACGCAACTCAAGGTTGGCGCTCGCGGCTCAACCTCATTCGTGATGCACATGTCTGCGGGTTTGTTGTTCGGCGGATTCTGGGCCGGAGTTATCGCCCTCAGCTCGTCTGTCATGGGGCAGCTCGCGCTGGGTAGTCGCCCGGAGAAGCTGATCTTCAACGGCTCCCAGCGGGCTGCCTCCGTGATGTTTGCGGTGTTGATCTACCACCTGCTCGGCGGTGGTCTACCACCTGCCTACCTTCAGGTGGTGGGAAGCGTAGAATCGACGGCGCTCCAGAGGGACTTCTTTCTCTTCTTCGCGTACGCTGCTACCTACTTCATTCTGAACTCCGTTGCTGTTAGCGGAGTCGTCGCGTTGACTACCGAACGTTCCTTCCGGGACGTGTGGAGTCTTAATACACGAGGGGTGATTGGCTATGATCTTGGGGCGAGCGCTATCGCCCTACTCCTCGCTTGGCTTTACACCTGGTTCCAGGCCACTTGGGAGCTCGGCTCGATCGGTCTCGTCCTGGTCGTGATCCCGATCGTCGCGGTTCGCCACGTCTATGGGCTATACCACCAGCTGCAGGAGAGTGGTCAGGAACTGCTCCAGGTCATGGTCAAGGCCATCGAGGCCCGCGATCCGTACACCTCAGGCCACTCCCTGCGCGTGAGTCAGCTCTCCCGGCTTATTGCCCTCGAGATGGGGCTCCAGATCCGGGACGTGGAACAGGTCCACACCGCGGCGCTGCTGCACGACGTCGGGAAGATCCACGAGGAGTTCGCGCCGCTGCTCCGGAAGGAAGACCGCCTGACTCCGGACGAGACGGCGCTGATGCAGACCCACTCCGCGCGGAGCGCGGAGTTGGTGGGCATCATCTCGAAGTTCCGGGGGTTCATCCAGGACTCGGTGCGCCACCACCACGAGCGGTGGGACGGCAAGGGCTATCCGAACGGGCTCTCAGGCCACGAGATTCCGCTCGCCTCCCGGGTCATCCTGGTGGCCGACACCATCGATGCCATGACCACCGACCGGCCCTACCGGAAGCGGCTCCCGCTTGAAGTGGTCATCGCAGAACTGAAGAAGTGCGCGGGAAGCCAATTCGATCCAGAAGTAGTGGAGCATGTGGTGGCCTCGGTGGCGGTGCGTCGGCTCATCACCGTGGGTGTCGAGACCTCCCCGATGCCGGTTACGATGGTGGTGTCAGATCCCGGAGCCAGCCGCTCCGGCTGGGCCAAGAAGTCTTTCTGGAAGGGGCGCACTGGCTGAGCGATGAGTTTCGGACTAGAGATCCAGCATTCCTAGGGACCTGAGCTCTTGGGTGGCCCCGGCTGGGAGAGTGCTCACCAGCGTCCACATCTTGGTCCGCTCCTCGTCATCCATTCTCCCTGTCCTGCTATCCAGCCAGACCTTTGAATTCAGGACCTCCACATTGTCGATGTGGTCCAGTCGCTGTTCCCGCTCCAGAAGTTCCGCGATCTTCGTCCGCGTTGCGTCCAAGTCCGCTAGCTTCGCCACAGCAACCTTCGCGGACCACCGGGCGAACGGTCCCGCGAAGGCGTCTGAGCCAAGATTACTCATTTCGCCTGTAACTCCGGGAACCGCTGCTCGGATGGCCTTGGAATGGCGACCAAGCAGCGACAGGACGTCCGCCGTCCGAAGGTGCCACGCCTGTTGTAGGTGATCTGGAATAGGACGAGCACCGATACTCCTCCCCACTGCCAATGCCGCGAGGGCATCGCTTTCCCTTCCTTGAACAGCGAAGGCGCGTGCACGAGAGAAATGGATCTGCTGTTGCTCGAAGATGCCGGTGTATGAGGCCGGAATGGCAGCGGCTCGATCTGCCCACTCGAGTTGGGAGTCCACATTGCCAAGCCTGCAATGGCTGAGTGCGAGATTCCCGGCCAACATCCGAATCCGACGCTCATCTCCCACTTTGCGTGCGATGTGCACGCCCTTCTCCCCGACAGCAACAGCCGCATCATATTCTCCCAGCCCCGTTCGGATCGCACCTAGACCTACGATCAGGGAGAGGTAGATTGAGTTCAGAATCCCTTGTCTCTCCAGCTTTCCGATGACGCCTTCCACGGTCTTCAGGCTTCCATGCTTGTCACCAACAAGGTACTGACAGGTTGCGATGCCCAGCGCATACTCAGCCTGATCCTCAAGCGACAGCTCGCCTGACTTCTCGCCTCGCAGTTGGTCCCACACCCGATGGAGGATCCCGAGATCTAGGTGGTCTCGGTAAGTGTGTGCTGCCACCCAAAGCGCGCGAAGGCGTGTATTCGACTCCTCCGCGTTCTCTGCTTCAGCAATGAGCTGCAGCCCCAACGCGCGATTCGCGTCCGGGCTCACGCCGTCGGCGTATCTGCGCGCGTAGAGACGCAATACATTTCTTCTGGAGATCACTGAGCGGTGCGATGAGTCGCTTACTGCATCAAGAAATTCAATCGACTCCTGCATCCGCCCTTGTTCCTGGAGTGATTCTCCCAGCAGGAGCAACGCCTCGCTCTTGTCCGGCTCCTCAAGTCGATCCATGGCCGTTGAGAGGCCACGTTCCGCCTCGTGCGGAGCTCCGCCCCGCATCGATTCGCGTGCGCCACTCAGCAGGTAGGGAGTTGCCTCTCCTCCCCTGCCGGCCCTAATCAGGTGCCAGGCGACCTCGAGCCCGGGTGGGTGGTTGCCCGTGGCCTCCTCGGCCAGCAGTCGCTTCACCACCTCGCCATGCAGGGCTGTCCGCATCGGGCTCGGGATCCCAAGGTACGCATGCCCGCGGGTCAGCTCGTTCACGAACTCCAGCCGCTCCTCCGTTTCGCGGAGCAGGCGCGCCGAGCGCAGGGTGCCCATCGCCTGTCCCGTGGCGCCGAGGCCGAGGTCCACGATCTGGTACATCGCGAACTGGTTGAGGCGCGGTCCCAGCACTGCCGCCAGCTGCAGGATCAGGCGCGCGCCCGCGTCGAGCCCCTCGCAGATCCGGTCGAGCGCCATGCGGTAGGCGTCCACCGGCGGGATGTGCTGCCCCACCTCCTCCCGCATCGCCGGCACCGCCAGGGCCAGGCTGCTCTCCCCGCTGCCCAGCCACTCGCTCACGAAGAGTTCGAGCGCCATCGGGTAGCCCCCCGCCGCCCGCAACATGGCGTCTCGCACCGTCCGCCCCGGAGCCACCCGATCTGCCGTCAGGCTATCGAGCATCTCGGCCGATTCGTCCCGGGTCATCGGGGGCACCTCGAGCGACACGAAGCCGAGGCGCCGGTGGCTCTCCCGGAGCTTGGCGATGTTCGGCGATTCGTTGGCGCTCGTGGGCCGGGCCGCCAGCGTCACCATGATCCGCTCCTGCTCGAAGCGGCGTACGAGGAGATGCACCACCGCCACGCTGGCGTCGTCGGCCAGGTGGAAGTCGTCCACCACAAGGAGGACGGGAGTCTCCTCGGCGATGGTGCGGAGCAGCGCCTCCATCGCGTCGGTGACCCGGATCCGGAACGACTCGCCCTGGAGTTGGTGCGACTCCGGCAGGTGGGGGAACCACTCACGCACCGCCGGGACGGCCTGCGCCAGGTCGGCGAGCGACTGGGGCGCGGTGGCCTTGGCCTCCGGCCGTTCGAGGAGGCCGCGCACCAGCGCGCCGAGGGCGGCGTAGGGGATCTCGCGCTCGAGCTCGTAGCACTGGACCCGGCTGGTGACCGCGCCGTCGAGGCTGGAGGCGGTGAGCAGGCGCTGGATCAAAGTGCTCTTACCGATGCCGGACTCGCCGAGCACGAGTGCGTGCGTCGGCTCGCCACGGGTGGTCCGCTCCCACGCCTCGTAGAGGGCGCGGTATTCCACCGTACGCCCGACGAAGGTCCGGTCCCGCCACTGCTCCGTCGGTACGCGGGGGCGATTGCCGTCACCGCCGCCCTCCAGGGTCCCGCGCCGGAGCCGGCGCGCCATCGCCTCGAGTTGCTCGGAGGGCTCGGCGTGGAGTTCCACGTGCAGCGAGTGCTTCCAGGTCTCGAAGGCCTGCAGCGCGCCGATGCGGTCGCCCGCGAAGGCGCGCCCCTCGATCCGGGCGCGGACCGCCGCCTCGCTCAGCGGATTGTGTCGGAGCGTGCGGTCGGCCAGCGGTTCGATGGCGGTGAAGTCGCCGGTGCGGCGGCAATGGTCCATCTGGCGAACGAGCCCGGCCTCGATGGCGGGCCAGAGCCGGGCGCGCTGCTGGTCGCGCCAGTGGTTGAAGCCGGGCGCGTCGGGGATCTCGAACTCTTCGAGGAAGCCGTCGAGCTCCAGCGCCGGGACGAACTCGGTGGGTAGCACGTCACCCTTGGCCAACCGGTGGAGGTCGCACTCGAGCTCGACGGTGGTCCGGATGGACTGGTGGTCCCCGGGGAAGCCCTTCGGATCCACGCGGTGCCGAAGGCCCCAGATGGCGGTGCCCATCGAGTGGCGCGCCTCGTTGATTCCCGAAGTGGACCAGAGCAGATCGGCCAGCCGGTCCCGGCGAAGCGGGGCGCGACCCTCGATGACCAGGTAGATCAGGAGCGCGAGTTGCTTCTGCGACTTGAGCCGAACCGGAGTCCCGCTCGCGTCGAGCAGGACGGGACGGCCGAGGCAGCGGAGTGACGCGGGGATGCCCATCGAAACGCTCCGGTGGCGTGATGCGAGTACTCTAGCGTCGTGGGATCAACGGGGCGTCAACAATGCCATACCGACGTGTTGACAGATCGTAATGTTCCCGGCGCGGCGGGCTTGTCCAGACCCTGCGTGCCCCCAACGAATTTGTGCCAATTGGCACCAATTGGCGCCAATTGGCAAGCGGCGCCGTCCGCCCCCGCCCGTAACTCGTTGCTGCACAACATCAACGCACGTCGCCGGCACGGCATACCGCCTGCCTAGGGGAAGGACCGTCTCTTTCCCGGAGCCGGTCCGTGCGTCGATTCCTCCTCAGTTTCGCGTCCCTCCTGGTTCTGTTCACGGCCAGTGCTACCGCTCAGGGCAAGGACGGCGGCGGCATCACGCCGATGTGCGTGTCGGGGTGCCTCGGCGGGATCATGGTGACGCCCGACGGGACGCCGGTCGAGGTCCTCGGGAATACCGGCGGCTATGTGGCGGAGTTCGTGGTGAAGAACACCGGCAGCAGCTATGCGTCGGCGACCCTCACATGCAGTACCAGCGGTCCCTTCACATGCACCGGCCTCTCTCAGGGCTCTGTCTCACTGGACCCCAATGAGGAAATCGACGTCACGGTCACCTATTCGGCGGGCGAGGGAGGGTACGGGGAGGTGGGGCTCAGTTCGGGCACGGACTATGGGTGGTACACGGTCACCTCGATCGCGGTGGGGCCGCCCACGATCGCGCTCCAGAATCACAACGGGACCAATAGCGATCGCGGCTTGTGCATGACCACGGGGGCCGGGGAGGCGGCGGGGATTTCCTGCGGCGACCTGTTTGTGACGCACGGGATGCCCGTCTACCGTACGCTTGGCCGCGACCGCTCGCTGTCGCTGATCTACAACTCCGCCGCCGCGACGGGGCTCGTGCTCGTCGCCGCGAATGTGTCGCAGCCGGCAGGGCGGCAGACGCCCTCGAGTATCCGGCTGATCCTCACCGTCGGGAGCGCCAAGGATAGCGCCACCTACACCGCGTTCGGTGCTGGTCAGACCCAGCAGGTCGTGATCGGGCGCCGCATCGCCGGCCTGGCGACTGGTGTGTACCCGATGACGCTGACCGCCCGCAACATCTACGGCGGAAGCACGTTCGAGACCACGGTCACGGGGACCATCCTGGTCGTGAACCGTGCGACGAGCGAGTTTGGCAGGGGCTGGTCGCTGCTGGGGCTGGAGCAGGTCCTCACCGATCCCGCCGACAGCACCCGGCGCGTGTGGGTGGCGGGCGACGGCTCGATCCGGCTCTACACCAAACCGAGCCTGGGCAGCAACTTCTTCCAGGGTGCCGCCGGTGATGCGCCGGACAGCCTGATCCGGTTCGATACCCTGGTGAGTGGGAGCACGCAGAAGTGGTATCGACGCCACCTGAAGCATGGGGCAGCCGTCACCTTCGATGCGACAGGCCGGCATCGGTTTACGCAGAACCGGGTGGGGGCCCGCACCCTCTTCACGTGGGGCACCGTGGCCGGGCAGACGCGCCTGACCACGATCACCGTCCCCCCGAACGACGCCACGGCGCGGAACTACACTTTCTACTGGAAGAGCACGACAGCGCGGCTCGACAGCATTCGAGATCCGGGGGCGCGACGGCTCAAGCTTACGCTGGCCGTGGACACGCTCAAGTCGATCACCGACCCCGATGGCCAGGTGACCCGGTTTCAGTACGCGGCCGGGCGGATGACGAAGCGCATCTACCCGCGCAAGGGGATGGTCGGCGACTCGGCCCATACCAGTTTCAGCTACGCCAACTCGGCGCGGGTCACCGCGGTGAACATTCAGGCCAACAGCACCGCCACCCAGTTCGCGGCCACGGCGCTCACCCCGTGGGACGAACGAGGGCTGGCCGATACGGTCTGGGCCACCTCCGATCTTGGGTCCCCGACTACCGGGGTGGGGCTTCCCAGCCGGGTGGACGGGCCGATCACCGGACTCGGAGACGCGAGCGACATCCTGGTAAACCGATTTGGCCAGCCCACGAAGCTCACCCACCTTGGGCTCAACACGGTGACAACCATGTGGTACGACAGCACCGTGTCACTGCCGGCACTGCCTACCAAGGTGCAGTACCCCCATGCGAGTGTGGCCGGCGCCGGCGGGCGGATCGTGCGGATGAGCTGGAACGCCCGCGGCAACCTGACCGAACAGCGGGACAGCACCTTCTTCCTGGATGGGCGCCTGACGAAGTCAACCACCTACAGCTACAACGACCCCAATGCCATCGATTCTCCCTCGAGGGTGCAGGATGCCTTGGGCCGCCAAACGAACTACTCGTACACGAGCCTGGGCTTGACCTACCAGATCACGAGCCCGCTCGGGCACACGACACAGTACGCCTACTTGCTCTCCGGCCCATTGACCGGGCTGCTCGCGTCGGTGACCGAGCTGACTGTCCAGACCTGGGTGCAGTCCTCCGGCAGCGAGACCAACCAACACCAGGTCACCGGTTTCGCCTATGATGTCAACGGCAATCCGCTCACGAGGACCTCGCCGGCGGGCGTGGTGACCTCCTACGTGGCGAACAGTCTCGGGCAGATCACCGATGTGTACGACCCCCTCGGGACCCGGACCGGCCATGCCTACGACAAGATGAACCGGGACACCCTTCAGACGACGTACACCACGAAGCAAGGGCACCCGACGGTGCCCGATGCGCTGAGCGGCTGTGCCTCGAGCCAGTTCGTCTGCGCGGATTCGACGGCGCCATTCAGACCCAACATGACCGCCCCGCTCCTGACCAAATACCGTTACACCTCATCGGGCACCGTCGACTCGATCCTCGACCCCCGCAATGTGAAACGCAAGTACGTCTATGACGCCCGCCTCAATGTCGAGCGGGAGCGCGATGAGTTCAACCACGACAAGATTGCCTACTACAATGTGAACGGCTTGCTCGACTCGGTGAAGACGCGAGTCGGCCATGTCACCAAGTACAGCTATGACGCGATCGGGCGTCGGACCGCGATGTTCTACCCCGCGCGTCAGAGCACATTTACCAATGACGGGAGTACCTGGATTCCACGGGATAGCATTTCCTACACCTACGACCTCCTGGGAAACGTCCTGGTCAGCCGGAATCTCGTGGGCCACACCATCACACGGACGTACTGGGCCGATGGGTCGGTGAAGACGAAGAAGACGGCGATCCAATTCACCGATTCGTTGTACTACGAGTACGATCGGACCGGCGCGCGGACGCTCATGGTGGCCACGGCCACGCTGGCACAGGGCAACACGTCCCCCGACTCGATGCGATACTTCTATGGCAGCACCACCGGGATGCTGGACTCGCTCCAGGCCCGGATGTCCAACAGCACGGTCGCCGCTGCCTATGCGACCCGCACCTTCCACTTTGCGTACGACGCCCTCGGCCGGAGGCGACGGCTCATCTATCCGAACAACATCACGGTCTGGTACGCCTACGATGCGATCGGCACGCTGCGGCGCGTGACGTCCACGAACCCCGCCCAGGCCTGGGGGGCCACCGATCGCTTCGACTTCACCTTTCTGGCCGACTCGGTGGACCCCATCGGGCGGGTGATGCATCAGCGAACCACCTGCGACGCGTGGGACAGTCAGGACACCCGCGAGCTGCCCTGTGGGTCGTCGGGGAGCGCGCGCAACATCACAAACCGGTACGACCGGCGGAGCAGCCTGGTGTTCCAGCTGGACGAACTGAAGCGCGATTCGATGCACTTCGACGCCTCCGGCAACATGGTGTACCGCTACCAGTCGAGCGGGGGCTATCCCGGCCGGGATTCCATGATCATGATTCCGAACAGCAACCGGATGGCCGCGGACACCAACCTGGTCACGAACTGGCGGGTGAACCAGACGTATGACTCCAGCGGCGCGCGCATCATGGAATCGGCGACCCCCAAAGCAGCGGGAACCGTGACGCTGTGGAAGTTCCACTACTACGACGCCACCGGCCGAGTCAGCGGCTACCGCAGAGCCTCATGGAATCAGACCGATGGGGACTTGCAGATCGAGAATCACCCCACAAGTTGCGGCTACGATCCTGACGGCCAGGTGAGCCACCCGTGTCCGAACGATGCCAGCTTCACCACCAACGATGGGCCCAACCCCATCGCGATGATCAATGGGTGGCGTCTGGTCCATGCGCCCGGCGTGGACGAACTCTTGATGGGCCGCTATGCCCTCGGGACCGTCCGCCGGACCATCTACTTCGTCATGGACGGCTCCGGGCGGCAACTGGCGGTCGGCGACAGTTCGGGAATCATGACCGACCAGGATCTCGACTCCCCGGATCAGAGCTCGTGGAAGTATGCAGGTGCCACCCAGAATGGCTCCACCTTCGATGCCACTCGAATGGGCAATGCCGACCAGACGGGCGTGTCCTATTTCCGGAATCGGGCGTATGATTCCCGGACGGGCCGCTGGCTGCAGGAGGACCCCATCGGGGTGGCGGGCGGGCTGAACCTGTATCAGTTTAATGGCAATAATCCCGTCACGTTCACGGATCCTTTCGGGTTGTGTAAGGATGATGGAGACCCTGAATGCAGGAGTGCTTTGGAGCGAGTTTGGGACAAGGCTTCGGCCTGGCTGAACTCGGCGCCAGGGCGCCTTGCCTCTGCTCTATCTGACGCGGCGGGAGTAGTCTTAGACGGCATCAACACGGTACTCCCTGGAAGCAAGAGCATTTCAGAGGGCCTGGCTGGAGTTAGTGCTGACGGATCCAAGTTGAGTCACGGCCAGCAGGCCTTGTCCGTCGCTGCCGGTGCTGCCACCATCATTCTCACGCGGCCAACCCCGGGCAGGGACGGGGGGACAAGCCGCCACATTCTTGAGCAGGTTGGCGGCAAGACCAACTCCGTTGTACATCAGGTCGAGCGAGGTGGCGAGATTATCCACCAGCACACCACTCATGTGGGCAAGTATGGCACGCTGAGAAGATTCGCCGATGAGTGGACTGGGCGTCTGACAATTCCTTGAAACGAGTGCCAGAGATGACACACCCAACTGATCATTTGGAAGCGGCGTCAATGGTAGTGCAGGAAGTTCTAGCGGACTCGAGACCGATGCTCGAAACCGTAGGAATCTCAATCATGCAGCCAGAAGTTACGCAGTCAACCAATGAAGACGGCACCTCTAACTCGGAGATGGCACTCTATCTCCAGCGGGGCGGGGACATTGTGGACGTCCTCGAATGGGATGTCATCCGTGCCGGAGAACCGATCGTCTCGACGACGGAGTTGAGGTCTTGGCTTCGCCGCCAGCTTCAAGAGGCGGTGTCGCGCACGAAGCAATAGCTGAATTACCATGTCGAGGTTATCAGGCTGCACCTGCGAAGGCAGGAGGGTCGGGCACCTCCGGGTTGTCGGGCCTTTCCCAGGGGGTGGCCGAGTCTAGCGAGGGTGCTCTCGAGCGGATCTGCCGCCGCGGGCCAGGGCTGGTTAGGCGCCTCCGGGGCGGATGCGCATGGCGGGCCTCGCCGAAGGCGGAGGGTGGTGGGGGCCCCTATGGTCCTCAAGACCAGCGGACACCGGTCACGGCCGGGCCGGCCCCTTGGAGTCGGATGCGCGCGGTCCTCGGCGCCATCAGCGGGGGCACGCGGAGGTCACCCCACCACCGCTGCCCCCAAGCTGGCACACGGTCCGTCACTTGTCAAAGAGCGCCGAAACACCGCGTGCCTAGGGGGACCGTCGCGCGACACTCACAGCTCGTCGGGCCTCGGGGGCCGTCACAGCTTCATGGGCGCTTCGGGTCCGAGGGCGTGCCACGGACAGGGCTTGAGACGGAGCTCGAGGCTCAGTGCTCTGAAGCGGTCAAGGCCACACCCTCCACGCTCGGCTCAACCACAGGACGACCGAGCGCTTACGCCGCGGCCTGCCGCCGATTCCCCCGCCAGCGGGCCGCGTCAAAGGGCTCGCCGGTCTGCATGATCATGAGGAGCAGGGGCACCAGCTTCCGGGCCATGGTGCACACCGCCTTAGTCCCCGGCACCCCGCGGGCCCGCATCGCCTCGTACTCGGGCCGGTAGAGGCCCCGGGGCTGACACCACCGCCCGGCGAGGAGAAAAAGCTGGCGGCGGAGCATGGGCCGGCCCCGCTTGGACTGGCGCCGCCGCCCCTCGGTCTGGCCGCTCTGCCGACCGACGAGATTCATGCCGGCGAGCTTCAAGACCTGCCGCGGATGCTGGAAGTCGGCCGGGGTGCCGAGCTCCGAGACGATCGTCGCGGCACAGGCGCTGCTGATCTCGGGCACCGACAGGAGCACCTTCGCCTCCGGACACTGCTCCACGAGGACCGCGATGCGCGCCTCCACCTCGGCCAGCTGGGCGCGGACCAGGGCCCAGCGCGCGAGGAGCTGCGTGATCTCGAGCCGCCGCTCGGGGGTGGCCTGGGTGAGGGCGATGGTGTCGCGGGCCGATTGCCGGAGCACCGCGATGCGCTCCTTCGACACATGCCCGCGGGACGCCGCCCGGATGTACCGCCCCACGGTCTGCGGGGCCGCCCGGGCAAACTCCTGCGGCAGCGGCCAGCGCTCGAGGATGGCGAGGGGGGTGCGCTTGTGGAGCCCGCTGAAGTGGCCGAGGAACTCCGGCCAGGCAAGGTCCAGCACGCCCTGCAGCCGATTCTTGAAGCGGGTGGCCTCAACCGTGAGCCGGTGGCGCTGCACGGAGAGCAGCCGGAGCTCGACGTAGGGCGTGGTGAGGAACGGGAAGCGCACGAAAATGCCGAGGCTCACCAGCTTGGCGATCTGGGCGGCATCCTTGGCGTCGGTCTTGAGGGGGCTGTTGTCTTCCAGCTCCTTGGACCGATTGGTGTGGGCCGGGAGGACATTCACCACCGGATAGCCCCGATCGGCGAGGAAGCGGGCGAAGGTGAAGCCGTGGTGCCCGGCGAACTCGAGCCCGACCAGCATCTGCGACGGCGCGTAGTCAGGGAAGAGACGCCGCAGGTGGGCATCGGTGGCCAGGAACCCGGCCCGGCTCACCAGCACCTTGAGGGGGGCGGAGCGCTGGCCGTCGGGCCCCTGGGCCACGAGGACATGGAAGGTCTTGGCGGTATCGACGCCGACATGGATCGGGAACGCGCGGGCGTAGGCGTGCTTCTCATCGGGGGTCATGGCCGGCTCCCAGGCTGAAGTGAAGGGGAGCCGACCAATCGACTGCGGGCCCCTGCGGGGCGTCAAGCGGGAATAGATGTCTAGCCTATACGGATCCGTTTGGACTGACACCCTGCCCACCTTGTACAGCACTACTCCAAGCTGCGGGTGCTGCCGCACTTGCGGATGGCCCGATGATCGGCCCTGGGGACATAGTTGCTTCGGTGTTGGTTACTGTTGCGGCCGGTAGCGCAATTTGGCATGCCGTTTCGAACGATGACGCTTCTGCGGAAGCAGGGCCAGGAGCGCCAACGAACGAGGAAATTGTGGACGCCGTTGGGAAATCAGGCGCCTCGGTCTCTCCCCATAAGACGAATACCGGTGAGGGTGTCACGATAAAGTTTCCAGGTGGAGAAATCATTGACATCCGAGTCGAGAATCACCCACTAACGAAGGGTGGACCGAAGGTGCCTCACGCGAACGTGGAGGCGTGGAAAGCGGACGGCACTAAGGTACAAAACAAGCACATCTTCTAATACGAAAGGAGGCGAGAGAGTGCCGACTCACACGATATCGTTCGAGGTTGCCGACCCGTCCATCATTGAGTTGCCACAACACTTGCTTCGAGAGGGTGGTAGGTACTCCGTCGAAGTCGGTGCGGGTGACGTAACGATCTGGGGGAACGCGCAGGGACTGCTATACTTGGCAGAGGTCTTGGTCCGGTGTGCGCTTGGCGAGCACACACTAGGCCTGCATGTACATCTTCCACAAGATGCATCCGTCATGCATGAGGGACCTGCGACTTCGATTCAGCCAGAACTGACTGTCTTCGCCGCAGACCCTGGTTTCGGCGCCATCAAGCGTTAAGTTCTGCGGCCCAGGACTACACCTACGCCCTCGCCTTCCAGAAACCGCGGGTGACGCTGGCCAAGGACTTGATGGTGAATTTCGCCGCCGCGAACGAGAGTAATATTTCCCGGGCGGTGCCGGTCCCCGACGGCGCGCTCGAAATTGACGGCGCCTGGATGGTCTCCTCGCGCTGCGAGAGCCATACCCTGACCCTCGCCGCCACCGCCCCGCTCGCCTATGACGCGGAGTGCGCCCGGATCGTGGGCGGCACGCTCGAGGCCCGGGGGGACGGCGGTGCTGTTCGCGTCACATGGACCGGCTGCGGTGCGTACACGGAGACGCTCATCGCCGACGGATCACGCTCGGCTGTTGCATGAAGGGCCGGCGAGGTTGCCCCCCAACTGGGCCATACATCTTCTGCCACGCTGCCTCGTTGCCTCCCCATCTACTCCGCTCTCCACCCCTTCGCATCGATCAACTCCTGCACCACATCCTCGCTGGTCTGATCCGCCGCCGCCGCGAAGTTCGTCCCCACCCGGTGCTGCCGGAACACCGTCATCGCCACCGAAATGACGGTGTCCAGATCGGCCATCGGCCGGCCTGCCATCACCGCCCGCGCCGGCCGCGCCCGCCAATCCAGCACCTCCGGGGTAAACATCCGGCGGTCCCGGGCCACGCTGTACATGAGCCGGAGCTCGGAGCGCATCACCGCCACCACGGCCTTCATCTTCTGGCCGCCATTGCGGACGCAGAGCGCGTCGTACTCGGCGCGGAAGAGGCCGTCCTGGGCGATCCTCCGCACCGCAAATATGTAGGCCGATTGCCGGAGCAGGAGGCGTCCCCGCTTGGAGATCCGCTTGGTGCCGCGGAGAATCCCGCTGGGGTGCTCGATGAGCGAGAGGCCCGCCGCCCGGAGGATCTGGGCGCTATTGTCATAGCCTCTGGGGTCACCGATGGAGCCGAGGAACGCCGCCGCGGTCACGGGCGCCACCTTGGTGATGCTCAGGAGACTGGGTGCCTCGGGGACGGCCCGAGGGCTTCGACCATCGACCCTTCCAGCGCCCTCATCTGCTGCTCGAAGAGCGCCAGGCGCTCGAGGGTGAGCGTGAGCTCCTGCCGGAGCCGATGCTGGGCGCCCGGCAGGCCCAGCGTGGCCCGGGCGGCGTCCAGGAGCTGGGCGTAGGTCGCCGCCACCAAATGCCCCCGGCTCGCGGTGTGCAGCACGCGGAGCACCCGGGCGCGGGAGGCGCGGAGCAGGTCCTCCGGCGTGGGGAATGCCCGGAGCAGCGCTAGCGGGGTCTTCTTCATCACCTGCGGGAAGAGGGCCTCGAACTCGGGGAAGACGACGGGCAAGAGGCTCCGGAGCTGGGTCAGCGCCCCAGCTCGGCCTCTCCATTACAATCTCTCAACACGCCCCATGGTGGTGTCTGATTTTGAGTCGATTTTCGAGCGGTTTACCGTAGGCTTCGATGGACCAACACCACAAAACTCAAGAATTTCATGACATTTGTTGCACTACCTACCTTCTAACTAATTGCAGCACAACGTGTTGATTCTGTGTTGAGAGGTGCCGCGTAGGTTGGAGCGTACCGCGGCCTCTGTCTCTGGCGCGGATACCCCTCCGAGCCAAGTGAGTACCTATGCCCCTTCATACGTCTGCGCGCACCCCTCTTCCGGTCACTCCCCCCTCGATGGCCACGACTCTTGCGCTTGCGGAGCGCTATTCCACTCTCCCCCAGGACATCCTCCTGGTGGGCCCGACCGGTTCGGGCAAGGGGCACCTCGCGGAGTACATCCACCGGACCAGCGGGCGTTCCGGGGCGTTTGTCTCGATCTCCGGCGGGCAACTGATCGACTCGCTCTGGTCTAGCCAACTCTTTGGCCACTACGCCGGCGCGTTTACTGGCGCCAGGGGAAACGTCCGAGGCTCCTTCGCTCTGGCCGCCGGAGGGACACTCTTCCTCGATGAACTGCACCACTGGGACGTGCGGCTGCAGAGCGCCTTGCTCCGTCCCTTGGAGAGCCGCCGGTTCACGCCCTTGGGGTCAGACCGGGAAATCACGGCCAATTGTCGAATCCTGTTCGCAACGACGATGAACCCCGATGAGTTGGTGGAGCGACAGGTGCTGCTGCCGGACCTCCGCTACAGGCTGCCTGCGCTAGTCCTCGAGATCCCCCCGCTCTCCGCGCGCAGGAATGAAATCCTGACATTCGTGGATCACTTCGTAGCCAAGGCTGTGGCCTCGTTTGGCTGGGACCGCGCACGTTTCCTCTGGGGCCCCTGCGCCATCCGCGCCCTCCTGCTCCACGATTGGCCGGGCAATGTCCGGCAGTTGGCGCGGGTCCTGACAGCCGCTCTGGCCCGCATCGGCCCCGAACCGTCATCGGCAATCACCGCAGCTGATCTCGGGCTCCCGACTGCACCAAGGGGACGGCTGTCAGATCTGCTCGATCCGTCGGCGCTCCAGGCGGCGGTCGCATGGGCAATCACCCAAACCGGAGGCTCGCGGACGGCCGCCGCCGAGCTGCTCGACGTGCACCGGAATACCTTCGCCGCCTTCACCGCCCGCGCCGCTTCACTCGCCTGACTCACCCCTCCGATGCACAGTTGCCCGTGAGAATTTCGCGCCAATCCTCGCCTTCAATGTGACCGCGGGCACTCAATCGGTTGGTATCTCAGGACTTCCGGGCATGCACAATTTGAGCAATGTGCACCAGCAGTCGAACTCCTTGCCCACACACCACTTAGTGATGTGGGCAATTCTGATCTGTGCACCAGACGGGCGCAGGACACTCGGCAGGCCGCGCAGAAACGACGGCAATACAATCACTTAGCTGTTTGTTCCGCCTTTCGGCGCGCACGGCCCGCTCCATGCCCTTTCGAAAGCCATCTCTTTCCGCGAGGGCCGATGAGCCTCCCGGCGGAGCTCCGGCCGGAGCTCCCTATCACTGAGCAGTTTCGCCCTGAGTACCTCCTTGATTGCGGCATCCTGCCGCTCCGTCTGGCGTCGGAGCATCTCGAAGTGGCTGCCTCAGGAGACCCCCCTCAGGACGTGCTCGAAGATCTGTCGCTCTTCTACGGGGCGGTGGTGATCCTGATTCCACTGGAGCGTGCGGTGCTGGAGGAGGCGATCCGGCGGGCGTTCGCATCGACAGAATCGGTCGGCGACCTGGTGCGGGGACTCGAGGACGACTTCGACCTGGAGGCCAATCTCGGCGGTGACGAGCCGACGGATCTCCGCAGCCTGGCCACGCAACCTCCCGTCGTGCGCTACGTGAGCCTCCTGGTGCGCGACGCGTTCGATGCGGGTGCGAGCGATGTCCACCTTGAAGCGACCCGCGATGGCCTGCGGGCGCGCATCCGGCTTGACGGCGTGCTGACCGACATCGCAAGCCCGCCGCGGGGGCTACAGCACGCGGTGGTTTCCCGAGTAAAACTCCTGGCCAGTCTTGACATCGCCGAGCGCCGCGCGCCCCAGGACGGGCGATTTCGTGTCCGCCTCGAGGATCGCGACCTCGACCTCCGGGTCTCGACCGTCCCGACCCTTCACGGGGAGTCAGTAGTCCTCCGACTCCTCGACCGGGGCGGGCGCCCGGTGACGCTCGAGGAACTCGGCATGTCCGACGACCTCATGCAGCAGGTGCAGCGCCTGGCCCAGCGGCCGCACGGAATCGTGCTGGCCACGGGGCCCACCGGAAGCGGCAAGACGACCACGCTGTACGCCGCGCTGGGGATGCGGAATCCCGGCGCCGAGAAGATCATCACCGTGGAAGACCCGGTCGAATACCACCTCGCGGGCATCACCCAGGTGCCGGTGCACACCAAGGCCGGAGTGACCTTTGCCGGCGCGCTCCGGAGCATCCTGCGACAGGACCCCGACGTGCTGATGATCGGCGAGATGCGCGACGCCGAGACGGCCGCCATCGCCGTGCAAGCCGCCATGACCGGGCACCTCGTGTTCAGCACCCTCCACACCAACGACGCCGTTTCTGCCCTGACCCGTCTCGCCGACCTGAAGGTCGAACCATACATGGTGGCGGCAACGGTCGAGGGCGTCCTCGCCCAGCGCCTGGTGCGACGGATCTGCGCAGCCTGCAAGGAGTCGTATACACCGGATGGGGCGCTGGCGGGGCTGCTCGAGAGGGAGTACCTGGGGACTGGGACGACGATCCGACTCGACTCGCGGCGGGCGCCGACTCCTTCACTGTTCCGGGGCGCCGGCTGTACCGACTGCCGTGGCACCGGCTACCGCGGGCGGACGGCCATCGCGGAAGTGATGGTCATGACTGACTCCATCCGCGATGAATTGCTCGGGGCCAGGAGCCCCGCCCGCCTCCGAGAGCTGGCCCGGACCGAGGGGATGACGACGCTCCGACAGGACGGCTGGCGGAAGGCGCACCAGGGAGTCACGACGGTCGAGGAGGTGCTCCGTGTCGCGGCCGACTGAATCGCGGGAGCCGCTCGATCGCGGGCGACTCGCGTTGGGCTTCACGCTCATCGAGATCCTCGTCGTGATCACCGTCATCGCGATTCTTGCGGGACTGGTCACCCCGATGGTCTTTCGCAACGTCGGCGATGCAAAGAGCTCCACCGCTCGGGCCCAGATCGAGATCTTCGCCACGGCACTTGATGCCTACCGGCTCGACAACGACTACTACCCGACCACCGATCAGGGGCTCTTGGCGCTCCGGCACGCCCCGGAGGGGGTGCCCGCCGCCATCAATTGGCGCGGCCCATACCTGCGCAAGGACCCCCCGCTGGACCCGTGGAAGCGCCCCTATGTCTATGTGAGTCCCGGGGAATCGAACCCGGAAGCCTACGATCTGCTCACCTACGGGCGCGATGGCACTCCCGGCGGCACCGGAGAAGACGCGGACTGGACATCATGGAAATCCCAGTGACGAGGGGCGGGTAATCCGGTGCCCCGCTACCGCTTCCAAGCCGCCCGCGCCGATGGATCCATTCTGTCTGGCGTGATCGAGGCCAGCGGTTTGCACGATCTCCCCGGTCGCCTCGGCGAGCGTGGCCTGACTCTGATTGACGCCCGGGCGACAGCCCCCGGCACCGGGCGTGCTGCGCCATCGCGCGAGCTCGCCGTGCTGTTTCAGAGCCTGGCGTCGCTGGTCACCGCCGGGGTGCCAATCGAACGCGCGCTCGCGGCCTCCGAGCCGTTGGTTGTTGAGCCGCTGAAGGGCCTCGTCAGAGACGCCCGTCAGAGACTGCGCGAGGGGCAGACGCTGGCGCAGGCACTCGGCGTCGACGTCGGTCTCGTTCCCGGAGTGGTCCTCGGCATGCTCCGCGCCGGCGAACAG
>ENA-UOWG01001345-UOWG01001345.1-activated-sludge-metagenome-genome-assembly--contig:-NODE-1345-length-24899-cov-6.409636_pt1 | contig 24899 bp, 20 predicted proteins | sample MGYA00238147_ERZ761563 | MGnify/ENA primary metagenome ERZ761563 (study PRJEB28884, sample SAMN05720216) | anaerobic digester metagenome | isolation source: active sludge of municipal... | reverse complement strand
ATGCTCCGAAGGGAGTATTTTGGCCGCGCCGCCCGGAGGGCTCGGAGACGACGGCTGGCGCCGAGGAGGCGACGGCGAGGCGCCTAGACCAGGCGCTCCTCCAGGGCCTTCCTCACGATCTCGGCCCGGGAGGAGACGTTGAGTTTCTGGTAGACGTGGAGGATGTGCTTCTTGGCCGTGGAGCCCGCGATGTGGTGCTTCTCCGCGAGCTCGCGGCAGGTGAGGCCGTCCACGACGTCCTTGAGGACCTCGCGCTCCCGGGGCGTGAGCTCGTAGTCGGCCGGCTCGCGGCCGGGGGCGCTCCTCTGGATCTCCTCCAGGATGCGGCGCGCGACGATCGGGCTGATGGGCGAGCCCTCGGACCTGACGCTCAGGATCTGCTCGAGGAGGGCCTCCGGCCGGGTGTTCTTGAGGATGTAGCCCTTCGCCCCCGCCTTGATGGCGGCTAGGATCTTCTCCTCCTCCTCGAAGATGGTGAGGATGAGGACGAGGACGGAGGGATGGCTCCGCCCGAGGAGCCTCGTGGCCTCGATGCCGTCCATGCCCGGCAGGTTGATGTCCATGAGGACGATGTCGGGCTCGCGGTTCTCCCCGAGCCAGGCGAACAGCTCCTCCGCGCGGGCGAAGGAGGCGGCTATCCTGATCCTGCCGTCCAGGCCGAGGAGGTACTTGAGCCCCTCGCGGACCTCGCGCTCGTCCTCGACGACGGCGAGGACGGCCGGCTCCGGACCCTTCCTGTCACGCATGACGCGCCTCCTTGAGCGGTATCTCGATGGAGTAGGCCGCGCCCGCGCCCGCGGCAGCCTGGAGACGCAGGGAGCCGCCGAGGCCCTCCACCCGGTAGCGGATGTTCCTGAGGCCCGAGCCCGAGCCCGAACCCTCGGCGGCGTCGGGATCGAAGCCCCGCCCGTCGTCCGCGAAGGAGACCGAGAGCCTCCCGTCGGAGACCTTCATCCTGAGCCGCGCGACGGAGGCGCCCGAGTGCTTGAGGACGTTGCTCACGAGCTCGTCGAAGAGCCGCTCGAGCTCGCCCCTCGGGCCCGAGCCCAGGGCCGCGAGCTCCTCGCGGCTCCCGATGCGGCAGTCCAGCCTGATGCCCGCCGCGCCGAGCCGCTTGCGGATGCCCTCCGCCAGGCGCCGGGGGAATTCCGGCGCCGGCCCCTCGCCCTCCCCCATGCCCAGGATGATCTCCTTCAGGTCCTGGATCGCCTCCAGGCAGTTGGACTCGATCCGCTCGTGCATGTCGCGGAGCTCCTTCGCCCCGCCCTTCGCGATCTCGCGCGCGAGCTCGCGGGCCACGCCGTTGCAGAAGAAGACGTTGGTGAGCCTCGCGCCGATCGAGTCGTGCATGTCGCGGTAGATGCGCTGCCGCTCCTCCACGATCCGGAGCTGGGTGTTCTCCCGCTGGAGCCGGGAGCTCTCCTCGCCGCGGAGCCTAGCCTTCTCCTCGAGGTCGCGCGAGTTCTCCTCCACCGCGTCGGCGAGCTTGTTGAGCTCGTCGCAGAGGAGGCCGAACTCGCCGCCCAGCCGGAGCGACGCGCGGGCGCCCCGGTCGCCCGCCTCGATCCGGTTCACCACGGAGACGATGTGGCCCAGGGGCGCCACGACGAGGCGGCCGGTGATCGCGACCAGGACCGCCAGCAGGAAGGCCATGAGGAAGAGGCCCACGGCGCCCAGGAGGTCGAGGAGGGAGGACACCGGCTCCATGACGGAGTCGAGGGGCATGCCGACCACGACGATCCAGCCGAGCCCCTCCACGCGGCGGTGGACGAACTGCGTCGCCGTCCCGCCGTACTCGCCGACGAAGGAGCCCTCTCGCTCCCCAAGCAGGGAGGAGCCCCCGCCCGCCTCGAAACTCCCGAGCGAGCGCCTTCCGCCCGCCCCGCCGGGGTACTGGCTCGCGATGACGCCGCCGTCCTCCGAGAGGAGGAGGGCCTTGCCGCCCTTGGGGATCTTCAGGCCCTCGAGGACGCTCGTGAGCCCCTCGAGGAGGATGTCGAGGCCGAGGACGCCGACGAGGGAGCCGTCCTCGCGGCGGACCGGGAGGACGCAGGTGATGCCTATGGCGCCGACGCTCGCGAACTCGTAGGGCCGCGAGACGGAGAAGCCGTCCCGCGCGATCGCCGTCCGGTACCAGGGCCGCTCCCGCGGGTCGTAGCCGGGAGGGAAGCTGGGCACGTTGTCCGAAAAGCCCTCCCCCTCGCCCCATTCGTGCATCGCTCCCTCGGGGGTGCCCAGGTAGACGCCGCGGAGGTAGGGCCGGCGCGCGCGGACGGTCGCCAGGAAGAGGTCGCGCATCCCCTCGGGATCGGCCTCGCGGACCGCCCGGACGCCGGCCAGGCCCTCCGCGACGTTCTCCATCTCCTCGAAGAAGCGGGCGAAGCGCTCGTCGGCCAGGTCCAGGACCGCGCCGGCGAGCTCGTCGGCGGACGAGAGCGCGTAGTCCCGGAGGAGGCCCCTGCTGACCAGGAGGGCGGCCGCGATGAAGGCCGCGGCCGAGAGCGAGACGAGGAGGATGTACTTTCCGCCGATCCCGAGCCGCCTTGCGCCCATGGTTCCCTCGCCTCTCCTTCCGCGGGAACTTGGATTGTAAAGGCATCCCGCCCGGCGGGCAAGGCGGAATTTCCCCGCATGAGGCTCCCCTGCCCGCTCGACCCGGACAGGGCCCAGGCCCTATACTCGTCGGCATGAAGAAGTCGGGCGATCCTTCCAGGAGAATACCGGCCGGCGCGCCCGGCCATCCCAAGACCGGCGCCGAGGGGCCGCGCGGCCCTTCGCGGGGCGCGCTCCGCGGCGACTCCCGAGGCGGCGGACGCGAAGGCGGCAAGGCGACCCGCGACGGGGGACGCGGAGGGCGTCCCGCTCAAAGCGGCGAGGTCCCGCCCTTCCCCTCCGGGGGCCGCAAGCCCGCCACCGCCGCCTCCCGTGTCGCCTTCCTCTACGAGGACGAAGACCTCGTCGCCGTGGAGAAGCCCTCGGGCCTGCCAGTCATCGCGCCCGAGGGCTCGCGGTCCAAGAACCTCCTCGACCTCGTGACCGAGCACATCAGGCAGAGGAACCCCAAGGGCCGGGGCGCCGTCGTGCACCGCATCGACCGCGACACCTCGGGCCTCCTCGTGTTCGCGAAGAGCGCGAAGGCCAAGCGCGCCCTCATGGAGGCCTGGGACGAGCTCGTCCTTGAGCGGCGCTACGTTGCCCTTGTCCTGGGCGAGATGGGCGGAACCGAAGGCAGGCTGGAGTCCTGGCTCGTCGAGAACCGGGGCGGGGAGGTCTACGTCGCCGCCCCGGGCGAGCGGGGGGCCAAGCGCGCGGCGACGAACTGGCGCCTCCTCGGGAGCGGCAACGGCCTCTCCCTGGTCGAGCTCGAGCTCGAGACGGGGCGGAAGCACCAGATCCGCGTCCAGCTCGCGGCCGCGGGCCATCCCGTCTGCGGCGACGCCAAGTACGGCCGGGCCCCCGACCCCCTGGGCAGGCTATGCCTGCACGCGGCCGGCCTGGTCCTCACCCAGCCCTTCACCCGCGAGCGGCTCGAGCTCGAGAGCCCGGCGCCGCCCGAGTTCGGGGAGGCGCTGCGCCCTCGCGGCCCGGCCGGCGCGAGGGCTCCCGCCCCGCGCGCGGCGAGGGCCGGCGCGAAGGCTCCGGACCGGGAGAGGGCCGCTAATGCCCGCGGCGCTTCTCGCGGCGCTTCTCCCCGCGAAGGCGGAAGCGCCGCTCCGCGAGCTCCTCGCGCCGAGCCCGGGCGCCGGAGGAAGCCGCGGCCTTGAGGGCCTCGCGCTCCGCAGCCAGGGCCGCCTGGGCCTTCGTCGAGGGGGGTCGGGCGGCATCCCTCGCGGCCTCGCGGAGCGCCCGCTTCGGGTTGGGCCGCCGGCAGGACTCAGCCCGCCGGCTCCCGTCGGCCGCGCGGGCCTCGCCGGTCTCCGCGGCGCGGGCCCCGGAGGCGCGGGCTTCCGCGCCCGAGACCGCGGAGGCGAGCGCGCCGAAGCCTCCGAGCATGAAGGCGAGGAGCTCGGCGTTCGAGGGCTCGGCGCCGAAGACGTGGCGGACGGCGAAGACCGGGCCCGCGCTCCCGGCGGGCTCCGACTCGAGGACTCCGACCCAGAACGGGCCTTCGAAATAGACTGAAAAGGTCGCGCTCATCGCGATCCTCCGGGCGGACTACCCCCGGCGAGGAACGGACGGCGCCGACGGCGCTGGCTACTCGAGTCCCGGGGGCGCGCCAGGCGCCCGCCAAGGACCCCGCCGGACTACCTACCGGCGCGTGTTTTTTCCCTTGCCTGCGTTACGAGGAAACTGCCTCACGCTACTCCCTGCGGGCAGGCTTTGCCAAGTCCGGGCGCCGCCGGGCAGAGGCCGTACGGGCGCGCCGCCGGGCAGAGGCCGCACGGGCGCGCCGCCGGGCGCCGGCGGCGCCAGCGCGGCCGGACTCCAGCGCCGGCGGCGCCAGCGCGGCCGGACTCCTGCGCCGCCAGGCGCCAGCGCGGCCGGACTCCGGCGCCGCCGGCCGCCTCGCCTAGCGCCAGACGAACCAGATCACGAGAGCCGAGGCCAGGGTGGTGATGGCGGTGAAGGGGCCGGCCACCTTGAGCCACTCGCCGAAGCTCACGGGAGCGCCTTCCTTCTTGCACAGGCCGGTCGCGACGACGTTGGCCGAAGCGCCGAATGGCGTGAGGTTGCCGCCCAGGCAGGAGCCCGTGAGGAGGCCGAACATGTAGAGCTCCTTCGGGAGGCCGAGGCTCGAGGCGAGGCTGGCGGCGACGGGGAGCATCACGATGATGTAGGGCACGTTGTCGATGAAGCCGGAGAGCAGCACCGAGACGCCCACGACGACGACGAAGCCGAGCAGCATGTTTCCGCCGATGAAGCCTTCCAGGATCCGCGCCAGGTCCTCGAGGAGGCCCACCTCGGCGATGGCCCCGATGACCACGAAGATGCCTATGAGGAAGAGGATCGTCTCCCAGTCGAGGCCCTTCACGAGCGTCCAGGCCCGCTTCACGGGCTCCTTGCGCACCAGGACGTACCAGGCGAGGCCGATGGCCGCGAGGATCATGCACCAGAGGCCGGAGAGGGCGAGGCCCTCGAAGAAGAAGGAGATGGCGGCGAGGCCCGCGATGAGGGCGACAAGCAGGATCGCGGGAAGGTAGGAGAGGACTTTCTCGATGCCCAGGCCGACCTGGATCTTCCCGTACCGCTTGAAATAGAAGTAGAAGTAGACGGCTCCGGCCAGCATGCCCGCCTGCACGGCGAAGAAGATGGAGAGCCTGCCCTGGTGGAAGAAGAAGTCGTTGAAGGAGTAGCCCGCGTAGCTCGCGAAGATCATCGAGGGCGGGTCGCCGACGAGGGTCGCCGTGCCCTGGAGGTTGGCCATCACGGCCAGGCCGATCATGAAGACCGTCGGCTTCATCCCGACCTTCTTGGAGAGGGCGATGGCTATCGGCGCCATGACGAGGACGGTCGCGACGTTCTCCACGAAGGCGGAGATGATGCCCGTCATCACGAGGATGGAGACGATGCCCAGGCCCAGGGTCGGCGAGGATTCGACGATCCGGTCCGCGATGTGGGCGGGCACCCGCGAGTAGATGAAGAGGTCGGCGATGACCAGGCTGCCGATGTAGATGAGGAGGACGTTCCAGTTGACGAGCTCGAAGGCGGCCTTGGAGGGGGAGACGACCCCGAGCGCGACGACCAGGGCCGCGGCGCCCAGGCTGAACCAGGCCTTCCGGTCGGAGAAGGCGATCACGAGGGCGTACATGGCGACGGCGACGGCGAGTACGGCGAATTTCATGGCGGCTATGCTCCTTGGGGGCCTGGCCTAAAACAAAAGACCTTTCGCATATGCTCGATGCCTCGAGCGCATGCGAAAGGTCTTGTTTCCTCGAGAGCGAGGCCGCGGAACCAGGCCGCCTCCCGGCGACCGGCTGTTGATTCCGAGGTGCAACTACTCCCCCTTCGTCACGGACGAACATAGTCTTTCGCGCCCCCGGGCGTCAAGAGAGGGACGCCCGGGGCGCTTCGGCGCTTGCCCCGGCCCGGCGGCCATGCTACCCTCCTCGCCATGGTCCAAAAGCCTTCCATGCGGCCCGCGGCGCTCGCGGCCCTCCTCTTCCTCGCAGCAGCGTGCCTCGCCGCCGGAGCGCCCCAGGCGGCGGCTCCAGCGGCGGCCAGGGGCGAAATCGACCTCTCCTCCCTCGGCCAGGGCGGCACGGCCAGGCTCGCCGGCGAGTGGGGCTTCCATTGGCGGAAGTTCGTCGATCCCGCCGCGCCCGGCGAGCCCGACGTCTTCGGCTCCCTTCCGGGTCATTGGATCGACTATGGGATGCCCGGCCTCGAGGAGCGGGGCTTCGGAAGCTACAGGCTCGTCCTCAGGGGGCTCGATCCCCGGCTGGACCTGGGCCTCTCGGTCTCGGCCTTCCTCTCCTCGGCGCGCATCTACGCGGACGGTAAGGAAGTCTGGGCGCAGGGCAGGCCGGGGGACTCGGCCAAGGCCGAGATCCCCGAGTGGAGGAACGCCCTCCTCCGCATCGGCCCCCAGGCCGACGGGGAACTGGAGCTCGTCGTCCACGTCTCCAATTTCGCCGACCGCTCGGGCGGCAACATCATGCCGATAGCCGCGGGCGACTTCCTCTCCCTCGCGGCGGCCCGGGAGCGCACGAGGCTCGCGGAGATCTTCGTCGTCGGCGCCATCCTCGCGATGAGCCTCTACTACCTCTTCCTCCACGCCTTCCGGCCCCAGGACCGCTCCTCCCTCTTCTTCGGCCTCCTCTGTTTCGTCATCGCGGTCAGGATCCTCTGCTACGACGAGTTCTACCTCCTCGAGATCCTGCCTTCCCTCTCCTGGGCCTGGCTCTTCCGCGCGGGCTACCTGACCTTCGCCCTGGCCACCCTCCTCGTCGCGGCCTTCATCCGGGCCCTCTTCCCCCGGCTCGTCTCGCGCTGGGCCTTCCTGGCGGTGCTCGCCGTCACCCTCTCCTACAGCGCGGTGATCCTGGTCCTGCCGCCCCTCGTGCCCTCCAGGCTCCTCTCCGCCTACCAGGCCTGCGCCGTCCTCGTCGGCCTCTACCTCGTGACCGTCCTCGCGCGGGCCGTGGCCAAGAGGGAACGGGGCTCCGTCCTCCTCTCCTGCGGCTTCGTCCTCTTCTTCGCGGCCGTCGTCTTCGACATCCTCGTGTCCAGCGGCGCCATCGTCGGCGGCTTCTTCGTCACCCAGTTCGGCCTCCTCGCCTTCCTCTTCTCGATCTCCCTCGTCATCACCAAGAAGTTCGCGGGGGCCTTCGCGACGGCGGAGATGCTCACGGAGGACCTGGCGCGGGCCAACCGCGCCATGAAGCGCTTCGTCCCCGAGGAGTTCCTCTCCCGGCTCGGGAAGACCAGCGTGGAGCAGGTCCTCCTGGGCGACCACGCCGCCCAGGACATGACGGTCCTCTTCGCGGACATCGGCTCCTTCACGCGCATGTCCGACTCGATGAGCCCCGAGGAGACCTTCCAGTTCATCAACGAGTACCTGGCGCGCATGGGCCCAGTCATCAGGTCCCACGGCGGCTTCGTGGACAAGTACCTGGGCGACGGCATCATGGCCCTCTTCCCGGACTCGCCGGAGAAGGCCGTGCGGTGCGCGGTGGACATGCACCGGAGCCTCGCCCGCTACAACAGCGAGCGGGCCGCCCAGGGCCGCGAGGCGATCACGATCGGCATCGGCGTCCACTCGGGGAGGCTCATGCTCGGCACCATCGGCGAGAACGAGCGCATGGACGGGACGGTGATCTCCGGCGTCGTCAACCTGGCGAGCAGGATCGAGGGCATCGCCAAGGAGTACTCGATAGGCCTCGCCGTGAGCGAGCGCATCCTCCTCGGCCTGGACGACCCCAACGCCTACCACCTCCGCTTCCTGGGCAAGGTGCCCGTCAAGGGCACCAGGGAGCCCGTCTCCGTCTTCGAGGTCTACGACGGCGACCCCGAGCCGCTCCGCGAGGCCAAGGACAAGGCTCGAGGGCCCTTCGAGAAGGCCCTTGCGGCGTTCTATGGCCAGGAGTACAAGGACGCGATGGCCGGCTTCAAGTCCACGCTGGAGCTCCTTCCCGACGACGAGGCGAGCAGGCACTACATCAGGATCATCAGGAAGCTCGACCTGGCCTAGCCGCGCAGGAGCCAGGCGCGGCAGGGACGCTCGGCCGCGGCTCGTGTCGCTCCCGCGCCGACGACGCCGACAGCCAGCCTAAAAAAAACGAAGGGCGCCCCGGCGGGGCGCCCTTCGCGTCTGGAGGCTGCCGCGGCTAGGAGGACTTGCGGTCCCTGAAGGCGCCGCGCGGCTCGGCGCGGCCCCTTCCGGAGAAGGACAGGCGGGCGCCCGTGGCCTCCGCGATGGCGGCGCGGGTGGAGCGGGCGCGGTCCTGGTCCGGGGCCTGGCGGCCCGCGTTGTACGGCGCGGCCCTGGAGGCCGTAGCCCGCGAGGGCGCGGACCTGGAGGGCGCCTGCTTGGCCGGGGAGGGCCGGCGCGGGCCCGCGGCGCGGGCATCGTCCTGCGAGGGGGAGGGCTTGCCGCCCGCGAAGCGGGAGCCGCCGCCGCGGGGGCCCGAGTCCCTGCCGCCTGGCTGCCTGCCGCGCGGCCCGCCGCCGCGGTCGTCGCGGGCGGGGCGCCCGCGCGGGCCGCGGGGCTCGCGGTGCTCCTCCGTGCCGAGGATCTTGGGCCCCAGGGCCCTGTCGGCGGCGGCGGCCTTGTAGGCCTCGTCGATGGCGGGCCCGGCCGCGAGGGGCACCTTGCGGCCGATGAGCTTCTCGATGTCGCGGAGGAGGCCCTTCTCCTCCGCGTCGACGAGGGCCAGGGCGACGCCGGAGGCTCCGGCCCGCGCGGTCCTGCCGATGCGGTGCACGTAGGTCTCGGGCTCGTTCGGGAGCTCGTAGTTGAAGACGTGGGTGATGTCGTCGACGTCGATGCCGCGCGCGGCCAGGTCCGTCGCGACGAGGATGCGCAGTGTCCCCGCCCGGAAGCCGTCGAGGGTCCGCGTGCGGTTGTTCTGGCTCTTGTTCGCGTGGATGGCCGCGGCCGCGATGCCCGACTTCTCCAGGGACTTCACGAGCCTGTCGGCGCCGTGCTTGGTCCGGGTGAAGACGATGGCCCTGCCGACACCGCCGCCCTGGATGAAGGAGGTGAGGAAGGCGCGCTTGTCGTTCTTGTCCACGTAGGCGACGCTCTGCTCGATGAGCTCGACGGTCGGCGTCGCGGGGGAGATGTCGACGCGCAGCGGGTCCTTGAGGATGCCGGCCGCCAGGGCGGCGATGGAGGGGGGCATGGTCGCGGAGAAGAGGAGGGTCTGGCGCTCCTTGGGCAGGAGGGCGACGATCTTCCGCACGTCGCGGATGAAGCCCATGTCGAGCATGCGGTCGGCCTCGTCCAGGACGACAATCTCCACGCCCGCGAGGCTCAGCTTGCGCTCGCCATGGAGGTCGAGGAGGCGGCCGGGGGTCGCGACCAGGACGTCGACGCCCCTCGCGAGGGCCTTCTCCTGGGGCGCCTTGCCGACGCCGCCGAAGACGCAGGCCTGGGTGAGGCGGGAGCCGCGGCCGTAGGCGGCGAAGCTGGCGTCGATCTGCGCGGCGAGCTCGCGGGTAGGTGCGACGACGAGGGCGCGGACGCACTTGGGCTGGGGGCGGTGGCCGGAGGCCGCGAGGAGCTGGATGATGGGAAGGGCGAAGGCGGCGGTCTTGCCCGTGCCGGTCTGGGCGCAGCCCAGGAGGTCGCGGCCGGCGAGGAGGCTCGGGATGCAGGCGGCCTGGATCGGGGTCGGGCGCTCGTAGCCTTCGCCGCTCAGGGCCTTGAGGATGGTCTCGGAGAGGCCGAGGGATTCGAAGTTGGAGTCGTTCATCTTCTTCCTGGGGTTGTGGGTTCGCGTGATCGTGGAGGGGGAAAGGCCGTGGGACAATTCGCGCTCGGGCTGATCAGCATTGATGGGTAGAGTATAGAGGAAAGGCGCGGGAGGGGGAAGGCCCCCTCGCCCGCCTGAGCCGCGCGGGCCCGCCGCCGGGCGCCGGCCGCGCGGGACGGGGCGGCCAGGCGGCGGCCCGTGCGGCCTTCAGGGGCTAGTAGCGCATGCAGAGGTCGATCTCGAAGGAGCCCTCCGGTATCGAGAAGCCCAAGGCGATGACGGGCGCGATCGCCGGCCAGCCGATCTTGTGGTTCGGCCCGCGGATGACGATGGGAGGGGCGATCTCGACGTCGAGGCCCTCGAGGGCGGTGGTCGCGGCGCCGGCGACGATGTTGGTCACCTCGGCGACGAGCCCCCCCTCGAGCTCCTTTTTCTCCCCCTCGCTCGCGGCGGCGACGCCGGAGCCCGCGAGGAGGCGGGCGGCGAGGGCGCGGGTCAGCCTGAAGGCGACGACGCCGTGGGCCTGGCCGGCCAGGCCGACGAGGCCGGTGATGTCCCAGCCGTGGTCCTCCTGCGAATCGAGCTCGCGCGGAGGCGCGGCCTTGGCCTCGAGGCCGAACATATCGCGGAAGGTGGACTCGGCCGAGGCGCTGAAGGCGCCCAAGAGCTTCGCATCCATCTGATTCCCCCATTTTGGTCGTTGTGGACTGCACCTGCAGGATATAGAATAGGAGTTCCAATGCGCCGGAACAAGTGGGACGCCGCCAAATGCGCCGCGACCGCCCTGCCCTTCCTCTTCCTGGCCGCCTACCTGGCCCACGCGGCCCTCCCCTTGCCGGCCTTCCTCCTCTCCGAGCGCCGCTACGTGGCGCTGGCGAAGGGAGCGGGGGCCGAGGCCCTGGCCGCGGCCCGGGGCGGCGCAAGGGAGGCCTTCGCCCTCCTCCCCGGCCGGCTTCTCCCCCTGCCACCCCGCGGCTCGCCCGCCTCGGCCTACGAGCAGGCCGCCGCCCTCCTCCCCGACCGGCCCTCCCTGGAGCCCGCGATAGCCGACATCGAGGCGGGCCTCCCCGCCCTCCGCAGGGCCCGCCTCGTCGCGGGGCGCCTCCCCGCCGCGGGGGAGCTCCTCCGCCTCCAGGGCGCCGCCTCGCTCGCCGCCCTGCCCCTGGCCCTGGAGGTCGCCCGGGACGAGGCTTCGCCCCTCCTCCTCGCCCTCTCCCACAGGATCGCGCCGAACGAGGAGAGGCGGGCCTTCGAGCTCCTCTTCGCGCCGGAGGCGAGGAGCCGCGCGGCGATCGAGGTGGAGGCGGGCGGAACCGCCCTCTGGCGGGGCAACGGCGCCGAGCTCCCGGCCGACCTCGTCCTGCGCCTTTCCGCCCCGGCGGACAGGCTCGCCGAGGGGCTCAGGGTCAGGGCCTCCGAGGGAGGGCGAGAGGAGTCCCTGAGGCTCGACTTGGGCGCGGAGTCCTCCGAGGCGCCGCGGGTCCTCGTCGTGAGCGCGAAGGGCGCGGACAAGCGGTCCTTCATCGAGCGGATCTACCCCGCCGAGCGGGCGACCCCCGAGGCCGCGGCGGCGAAGGACCTCCACGGCTACGAGCTCGTCGTCGTCGACGGCCTCCCCTTGGGCGGGCTCGGCGGCGGCCTCCGCGAGAGCCTCCTCGACGTGGCGCGCCGCCGCACGGGCTCGATCCTCTTCGTCGCCGACTCCCCCGACTTCGGCAAGAAGGGCGACGACCCCGAGCTCGAGGCCCTCCTCCCCGCGAGCCTCGCGCCCAAGAGCCTCAAGGACCTGCCAGACCTCGCCATCCTCATCCTCATCGACACCTCGGGCTCCATGTTCGGAGACAAGCTGTCCCTCGCCAAGGTGACGGGCCTGGAGCTCCTGCGGAACCTGAAGCCGAGCGACCGGGTCGGCATGCTCCTCTTCTCCGACGAGCGCCGCTGGGTCTACGACTTCGTGGAGGCGGGCGGCGTCTCCGCCGCGCCCGTCCTGGAGCCCCTGCGCGCAAAAGGCGGCACCGACTTGGCCGCCGCGCTCTCCGAGGGCCTGGACCGCGCCTCCCTGCAGGGCCTCAAGGACAAGCACGTCGTCCTCGTCACCGACGGCGTCACGAAGCCCGCCGACTTCCAGGCCCTGGCCGACCGCGCGCGGGCCCTGGGCGCGACGATCTCCGCGATGGGAGTCGGCGACGACGCCGACCAGGCCCTCCTCCAGCGCCTGGCCTACCGCGGCGGCGGAAGGTACTATCCCGTCGCCTCCCCCGACGAGGTGCCGGCCCTCATCTTCGAGGACAGGAAGAGCGCGGCCAGGCCCCCCTTCGCCCAGGGCCGCATAGGCGTCCTCGCCCTCAACGGCGAGAGGATCGCCACGATAGGCGGCATGGCCCAGTACTCCGCGGCCGAGCCGGCGACCGTCCTCTTCTCCAACGAGCTCGGCGACCCCCTCTTCGCCTCCCGCGAGCAGGGGAACCGCGCGGTGATGCTTTTCGCGAGCGACCTCTACGGGACCTACACCTCGGACTTCTTCGCGCGGCCGGAGGCGGCGGGGGCGGTCAAGGACAGGCTCGACGCGCTCTTCGCCGACAGGCCCCTCGAGGCCTCCGTGGCCGAGACGGGAGCCTCGGTCTCGGTCTCCGTCACGAGCGACTTCCTCGCCTCTCCCCGCCTCCTCCTCACCTCCGCGGGCGAGATGGCCCTGGAGCTCCCCTTCCACCGCGCGGGCCCGGGGTCCTGGAGCGCCGAGGCCGTGCCCCCGCGGGCCGGACGCTGGACAGCCGCCATCCTGGACCGGGGGAGCTCCCTCGCCTCCTTCCCCCTGCCCGCCAACACCGGCCTGGGCGGCGGGGACGCCGAGGCGGCGGCCGCCGTCTCCGGCTGGAGGCCGCGCGGGACAAGGCCCTTCCGCTCGGACGCCCTCTGGCTCGGCCTCTTCTTCGCCTCGAGCCTGGCCTGCACGATCGTGCTGAGGCTCAAGCGATGAGGACCGGGGCTTCTCCCGCGGCCGCCCGGCTCGCGGCCCCCCGAATGGCGGCCTCCCGGCTCGCGGCCTTCCTTCTCGCCGCCCTCGCCCTGGCGGCGCTTGCCGGCGCGCAAGAACCGGCCAACGCGCGCGGGTCGTCCGCACCGCCGCAAGGCGCCTTCCAGGCGGCCGCCGCGGCGCCGAGGGCCGCGCCCATCGCCATCCAGGGCTCGCCGGGCCTCCGCGCCTCGGGCGGCCCCTTCCTCCCCTACCGCTTCTCCCGGATCGCCGCCGAGGCGGAGGCCGGCTTCCTGGGCCCCTTCCGCGTCTTCGGCCTGGGCTGGGACGGGGGGGAGCGCCTCCTCTTCGAGGCCCAGGCGGGAGCCTACTCGGGCGTCGTCGAGGCCGTCTTCCACCTGGACGAGGAGACAAGGGCCCTCAGGGTCGAGGCGGACAGCCCCGCCGGACCGCTCAGGCTCGAGCTGGACCTCGCGGCGGAGGAGCGTCGCACGGGCGGCGCCGATCAGGGCGAGCGCTCCCGCCGCGAGCGCATGCGTGCCCTCCTGCCTCCCCCGGCGCTCACGCCCAGGTCCGTCCCCCTCGAACGCCTGACGCTGTCCGAGGCTACGGCCGACGAGGCCGGCCGGGCGGCCGCGGCCAACTTCTCTCCGCCCCGGCCCGTCGCCGCCCTGGCCCTCCTCGCCGCCTTCGCCCTCCTGGCCGCCTTCGCCGAGGCCGGGGCCTTCCGCCGCCGCGCGGCCCGCGGCGAAGCAGCCCGCGTCGAGGCGGCCCGCGGCGGGACGGCCCGCGGCAAGGCTGGCATCGGTCTCGTCTGCGCCGCCTCGCTGGCGGCGGCCCTGGGCGCCTACGCCCTTCTCCCCCGCCGCGCCCTCCTTTTCTCGGCCGCCCTGCCCGCGGCCGCGAGGGGCTCAGCCTACTCGGGGAGCCTGGAGCTCTCCCGAGAAAGCGGGCGAGGCTTCCAGGCGCTCCGCTACGGTGATCCCGGCAGGGGCCTCGAGCTCGTGAGGATCGTCACCCCGGGCTGGAGCTCCGTCCCCTTGAGCCTAGTCGCCTCCGACAAGGACGATTGCCGGTTCTCGGAGCCGCCCCTCGTCGTCTTCCGGGAGGGCGCGTACGCCCTTCGCTCCGGATCTCCCCTCTCGGGATGGGTGCTGCATGGAAGCGACTAGGTTCGCGAAGCGGCTCCTCTTCTTCCTCCCCCTCCTCGGGGCGGCGGCGGCCATCAACCCCTACTCGGGCGCCTCCGCCTGGCTGGGCCCGGGCGCGGCCTTCTTCGCCGTCGCGACCTACGCGCGGCTCGGCGCCCTTGCCCTGGGCCGCCGCGGAAGGGACGAGGCCCTCCTCGCCCTCGAATGCCTCCCCTTCCTCGCCTACGGAGCCGCCTGCCTGGGCGCGGCCGAGCCGGCCGGCCTCGCGCTCTTCCTCCTTTCCTCCCTCGCCCTCTGGGCCTTCCTCCTCTCCCTGGAGGACCTCCTGGCCCCGAAGGCCATCGGCTTCTCCCTCGTCCTCGCGGACGCCGCCGCCTTCGCCCTGGCCGCCGCCGCCCTGGACCGGCTCCCCCCGGCGGCCACGGTAGGCGGCGGAGCGGCCTGCCTCGCCCTCAGCCGCTACGCGGCGGCCAGGAGGCGGCCATGAGCCGCCCCGCCGGCCCCGCCGCCGAGCGGGCCCTCGGCGGGAGGCTCCTGCGCTCCTGCCGCTCGGCCCTCCTCGCCCGCCTCGCGGCCTGGCTCTGCGCCTCGGCGATCGCCTGGAGCGCGGGCAACGCGGCCTTCCTCCTCGCGGGCGCGCCGGAGGCCGCGGCCATGGGCCTCCTCATCCTCCTCGCCTCCCTCCTTCCCGCCTTCCTCGCCTGGCCGATCCCGGAAGAGAGCCTCCGCGCGGCCCTGCGCGTCTCGGACCGGGACACCACCTTCGAGGCCTGGCTCGAGGCCCCGCCCGGGCCCGCCCGCGACCTCCTCGAGCTCCGCGCCGCGGCGAGGGCCGCCGAGCTCGAGCTCGAGACCCCGCCCCGCCTCAAGCCCTTCGCGGGACTCAAGCCCCTCGCGGCCTCGGCCCTCGCGGCCCTGGCCCTCTTCGAGCTCCTCGCCCTCGTGGCCGTCGGGCGGCCCCTCCTGTCCTACGCCCCGCCTCCGGCCGCCGGAAGAGGGAGCCGCATCGAGGAGGGGGGCTTCGCCCGGCCCGGCGAGGCCGATCCGGCCTCCCTCTCCGCGCCGCGGGAGGGCATGGAGGAGGCGAAGGCGGAAGGCTCGCCCGAGACCCAAGCGGCCTCGCGCGAGGCGAGGGAGGCCGCCTCCGAGGAGGAGCGCGCGCGGGCCCTCTACGAGAGCAAGGAGAAGGCCCTGGAGGAGGACTTGGCCCTGGGCGACGCGGCCCAAAAGAGCGCCGAGAAGAGGGCCGGCTCGGGCGGCTCCGAAGGCGCGGGCCCCGAGGGACAGAAGGCCGCGGCCCCCATGGCCAAGCCCGCGGAGGGCCGAGGGACCGAGCGGGCCCGCGGGGACAGGCCGGCCCAGGCCGGCTTCGAGGCGGCGGACGAGAGCCTCGCGCCGAGCCCCCTCCTCGACTACCGCGCCCGCTTCGCCCGCGTCTACGCCGAGCGCACCCGCGACGCCGTGGAGGCCTCCGGCGAGCTTTCCCTGGGCAGGCTCCGGGACTACGAGCGCCGCTACTTCGAGTCCTTCGCCCTCTCCGCCGGCATCGCCCCCCGCGAGGAAGCCTACGCAGCCCTCTTGAAGCGCCGATGGCGCGAACTCGGAGGGAAGCCATGAGGCCGTTCCGGCCCAGGCAGGCCGTCCTGGAGGCGGGCCTCGCCGCCGTTTCGGGATTCCTCCTCTACCTCGCCATGCTTGTCCTCGAGGGACTCGGGGATCTACTTTTTGCCCCGGGCTCGCCGGAAGCGGCCCGCCGCGCCCTGTTCGCGCTCATCGAGGAAGGAGCAAAGCTCGGCCTCCTCCTGGCCTTCGGCCTCCGCTTCGGGGCCGGCGGGCCGAGGCGCCGAGGCGCGGACGCCTTGCGCCTCGGCGCTGCCCGCGGGCTCTCCCTCGGGATCGCCGCGGTCGCGGTCTTCGCGGCCATCGAGAACCTGGCCTACTTCGCCGCCTCCCCCGGCTGGGGAGCGGCGGGCCGCCTCCTCTGGTCCGAGCCCGTCCACCTGGTCTCCGCCCTCGCGCTGTCCCTCGGCCTGTTCCCCCTCGTCTCGGGACGAGGCGGCCCGGCCGGCCGAAGCGCGGCGCGGGCCGCGCCCGCGATCGCGGGCGGCTTCGCCCTCGCCTACGCCTGGCACCTCGCCGCCAACCTGGCCGCCTCGGGACTGCTCCTGCCCCGCGCCGCGGAGGCTCCCGGAGGCGCCGCGAGGCTCCTCGCCGCGGGCTCCATCCTGAACGCCGCCGCCCTCTGGGCGCTGGTCCGCCTATACCTGCACAAGGCCGTCATCGGAGGTTTTCTCTATGGGAAGGAATAACGACATCGCGATGGGCGACTACGGAGCCGGGGAGCTCGAGGCCGACCTCCGCGCCGTGGCGGACTTCGCGAAAAGCTACCACGCATACCTCGAGTCGCGCGTCGTGGGCTGCCACGACATCGTGGAGCGGCTCTTCATCGCCTTCCTCTGCGAGGGGAACGTCCTCCTTGAGGGCGCGCCCGGCCTGGGGAAGACGAGCCTCGCGAAGGCCTGGGCCGAGTTCCTCGGCCTCGGCTTCAAGCGCGTGCAGTTCACGCCCGACCTCATGCCCCTCGACGTCATCGGCTCGAGCGTCCTCCAGACGGCCGCCGGCGGGGAGCGCGCCTTCAAGTTCTACGAGGGCCCCATCTTCTCCAACGTGGTCCTGGGCGACGAGATCAACCGCGCGACGCCCAAGACCCAATCGGCCTTCCTGGAGGCGATGGAGGAGAAGCGCGTCACCTTCCTCGGGGAGACGAGGGAGCTCCCCTCGCCCTTCTTCGTCATCGCGACCCAGAACCCCATCGAGCTCGAGGGCACCTACCCCCTCCCCGAGGCCCAGGTAGACCGCTTCCTCATGCGGCTCTTCTTCGCGATGCCCGACTTCCAGGCCCTGCGCTCCATCCTGGACGCCTCCGAGCGGCCCGGGCTGGGGGCGCCGGCCGGCCGGGAGGCCACGTTGGCCGCCCTCGCCGCCTTCCGCCGCGCCTCGCGGGCCCTCGCCGTGCCCGAGGAGGTGAAGAGCTACGTCGCCCGCCTCGTGGCCCAGACCCAGCCCGGGACGAGCGGCGTCGAGGCCGCCAGGAAGTACCTGCGCTACGGGGCCTCTCCCCGCTGCGCCCTGGGCCTCTTCCGCGCCGCCCGCGCCAGGGCCGTCGCCGCCGGCCGCCCGAACCTCGCCTTCGAGGACGTGGAGGCCCTCTTCTTCGACCTCGCGAACCACCGAGTCATCCTGGACTTCGAGGCCGAGGCCGACGGCGTGACGGCCGAGGAGATCCTCGCCGCGGTGCTGGCCGCCGTCCGCCGCGAGTACAGGGGCGCGGCGTGAGCGACGGCGAGGCCGCCCGGAGCGGCCAGCCGCGGGACGCCGCCCGCGGCCTCGTCGACCCGGAGGCCGCCGCCCTGGTCCGCGCCTTCGGGCGGCGCACGCCCCGCCGCCCTCCCCTCTCCGCCCAGGCGAGCCGCGACCCCATGTTCCGGCGGGCCGGCTCCTCCTTCGACCTCAAGAACATCAGGGAGTACCAGAGCACGGACGACCCGCGCCGCATCGAGTGGAAGCTCGAGGGGCGCACGGACCGCCTCTTCGTCAAGGAGTACTACGACGAGGAGCGGGACGGGGCGGCCGTCCTCGTGGACCTCTCGGCCTCCCTGGGCGTCTACGGCGCCGCGGAGGCGAAGCGCGTCGGAGCGACGATCGCCTGGATGCTCGGCGCCCTGGGCGTGCCGACGAGCCTCGAGGCCTTCGCGGGCCGCACCCTGAGGCGGCTCTCGCGGCAGAGGGGCGGCAAGTCGACGGCGCCCATCGCCTCCTTCTTCGCGGGCCTGGAGCCCGAGGGGAGGACGGACATCTCCGCGGCCGTCGCCTCCGCCCGAGCCGCCTCGCGCTACAGGCGCCTCGTCCTCGTGTCAGACTTCTTCGACCGGGACTGGAGCCCGCGCTCGAGCCCCTTCGCGCGGAACTGCTTCGTGCGCCTCTACAGGCCCTTCTCCGACCTCAGGCCCGGGCGCGCGGAGGTCGACGTCGAGGACCCGGAGACGGGGCGGCGCCTCCGCCTTCCCTGGGACGCCGCGGCGGAGGCCGCCTACGCGCGCCGCGAGGCGGAGCTGGACGCCGCCTTCCGCGAGGCCGCGCGCCGCGGCGCCTACTACGGAATCCTCAGGCCCGGCGAGCCGAGGCGGACGCTCTACTGGAGCCTCCTCGAGGCCCTCTATGCCTAGCGCCCTCGCGACCTTCCTCCTCCTCCTCGCGCCCGTCGCGGCCATGCTCTTCCTGAACCTCCGCCTCTCGCGGCGGCTCAGCTACCCCCATGAGCTCCTCGAGGAGGAGAGGCGCCGGGGCCCTGCCGCCTTCCTCTTCCGCGCCCTGCGCGCCTACTGGGACCTCGTCCTCGACGCGGCGCTCGCCCTCGCGGTGGCCCTGGCCCTCGCGGGTGGCGGCGCGCCCCGCGACGGGGCCGAGCCCCGCGGCCGGCCCGCCCTGGTCGTCGACTGCTCGCGCTCCATGCTCGCGGGGCGTCCTGGCTCCCGCCCCCTCGACCTCGCCATGCGGCGCCTCGCCGAGGACGAGTCGCTCAGGAAGGCGGAGCCCTTCGCCCTGGCCTTCGACCCGCGGACGGCCAGGACCAGGCTCGTCCCGCTCCGCCGCCTCCTCTCCGGCGTCGAGGGGGGCGGGGCCGCGGCGAGGCTCGAAGGGGAGCTCGCCTTCCTCGCGGTCGACTACGGCGAGCTCGCCGCCCTGAGGCGCCGCGGATTCGGCCGCATAACGCTCCTCACCGACGCCCTCCCCTTCCGGACGGAGGGCTTCGAGGCCGTCGAGCTCGGCTTCCCCGACCCCGCCTCGGGGGAGAGCGAATTCGCCGCCTACCCCTCCTCCGCGCGCCACGACCGGGCTTCGGGCTCCTGGCTCGTCGCCTTAGTCGAGGCCGGCCGCCGCGGCGACCTCTCCGTGAAGGCCTGGCGGGCGCCCTCGGGCCCCTTCGAACGGCTCGCCCCCTCCCGCTACGGCGTCGAGGAGGGCCCCGCGGGGAGGATCCTCCGCTTCTCCTCGCCCGGCCTCTACCTCGTCTCCCTCCCCGGCCCCTACGGCGAGGCGGGGGCGGACTTCGCCCTCGAGCTGGCGTCCCCCGCAACCGCGGCCTCCGCCGAGGGCCCCTTCTCCTCCAGGGTCCTCGCGGCCTTCCCCTACCTGGCCGCCTCGGAGAAGCCCGAGCTCGCCCTCGTCGACGAGGGCGGGAAGGGGGCGGGAGCCGCGGCGCGCGCCGGCGGGCCTCGCCTCGTCTCGACCCGCCTCGCGCCAGAGGACGGCCGCCTCGTCCTTTCCCCCGCCCTCGCGGGAGGAAGGCTCATCGCCGCGGGCGCCGAGCCCGAGGCGCCGGGCTTCGCGCCCGCGCCCGCAAGCGGCGGCCGCGCCCGGGCCCGGCGCTTCGTCCTAGGCCCCGCCGCTCTCGCGAACGAGGACCTCCCCCTCGCCTACGACGGCGCCATCCTCGCGGGGGCCGAGCCGCCCTTCCTCGACTCGACGCGGCCTGGCGAGGGCAGGATCGAAGCCGCCATGGGCGCCTATCTCCTCCGCTCGGGCGACAGCCTCCGCCCCCTCGCGCCGCCGCCCTCCGAGTACTTCGCCCCCGCCAGGGACGGCGTCCTGCGCCTTCCGCCGCCTCCGCCGCCGCGCCTCCTCTGGTCCGCCGTCCTCGGCCTCCTTTCGGCGGCCAAGCTCCTGGCCTGGAGAAAGAGCACGGGGAAGAGGCTGCTGGCCCGGGGATAGGACGGGCATAATCCTTCGCTCCCTTGATCACGGCCCCCGAGTCGGAGTACAAGAAGGCCCACCATGGGCAAAATCATCCGGAACAGGGGCCTCCTCGGCCCGGGCAACTTCTACCGCGAGGCCCTCGCCATAGTCGTCCCCGTCATGCTCCAGTCCCTCGTCACCGGCCTCGTCTCCCTCGTCGACAACTTCATGGTCGCCGCGCTGGGCGACTCGAAGATGGCCGGCGTGAACGTCGCGAACCAGATCAACTTCGTCTACCTCGTCATCGTGAACACGGTCTGCACGGCCGGCGGCATCTACCTGTCCCAGCACCGGGGCGCGGGCGACGAGGAAGGCATGAAACAGGCCTTCCGCTTCAAGCTCCTCATGGCGACCCTCATCTCCGCCGCCCACCTCCTCGTCTGCCTGGTCTTCCCCGAGGCCCTGATCCGCCTCATGCTCGGCGGCAACGCCGAGGGCGCGCAGATCGTGGCGGAGGGCGCCCGCTACATGCGGGCCGTCGCCGCGAGCTTCATCCCCATAGGCTTCGCCTCAGCCATGTCGAGCTCCTTCCGCGACACGGGCGTCACGAAGGTGCCCCTCCTCGTCTCCACGAGCGCGGCCCTGGTCAACACCTTCTTCAACTGGGTCCTCATCTACGGCAACCTGGGCGCGCCACGCCTGGAAGTCGCGGGAGCCGCGATCGCCACGGTCCTGGCCCGCCTGGTGGAGGCCGCGGCCTTCGCCGCGATGATCGCGAGGAAGCGGCCGGCCTTCGCCTTCAGCCCGCGGAGGCTCCTTTCCGTCGACCGGAGGCTCTTCGGGGCCATACTCTCGCGCTCGGGGATGATGCTCTTCTCGGAGACGGCCTGGGTCATCTCGGAGACCATCATCACCGCCCTCTACAACGGCCGGGGCGGGGCGGAGACCGTCGCCGGCATGGCGGCGGGCTGGACCATCGCCAACCTCATCTTCCTCGTCTTCCCCGCCATCCACGCGGCGACGGGCGTCATCGTCGGCGCGACCCTGGGGGCGGGGAGGCTCGAGGAGGGCAAGCTGAAGGCCGGCTGGATCATGTCGGGCTCGGCCGTCTTCGGCGCCTTCGCCGGGGCGGCGGCGGCGGCGGCCACCCTCGCCATACCCCTCGTCTTCGGCAACCTCTCCGGCGACGCGCGGGCCGTCACCCGCGGCCTGGTCTTCGTCATCGGCTCCTACCTGCCCCTCTGGTGCTTCCTCAACGCCCAGTTCGCCGTCTCCCGGGCGGGGGGAGACACCCTCATGGGCGTCTGGGCCGACGTGGGCGTCACCTACGCCGTCTTCATCCCCGCCGCCCTCGCGATCGCCCGCTTCACCGCATGGGGCCCCGTCGCCCTCTTCGGCGTCGCGAAGCTCTCCGACATCCCGAAGGCCCTGGTCGCGGGCTGGTGGCTCAAGAAGGAGCGCTGGGTGCGCAACCTCGCCGCCTCTCCCGAGGCGCCGACGCCGGGAGCGCCACCTACTCCCTAAGGGCGGACTCGGCCGCGCGCCGCCCCATGACCCGGCCGGGAAAGCGGGGTACAATCGTCCCATGAACCCGACCCGCACGAGAGAGCTCGCCCTGGCCATCGCCTCCTTCCCAAGCGTCACAGGCAGCGAGGGCGAGACCCGTTTCGCGGGCTTCCTCCGCGATCTCCTCGCCGACTGGCCCTATTTCCGCTCCCATCCGGAACACTTGCGCCTCATAAAAACCCTCGACGACGGGAGGGAGCGCTACGTCCTCGCCGCGGCGGCCGTCGCGCGCGGGGCCGGGGTCCGGCCCGCGAGGGCGCCGATTCCGACGGTGATCCTGACCGGGCACTACGACGTCGTCTCCACGGCCAACTACGGCCCCCTCGAGCCCTACGCCTTCGATCCGGAGGCCCTCTCGCCCCGCCTGGCCGCGGCCCTGGAGGACGAGGCCCGCGCCGCGAGCCTGCGAGGGGAGTCCCTGGGAGAGACGGAGAGCCGCGCCCTCCGGGACCTCTCCTCGGGCGACTTCCTTCCGGGGAGGGGACTCCTGGACATGAAGGCGGGCCTGGCCGCGGGCCTCGCCCTCCTCGAGGACTTCGCCGCCCAGGCCGAGGCCGAGGCGGCGTCGCGGGGAGCGAGCGCCGGCGCGGGCCCAGGCGCGGGACCGGACAGAACGGGAGGCCTGGCCGATGACGCTCCCGGCGCCCTCCTCTTCCTCGCCGTGCCCGACGAGGAGGGATCCTCCCACGGCATGCTCTCCGCCGTCCGCGCCCTCCCCGGCCTCCTTTCCGAATGGGGCCTTGCCGCCCGCGCCGCCATCAACCTGGACGCGGCGGTCGACCAGGGCGAGGGAGAGGCGGGACGCGCGGTCTTCCTGGGCAGCGTCGGGAAGCTCCACCCCTTCGTCCTCTTCCTCGGCCGGCCGAGCCACGCGGGCGCCCCTTTCGACGGCGTCAACCCGGCCCTCCTCGCGGCGGAGTACGCGAGGCGGATCGAGTGCGCCGACCTCTTCGGCGCGGGCTCGGCGAGCTCGGACGACCCTGGCGGCGCGGCCGCCGGAACGCCGGCCACGGAGGCGCGGAGCTCCGAGCCGCCCTCCCCGCCGACCATCCTCTACTACCGGGAGCTCCGCGACCGCTACGACGTGACGACGCCGGAATCGGTCTTCGTGTCGGCCAACCTGCTGACCCACGACCGGGGTCCCGCGTCCTGCCTGGAGGCGGTCTCCAGGCTCGCGGGCGAGGCGATGGAGGCCGCCCTGGGCCTGCTTCGGGGACGCGCCGCTGCCTTCGCGGAGGCCTCGGGCTGGAAGTCGGCCCTGCCCGACCGGACGCCCAGGGTCCTCGGCTGGGCCGAGCTCGAGGAGCTCGCCCGCGCGGCGGGGGCCGCCGCCTGGGAGGCCGCCCGCGCGAGGGCGGCCAAGGCGGCCGATGCCGGCGACGCGATGGGCGCCCTCATGGGACTCGTCTCCGAGGCCGTACGCGCGGCCGGCCTGGAGGGGCCAGCCGCGGTGGTCGGCCTCGCGCCTCCCTACTATCCCCGCTCCAGGCTCGACTCCGTCAGGGACGGCCGCCTCCTCGGCTTCGTGGAAAAGGCGCTTGAGGCCGCGGAGGCCCGCGGCCTGGGCCGGACGACCAGCCGCCCCTTCTTCCCCGGCATCTCCGACATGAGCTTCCTCTACCCCGAGGACGACGCCGCGGAGAGGCTCCTCGCCTCCGCGGCCTGCCCCTTGGGCCTCGACCCCCTGCCCGCTGGCTTCTCCTGCCCCGCCCTCAACCTCGGTCCCTGGGGCCGCGAGTACCACCAGCGCCTGGAGCGCGTCCACGCGTCCTATGCCTTCGGGATCCTGCCCGAGCTGCTCAGGCTTGTCGCGGAGGGGATCCTCGCGGGGAAATGAGGGGCTAGCGGAGCTCGACTTTCGTGCCCTCGGGCGCGAGGAGCTTGCAGAGTCTCGACGCCTCGACCTGGTAGACGGCCTCCACCCTCATCGGGGCCTCCTAGGCGCCATCCCGAAGGTCGCGCCCAGGGTCTCGTGCCTGACCTTCGTCGGGTCGAAGCGCAGGACGCGGAAGGTCAGCTGCACGCAGAGGCCGATGGCGAAGGCGGAGACCACGGTGCCGAGGCCGACCATGCCGCCTAAGAGCCAGCCCACGACGACGGCCGCGAGCTCGATGCCTCCCCGGCAGAGGCCGATGGGGAGGCCGGTCTTCCGGCGCAGGGCGACCATGAGGCTGTCCCGGGGGCCCGCGCCGAAGCCCGAGCCGATGTAGAAGAACGAGGCGAGGGAGATCGTGAAGAGGCCGGCGGCCAGCATGGCGAGGCCCGGGATCCAGGTCTCCATCCGCGGGATGAGGCCCAGCGAGAGGATCGCGTCCAGGAAGACGCCGATGAGGAGCATGTTGAGGACGGTCCCGAGGCCGAGCTTCTCGCCGAGGAGGAAGGCGACGAGGACGATGGCGAGGCCCGTGAGGATGGACACGTTGCCGATGCTCATGCCTATCGCCTTGCCGACGCCCGCGTGGAAGACCTCCCAGGGAGCGTAGCCTATGTTGGCCTTCATCGTGGCCGCGATGCCCAGGGCGTAGAGGAAGAGTCCGAGGAGGAGTCGGGCGAGACGGACGGCGAGCGCGCGCATGTTGTTCCTATCGGCCTTGATTCCGCTTCTTGGCGCGCCGAAAGGCGGCCTTTTCGAGATTCTCCTCGACCCGGCGCAGGACAATCCGGCGGACGAGGTCGAGGGGCAGGGGCTCGTCCAGGGGGAACCGCACCGAGCCCTTCCCGCTTTCGTACTTCGCGAGCTCGGCCTCGAAGCCCTCGATGCCGCTCGGCGTGGGGTAGAAGCCGATGTGTCCCTTGAAGGCGGCGAAGTGGACGAGGTTCCCCTCGAGGAAGAAGGTCGGCATGCGGTAGCTGATCCTCTCCGTCGCCTCAGGCGCGGCCGCCCTGATCGCCGCCCTGAGCTCCTCCAGGAGCTCCCTGGTCCTGCCCGAGAAGCCCGCGAGGTACTCGTCGATCGTGCCGAACTCGCCGTCCATGGTCAGGCCTCCCGCCTCGCGAGCCTTCTGAAGACCAGGCCGAAGCGGATCGAGAAGACATACCAGGGGAGGAGGGAGAGGAGGGAGAAGACCAGGCCCAGGGTCCCCGCCGTCGAGGGAATGGTCATGAGGACGCCAGCGGCGAGGCCGAAGGCCGCCGTGGTCTTCCCGTAGGGGCCGCCCTTCCACATGAGGGAGGCGACGATGAGGAGGCAGACGCCGTTGAGGACGTAGTAGGCGTCGAAGGCCGTGCCCTGCCAGCCTGCGAGCATGGCCTGCCCCGCGCCGAGGAGGACGAGCCTCTCGCTCCCGGAGGCGGCCTCGGCATACTTCCTGGACAGCGAGAGGAGCTCGAAGGTCCTGTTGGAGGAGATATAGGCCGCGATGCCGACGAGGCCTAGGACGACGGCGACCTGGAGAAAACCCTTGTCCGTCTCTTTCAGCGAATGGTAGAAGGCCAGGTAGATGACCGCGATGAGGATGTTGTCGACCATGATGAAGAAGTCGGCGTGGAAGAGGCCGACCAGGGGATTGGCGGCGAACTGGGCGAACCAGGCCTCCACGGTCGTCGGGATCGGGAAGGCCGCGAAGACCGCTATCTGCATGGGAATGATGACGAGGGTCGCGACCGCCGCCCAGA
>ENA-UOWG01001344-UOWG01001344.1-activated-sludge-metagenome-genome-assembly--contig:-NODE-1344-length-24903-cov-5.022054_pt1 | contig 24903 bp, 26 predicted proteins | sample MGYA00238147_ERZ761563 | MGnify/ENA primary metagenome ERZ761563 (study PRJEB28884, sample SAMN05720216) | anaerobic digester metagenome | isolation source: active sludge of municipal... | reverse complement strand
AGGTGCCTCGTAAAAAAACGTGGCAAACATAAATGCTGATAAACTCAGCTGGAACGAAAGAGCGGTTGGGCCGGTTTCGGCTCCCGTGTTCGTTCCTCTCGCTGCCTAAGGGCTAGCGACGTCACGGGGCCGACGCCCGCTAAGTTCCGCTGACGACATTAGCGGGATGCTTTCCGGGATCCGCCGTCGGTTCCGGAGAAAAGACTTAGACGGATCGTCCCTCAACTTCCTGTCCGCATGGGTTTGGGGGATCAGATCAAATGGGGACTGAGCATGGAGAACCTTTGGTGACGGATCTTTTGGACGCGGGTGCAATTCCCGCCACCTCCACCACTTCAATAGTAAACTGGCTCGATGAAACAGAAGTTGAAACATACCGCTATCAAGACGGCGAGCTGGTATTTATCTCGAAGTAGTGCGACTTAGGGAGGTTTTTTGATGGAGGTAGTAATCGTTGTCGTTGCGATTATTGTGGGGCTTTTTGTGTATTTCATCCCTACAAGCGTCGCAAGTGGAAAAAAACAAAGCACGCAGGTTTTTGTAGTGAATTTCTTCTTTGGTTGGTCCTTGATAGGTTGGGTGATAGCGTTAGTATGGGCGCTTCAACCAGATGAGAAATTAGGGGCCACGCCTGCGGAATTGGACGTTGAAGTGGTTCAAACTACGTCTGGGTCTGTGATTGTTTGTCCGCAGTGCAAAGTGAAAAATCATCCTCAGCTAAGGGTTTGCTGGAAATGTAAAACCCCCTTCGTAACAGAACGTCGCAAATGTCCTTCTTGTGCGGAATTGATTAAAAAAGAGGCGAAAAAGTGTCGCTATTGTGGGACCGAAGTTTCCACGCTTTAGGTGGTATAAATTGGGTTTCAGTTGCCATTGCTCGTTCATAATACAGAGGGTGGTTTAGACAGGGGCAGACCAACTCCACCTCTATTGACATTATTATAGAAAATAATTGGAAATGGAGGTTGTCCTGATTTCCATAAAAATTTAATAGAAATCAGAGCACCTCCACGTCTTTATTTATAATTATAAGCCCTCAATTGGAATCGAGGGCTTTTTCATTAAGGAAAAGCTTTAGAAAATATGACCCAGCAAAAAGATTACTATAAAGTCCTTGGCGTTCCGGAGTCTGCCTCGGCGGATGAGATCAAGAAGGTCTACCGCAAACTCGCGGTCAAATACCATCCGGACAAGAACCCCGATAACCCCAAGGCCGCGGAAGCAAAATTCAAAGAGATCTCCGAGGCCTACTATATCCTAAGCGACGAAAAACGCCGCCAACAGTATGACCAGATGCGGAAATTCGGCGGGGGTTTCCAGGGAAATTACGCGGGCGCTCAAGGGTTCAATTTCGAGGACCTGCTCCGGCAGTTCTCAGGCGGCGGGCGCGGACGACCGAGTGGCCGGTATTCTGCGTTTTCGGATATTTTTGGGGATCTTTTTTCAGGCGGTGGAACAGGTGGCTCTTTCCGGTTTTATTCTTCCGGGTCGCCGCAACAGGGTTATTATGAGGCCGAAGATGATTATGACCAGCCGGTTCCATCCCAGGAGCCCGCGGATGTGATCGTGAATTTAAAGATCTCCAAACGGAAGGCTAAAGAAGGCGGAAGCGTGACATTCCGGACCCCCGAAGGGCAAACGGTTTCGGTGAAGATCCCCTCCAATACCCGCGAAGGACAGAAGCTGCGCTTGGCGCGCCAGGGACGGGTATGCCACGCTTGTCACCATCCGGGAGACTTGATCCTTCGGGTCAAGGTCGGTGATTAAATGGAAGACTTCTTTAAAAAACGCGAGCCTTACCAGACCGGGAACCCTAAGCTTAATCAACTCATTCATGAGCTGATCCATCAGGCGGGTCCTGGTTCTAATGCCGATCTTGCCGAAGAATTGGTGGTGACCGCGCTTAAGGTCCATACCGATAAATTGGACCGCGGCGATATCAAGATACTCAACACGGCGCTCAAGGAGCTCCGGCACAGTCTCAAGCTTTTTGAACCCTACCGCTCGATCCGCAAAGTCGCCATTTTCGGTTCCGCGAGGACGCCGCGCCATTCCCCGGATTACCAGATCGCTGAGAAATTCGCCAAAGAGGTCGTCAAAAAAGGATGGATGGTCATCACGGGCGCCGCATCCGGCATCATGCAGGCGGGCAACGAAGGCGCCGGCCATAAAAAGAGTTTCGGGATGAATATCCAGCTTCCCTATGAGCAGGAGCCCAACCCTGTGATGCTTCAGGATCCGAAACTCATGACCTTTAAATATTTTTTTACGCGCAAACTCATGTTTCTTCGCGAATCGCACGCGACAGTTCTTTGTCCGGGAGGTTTTGGGACCCATGACGAAGGATTCGAGACCCTGACGCTTGTTCAGACGGGGAAGACCGATCCTAGGCCGATCGTTTGCCTCGATGCGCCGTCTTCGACTTACTGGAAGGATTTCTTTCATTTCCTGAGGCAGCAACTACTGCAGCAGGGGATGATCCATGAAGAAGATCTCGATCTTATGTATGTTACCCATGATCCCGTCGATGCGGCCGCTTATGTGACGAATTTTTATAAAATGTACCATTCCATGCGCTATATCCGGGACCTTCTGGTTCTGCGCATCGAAAAACCGCTCAGCGAAAAACAGCTGGGTCTGCTCAATCAAGAGTTCAAGCACCTGCTCAAAAAAGGGAAGATTACCCAGTCGCTGAAGCCATTCGAGGAAGAGCGGAATGTGCCGTATACGTTCCATCTGACGCGGCTTTCCTTTTATTTCAAAAAGGACATTTTTGCCAACCTTAATAAACTGATACACCGGATCAACAGCTTTGAGGGCGCTTAGCTCGGATCGGACGGAAACGACAAGTTTCCGCCGAAGTCGTCTCAAGCCATTGGGGCTTGGGGCAGTTGGTTGAAACCACAATTTCGTGGGCGATTAGCTCAGCTGGTTAGAGCATCTCCTTTACACGGAGAGGGTCATTGGTTCGAATCCAGTATCGCCCACGAAATTGTGAGCTTGTTGGTCAGCACTTGCTCCGATGAGCAAGTGCGGCAAGTGCGATGATCAAAGAAATCATCGCACTTGCCGAGCATATCCTTTACACGGATAGGGTCGAGGGTTCGAATCCTTCAGCGCCCAAGTTTATATTTTGGAAGGGAATTGAAAGAGAATTTTTAAAAAAGAAATGGCGGGAGCGACGGGGCTCGAACCCGCAACCTCCGGATCGACAGTCCGGAGCTCTAACCAATTGAGCTACGCCCCCACCTCAAAGGAAGCCCTAAAAAGTGGAGCGTTATTCTATCCACGAAGGAAGCTCTTCTCAAGTGAAAAGTAGGCAGAATCTTAGTATTGGCATTGTGTCGCTTGGATGTCCCAAAACACTTGTGGATAGCGAGGTGATTCTCGGGAAGGCCCGGGGGGCTCATTTCTCGATCACCCAAGACATCGAAAAAAGCGATATCGTCCTTCTTAATACTTGTGGGTTCATCCGCGACGCCAAGGAAGAATCGATCGATGCTCTTTTAAAACTCCTCGAGTTGAAAAAAGAAAAAAAATTGCTCGGCGTGATCGTTGTCGGGTGTCTTGTCCAACGCTATGCAGGGGAACTTCAAAAAGAATTTCCCGAAGTTGATGCGTTCGTAGGCTCCGGAGATTACAAGCGGATCGCCGAGGTCCTTAAAAAAGTCGCAGATGGAAAGAAATTCATCACGGTCCACAAAGCTGGTTACCTTGCCAATTCCGACGAAGCCCGCGTGCCCCTGACCCCTTCTCACTCTCGGTATCTTAAGATCTCCGAAGGTTGCGACCATACGTGCTCTTTTTGCGTGATCCCGAAGCTTCGCGGCCGGTACCGTTCGCGCCATATCGCGGACCTTGTCAAAGAGGCGAAACAATTAGCCGATGAAGGCGCCAAGGAACTAGTGGTGATCGGGCAGGATATCACAAAATTCGGTTGCGACTATGCGCGGAGGTCGCTTCTGCCGGAACTTTTGCAGGCGTTAAGCGTGGTGCGTGACGTGCGGTGGATGCGGCTTCTCTATACTTATCCCTCCACCTTAAGCGACAATATCATTCAGGCCATCGCGCGGTCGAAAAAAGTTTGCCGGTACATAGACTTACCGCTTCAGCATATTAGTGATAAAATACTCAGGTCGATGCGCCGCGGCGGTACTAAAAAACAGATCACGGAGCTTATTCGAAAATTACGCGTGATGATCCCGGGCGTGGTGATCCGGACGAGTTTCATTGTGGGGTTTCCGGGCGAAACGGAACGAGATTTCGAAGAACTTCTGGAATTCATGCGGGAAACGAAGTTTGAGCGCCTCGGCATCTTCCGCTATTCCCGGGAAGAAGGCTCCGCGGCGGCGGAGTTTCCAGATCAAGTTCCGGAGCCTGTCAAAGAAGAGCGTTATCATCGCGCCATGCAGCTCCAGCAGGAGATCGTGCGGGAAGTGAATCGCCGCTATATTGGCGAAGAACTTCGGGTCCTTATTGAATCAGGGGATTCCGAAAAGGCTGGATGGTGGGCGGGTCGTTCCGCCATGGACGCTCCCGAAATAGACGGCAGCGTTCTTGTGAAAAGCCGGAAAGCGTTGGAGCCAGGAAAATTTTATACGGTAAAGATCACGGATACTCAGGATTATGACCTTTTGGGACAAATATAAATTTCGTATTTTCCATCCGAATGTGCTGACCATTTCGCGCGGCGTGATCGGCCTTTTTCTCCCATTCCTGATCCTCCAGCCGAACCCTTGGGGGCATTTGTTCGGGCTTTTCCTTTTTATCATGGGCGGGGTCACCGATTACTGGGATGGCAAGATCGCCCGCAAACACAACCTCGAATCTCCGATCGGCCGCTACATCGATCCTTTTAGCGATAAGATCCTGATCTTGGGACCGCTGACGGCTTTTGCCGCGCTTAAATTCTATTCGATCTGGTGGATCGTTCCGATCTTTATTCGCGAGATCATCGTCACGTTTTGCCGGACGGGATGGGTTTTAGAGGGGAAGTCGATGGGCGCGGAAAAGATGGGGAAGCGGAAATTCGGTTTTCAGGTGGCCCTGGTAAGCGTTTCTTTTGTCTATCTGCTTCTGAACCCTTACCCTTATTTTATTTTAGAATGGGCGGCGAGGCTCTTTTATTACACGCTTCCCGTTCTTCTGCTCATCGTGATCTACCTGACGTTTGTCTCCGGCGTGAGTTTTCTCTGGAATCAGCGCGCCCTTTTTACTTCGGAGGCCTTCAATAAGTATGTTCTCGCGGTAGGTGTAGGTTTTTTTCCGAAAGCGCCCGGAACCTGGGGGAGTATGCTCGGCCTTCTGCTGGTTTTTTTGACGCATTGGAACGGATGGCTTTACGGGGCCGTTTTTTTATTTTTAGCCGTCTGGGGGGCTTGGTCTTATGAACGCATCAAAGACCCGAACCCCGATCCTCAGTACATTGTGATCGATGAGGTGTGCGGTATTTTTGTGACCTTTATGATGATCCCTTTGAACTGGGTTTCAGCGCTTCTTGGTTTTGCCCTTTTCCGCGTTTTTGATATGTTCAAACCTTTCCCCATACGGGCGCTTGAGCGGATCCCCCGGTACTGGGGCATCCTGGCTGACGATCTTGGCGCGGGTTTTTATGCCTGGATCATCCTCTTGATCTTTTTCAGATGAAACCCACCGCTGCGGTCCTCTCCGTCGGAAATGAAGTGTTGCGGGGGAGCGTGGTCAATACGAACGCCGCATTCCTGGGCCGCGAGCTTACCGGCCTCGGATTCGAAGTGATCTCGCATGCGGTTTGTCCCGATTCACAAGAGGCCATCCGGTTCCGTTTGGGCGAGATATTACGGCGTGCCGACGCGGTGTTTGTCATGGGAGGCCTCGGGCCGACGCCGGACGATGTGACCCGCGAAGGCGTTGCCGCGCATTTCAATGTGCCGCTTGTTTTTTCCGAGCCCCAGTACCGCCGCCTCCAAAAACTCTACAAACGTTTCGGGAAACGGATCCCGCCGCTCGTGAAGCGCGAAGCTTTTTATCCCGAAAACGCGAAACCCCTGATCAATCGCTTCGGGATCGCGCTCGGGTTTTCGATCGAGACTTCGCAAAAGCTTGTGATCGCGCTTCCCGGGGTGCCCGCGGAATTAAAGAGCATGTTTTTTGATGTGGTGTTGCCGGTCTTGAGGAAAAAATACGGGAAACTCCTCGGCAGCCGGAAGCTGGTCGCAAGGATGGCCGGCATTTCAGAACCGGACGTGATGAAGCGTCTGGGGAAAGATTTTTTTGACGAACCTTTCGATTTCGGCATCTATCCGGCGCCGGGCGAAGTGACGATCCGCATCCTTGCCGAAAGCGCGGCTGTTTTCAGCCGGGTCAAGCGCAAGATCGCGGCCCGCCTTAAGGACCGGATCTACGCCTGGGATGAAACCCCTCTTGCGGGCGTGATCGCGCAGATCCTTAAAAAAAAGAAAAAAACGCTCGCGGTCGCCGAAAGCTGCACGGGAGGGCTTCTGGCTTCCAAGATCACGGCTGAATCCGGCGCAAGCGCATTCTTCAGGGGCGGGACGGTCGCCTATCACGCTCTCGTTAAAAAGAAGTTGGGCGTTCCAGGAAAATTGATCCAGGACCATGGAGAAGTTTCCGCCCAGGTCGCCGCGCAGCTCGCGCTTTCGGTAAGAGAGAAAATGGAATCAAGTTACGGGATCGGCATCACAGGGATCGCGGGTCCCGGCGGAGGCAGTTCCCGGAAACCGGTCGGCCTTGTTTATATCGGGCTCGCGACACCGGACGGGAAAGCCCGGGCCTGGAAGCATCTTTTCTGGGGCGAACGGCATCAAGTGCAGGCCAGGGCCGCGATGAAGGCGCTTGAGCATTTATGGATGGCGATCCGGTAGGCAATCCTTCGATCCGGGTTTTTCTTGCGTTGCCGCTCGGAGCGCTTTTTTGCGATGAGTTAGATCGGATATTGCCGTTGCTTCGCGAAGCCGTTCCCGGCGTTCGCTGGGTCGAGCCCGGACAGGTCCATCTGACACTTCACTTTTTCGGGTCCATCCCCGCAAGCGAGACCGGAAGAATCAATACTTCCATGCAAAACATCGCTTTGAACTTCTCGCCTCTTTCGTTGAAAATGGACAAGCTCGGCGCTTTTCCGGGTCTAAAAAGACCGAACATTATCTGGTTTGGCGTCGAAGAAAGCGGGAAGCAGCTTTTGTTCTTTCAGGATGCCGTCCAAAACGAGATCAGGCGGCTTGGTTTCGAGGTCGAATCAAGGCCTTTTCATCCCCATGTCACCGTGGGCCGCGTGAAGAAAACCGTAAGGGATCTGGACCGACTGACGGAAAAGATCCCGTTCAGATTTCCAACCCCGGAAAAGACGGCGGATCATTTCGTCCTTTATCAAAGCCACTGTTTCCCGGAAGGCGCCCGCTATGAAGTGCTCAAAACCTATCCTTTTTCGAAAAAAGCGTAAATTGCGGGCCGCGCAGTTGAGGCAGGTTTATGCCGCCCTGCGGCGGACTTTCGGGCATCAGCGGTGGTGGCCGGGCGAAACTCCGTTCGAAGTCATGGTCGGCGCGATCCTGACGCAGAACACGGCATGGACCAATGTCGAGAAAGCCATTCTTAATCTAAAAAGGGCCAAGGCGCTTTCATTTAAAGCCCTCCGCAAGATCTCCCGCAAGGAACTCGCGCGTTTGATCCGCCCCGCCGGTTATTTCAACGTTAAAGCGGATCGCCTTAAATGCTTCATCGATTTTTTGGACCGCGAGTGCGGCGGAGATCTCCGGCGGCTTATGCGTGAGCCCGCGTCCTTGCTTCGTCAAAAACTGCTCTCCGTTAAGGGGATCGGCCCCGAAACGGCTGATTCCATTCTTCTTTACGCCCTGAATAAGAAATCTTTCGTGATCGACGCCTACACTAAAAGGATCTTTTCAAGGCATGGTTTGGCCCGGGACCATGAAGACTATGAGTGGTGGCGGGAGCTTTTTACCCGGGCCCTGCCCGAGGATCTTGATCTTTACAATGATTACCATGCCCAGATCGTCCGGCTAGGAAAGGAATATTGCCGCAAGTCGCCCTATTGCGGCTCATGTCCGTTGCGACGTTTCTTTTAGTTCACCCGGGCGGGTAAAAATAATAAAATTCTTTGCAACTTATGCCGTTACTTAAAGATAAGTGAATCAAGGAGTGGTCGATGGGTCCTAAGATAAAACGCCGGATCGGGGAGATCTTGATCGAAGACGGGCTGCTTACCAAAACGCAGCTGGAGGAGGCCCTCGCCCATCAAAAGGAAAAGGGAGGGTTGATCGGGAAGATCCTCATTGAAAAGAATTTCCTGGAGGAAGAGGATCTGATCGGCGCTCTCGGCAAGCAGTTCAAGATCCCTTACCTTTCGCTGAAGAACTATTCGATCAATCCCGATATGGCGGAAGTCCTGAAATCGGATTTTTGCCATGAAAATATGATCGTCGCGTTCGACTGCGACGCAAAAAAAGTCTATGTCGCGCTTGCGGATCCCATGAACGAAGCGGCTATCGAAAAGGTCAAAGCGCTTACCGGCCGCGTCCCGCAAGTCTATCTTTCCCGCATGTCGGAGATCCTGAACGCGATCTATTTCATTTATCACGAGGCGCCGCAGGGGTAAACCATGGAAGAACGGCCGCATAGTTCACAATCAGATCTGAGAGAAGCGCTGGTCCGCTCGGGAACGGTGAAGCCGGAGGACCTTTATCAGGCAAGCCAGGAACAGGCCAAGAGCGGGCAAAAAAGCCATTTTCTTGATATTCTTCTTGATCACGGCAAATGCGACGAAAAAAAGCTTGTCCAGCTTTTAGTCTCCGAATACGGTTATCGCCTTGTCAGCTTGAAAATGCTCGTGATCCACAAAGACGTTCTGAAACTTATTCCCAAAAAAGCGGCTGAAGAGCACGTCTGTCTTCCCGTCTCTCTTTTTGAGAAAACGCTGACCGTCGCTTTCGCGAACCCCACGAATTTAAAAGTCCTGGACCAGCTCCAAGCGGCGACGGGCATGCGTATCCGCGCGTCGGTGGCGGAGTATTCGATGCTTAAGGAATACATTAAAAAGTGCTATCAGGAAGAGGCGCCCGCCTACGAAGAGGCCGCGGCGGCCGAAGAGAGCGGCGGGGAAGAGCTTGTCGATCTCGCGAAGATGGTGGAGAGCGAGGCGACGATCGACAAGCAGCAGGTTTCCGACCTCATGGAACAGGCCAATCAGGCCCCGGTCGTGAAGCTGGTGAACATGGTCCTTGTCGAGGGGGTACGCCGCCACGCGAGCGATATTTTTGTCGAGCCGTGGGAAAATTTCGTCCGGATCCGGGTCCGCGTGGACGGGATCCTGGAAGAGATCGTTAAAACGCAGAAGACCTATGCCCCCGCGATCGTCTCGCGCATCAAGATCATGAGCCAGCTGAATATCGCCGAGCACCGCGTGCCGCAGGATGGCCGTTTCAAGGTCCGGACGCAAGGGCGCGAAGTGGATATGCGCGTTTCGATCCTTCCGTCCAGTTTCGGCGAAAAGGTTTGTTTGCGTATTCTGGATACCGGTGCGCAATCCCACGATATCTCCAAGCTTGGTTTTACGGAATCCGAACAAAGGATCATTCGGGATTCCGCGCAGAAGCCGCACGGCATGATCCTGGTAACCGGCCCGACCGGGAGCGGCAAGACGACCACGCTTTACTCGATCCTGGAACACCTCGATTCTCCGCAGGTCAATATCACGACCGTCGAAGACCCGGTGGAATATCAAATGCCCGGCATCAATCAGGTCAATGTCCGCGAGGCGATCGGCCTGACCTTTCCGGCCGCGCTGCGTTCGATCCTCCGCCAGGACCCTGACATCATCCTGATCGGGGAGATCCGCGACGCCGATACCCTCGACATTGCCGTCAAGGCGGCGCTGACGGGCCATCTCGTGCTTAGCACGCTCCATACGAATGATGCCGTCAGTTCCGTGACCCGCATGGCGAACCTGGGGCTTGAGCCCTTTTTGATCGCGTCAACGGTGCTCATGATCTCGGCCCAGCGCCTGGTCCGCCGTCTTTGCCCCCGGTGCCGCGCGGCGTACGACCCGGAACCGAATATCTATAAGTTATTGAACCTGGACCCGCACAAAAAGGTGCAGATCTGGAAGGCGAAAGGGTGTTCGCAATGCCGCCAGCTCGGTTATCAGGGCCGGAGCGTGATCACCGAGATCCTGGAAATGAAACCGGACATCCTTGACATGATCATGCAAGGAGCGTCGGCCGATCTGATCAAACAGAAAGCCCGGGAAAACGGGATGCATACGCTGCGCGAATCCGCCATCCAGAAAGCGCTTTCCGGCGAGACCTCGCTTGAAGAAGTTTTCCGCGTCACAACCGTGGACGCCGGTTCCAAAGCCGGGAGGGTTTCCGATGATTGATAAGGGAATCGTCCGGGGATGGCTGAAGGGCCTGAAAATGTCCGACGAGGACTGCGAGCGTTTGGAAAAACTGTCGTCCAAACACGGCGGCAATATTTTTCAAGCCATCTTAAGCGAAAAGACCCTTTCCGAAGAAGAGGTAATGGATTTTTTAAGCGCCCAGCTGGAAGTTCCGACCCTGAACCTTCACAGCCTGCAATCCAATCCGGAAGTATTGAAGCTGCTTCCCAAAAAATTCGTCGAACAGCATAAAGTGATCCCCGTTGCTCATATCGGAAAAATGCTGACGGTCGCCACAAGCGATCCTTTCAAATTGAGGATCTATGACGATATCAAGCATCTGACGGGGTGCAATGTAAGCATGGTGCTCGCGTCGCCTTCCAAGATCGCGGCCGCGATCGATGATTATTATTCCGAAAGCAAGAATTTCGACGAATTCGTGACCGAGGCGGACGCGGAAGGCCTTGAGGTTATCAAGGAAGATGAAAAAGAGGGAGGCAATGTTGTAAAAACGGGCGCCGATGACGCGCCGGTCATCAAGATGGTCAACTTCATCCTTGAAAAGGCGCTCAAATCGCGCGCTTCGGACATTCACTTCGAGCCCTATGAAAAAGAATTCCGGATCCGTTACCGCATCGACGGCGCCTTGAAGGAATCTTTTTCGCATGCGCTGGACCTTTATCCGGCGATCGTGGCGCGCGTCAAGATCATCTCGCAGCTCGATATCACCGAAAAACGCGTGCCGCAGGACGGAAGGTTCCGCCTCATCCTGAAGGAAAAACAGGTCGACTTTCGCGTCTCGGTCCTGCCGACTTATTATGGGGAAAAAATGGTGCTGCGCGTTCTGGACCGGGGCGGGATCCGCTCGGGGCTCGACAAGCTCGGTTTTACGGATAAACCGACCCGCGCGCTTGCCGAGGCCGTCAAAAAACCCTACGGCATGATCCTTGTGACGGGCCCTACCGGCAGCGGAAAGTCCACGACGCTTTATTCGATCCTCAACACGCTCAATACGCCGCAAAAAAACCTGATGACCGTGGAAGATCCCGTGGAATACCAGGTCGAAGGCATCACACAGACGCAAGTGCAGCCCGAGATCGGGCTGACTTTTGCGAGCGGCCTGCGCGCCCTTCTGCGTCAGAGCCCCGATATCGTGCTGGTGGGCGAGATTCGCGACGCCGAGACCGCTGACATCGCGGTCAAAGCCGCCCTGACCGGGCACTTGGTATTCAGCACACTTCACACCAATAGCGCCGCGGGCGCCATGACGCGTCTGATGGATATGGGAGTCGAACCTTTCTTGATCGCTTCGTCGGTCGTTTGCGTCGCCGCCCAGCGCCTGCTTCGCAAGATCTGCCCGAACTGTAAAGCGCCGTCGCCCGTTCCGCCCGAAGTTCTGCGCCGCTGCAAGCTTCCCGAAGGGGAATTAGCCAAAGTGACGGCCTATAAAGGAAAGGGCTGCGCCAAATGCAACATGACCGGGTATTTCGGCAGGACGGGGGCGAGCGAGGTTCTGTTGGTGGATTCCGATATCCGCGAGCTTGTGATCCAGAAGAAATCCAGTAATGTTATTCATCAACTTGCCGTTGAGAAGGGTATGGAAACGCTCTTCGAAAACGCTTTAGGCCTTTTTAAATCCGGGGTGACGACCCTGGAAGAAGTGCTCCGCGTTTCAAGCCAGGAATAACCGATGCCGTCCTTTGAATATCTCGTTAAAGATAAGGCAGGAAAAGACCTTAAGGGGGTCCAGGATGCCGCCGACGCTCCGGAGCTTGTCCGGCAGCTCCGGACGCAGGGCTACCTGGTTGTCCGCGTCGAGCAGGTCAAAAAAGGGCCTTCGATCTTAAGCGTCCAAAAAGGGCCCGCCCCCCGCGGCGCCAAGGGGAAACCCGGCTCGATCAAGCTGGACGACCTCGTTATTTTTGCCCGGCAGATGGCGACGCTTGTCGCGGCCGGCATCCCGCTCATCCAGTCCATCGACATCTTAGGCGAGCAGATGGATAAGGAAAAATTCCGTCTTGTTCTTCGCCGTATGCATTCCGACGTGCAAAGCGGCAAGAGTCTTTCGGAAGCGATGCAGGTCCATCAAAAGGTCTTTTCGGCGCTTTTTATCCACATGGTGCGGGCTGGAGAGACCAGCGGCCGGCTGCAGGAGATCCTGGACCGCGTGGCGCATTATTTTGAAAAATCAAGCGCGCTCCAAAAAAAGGTCAAGGCGGCCATGATGTACCCCCTGATCGTGTCGATCATGGCGTTCGCGATCACGTTCGCAATGCTGGCGTTCGTGATCCCGAAATTCGCGACGATCTTCGAAGGGTTGGGGGCAAAACTGCCGATGCCGACCCAGATCTTGATCAACCTGAGCAATTATCTGGCGGCCAACTGGTGGTGGATCCTCGCGGTCATCGGCGGCGCTGTTTTTATGTTCGTTCAGTACACGCGCTCGCCGTTCGGCAGGTTGTCGTGGGATTCTTTTACGCTGCGCATGCCGATCTTCGGGCCGATCATCATGAAAGTGGCGGTCAGCAAATTCTCCAGGACGCTTTCCACGCTGGTACGGAGCGGCGTGGCGATCCTCTCGGCATTGGAGATCGTTTCCAAGACCTCCGGCAACGCCCGCATCGAAAAGATCATCATCGACCTCATGGCGTCGGTCAAACGCGGCGAAAGCATCGCGGGGCCTTTAAGCAAGAGCGGTATTTTCCCCTCCATGGTCGTCCGCATGATCTCGATCGGGGAGGAGACGGGCGAATTAGAGGCGATGCTTACCAAGATCGCGGATTTTTATGATACCCAGGTCGATGCCGCGGTCGCCGGGCTCACTTCGCTCATCGAGCCGCTCATCATCGCTTTCCTGGGCGTCGTAATCGGCGGCATTGTGATCGCGCTCTTCCTCCCGATCCTTACCCTGACGCAAGCCATCAAGTAATTCGAAGCTCCTTCGTTCCTGTGCCATTTTGAGACGGGGAGGAGTGTCGCGATGGCCTTTTGGAGTCTTTTTAAAGAGGTTCAATATAACGATATTGATAAAAAAAATAGTTTAGTTCTCTCAAAGATTGTCGTATTATAACTTGTAGTTTAAGCTACTAGTAGGCAGTGGCAAACATAGGAGGAATAACATGTTTATCAAATTAAACCAAAAAGGTTTTACGTTGGTGGAGATCATGATCGTTGTCGCGATCATTGGGCTTTTGGCCGCTATCGCCATCCCCAATCTTCTTCGCGCTCGCATCAACGCGAATGAGGGTGCTGTGAGATCCGATCTGCGTACTTTCAGCTCTGCAGTTGAAAGTTTCCGCGCGGCACAGAATCCTCCGACGTATCCTGCTACCATCGTTGCGATGGTGACTCCCGCGGTTGGGCCCGCGTACCTTGACAACTCATGGAACCTGGCTCAGGCAGCGGCAACACCGAAACACGGTTTCGTCATGACCTACGCATCCGCCGCGAACACTTTCTCGCTCGTGGCAGCTCCGGCAACGGCGCAAACGGCTCTCAACACCTATTGTGTTGACCAGACGGGCGTGATTGTCGGTTCCACCAATGACGGTACCGCGAACGTTCCGACGGGCGCTGCAGCAGGCTGCACCGGCGGCGTAGCGATCGGCAGCTAAGTATAGGAAATACAAGAAGTGTTTGTTGGCCCGCCCTGCTTTCAAAAAGCAGGGCGGGTTTTTTTATCTTTTTTTTTCAAACGTTTTCTGTTAAGGTCTGCCTGTGAAAATTGATCCCGAACAGCTCAAAAAAGCGGCCCAGCAAGCCTCCGCGGCTTGGAGCGGGATTTCGTCGAAATACATGACGAAAAAGCCCGTTATTTCCAAAGTGACGGCCTGCGACCTGGAGCATACGCGCACCATCCTGCTCGAACTCGAAAAACGTCCCGATCATCTTCATATCAGCCGGCTCGAAGTGATCAAGAATCCTTTCCGTGAACAAAAACCGGCGCTTGTCCTGAAGCCCTTTTTGGACGGGAAAAAATTCCCCAAAGACGGGATCCGCGTCGCGCTCAAAGGGCACGGCGTCGTGATCCGCTTTATCCGTTTTCCCAAGATGAAGGTCGAAGATCTTAGCAGCGCCATGAAATACGAGGCGGAACAGTACATCCCGTTCGAGTTGAGCGATGTCGTCCTTGATTTCGGCGTGATCGAAGAAAGTGTCAAGACCGACGACGGGGAAAAAATGGAGGTCATGCTGGCGGTCGTGAAGCGCCAGGAGCTTGACCCGACGCTTGAGATCTTCCGCAATCTGGAATGTCGTCTTTCAGTCGTGGACGTGAACATCCTTTCCGCGATGGCGGCCCTGGAGTATTTTCACCCGGAGGATTTTTCGGGTCATATCGGCCTGCTCGACCTCGGCACCGAGATCTCGACGCTCGGGGTTGTCCGGGAAGGCAAACCCCGTTTTATCCGCGATATTTCCTACGGGATCTACGACCTTCAAAAGAAGCTCAAAAGCCGTTTGAATCTGACGGATGAGAAGATCGAAAAAATATTTGAAGAGAACGGTGCTTGTTCTCCGGAAGAGACGCAGACCATGACCGAAAGCCTCGAAGGGCTGGTCGGGGATCTGCGCGTCTCTTTTGATTATTACCATGATCAATCGGGCCAATCCAAGCCCATCACCAAACTTTTCCTAAGCGGCGGCATGACGCATCCGGCGGTTCTTAAAGCCCTGAGCGCCGGTTTGCAGATCCCCGTGGTTTGCATGGACGTTCTTCCGAAGATCCGGTGGGCTTCCGAGATCGACGAAGGGCTTGTCAAAGCCAACGCGGCTTTTCTGCCGGTTGCGTTGGGGCTGGGGCTACGCGAAGAATGATCAAGATCAACCTTTTACCTCAAGAGCTCCGGAAGAAAAAAAGGTCCCCGACCCGGGTCCCTTACGTCCCGTTCATCGCCCTGGGGGGCGTTCTTTTCATGCTCCTGACCCTTTTCTTCTACGGCGATTATCTCCGCGCCCGGTCCACTTATAAAAATGTCCAAAAGGAATGGGCCCGCCTAAACCCGCTCATGTCGAAACTTAAGGCGATGGAGACCCAGATCGAGATCGAAATGAGAGGCGAGAAAGAATTCCTCGAAAAAAGCGTGTTGAACAAGGATTCCATGACGCAGCTGCTTTCCTGGGTGAGCGAATACCTGCCGCCCAAAGGATGGTTGACCGAATTCAAAGCCGAACGGGACGGGGAGGGGTACCGTTTGACCTTGAAGGGCGTCGTGCTGCCGTCGCGCGCGCAGACCGGCATTGAGCAGATCGAGGCCTACATGCAGCAGTTGAAGGCCAAGCTACCGCCGCAGGCCAGGTTGTCGCTTACGACCTCCAAAGAGAGCAAGGAAAAATCCGAAGGCACCGCTTTTGTGGCCGAATGGGATTGGGGGGTGAAGAAATCATGAAGCCGCTCAATCAATGGAATTTTGCCGACGTCCTGGCGCTTGTCAAAGGCATCGATAAAAGGACATGGATCGTGATCGGCGCCTCGGTTGCCGGAGCGCTCCTGCTTCTTGTTTTTTTCGTTATTCCCGCCTGGATCGAACGTCCGTTGCTTCGACGCGATATCCAGAGCATGGAATCACAGATCCGCCAGGTGAACGCGCTCAATCAAAAACGCCTCGTCTGGGAGGAAGATCAAAAGGTCTTCGAGGCCTTGATCCAAAAGACGCAGGACCGGCTTTTTACACCGGAAAGCCTGGCCTTGCTTCTCGGGCAGGTCTCTAAAAAGGCCGGCGATTCGCGGGTGGATGTGCTGGCTTCCAAGCCCATGACCGAGGCCCTGGTTTTCCCGGCCCCTTACCATTTGAAATACCAGCCGAGCGGTTATGAGTTCACGGTGCAGGGCGGCTACCATGAGCTGGCCCGGATGGTAAGCCGGATCGAGGGCCACGAGAAACTGATGAGGATCCAAAGCATCCAGATCGTGCCGTCAGGCAAATCGCCTGACCGGCATATTTCCCAGTTAAGATTATGGGCGATCCTAAACGCAACACCCGCTTCCCCGGGAGGAGCGAAAGATGCCAAAAAATAATATGAAGAAGGTCGGGGCACTGATCTTGCTGGTTTTGACGGCAGCCGTTGCCGGGCTTTACGCCCAAGATGAGATCACCTATGACTCGGGGAAAAGGCGGGACCCTTTTATTCCCATCAATCCCGAAGCCGCCGATCTGGTTTCATCGACAGGCGTCAAATTAGAAGGCATCATCTACGACCCGAACGGCCGCTCGATGGTCGTTATCAGCGGGAAAAGCTACCAGGCCGGTGATATGGTGGGGGAAGTGAAGATCCTTGCGATCTATAAGGACCGCATCGTCATCTCGGAGAACGATGAAGAAAAAACGCTCTGGATGCGCGAAGAAGAATTACCTCCCGTTTTAGCCGGCACCTAGCTTCGGAGCCCCTGTTTTTCGAGGGCGTCAGTCCTCAAAACCGGTCAAAAAGACGGTGAAAAAAGCTTATTAATTTGCTGAACAGGCCGATATTTATCGTGGTATGATAGGCAACAGGAGAATTTCATGAGAAAATCATCCTTGGCATTAGCTCTTTTGACGGCCGGTGTGTGTCTCGGACTGGCAGCCAATCCTGTTTTCGCTGCGGATCCCGCTTCGCCGGCTCCAAAAAGCGCAGTGCCGGACGCTGCTTCCGCGCCGGCTTCCGTGGATACGGTGACAATCGTTAAGACAGCTCCGTCGCCTCAGGACGATACGATCAGCCTGGATTTTAAGGACGCCGACATCGGGAGCGTGCTTCGTGTTTTGAGCATGAAAAGCAACGTCAATATCGTGACAGGCCCTGAAGTAAAAGGGCTCGTGACGGTGCGGCTTGATAATGTGCCTTGGGAAAAGGCGCTCGATGTGATCTTGAGGACCTACGATTATGTCTACGAGCGGGACGGCAACATTATCCGCGTGACGACGCGCGATAAAATGAAGCTGGAGCCGGTCGAAACCAAGACCTTCATCTTGAACTACTCGAAGGCCGCCGAGATCCAGACGGCAGTTCAGGACATCTTGACCGAGCGGGGCCGCATCAAGGTGGCCGAGCGGACGAACATGGTGGTCGTGACCGATATCCCGACCAATCTCTACCGGATCGGCGAGGTCATCAAAAAACTCGATAAAGAAACCTCGCAGGCCTTTATCGATTCCAGAGTTGTTCGGACCGAAGCCGGTCTCGCCGAAAATCTTGGAATCGATTGGAATGTAGAAGGAGGTATTACAAGCGGCGCGTCACGGCCGACCACATTCCCATTTTCCGCGGTTCGGGACAAAGGATCCGCATTTCCGTTCAAGGATTTTTTTCCAACGCAATCAGGAGCTACGTTGACTGTGCCAGCATCGGCGCCAAATCCATCTGATCCGCGTTCATTTCCAAACATACAACCTGGCGCTGGTTTTGCATGGGGTACTCTAGATTTCTCAAGCTTTTCGGCCGTTTTGCAAATGTTAAAAAGCTATTCCGACACGAAAATTGTTTCAAATCCACGCGTGGTCGTTTTAAATAACCAGACAGCGCTAATCCAAGTTGGGCAACAGATTCCCTTGGCAAGCTTCGAGCGGAATGAAACGACTGGCAGTATGGAGGTGACGGGTTTCACTTACCGCGATGTGGGCGTTGTGCTTAATGTAACGCCGCATATCAACTCCGCGGATGAGATCCTTGTGGACCTGAAACCTGAAGTAAGTTCCATGGGAGATATGATAGATTTTACAGCGACATTGGCAGCGCCCAGCTTCAACGTGACGCAGGCTGAAACTCAGGTGCTGATCAAAAGCGGGCAGACCATTGCGATCGGCGGTCTTCTGTCCGACAGCGCGACCCAAAGTGAGGATAAGGTGCCGTATCTGGCGGATATCCCGCTTGTCGGAAAGCTTTTCCGTTCCAAGCGGCAAGAACCGACCGGGAACGCGAAAATTGAAACGCTTTTTTTCGTAACAGTTACTACGGTGGATTCGCAGGGACAGCCTGTGGGTTCCAAAGTTGATGAGGAAAGTAGCCAGTCGCAAAAAGATCAGGCGAAGCCAAAAACGGCTGTAACGGATGCCGGGCAAGGCCTGAAAGATCCTGAAAAGCAAGCGGCGCCGGAAACTTCGGATAAAGATAAAACAACCTAGCGCTCCCAAGAAGGGGCCGGGATTGTCCGGATCTTGCCTGACAAGCGGGTCCGCAAGTTTTGAATTCCGATAACTCGGTTTTTCTTTTCCTCCCAACCAGGACCCTCCTGAGCATGTCCCCATGGATCTTCCGGCAACCATCGCCGTCTTTTTTCCGCATGAAGCGGATCGGACGGCTTCAAGAAAGGAAGATTTTTAAATGGAACGGCAAATTTTGATCTCACAGGACGCGAACGAAAAACAGGTGGCCATTCTCGAGGACGGCCGGCTCGAAGAGTTCTATATCGAGCGGGGGGATTCCAAAAAGCTTTTCGGGAATATCTACGAAGGGGTCGTCAAGACCGTGATCCCCGGCATCGATGCGGCCTTTGTCGATATCGGCACGGGCAAGGACGGATTTCTCTATGTCGGTGACGCGCTCCGCTCGCCGCTTGATCTTGACGCAGAATTTGATGACGGCGATGAGCAAAAGCCGGAGGGGCCGGCCGGCGAAGCAAAACCGGAGGGCGCTCCGCAAGAGAGCAAGCCCCAGGAACAAGGACGTCCGCAGCAGGATCATGGACGCCACGGCAGCCGGGGAAGGCATCAGCGACACCATCGCCCGCATCATCAGCACCAGCGCCGTCCGAGGATCGAAGAAGTCCTCAAAGTCGGGCAGAAGGTCATCGTGCAGGTCGTCAAGGAGCCGCTCGGGAACAAAGGGCCGCGCCTGACGACCCAATTTTCCATCCCGGCGCGTTATCTCGTCATGATGCCGGGCGAAGAAAAGATCGGCATCTCGCGCCGCGTCGAGAACCGAGCCGAGCGCGAGCGGATCCGGAATATTTTCAGAAGTCTCGAGATCCCCAAAGGCGTCGGTTTTATCGTTCGCACAAACGCGGAAGGGAAAAGCGACGAAGCGTTCACGCGTGATATCCGCTATCTGATCCGGTTGTGGAAGAAGATCCACGGCATGATCTCCACCAAGAAAGCCCCGGTTATGATCCATCAGGAGCTTGGCCTCGTGGAACGCGTCGTGCGCGACCATGTCAACGAAGAGACGACCAAGATCATCGTGGATCATCCCGAGATCTTCAAAAAGCTCAAGCGGTTCACTTCGGTCTATATGCCGGGTCAGAACCTGAATATCGAATTCGCGAAAGAAAGGGGCAGTCTGTTCGAGCGCCACGGGATCGAAAAAGAGATCGAGCGCACGTTCCAGAAGAACGTCTACCTGAAGTCCGGCGGTTACGTCGTGATCGAGCAGACCGAAGGGCTTGTGGCGATCGATGTGAATACCGGCAAGTTCACGGGCAGCAACCGGGGCCTTGAGGAAACGGTCTACCGGAACAACGTGGAGGCGGCGCAGGAGATCGCGCGCCAGCTCCGGCTCCGCGATGTGGGTGGCATTATCGTGATCGATTTTATCGATATGGAGCAGGGCCAGCACCGGCGCAGTCTCTTTAATATCTTCAAAGAGGCGCTCAGCAAAGACCGCGCCAAGACCCACCTGGTGCAGGTCTCCGAGCTTGGGTTGATCCAGATGACGCGCCAGAGGATGCGCCCGTCGCTTGAAAGCGCGGTCTACGACACCTGCCCCTATTGCGAAGGCAAGGGCAACATCAAGTCGACCGCAACGATGGCGATCCAGGTGATCCGGGAATTGCGCAAATCGCTGAAGGATTCCAAGAACCGTATCATCAACGCCTATGTCCATCCCGATGTGGCGGAGCGGTTGCTTCAGCAGGAGCGGAAAGCGCTGCGTTTCCTTGAAAAAAGCACGGGAAGCCGCATCTCTGTTTATTCAGAGCCGACGGCCCATCGCGAAGACATCAATATTACCTTCATTAAATAAAGATTGAGACTAGGGGCTCGCACCTCGGGACTCTTTTAAAGACCTACCGTTACGAGTCCCGAGTCCCAAGTCCCGAACCAACTTGTCCAGTCTCTTGTCGCTGGTCTGAAGTCGTTCTTTAAGCTATAATCCGCTCATGAATATGCTCCTTCTTGTCCTGATCGCGGTGGCGGCGGCGTTTGCGTGTTTTTTCGCGGGGGCATGGCTTTTTCGTTACCTTTCCCGCGGCGACAGCGGCGCTAAAACTCTCCAGCCTTTTCTCCAGCTTCAGCAGGAACTTCACAATCTTCACGCGACGCTCCAGGAGCAGATCCGCTCGCTTTCCGGGCAGATGAACGATCAGATGAAGCAGAATTCGCGCTTTCTCCAGGAAAACCAGCAGAATTACCGCCAGGTCATGGGAGACGTCCAGCACCGGCTTGGCGCCCTGCAGCAGGCGACCCAATCCATGATGGATATCGGGAAAGATATTTCCTCCCTTCATGACATTCTCCGCGCGCCAAAACTCCGCGGCGGGATGGGGGAATTCCTCTTGGCCGAATTGCTGCGGCAGATCCTTCCGGAGGACCATTTCGCGCTTCAGTACCGTTTCGGGAATGGCTCCCAGGTCGACGCCATTATCCGTCTCGGCGAAGGCCTGATCCCGGTCGACGCGAAGTTCCCGCTTGAGAATTTCAAGCGTATCCTGGAAGCCGGGAGCGATGAAAAGCAGGCCGAGGCCCGCAAGATCTTCTGGAAGGACGTGAAAAAACACATCGATGACATCGCCTCCAAATACATTCTTCCCGAGGAGGGGACCTTTGAGTTTGCCCTCATGTATATCCCGTCCGAAAGCATTTATTACGAGACGATCATCAAAGATGACATGCAGAACGAAAGTCTCTCGGTCTACGCGATCAAGCGGAAGGTCATTCCGGTATCGCCCAACAGTTTTTACGCTTATCTCCAGGCCATCGTGCGCGGGCTTAAAGGAATGAGGATCGAGCGCTCGGCGCAGATCATTCTTGAGAATTTAGGCCAATTGGAAGTGGATCTTGAACAGTGTTTGGCTGATTTTGAGAAGATCGGCGGTCACTTGTCGCATGCGCGGACCGCCTACGAAAAGACCGAACAGCGGTTTCAGAAGCTGCGGAACCGGCTGAACGTTCTAGAACAGCATCAAGGACAGATCAAAACTTCTTTGCCTGAGTCGATCACCCAAGAACATCACTCTTAAGCGTTCTATCAACGACCGGAGGGACCCATGAAATTCTTGAAAAAGATCGGAAAAGCGCTTTTCAGTTCCAAGAAGAAGGCCAAGAGCCCTAAGAAAGCGGCAAAAAAGAAGGCCGCGAAACCGGTCCGAAAAAAAGCTGCGAAAAAAACGGTAAAACCCACAAAGAAAAAAACGGGCAAGAAAACCGGCGCCAAGAAGCAGCCCGCCATGGTCAAAGCCGCGCTCGCGGCCATGCCGATCGCCGAGGTCACGCACTACTTTCCGCATGTGAATGCCGCGGTGCTCAAGATCAAGACGGGGGAGATCAGGATCGGGGATGAGCTTCAGTTCAAAGGCCACACCACGGATTTTAAGCAGAAGGTCGTTTCGATGCAGATCGATCACAAGCCCGTCCTGGTCGCCAGGAAAGGCGATGATTTCGGCGTGGAGGTCAAATCCCGCGTCCGTGCCGGCGACCTGGTCTTTAAGAAAAAATAACCCGGGGATCTTGGACGATGGCTCAGCATTACCTGCGCACCTTCAGGCCCTTTACGCTGGAAGAGGTCAAAAAAAGTCTCCTGGTCATCGGCGATCTCACCGGGAATTGCGCCGCCTGCAATGCCCTGGGGATCAACGCCTATGAGACCAAGGCCTGTCCGGAATGCGGCGCCGTTTTTAAATATATCGCAAGCCGGCGGCTCGAATCCCATCCTTCGGAAAGGTTCCGGCTTGCCCGGCGCCTCGCCGAAAAGCGTCCGGATCTTATCCTGATCGACTATCAAGATTACCAAAAAGCCGCCGGCGATAAGGCCGCGCGCGATTTTTTCAGCGTCTAACGCATTACGGAGCGGCATGGACCCCGGACCGATGGACCTCAGCGAAACAAAAGGGCGGCTGGCTTACGGGATCGCAAAGATCCTGAAAGAAAAGGGTTTTCTCGCTTACTTTGCCGGCGGTTGCGTGCGGGACCACCTGATGGGCCGCAAGCCCGATGATTTTGATATCGCGACGACCGCCAAACCCGAAGAGGTCGAAAAACTCTTCCGAAAAACCATTCCGGTAGGTAAGCAATTCGGCGTGATGATCGTCGTCGACGAAGAGATCCCGTTTGAAGTCGCGACGTTCCGCTGCGAAGGCGGGTACCGGGACGGCCGCCATCCCTCGAGCGTTTCTTTTACCCAGCCGGAAGAAGACGCTAAGCGGCGCGATTTTACCGTCAACGGCATGTTTTATGATCCTTTCGCGGGGAAAGTGATCGATTTTGTCGGAGGCATGGCCGACCTTCCGAGGAAACTGATCAAGGCCATTGGCGATCCGGCGGCGCGTTTTGAAGAAGATAAGCTGCGCCTGCTCCGCGCTGTCCGTTTTGCGTCCACTCTCGGTTTTGAGATCGAGAAAAAGACCTGGGAAGCGCTTCGCGGCAAAGCGTCCGAGATCCGCGCGGTCAGTCCCGAGCGGATCCGCGAAGAACTTGTGAAGATCTTCACCCGTACGGGCGCCGCCCGCGGCTTAACGCTTCTTTCCGAATCCGGGCTTATGAAGGAGATCCTTCCTGAGGTCGAGGCCATGCGGGGCGTGAAACAGCCCGAGAATTTTCATCCCGAGGGGGATGTCTATGAGCACACGCGGCTTCTTTTGGAGAATCTCCGGCCTCCGGTCTCGACCATTCTCGCGTTCTCGGCGCTTTTTCATGATATCGGAAAGCCCAAAACTTCGGCCATCCGCAAAGGGCGGTTGACCTTCTATGAGCACTCCGAAGAGGGCGCGAAGATCGCAAGCGAGATCATGAGGCGCCTCCGGTTCTCCAACGAGGAGATCGATGGCGTCGCCGAATGTGTCGCCAATCACATGAAATTCATGGATGTGCAGAAGATGCGCGCCGGCAAGCTCAAACAATTCATCAGCCGCCCGTATTTTAAAGAGGAAATGGAGCTTCACCGTGTTGATTGTGTCGCGAGCCACGGGATGCTGGATAATCTCACTTTTCTTGAAGGCAAGCTCAAAGAGTATGCGAATGAAGAGCTTAAGCCCAAGCCGCTTATTAGCGGCACCGATCTGATCGAGCTGGGGATGAAGCCGGGGCCCGCCATGAAGCCCATCCTCGAAGAACTTTACGAGCTTCAGCTGGAAGGCGAATTTCCGAATCGCGATGCAGCTTTGCGCTGGATAGTTTCAAAATTTAAACAGAACTGACGACGATATTTCCCTGTAGTTTTTTTGTTTATGTGCTTTAATATCCTAGGGTTTTTCAATGGAGAATTCAACCAGGTGGAGGGTGAAATGAGGAAGACTAAAGGGGTGGCCGTTGTCCTGCTAGTTATGCTAGCAATGAGCGGGTGCGCAGCAATGACCCAACAAGAGAAGAATACTATGTATGAACTTCAATCTTACGGCGTTTCGTCGTCGGATGTTGCTGTGAAAAATCCCGGTATCGCAGCTGCGCTAAATATTCTCCCGGGCATTGGTAACTTTTATTTAGCAAATGGCACCATGGAAACCGACCAGTGGACTATAGGGGCGTTGAACCTTCTAACATGGCCTCTTTCAATTTTGTGGGGCATCCCAGGGGCCGCATCTGATGCCACTATTATCAATAAGAAGGAAACGGTGCGCTATTACACCTATACTCCACAAGGGCAAAAGAAGTTTCGTGAGTTAAAAGAACAATATAAACAATAATTTTCACCCCTAATCCTCGCTGCGGGGTCTTGTTTATAAGAGATCCCGCAGCGTGTTTGCATAAGGTAACTATGGGTTTAAGAAAAAAAAAGTTTTTTCTAGGATGTTTGAGTTACTTTTTTTTTGGAATTGTTATCCTTCATGCAGAGACTGTTATGGAAGTTGGGAACGACGGGGTCCTGACGCTTGCCGATGGGAAGAAGGTGGTTTTGGCCGGTATCCAGATGGACGACCAGGGGGTTTCGGTGCTCCGGGTGCTTGCTCGCAAGCAGGACGTCAAATTCCAACTTCTCGCCAACTCCCTTCACGAAGGCAAAGAATCTGCCTACGCTTATCTTAAAGCCAAATACGTGAAATTCCCCGTCAAGATAGATCGGGTTCCCGACGAAGAAGAAGTTCTCATCAATGAATTCTTGATCAAGGTCGGAGCCGCCAAAGTGGATGAGGCCCAGGATTTCAGCCGCAAGGCCCGGTTTTTGAAGGTTCAGGATGAAGCCAGACAAAAGGGCGAGGGCGTATGGTCCTATCAGGGATGATGAGGTTCTTGGGGAGTCTTCTTCTCGCGCTGTTGATCCTCGGGGTAATCCTGGGCGCAGTGGGTTTTTTCGCGGTCCGGAATATCGATCCCAATATGTTCCGGACGGAATTCGAGAGATACCTTACGCAACAGACAGGATTCCGCGTCGAGCTCGGCGAGATCAGTTTT
>ENA-UOWG01001331-UOWG01001331.1-activated-sludge-metagenome-genome-assembly--contig:-NODE-1331-length-25107-cov-5.951102_pt1 | contig 25107 bp, 18 predicted proteins | sample MGYA00238147_ERZ761563 | MGnify/ENA primary metagenome ERZ761563 (study PRJEB28884, sample SAMN05720216) | anaerobic digester metagenome | isolation source: active sludge of municipal... | reverse complement strand
TTTGTTGAAATAATGGCCTGCCCGGGCGGTTGTCTTGGGGGTGGCGGTCAGCCTATACCTACAAACCCGACTATCAGGAAGAACAGGATGAAGGCAATATATTCTGAAGATGAACACATGGTTCTGCGCAAATCACACCAGAATCCTGAAGTTATTGCCATTTATAAAGACTTCCTGGGCAAACCAAACAGTCATGTATCCCATGAACTTCTTCATACTCATTATGTTGAGAGGGATAATTTTTAGCAGACAGGTTAAAATATGACAGAACGCCTGTCATAATGCAGAATATTAACCGCAAAGGAATCAGAAACCTTTGCGGTTATTTATTTCCCGACCGGTATTCTTAACCAATTATCTTTAGAATATCATTTACCTCAATATCCCTTAATGGGTTGTTTGTTGAGATAAAGGCATCGGCAAGCTTCGATTTCTTCTCCTGAAGCCTTACTATTTTCTCTTCAATAGTATTGCTAGTTATGTATCTGTAAATGAATACATTTTTGTCCTGACCAATCCTGTGGGCCCTGTTCATTGCCTGCATTTCCGATGCAGGATTCCACCATGGATCGAGAATGAAAACATAATCGGCTGCAGTCAGGTTCAATCCTGTGCCTCCCGCCTTGAGTGAAATGAGAAAGACCTTATTCTCCGGATCATCCTGGAAGGCATTAACTATCTTTTCACGGTTGCTGCTTGCACCTGTAAGCATCGAAAACTTTATACCCCTGCTGCTGAGTGCTTCTGCATACAGGTTCAGGTGCTTGACGAATGAGGAGAAGATAAGTATTTTATGCCCTTCTGATGTAACATTTTCAATGTCCTGCAAAACAGTATCGAATTTACCTGAACCAGACTTATAGTCTTCTGATGTCATCAGCGGATGGTTTGCAATCTGCCGTAATTTCATAAGTCCCTGCAATACTACTATAGCTGATTTTTCAACTCCGTCATTCTCAATGCTCTGGATAATGCTGTTCCTTACTGCAGATTTTTCTTCATCATAAATTCTGAACTGCTCTTCAGTCATGTCACAGTATACTGTCTGTTCAGTAAGCGGCGGAAGATCAGCTGCAACCATCTCCTTAGTTCTCCTGAGAATAAATGGTTTGATTATTTTCCTGAGACTATCTTCCTTTTCTTCATTATTGTTTTTCTCAATCGGCCTTGCAAATTCCCTTCTGAAAAAAGCCAGATCGCCAAGCAATCCAGGATTGACAAAATTCAACTGAGACCAGAGATCGGTGAGGGAGTTCTCAACAGGAGTACCTGTCAGTACTATCTTGAAATCAGATCTTAGCATAATCATTGTATGGTACAGAACAGACCCGGGGTTTTTTATAACCTGACTTTCATCGAGGATGATATAATGAAAATGAAAATGCTTTAAAAAATCAATATCCTGTCTTACAGTATGATAACTGGATATAATTATATCATATCCTGAAAAGCTGTTTGTATTTTTCTTCCTCTGTATTCCCTTATGGCTGCAAACACTCATCCCCGGGACAAATTTACGGATCTCATTTTCCCAGTTATAGATCAGTGAAGCAGGCACTATAATCAGGGATGTGAGTTTTTGTGTACTGTCCCCAAACAGCGACAATTGTCCCACAGTAATATTCTTTGAAGAAGCTTTTATTTGTTCCTTATTATGCTGAAGTAGTGCCAGGGTCTGTATTGTTTTTCCAAGCCCCATGTCATCGGCAAGGCATCCGCCAAGTCCGGAAGACTGAAGAAAGGAAAGCCAGTTGAGACCTTCTGACTGGTATTGCCGCATATCGCAATTAAGCCCTGCAGGTTTTGGTACTTCGTTAAGCTGCTCAGGGATAAGGAGCTTTGATAACTTTGCTGAATACGGATTTTTTTCACCTGCAAGATGTCCCTCAAGAAGAACAAAATGCTGTTTATGGACTTTTATTGAGCCTTCAAGGCTTTCTCCAAATTCAAAAATGGCTTTGTATTTTGAAAACCATGTTTCCGGTAATATTGCAATGCTGCCATCAGGCAGAATAAATTCCCTGATGCCTGAAATGATATTTTTTCTGAAATGACTGAACGGCAGTTTCCATTCGCCAATTGTAACAACAGCTTTCAGGTCAAACCAGTCATTTATCATCCGGCTGCTGATCTCAATACTTACCGGTTTAAGATTATATGTTTCCTTAAGCCTCGATGTAAGAACAAAGCCTGAATCAATAAGTTCTTCATAGCTCTGGTTGATTATTTCAATTATCAGATAGTTGACTGCTTCTCCTGCGCCTTCCATAATCCCCGGCAGGTATGTGATATTGTCTTCCGATATGAAACCAAGGTCTCCAAGTTTTTTCCTGCAATTATCTTCCCATTCAGGATCGCGGTTATACTTTGTGAAAACATAATTTCCTCCGTCATCTGAGAACCTTGTAATTGACCGGCGAGCATCATTGCTGTACAGAAATGTTTCTTCATATCTGAAGCTTAGTGTCAGAACAGGCAGTCCATTTAAGCCTGGTTCAAGTACAAGGTGAGCTTGTTTCTCAGGCTCTGTCATGCATACTGTAAAACCCTCACCTTCAGTCTTAAACTCGTTTATTGCATTAAGTACAAAGGTGGAGAAATACCTGAGTGTTGTATTTCCGGGAATTCTGATAAAATCCTTTGTCAGGAAAGGTTTTAGCTTAATTCCTTCAATATCAGATACAAAAAGGATTCTATGGCCCTCCCTTATCAGGCAGGGAAAGTTACAGATTATCTCTGAGGGGCTCTGCCTGAGATTTACCCTGCTCCCTCCCGCATCAAGTCCGAGATTATATGTGCTTTCATCCTCATTTCTTACAAACCTGAACGATGGCACTACTGTACCCGGAAAAATACAGAGAATATCCTCCCTGTGAAGTGTTGATGTCTTTGATCTCTGGTAATAAACAGAAATTCCTTCATCACGGGCCAGGGACAGGCATCTGTACAACCTTCTTTCAATATAGGGCCTTATGAATTGTTCAATTTTCTCCCTGCTAATTTTAACAAGGAAATCCTTTACTGATTTGTCCTTGGAGAACAGGTTGAAAAGCTGCCTGTCGCTGTACTCATTTATAATATTAATTGCTTCTCTTTCCTCGGCTTCAAGTGTATTTAGGGTGTCATTGCCCGGAAATGGTGACAGGCATTCAGTAAGCCGGTAGTACTTTTTGTTTGGTTCAGGTTCAATAATATATGGTAAGAGAATAGTACCCCAGAGCCTGTGACTGCACAGTACAAGTGAAAATGTTTTTTTGTCAGCCTGCATATTAATTTTTTCTTCCCTTCATTTATAAAACCTCACCGCTAACTCAAACCGGTAAAGATAACATGATTTTCTTTGTAGTTTTGCATGAGAAGTGCCTAAAGTGCCTGTAGTGTAATGAGAAAAATTATCCACATCGACATGGATGCATTTTTTGCATCGGTGGAGCAGCTCGATAATCCTGAACTGCGAGGTAAGCCTGTTGCAGTAGGTGGGAGCGGCGACAGGTCGGTAGTTGCTGCAGCAAGCTATGAGGCCCGGAAATACGGCGTCAGGTCTGCCATGTCGTCGGTTATTGCAAAGAGACTTTGTCCAAATCTGATCTTTGTGAAGCATCACTTTGAACGCTATAACGAAATATCATCAACTGTTCTTGAAATTTTCAGGGATTATACTGATCTGATTGAGCCTTTGTCAATTGATGAAGCCTTTATGGATGTAACAAATGACCGGAAGGGCCTTGGATCAGGGACAATAATTGCAGAGCGGATAAGAAAGGACATCAGGAAGAAAACGCAACTGACAGCATCAGCAGGTGTTTCATACAACAAATTCCTGGCTAAAATGGCATCGGATATTAATAAGCCAGATGGTTTGTTTGTGATTAAACCATCTGAAGCACAGGGATTTATTGATAAGCTTGCTGTTGAACGATTTTATGGCATCGGGAAAGTGACTGCTCTTAAAATGCACAAACTCGGAATCCATAACGGTTACGATCTCCGGCAATGGGATATTGAATCACTTGTCCGGAATTTTGGAAAAGCCGGGGAGTTTTTCTTCGACATTGCAAGGGGGATTGATGACCGGCCTGTTGAACCTGAACAGGAAAGAAAGTCTGTGGGAACCGAACTTACTTATGATAAGGATCTTACAACACGATTTGAAATTATAGCCGAGCTTTACAAACTTGAAAAAGAGCTTTTTGAAAGGCTTGAACATGCTGAAACTACTGGCAGGACAATTACCCTGAAGATTAAATTTTCTGATTTCAGGCAGATTACAAGAAGCAGAACACTGCATAATTATGTATCTGATTTTGATTGCCTTCACAGGGAAGTAACTGCAATCCGGCGATCACTCGATCTGGAAGGGGAGAGGATAAGGCTTATGGGTGTTACAGTTTCAAATCTTATTACGGAAGACAATGCTGATATGCAGCTTCATCTTTTTGAAGAGTAATTTATCAGTACAAACCTTCAACAGACAGGTACCTTTCGCCCGTATCGTAATTGAAAGTCAGTATTCTGGAGCCCTTTGGAATTTCCGGGAGCTTTATGTTTACTGCTGCAAGTGATGCTCCTGTTGAGATTCCTGCAAACAGACCTTCTTCCTTTGCTGCCCTTTGAGCAAAAGAAAATGCTTCATCCTTTGATACTTTAATGATACCGTCAAGTATTGTTGTATTCATTATCGCAGGAATGAACCCGGCACCTATTCCCTGCAGGGGATGAGGTCCCGGAGCGCCACCACTTAGTACCGGGGATAATTCAGGTTCCACTGCAAATACTTTCAATCCCTTAAATTGCTTTTTCAAAACCTCTGCAACTCCGGTAATATGACCTCCTGTTCCAACGCCTGTTATGAGATAATCAAGGCCCTGGGGAAAATCGTTAATGATTTCTGCAGCTGTTGTTTTCCTGTGTACTTCTGTATTGGCAGGATTGTCAAACTGCATTGGCATCCATGAATCCTTTATATCACTTACAAGTTCCCGTGCTTTTTCTATGGCTCCCTTCATGCCTTTCTCTCTTGGAGTAAGAACGAATTCAGCACCATAAGCGCTCATTATTTTTCTGCGTTCCACTGACATTGATTCCGGCATCACAAGGATAAGCCTGTAACCCTTTACAGCAGCAACCATGGCAAGTCCTATGCCGGTATTGCCTGATGTGGGTTCAATTATCACACTTCCCTGTTTAAGTATGCCTTTATTCTCGGCATCCTGCACCATGCCAAGTGCAATACGGTCTTTAATGCTTGATCCGGGATTTGCCTTTTCAAGCTTTATCCATACTTCATGATCCTTGCCGAAAAGCTTGTTTATCCTCAGATGAGGCGTACTGCCTATTGTTTCGATTATAGAATTGACTTTCATTCTGCTTTCTTAAGATGTTACGACTATTTCTTATTATAACCGGATTAATGCGGAAATGTTCAGAATAATTCAGATCACCCAGTTAATGGGCTCACTGAAATCTGACTGGGTTCTGACAATAATTTCGCTTTTATGATATACAACAGTGTAAGGTGCAACGCTTTCGGTAAGCCAGACATTTCCTCCGATTATGCAGTTTCTTCCAACAACTGTATTTCCTCCAAGGATAGTTGAACCGGCATACATAATTACATTATCCTCAATTGTAGGATGCCTTTTTACTGTGGCCTTTCCCTTATCAACACTCAGAGCGCCAAGTGTTACTCCCTGGTACATTTTTACATTATTCCCGATAATAGTGGTTTCTCCTATCACTATCCCGGTTCCATGGTCTATTGAGAACGGAATGCCTATCCTGGCTCCGGGGTGAATGTCTATACCTGTCTTTGCATGGGCATACTCGGTTATCATCCTAGGTATTATCGGAATACCAAATCCATGGAGGATATGGGCTATCCGGTAGCAGAATATTGCAAAAAAACCAGGGTAAATCGCTATAACCTCCTCAATCTCTTTTGCTGCGGGATCAGAATCAAGAATGAATTGCGCATCACGAAGAAGCTGGCTTTTTACAGATATCAGAGCATCGGTGAATTCCTTTTTTATCTTTTCACGGTCTCCGTCATAATATTGCAGAACATTATTAAGGATTTGATCCAGAGAGGCTTCCTTAAAACATGCTTCGAGGCTAATTAGTTTCTCATTATGAGGAAACATTAGCCTGAAAATCTTTTTGACAGCGCTCTCTGTAATCTTTTTGTCTGGAATTATCATTTGTTTTCAGCTTAAAGCGTTTCGCAAATCATCCCTGAGATCATCAATATGTTCAAGTCCAATTGACAGTCTTATAAGATTTTCAGTAACACCTATCTTTTTCCTTAGTTCTGCAGGGAAGGCTTCATGTGTCATAATTGCAGAGTAATTCGCGAGGGATTCCACTCCTCCAAGGCTGTCAGCCAGCTGGAAGACCTTTAGCTTTCTGAAAAAGGCATTGGCTTCATTAAGTCCGCCTTTAATCTTAAATGACACTATTCCTCCGAAACCCGACATCTGCGACTTTGCTATATCATGGCCGGGATGAGTCCTGAGGCCGGGATAAAATACTTCTTCCACCTTAGGCAGATCCTTAATGAATTCTGCAACAAGCTGAGCATTTGCTTCGTGCTGTCTCATCCTTACTGCCAGGGTTTTCACTCCCCTGAGGGTGAGCCACGAATCGAAGGGCGATGGAACAGCTCCTACTGATTTTTGTATGAGATGTATCTTCTTGTAAAGTTCCTCATCATTTAAAATAACTGCACCGCCAATTACATCTGAATGCCCGTTGATGTACTTTGTTGTGCTGTGAACCACAATGTCAGCGCCAAGTAACAGGGGTTTCTGGAAGTAGGGTGATGCAAAAGTGTTGTCGACAACTGACAGAGCCTTGTTCTTCCTGCTCAGAGCTGAAATTTTGTTTATATCAAAGATCTTTAATGTAGGATTTGTCGGTGTTTCAATCCATACCATCCGGGTATTTGGCGTGAATGAGCTTTCAATCGCTTTGAGGTCAGTGAAATCAGTAAATGTGAACCTTATGTTTAGTGGTTCAAGTAGTTGCTTAATAAGGCGATATGTTCCACCATACATGTCTTCGGGTACTATTACATGATCATCAGGGCGAAGGATCGATAATACAGCGTGTTCTGCTGCAAGTCCTGATGAAAATGATAGTCCGAACTTTCCTTCTTCCAGTGAGGCCAGACAGGCATCGAGCGCTGTTCTCGTCGGATTTCCGACTCTGGAATATTCATAACCTTTATGTTTATTAACCTCTTCCTGAGTAAACGTGGAAGTCTGATAGATAGGCACAATGGTTGCTCCCGTGGCCTTGTCGGCTTCCTGTCCGACCCAGATTGCCTTAGTTTCAAATTTCATGAATAGCTTATTTATGTTCAATATAAAATTAAACATAATTAAGACAAGAAATGTTCGTTTATCTGTCCGGAAAAAATTTCCTGTTATCCGAAGTTATTAATGGTCGGCTTTATGACCATACGACCGCCAGCCTTCGCTAAAGCTACGGCTGACAAAGCAAGACTATATAACCATACCGGCGCCGACAGTTTCATTAGTTCCTTCATCAATCAGGATCATGCTGCCGGTGATATTATTTTTCTTATATGAATCGTAAAATACAGGTTTTGAGGTTTTTATAGTTATACTTGCAATGTCATTCATCTGCACAACAATATTCTCAGTATCTTTTTCAAGTGTGTTGATATTCAGACGGTAATTCACTTTTTTAACAATACATCCGGCTTCATTGCTGTTCATCCTTATCAGATACCGTCCGCCTTCCCGGAGCGCCTGTTCATTGAACCAGCAAACCATCATATTTATATCCTGCCCTATGTCCGGAAGATCATCCGGAGCCACAAGCATGTCTCCTCTGCTTATATCTATCTGATCTTCAAGTGAGATGGCAACTGAGTCGCCTGTAATGCTTTCGGAAAGTGTTTTTCCGAACATATCAATGCTCTTAATCCTTGATTTCAGCATTGACGGAAGAGCCATTACCTCATCGCCAGGCCTGAATATGCCTCCGGCAATCCTGCCTGCATAGCCCCTGTAGTCATGGTATTCGTCAATATGCGGCCTTATAATCGTCTGCACAGGAAATCTTTTATTTTCAGGATCCTTATTTTTTTCTATTTCTATTGTTTCTATAAGCTTAAGGAAGGTTTTACCTTTGTACCAGGGCATATTTGCCGAGGATTCTACTACGTTATCCCCCAGTTTTGCGCTTATTGGAATGTACCTTGCATCAGGGATGCCAAGTTTGTTCCTCAGTATCTCAAGATCTGAAACTATCCTGTTGAATTCTTGTTCTGACCAGTTTGTAAGATCCATTTTGTTGATACAGAATACTATGTGCCTGATGTCAAGGAGAGAAGCAATGAATGAGTGTCTTATTGTCTGTTCAAGCACACCCTTCCTTGAGTCAATAAGTATAACGGCCAGGTCGGCAGTACTTGCGCCTGTAACCATATTCCTGGTATACTGGATATGTCCGGGAGTATCTGCTATGATGAACTTTCTTGCAGGAGTTGCAAAATACCTGTATGCAACATCAATTGTTATACCCTGTTCCCTTTCAGCCCTTAGCCCGTCAGTTAGAAGAGAGAGGTCAAGATCTTCTCTTCCAAGTCTTTTACCTGACTGCACAATGTGGTCCATCTGATCTTCAAAAATAGACTTGCTGTCATACAGAAGACGGCCTATTAGTGTGCTTTTACCGTCATCAACGCTTCCTGCTGTCGTAAACCTGAGCAGACTTTTACTCTTTTCTTTCGGATCAATTAACATGTTGTATATCTGATAATTCTGTATTTATTATATTCATTACATCTTATATCTTAAGGCTCACGACTCACGACTCACGGCTCACGACTTACGGCTTACGGCTCACGGCTCATGAAGTTCAAGGTACAAGATTCACAATGTTTGCCCCTGCGTCCTGCGTCGTGTGCCCTGTGCCTTAAAAATATCCTTCCTTCTTCCTGTCCTCCATTGCGGCTTCAGATCTTTTGTCATCGTATCTTCCGCCTCGTTCAGTGACTCGTGTGGCAGCTATCTCGGTAATTATCTCCTCAAGGGTCTCTGCTTTTGAGAGAGTGACTCCCGTGCATGTTATATCACCTATAGTTCTGCACCTCACATCGGCTTCGAAGACTTTTTCAGTAGGTTTCAGCTGCATGAAGGGAGCCCAGGCAAGGTATGTGCCATTGCGGCTGAAAATCTTCCTTTTATGGGTATAATACAATTCGGGCAGCTTTATGTTCTCGTGGAGGATATATTGCCAGACGTCAAGTTCTGTCCAGTTGCTGATAGGGAATACCCTGAAATGTTCACCCATGTTCTTCCTTCCGTTGAAGATATTCCAGAGTTCAGGTCTCTGGTTTTTTGGATCCCACTGACCAAATTCATTCCTGTGTGAAAAAAATCTTTCTTTTGCCCTTGCCTTTTCTTCATCACGTCGTCCGCCACCAATAGCAACATCAAACCTGTATTCTTCAATAGCATCAAGCAGCGTTACCGACTGAGCCTTGTTCCTGCTTGCATTTATTCCCTGTTCTTCAACAACCCTGCCTTTATCGATTGAGTCCTGAACCTTTGCAACTACAAGGTCGCAGCCAAACTCCCTTGCAAGATCATCCCTGAATTTCAGAGTTTCTTCAAAATTGTGCCCGGTGTCAATGTGCAGGAGGGTGAACGGAATTTTTGCCGGCCAGAATGCCTTACGCGCCAGGTAAACAAGTACTATTGAGTCCTTGCCTCCCGAAAAAAGAAGAGCTTTGTTTTCAAACTGGGCTGCAACTTCTCGCATAACAAAAATGGCTTCGCTCTCAAGTTCCTTCAGGTGTTCGTCGTTAATATGCAACGGATTAGTCATAAATCAGATTAGTTTATCTTTTTAAATGTATTTGTATACAGGTGACAGTCCTTCCGGTAGCCCTTGCCTTTAGCCTTCCGCCTCCCGATAACTATCGGGACGCCTTTATTTTACATGACACCCGCATTCCTTGGCCCCATCTTTTTCCCACCACCAGCGGCCAGCTCTGAAGTCTTCACCCGGTTCAATAGCCCTTGTGCAAGGTTCGCAACCGATACTTACAAAGCCTTTGTCGTGTAATGAATTATAAGGGATGCTGTTTTCCTTTACATAATTCTTTACATCCTGGTAGGTCCAGGAGAAGATTGGATAGTATTTGAAAAGCTTTTTATCTTCATCATATTCAAGCGATTCCATATTGCTTCTGTTGTCAGACTGATCAGCCCTGATACCGGAAATCCATACTTTCATGCCGAACAGGGCACGGTTTAACGGGACAACTTTTCTTATCCTGCAGCACTCTTTTCTGTCTTCAACCGATTCGAAAAAGCTGAATGGGCCCCTTTCAGTGACAAGTTTCTCAACTGAAAGGTAATCAGGAAAATAAGTGTGAATAGTTTTTTTATATTTAATGACTGTCTGGGAAAAAACCTCATAGGTTTCAGGGAACAGCCTGCCTGTATCAAGTGTTACTACTTTAATATTCAGATTATTACTAAATATTTTATGAGTTAAAACCTGATCTTCAATGCCGAAACTTGTTGTAAAAATGACCTGGGAAGGAAATTGTTTTACAAGTTCTGAAAGACTATCCTCAACTGACCTGCCTGTAAGCTGTTCTCTCAACTCCTTTAACTTCATAAGCCTCTCTGTTATTTCTTTTCCAGAATTTAAAATTTATTTTATGTATGTGTGCCCAGACTCTTTCATGAAGGTAGTAGAGCACAATTTTTGTAAACACTTCCACTCCGCCTATTGATACAGCCATCGTGAGTTTCCCTGTTATAAGATAGCTGATTACAATTGTATCGATAGTTCCGACAATTCTCCATGAAACGGCTTTCATAATGCTCTTTACAGGTTTATCAGCCCTGTCACTGATCTTTTTGACACCTTCTGTGTTCGTCGAAGTCTCTTTTTGATTGATCAATACATCAAGCATATAGGTCTGTTTTAAATAACAATGCAAAAGTATCCGGAGAAACTTTTAACATCAATCGCAATAATGCTTGAAACTTCTTAGTATTTATGCCTATAGGGGAGTATGCAATTATCCTTATTAAGGCAGCATTGATTCTCTGACCGGGACAGTCAGTCTTTTATTTCATATCGATAACCTTTTAGATACCAGCTTATTGTATCGTCATTCGAATATTCGTGCAGGATGTTCAGAAATTTTACATTTTCCCGGCTCTTTATTGAAAACAGAACTGTCTGAACAATTCCGCAACAGCCAGCGGGTTCATTTCCTGAAAACTTATAACTGCTCACTTCCTGTTCATAACAGGCAAAAAAATCATCAAGTACCCTGTACCTTGTTTCCTGAATTAATTTGTAATCACCAGGAAGGTCAGTCTCACTTATGAACCTTGCATAACGTCCGGCTGCATTTTTCCTTACGAGTTTCCCAAGATCAGCAAAGCCTATATTTCTTCTGAGGTAAATGTCAGTGTACCTGTAAATTCCCGTATAACCGTAAGCATCCAGATCGTCTGCGAGCGATAGGATATGAAGCACTTTATTTCCGGAATGCTGCTTATTGTAATCCTTATTGTCATGATATTCAATTGCTTCCATTCCTGATGTGAATTCCTGTGGATCAAGGTTCCTGCTGCTGAGGAATTCTGAGCATTTTCTTCTTCCTGTGAGTCCGTGATTAAATCCATGATCTTCTGCCAGGCCAATATCGTGAAGATAACATGCAATAATTATGTTTTTCAGAAAGGAAGCTGTGAATAGTTCAGGATCAGCTTTCATCGCTATCAGGTCACAGGCATACGACCAGACCCGGCGATGATGTTCAATTCCATGAGATTCGAGATGATCCTCAGGATAAACACACACGAAGAACTCCTCAAGATGCTGTTTGAGCTGCTTTTCAATACCTGCAATTTCCGGGTGAAGTTTATCCGCCATATTTTAAACTGAATTGCTGTCTGTGCTATGTTTTTTCTCCTGTTAATTGTCCCTGAGAAAATAAAAAAAGCAAAAGACTCAGCCTTTTGCTTTTGAACAGGCATCCTGAATGGATTATTTTTTAATCATATCCTGTGCCAGATCAAGTATAGTTGTATCATCGAAAGTCACTATGCCGCCTCCCGGCCCCTGTTCAAAATGGATACCTATGCTCTGTCCCTTATCAAAATTTCTCCCTCCGAAATAGTTACGTACTGTCTCTTCCTCCATATTCAACTGCTCTGCAATCCTCCGCATACTACCGGAGGGTAACTGGTCTTTGATTTTTCGCAGCTCATTAAATGTGATTGTTCTGGCCATGGCTTCCATATTTTAATTAGTTTAAGTTTAAGTTTATAAAAGGTTATCTACAAAGTTAAACAAAAAACAGGGAAACAGAAAATCAGGCATTCAAATTATTCAAATACGACAAAAACAGGTTTATTACCTTTCTTTTTTCATCATTAAGTTGAAAATCAATGTTTTTTGTAAGATAATCGTACAGAATATTGCCCCTGATAGGGCCAAGGTCACTGAAGTACTTTACTACTTTATCAATATTCGTAACTCCGGTTTGCAATGCTGAGTTAAGTTCAGCGATTACTGAATCTTCAATATCCCTGTTAGTGGCCCAGCAGGCAAAAACAAATGGAAGCCCAGTGAATTTTTTCCATTCCAATGACAGGTCAAGTCCGTTTTTGTAGTGTTTTTCAAATTCGAAACACTGATCTCCAATAAGAACAACGGCTTCATTGCATTTAATATTCAGAAAATCAAATCCTTCTGATGTGTTTTTCCAGCTTATACTTTTCTTCCACCAGTTTTTTGCAAGCACCTTAGCAAGATTTACAGAAGTTCGCGACCGGTAATCGAGGTAGATAGTATCAATTTCTTCAAAGGCACAGTTGAAAAGGAGCATGACAGTTTTAACATGTCCGTCTGCGCCTATGCAATACTCTGTTATAATCCTGTAATCCTTAAGCTGTGGAAGAGCGCCTACAGGTATAAGCACAAGGTCAGCCCTCCCGCTTATTAGTTTTGCCGCACAGTCGGCAGGATGATCAAGTTCAAGAGTTATCCTGTTGCTGAATGCGCTTTCTTTCAGACCATAAATAAAAGGGTATGTATTGGCATATCGTACTGCCGAAATTCTGATTTTGTCCATTAGCATTTTTTTCAACCATCTAAATTAGTATTTTTGCCTATAGTTATAACAGCAGAAACCCATTCTTGTTAATAATGGATATAAATTCCCTGACAGCAATTTCACCTCTTGACGGACGATACCGTAGCAAAGTGGACGAGCTCCATCAGTATTTTTCGGAATTCGGACTGATAAAATATCGTCTGATGGTGGAGGTGGAGTATTTTATTGCCTTGTGTGAGATTCCGCTTCCTCAGCTCAGTGATTTCCGAAAGGATAATTTTAAAATGCTCAGATCAATTTATGAGGATTTTACAGTTAGTGACGCTGAAAAAATTAAGGAAAGGGAGAAGATCACTAACCACGATATAAAGGCTGTTGAATATTTTCTCAAGGAAAGGTTTTTTCAGTCAGGCTGGGGTAAGTGGAGCGAATTTATCCATTTTGGTCTGACATCGCAGGACATAAATAATACTGCCATACCTCTGTCAGTTAAGGATGCTCTTATAAACGTCTATTTCCCTGTGCTTTACGAATTAAGGGAAACTCTTGCAGGACTTGCCGAGGAGTGGAAGGAAATTCCCATGCTTGCCCGAACTCATGGACAGCCTGCAACCCCGACAAGGCTTGGCAAGGAAATAGAGGTTTTTATTTCAAGGATCGATGGTCAGACAAAGTATTTCGGACAGATTCCCTTCTCTGCAAAATTCGGCGGAGCAACAGGCAATATGAATGCACATAAGGTTGCATTTCCTGAAACAGACTGGATTTCATTTGCCAATAATTTTGTAAATGAGGAACTGGGATTGCAGCGTTCACATCCCACCACCCAGATTGAGCATTACGATAATCTTGCTGCTCTGTTCGATAACATGAGGAGGATAAATACGATACTTATCGACCTGTCAAGGGATATCTGGACCTATATCTCAATGGAATACTTCTCGCAGAAGATAAAGAAAGGAGAGGTTGGTTCCTCTGCCATGCCACATAAAGTTAATCCGATCGATTTTGAAAATGGTGAAGGAAACCTGGGATATGCAAATGCAGTATTTGAACACCTTGCAATGAAATTGCCGGTTTCAAGGCTGCAGCGCGATCTGACAGATTCGACTGTTCTGAGGAATATAGGAGTGCCCATTGGACACTCGGTACTTGCTTTCAATTCAATATTAAAAGGCCTGAATAAACTTATTGTTAACAGGGATAAGATAAGAAGTGATCTTGAAAACAACTGGGCTGTGATTTCTGAAGCCATTCAGACAATCCTCAGGCGTGAAGGTTATCCCAATCCTTATGAGGCGCTTCTTGAGCTTACCCGGACCAATCAGAAGATTACAAGAGAGTCTCTTCACCGGTTTATTGACGAACTTGATCTCAGTGATGAAGTTAAAACAGAACTTAAAGCAATAAGCCCGGAAAATTACACAGGTTTTTAAAACTCCACTTTTAAATGAAGAATATCAGGTTATTGCTCAAATATTTTGCTTCCTACCGCTGGTCTGCCTTCAGAAGCATCGGATATAATATTCTTGGCGGACTTTTTGCATTATTTTCCTTTTCTCTCGTGGCTCCTTTCCTGAAGATCCTCTTTAACCAGCTTGGCGAGGTGCCTGATCCCGGAGAATTCAGGATGACAGCCGAATCAATTGAGCAGTTTTCGAGGTACTATCTGTCAATTTTTGTTGCAGCTAACGGAAAAGCCGGTGCACTCATGCTTGTTGTCGTCGTTGTGATAGTGGCAAGCCTTTTCAAAAACACATTCATCTTTCTTGCAAATAACAGTATTGCCTACATTCGCGCCTGTACTGTCCGCGACTTGCGGGCAAAGCTTTATGACAAGTTTCTTAAGCTCCCTGTTTCATATTTCACTGAGGCGCGGAAGGGTGATGTGCTGACAAGGATTGCAAATGACGTCCAGGAAATAGAGGTTTCTGTAATAGCTTCTCTGACAATGCTTTTCAGAGATCCTATGTATATAATAATCTTTGTTATTTACCTTTTTGTTGCAAATTACAAGCTTACTCTCTTTGCCCTGGTGCTTCTGCCAATAAGCGGATGGCTCATAGGACGGGCAAGCCGGACACTGCGCTCATCATCATTCCAGGGGCAGGAAAACCTTGGGAAACTACTTACAGTTGTTGAAGAAACCCTCACAGGTCTGAGGATTGTAAAGGTCTTCAACGCAGAAAAGAAGATGCAGAAGCAATTTGGAGTAGCCAATGAACGCTATTCAAAGATCTTCAAGAGGGTGACAAGGAAGTATTTTCTTGCCTCACCTCTAAGTGAATTTCTTTCAACAATTGTGCTGATGGCGCTTCTCTATGCTGGCGGTACAATGGCACTTGAAGGAACCGGAAGCATGTCTCCTGAGCAGCTGATTGCTTACCTGGTGATCTTCTCCCAGATAATTCAGCCTGCAAAGAATATTACAACCGCATGGTACAGCATACAGAAAGGAATGGCCTCAATACAGAGGGTTGATGAGATTATAGATGCAGAGGAGAAAATAGTTGAAAAGGCAGATGCTGTTCAAAAACCTTCATTCAATGAGTCGATTGAGTTCAGAGGAGTGTGGTATGGCTATAACAGTGAACCTGTATTGAAAGATATAAACCTAACAATAAAGAAAGGTCAGACAGTTGCTATTGTCGGAAAATCAGGCGCCGGAAAGTCAACACTCGCCGACCTTCTTCCGCGGCTTATTGATACCGACAAGGGATCTGTTCTTATTGACGGAACTGATATCCGCGACATGAAGATCAGGGATCTGCGCAACCTGATGGGTATTGTGAGCCAGCAGCCGATCCTGTTCAATGCTTCTTTTGCAGATAACATTTCATTCGGTGTTGAAAAAGCCGAAAAGGAAAATATCGAAGCAGCAGCCCGCATAGCAAATGCCCATGATTTTATTGTCGATACCGAAGCTGGTTATGATACCTTCGTGGGTGAATCAGGGAATAAACTCAGCGGAGGACAAAGGCAAAGGATAAGCATTGCAAGGGCTATTATGGCTAATCCTCCGATACTTATCCTCGATGAAGCTACATCTGCACTCGATACCGAATCGGAGAGGCTTGTACAGGATGCAATACTGAAGCTTATGAAGAGCAGAACTTCTCTTGTTATTGCACACCGCCTTTCAACGATACAACATGCTGACCTTATTGTAGTTCTTGATGAAGGAAAGATTGTTGAAACCGGCAGTCATGAAGAGCTTGTCAGCAAAGCAGATGGCTTCTATAAAAAGCTGCACAGCTTTCAGGCGATCTGAGAGTTAAGATTTGAGATATGAGAAGTGAGATTTGAGTCCTCAATCCAGAAATTTTGTAATATTCCGATGGGGATGTTGAGAAAGTCAGAATCATTTAACCACAAAGGACACAAAGTAAATGCACAAAGATCACAAAGAAATAATAATCAGCGATTTACCTTCGAGTTCCCTTTGTGCGAACTTAGTGCACTTTGTGGTTATAAATTCTTTTTAGACACCCCCCGGGGGTGGATTAGGTGGAGATATGAAATGTGGTTCGTTGAAATTACAGAGTTTTAAAACATAATTAGAATAGAATAAGATGATCAGAAAGATAATATTATTTGCAACATTATTAATTGCTGTTTTTTCAGTCCAGGCTCAGAAGGGAAAACATTCATTTGAACTTGGTACCACTGAGTTTCTCCTCGACGGGAAACCCTTTCAGATAATAAGCGGGGAGATGCATCCTGCAAGGATACCGGCTGAGTACTGGAGGCACAGGATACAGATGGCTAAAGCAATGGGCTGCAATACAATTTCTGCTTACCTGTTCTGGAATTATCATGAGACTGAGGAAGGTGTTTATGATTTTGAAACAGGCAACCATAATATTGCTGAATTCTTCCGGCTGGTTCAGGAAGAGGAGATGTGGCTGATTGTCAGGCCGGGCCCTTATGTCTGTGCCGAATGGGAGCTTGGAGGCATTCCTCCTTACCTTCTCAGGATACCTGATATAAAACTCAGATGCATGGATCCGCGCTATATGGCTGCTGCTGAGCGATATATGGGGAAACTGTCTGAAGTGATCAAACCCTTTATGGTTACAAAAGGCGGACCGCTTCTCATGATACAGATTGAAAATGAATATGGCAGCTTCGGTAATGACAGGAATTACCTTAAGCGTCTGAAGGAAGTCTGGGCTCAGAACGGCATTGATGTCCCTACTTTCACCGGTGACGGGCCGACAACTTTTATGCTTGAAGCTGGTTCATTACCCGGAAGTGCTGTGGGACTTGATCCCGGAAGCTCTCCTGCTGATTTTGAGCTGGCTGCAAAAATGAATCCGGGTGTACCGGTCTTCAGCAGTGAAACTTACCCTGGATGGCTTACACACTGGGGTGAAGAATGGATAAGACCTGATACCGGCAAATTGCTCAGGGAAGTTAAGTTTCTTATGGACAATAAGAAATCATTCAACCTGTATGTTATACACGGCGGAACCAATTTCGGATATACTGCAGGCGCAAATTCCGGTGGAAAAGGGTATGAACCTGATGTTACAAGCTATGATTATGATGCACCGATTAACGAGCAGGGCCAGCCAACTCCAAAATATGAGGCATTGAGGAAGCTCCTGGGGTCATATCTGCCAAAAGGTAAAAAACTGCCTCCGGTTCCGGCTCCCATACCGGCAATTGAACTGACTGCAATAGGTCTGCTGCCATTCAATTCTGTCTGGAACATACTCCCTGAACCTGAAAATTCAGTACAGCCAAAACCTTTTGAAGCTTACAATCAGGATTATGGCTTTATGCTTTACCGTACTGAGCTTATCGGTCACAAGTCTGGCAAACTTGTCATAACCGAACTTCATGATTATGCCACAGTCTTTCTGAATGGAGAATACGTTGGTAAGATTGATCGCCGTCTTGGTGAGAATTCAATTGATCTGCCAGTAAGCAAGGTTGCAAATCCTGTTCTCGACATTCTTGTTGAAGGTATGGGGAGAATTAATTTTGCACAGCAACTGATTGACAGAAAAGGTATTACTGATCGTGTCACATTGAATGGCATGACACTCATGAACTGGAAAGTATTCAGACTGCCGATGGACAGAAAAGCTATTTACGATCTGAGATCGACAGGCAAAAACCTTGATAAGCCCGGAATTATATTCAAAGGAAGCTTTATGGTACAGGAAAAGGGAGATACCTTCATTGATGTTTCGAACTATACAAAAGGCCTTGTCTGGGTTAACGGACATAACCTTGGAAGGTACTGGAACATTGGACCGCAAAAGAGATTATACTGTCCTGATTCCTGGACACGCGAAGGTCTTAATGAAATAATAATATTTGATCTTCACCAGACCGAGGCTAAGCCGGTTTTCGGTTATAAAACACTTTATTGATCAATATTTAATCAGCGCTTCTCTGCATAATCTGCGGGATAAATTCTTTTTTCCCGCAGATTGCGCAGATTGACGCAGATATTTAATTGATTATTATCGATTAAAACTGGTGGATCAGCTCCACAAACTTGTCAGCAAGAGGTTTTTCAACACCGGGCATCATGCGGGTAACCTTTGCTTCATAACCGCCTTCTGGATACATCTTGTCAGTAACTATATAACCGCTTGATCCGTTACAATGGGTTACTATAATTGTATTTGAGTATGGTGATCTGTTTTTGATGTTCATACCTATCTCGTTTACAAGTTCACCGGAAACACCAGATAAAACAAGTTCTCCGATTTTGAATACTGTAAGCCTGATCTCATTGTCAGGGGCAGGCTCAAAAGTTTTCTGGGGGAAATCACTGTCACCCGGTTTCTTACCCGGGAATGACATTTTTGTATTTGTAGTATTAATTTCCTTTAGCGGGTAGCATGAAATGGTTTCCAGTATACTGCAGGCTTCTCTTCCCACATGGAATCCTGTTGCCTCAATTTCTGTGAAGTTTTTACCAGGCCCGTATAATGGATTTATATCACCTGAGGCACCCACAGTGACAGCCACAACAACTTCTTTGCCAACATTGTTTTTAATATATCGTGCTGCAGCTCCCGGCCAGTCACCCGTTATCAGTGTGTTTTCGCCTCCGCTGACTGTTCCGTGGCATGGCCAGTTAATAAGTATTGCAAGAGGCTTGCTGTTCATATCTTCAAAGCGTGCAACAACAAGTTCATGATCGCATGGACCTTCCGGATTTCTTCCCAGCCAGATACTTCCATCTGCAATCAGAGCCCTGCGGTTAACATTCATCCTGCATTCGCCTTTAGCTATTCCCATTTTAACAGGAACCGGATTTTTTGTGACATTGCTTGCTAGAGATAAAAGCCTTTCTTTCAGAAATTTAACATAAACAGGAACAGTATTCAGGGGATCTTTGTCTGTTGAACGAGGTGATGGAGCGCCATGATTATGGACAGCTGCCAGCATAATATTCTCCGGCAATACTCCTGATGCTTTTGAAAGTTCAAGCTTAAACTCGTCGACAAAGGCAGAGGTGAAACCAATAAGATCAACTGAAATTATAAGGCTTTTTGCCTTGTCGTCAGTAAAATAAAGAGCTGAAGCATACAGGCTGTCATGAACACCTGTTGATGGGCTTGTTCTTGCTGCATAACCTGCCATTACTGTCGGTGCCGGTGGTGTAATGTTTACCTGGCCTGCGCCCATTTTGATAAGCTGTTTTTCTGCGGAACCCTTTTGGGAAAAGCTGCTTAATGAAGCAGTCAGAATGAGCGCAGATACGATACTCCGTGTTAAAATGTTTTTCATGATATTATTATTTGTTACTGTTTTATTTCAAAGCTTCCTTTTGCCCTGATATCAAGTGATGAACTGCCAACCATTACATCAAAGGTTCCCGGTTCAACAACCTTCTCAAGATGCTTGTTATATAGTGCGAGATCATTATGTCTCAACGTGAATGACACTGTTTTCTGTTCACCGGGTTTCAGCGCTATTTTGCTGAATCCCCTTAGTTCTTTAACCGGTACTGTAACAGTTGCCAGCAGATCCCTTATGTAGAGTTGTACAACCTCTCTGCCTTCAATAGCGCCTGTGTTTTTTACATCAATGCTCACATTTACTTCTCCATAAGTACCTGTTGATGCAGGGTTTATCTTAAGATTTGAATATTCAAAAGAAGTATAACTCAGTCCATGGCCAAATACCCATAATGGAGTTGCAGGCATATCGGCATAAGCTTTGCCCCAGCCTTCGGTTATCCAATGTTCTTTTTCAGGCATATAATTATAGTAGGAGGGAAGCTGCCCTGAATGTCTGGGTACAGTGATCGTAAGCTTGCCACTTGGATTGCAGTCTCCAAAGAGGACATCGGCAATCGCAAGTCCGCCTTTTTCACCAGGAATCCAGGCTTCAACTATTGCCGGTATCTTTTCAGCTGCCCATCTCACCGACAGCGGTCTTCCGTTTATGAGCAACAGAATTGTAGGTGTTCCTGTTTCATATACAGCCTTCAGAAGCTCTTCCTGATAACCTGTAAGGTCAAGGCTTGCAACATCATAGCCCTCGCCATTTGTTCCCTTTTTACCTTCTGCCTGCCATTCGTTCTCTCCAAGAACCACAATAGCCACATCCGATTCCTTTGCAAGCTTTCTTGCACCGGCGATATCCTTGTTGTCTTCACCTATTACATCACAACCTTTAATATATTTTACTGTAGTTTTTGATCCTGCTTTTTCCCTGATACCTTCAAGTACTGTTACAATATCCTGCAATACCACTTTTGAAGTATAGTCTCCCAGCTGGTTCTTCTCATCATTTGCATTAGGTCCTATTACGGCAATGCTTCTGATATTCTTTTTCAGTGGAAGTGTGTTTTTTTCATTCTTCAGCAGCACAATTCCTTCCCTTGATGCTTCATGGGCAAGTTCCTGACTTTCAGTTGTATGTGTAACCTTTGCAGCTTTCTGGGGATCGACATAAGGATGTTCGAATAGTCCGAGACGGAACTTCTGTTCAAGGACACGTGTTACAGCCCTGTCAATCAGCTCCATGGAGACTTTTCCCTCCTTTACATTATTTATCATTGGCTTTATATAGCCGTCTTCATACGAAATACCTACATCTAGACCGGCTTTCAGTGCCAGTGCTCCGACTTCTCCGTCATTGCCGGCAAGCTTCATGTAAGAAAGTGTCCCAAGTCCACCGCCTTCGCTAAGCACCAGGCCTTTAAAGCCATATTCTTCTCTCAGTATTTTAGTCAGGACATACTCATTTCCATGTGTTGGTATCCTGTCAATTGCCGGATATGTTGCCATAACACCAAGAGCGCCTGCCTCTTTTATACCGGCTTCCCAGGGTGGAAGAAATACTTCACGCATTGTTCTTTCGGAGTATTCCATAGAGCCTCTTTCAAGTCCGCTTGTAGGCTGACTCTGACCCGGATAGTGGCAGAGACCGGCAACGACCTTGTCGGATGCTGATACATCATTGCCCTGAACTGCATGGACTATTGTTTTTGCCATCTGAGCACAGAACCATGGATCTTCACTGTAACCCTCCTGGTTTCTGCCTAGTCTTGGATCCCTGTTGGGTTCAACAACAAGTGTGAAAATCTGATGGATGCCAACAGACCTGGCTTCCCGTGCAGCTACAGTATAAATATTATTGATAAGTGGCAGGTTCCATGTACTGCCAAGAGCAAGTCCTTCAGGGAAGATTGTACCCCCTGAACACATCAGTCCATGCGTGCCTTCTTCTGTCTGCAGCAAAGGAATGCCAAGCCTTGTATTTTCAATTGCTGTTTTTTGAAGATCATTAAAAAAAGAAGCCTGCTGAAGTGTTCCCTCGTGAAGTATTGTATTTGCAAGTGTAAAGAAACCGCCTATCGGACCCGGCATTGTTTCAAAAGTACCTTCTGTTAATTTTTTCACAGCAGCTGTTTTATCCTGAATGCTCCTGCCAAGGGGGCCTTCATATACACAAGGCATGTTTATCTGTCCGATTTTTTCTTCAAGGGTCATCCTGCCCAGAAGGTCATTTACCCTCATGCTTACAGGGTATACGGGGTTCATATACAATGGTTTCTCGAAGTATGTCCGTTCTCCTCTTTTTGCCTTTACATAAGCAGCAATGTTGTGTACATTGTCAATCCATATTCCATTTGCAGGATCAGTAGCATATTTACACAGAGCCTCGAGTGTTTCAAGCCTGGATGTCTGTACACCTTCAGCATCCATCTCATGTCCGGCAAGCACCAGCCATAATCCTGAGGCTTTGGCAGTTTCGATCAGTTTCAGTATCTGGTCAAAGGTCTTGCCATCAAGTTCGACACCGGTGAGCTGTGCCATATCACAGTATGACGGGTCATTGGCAGCTTCATCAAGCCAGCCGCGTCCCGATTCAAACTTTGCAGCAATTACAGGAATATAGCTCTGGGTGTATATACCTTTCCCGACAAATTTCTGACCGCAGGGATAGGCAAAAGATGCAGGGCTTATGCCAAGCAGCTGGTTTATTATGTTGCTTGCTGAATCAAGCTCGCTCTTCATTGAAAGCAGTGTGTAATCTTCAAGAGCTTTCTGGCGCGCCCATTTAAAATTTCCGGTGCATGGATGCACAACAGAATGATTACCAATATCGTGACCGTTTTTAACTGCTTTTTTCCATCCGTCAAGACGCTGGGTGACAGCATTGGGAGAGACATAGAATGTCCCCTTTACTCCATATTTGTCAAGAAGAGGGATTCCCTTATCTATCTGCGACAGCCTTGCGTCATCGAAGGTCAGGCTTATTGCCATTTTCTTTCCTTCAGGCCATTTGAAATCATTTGCAACAGGTTTTGAATCCTTATCATAAGACTGAGCACATACCGATGCTGTAACAATTATTGCAGCCAGTGAAAAAAGCACTTTCAAGTCGCCGTGTTTTCCTTTCATTGCAATTGTATTGAATGGTTAATTATTTGATTTCAAGTATTGTACCTGCAATATGCCTTGTTTTGTTTTCCTTATTGAAATAGTAAACAACAAGAACATGTTTTTCATCAATAAGCACCGGCCATGTATATCCCAGATCTCCATTGCCGCCATCGTCACGAAGCACTATCTCTTCAGCTGTTTTATAATCAGTGCATTCAGGATTAAGTATCCTTGCCCTTATACCGAATGGCTGATGCCTGTAACCATAAGTGAGTAATACTCTTTGATCCGGCAGGCGGATAGCGTTCAGCGGATGCCCCTGAAAACCCATTGATTCCCATTGCTGAAAGGTCTTTCCTCCGTCGGTGGACCTTGCTATGCAAGCCTGGTCGTCATAGTTTGCAGTTCTCAGGAAGGCAACAATGTCACCTCCCGGCGTCTCGTAAAGAGAAGTCTCATTGAAAGTAACAGAATCGTCTTTCGCGACAGGGCAGGAGTAATCCCAGTTAAGTCCTTTGTCTGCTGATGTCATGAGGTGAACTGCAGTAACTCCTCTTTCATCGGAAGAGGCGACGGCCCAGAGTATTCTTCCGTCGTGATACTCCCAAAGGGCTCCCCTGTTATAGGCAGGAAGCTTTATTCCATAAGCATTATAATATACTTCTGAAGGAACAGGAGCAGGATAAATAACAGGCTGCCACGACTTACCGCCATTGTCTGACCTTGTAAGGTAACCACCCAGGAAAATTGCACCACCTGCAGGAGCATAAGGTTTTTTAAGGTTTGGTATTCCCTCAGGACGGACAAAGGCCCAGCCATAGCTGGTACAGAGCAGGGTGCCGTTTTTCAGCTGCAGCAGGCATGGATCCTGTGATCCACCAAACGGATGGGCATAAATGATCTCAGGCTCTTTTGTCCAGTCGCTTCCATTCTTCGAACGGACAAGAACAAGGTAGCTGTTCGGGTCAACATGACTTGTGCCACCCTCGCTGAATATTTTTCTGTCAGGAGCTCTTCTGAAAGCCACAATAAGCTCTCCATCAGGTCTTTTAACAACAGATGGAAAGGCAGAATAAAACATAGTATCCTGGTAAATGATTACGTCTTTTACTTTCACTATTTCTGATCCGGCAGAAGCAATTTCCGGGTTTTTACCTGTGCAAGCCAGAGCGAGCAGGCAAATTACAGTAACAAGACTGAAGATTCCACTGTATTTCATTGATATTGACTTTTAATAGTGCCTTAATTAAAACATTTATAACTCCTTATTAACCCACCCCCAACCCCTCCAGGGAGGGGAGCAATCCTGAATTACTAACGGCGCCACCACAGTCGCACCTCACACCTCACACCTCACACCTCACACCTCACACCTCAACTACGGTCTTCCGTTCTGATCGAGCCACAGCACTGCAGCCAGTGTAAGTTTTACTGTTACTGCTGCATTTTTATAATCAACCAGATCTGCCTTGTCATTTTCAGTATGATAATTCGGATCGCCATAAGGCATTGATCCAATGTTAAGTACTGACCATGGAAAGCCTGCCTTGACAAAAGAACCATCATCGTCACCAGGTTGTTTGCTGAAATATTTTGACTGCTGCAGTCCAATGGAGTGTTTTGAATTCAGCATAGCCATCATATCTGCAAGTTTCTCTCCCTCTGGAGTGCTGTACCTTGTAACATTTGTAAGTTGCCCTCTCTGTGATTCCGGCTTGACGCCGATGCCATCCATATTTATAAGTGCCAGTACTTCCTTTCCTTCTTTTTTAATGTTGTTTGCTGCAGTGACGCTGGTCCAGGGAGTATGTTCCTCGTTACAGAATATGAACCGGATCGTATGTTTAGCTTTGTAGTTCCTGAGAACAGTTGCTAGTTCAAGAGCGCCGCAGGTACCTACTGCATTGTCATTTGCACCGGGAGATTCTATCCAGCTCTGGGAATCCTTGTGGGCAATTATGATGATAATTTCATCAGTTTTTTCACTTCCCTTTTTTGTGACAATTACATTGTTTGCTGTATAGTATGGTGAATTTTCAGGCGGAGCAGCATATTGCTGTGAAATAGGTTTGGACCTGTCGCGCCCGAAGGCTCTTACCTTAGTTGAATCCAACTCCGGTT
>ENA-UOWG01001327-UOWG01001327.1-activated-sludge-metagenome-genome-assembly--contig:-NODE-1327-length-25146-cov-7.116177_pt1 | contig 25146 bp, 23 predicted proteins | sample MGYA00238147_ERZ761563 | MGnify/ENA primary metagenome ERZ761563 (study PRJEB28884, sample SAMN05720216) | anaerobic digester metagenome | isolation source: active sludge of municipal... | reverse complement strand
TATGCAGATCCACCTTGGACATACAACAAATCTACAAAAAAAGCAGATGTTAGTTTAGTTTATGATACTATGTCTCTAAAAGATATTTTAGATATGAAAGATTGGATAAATGAAATAACAGAGCAAGATTGTGTATTATTTTTATGGACTACATCACCAAAACTACCAGAAGGTTTAGAAACATTAAAAGCTTGGGGTTTTCAATATAAAACTTCTATTATTTGGAATAAGATAAAACCATATCTTGGTTATTATGTAAATCCGATTCACGAAATATGTTTGATTGGTGGTAAGGGTAAATCAACACCAGAAATATCAATGAAAGAAAGAAATCAAATACCAAGCATTATCACAGAAAGAAAAACATCTCATAGTAAAAAACCAGATAAGATGTATGAAATAATAGAAACGCTTTATCCAACATATCCAAGAGTAGAACTTTTTGCAAGAAACACAAGACCAGGTTGGGATAGTTGGAACCCAACTGAAGGACTATATTTAAAGGAGGACACAAATGTTTAAACTAAGAACATTCAATCATTCTGACTATACAGAATACTATCTACAACTTCGCATATTAAAACATTGGATTACTCTACTCCATATCATAAAGGATTAAATGTACTTTGATGAAAGAGAAATGTTCGAACTATGGTCTAGATACTCCTCTCTCAATAAACAAGAAATAGAATACTTTTGGAGAAAAACTACAGAAGTAATAAACGGCGTCATCTACACCCATAGGTTCCAAAAATACGGTTGCCCATTCGAAGATATACAAGGCGTCGCTATCGAAGCAGTCTTAGCAGCCCTTACTAGATTCAATCCTGAGTTCATAAATAAAGATGGAAAGAAAACTACCCTATTCAACTATATCTCCCTTGTAGCAAAACGCTCCATCCGCTTCTATACCATAAAAGAAAATAAACACAAAACTGAAGAACTATTCGAAGATGTCTCAAGTAAACATGAGGACACAATAGACCTATTCTCTCTTAAACAACAACTAGACTCAATCATAAATAATAAATATACCCAAGAGAAAAAATATACTGGCTACCAACGTAAAATACCTCCATCAGTAAAAAGAGACCTATTCCTCAAGTTCAACGAAATAATAATACAAGCCATATCAGACGGAGAAATCATAACAAAAAGAAACCTATATCCATTACTAAAAAAAGAACTTGTAAAAACAACTAAAAGATCTCTATTTCAAACACGTATAAGAACCTATGTCTCAACAATCAAACATGGATTATCATCTAATACATAAATCTTTATAAGATAATGTAATATGTTATGTAAAGATTTTGACAATCCAATGGTACATTTATTCTTTGCAAAACATCCTCTAGTTCTTAAACATCAAGTCTATTGCCAAAAATGTCTACAAGAACACAAGTTTACATTCGCTCAACACGTTATACATATAAAAACACCTATAAATGAAGATGAAATGGTTGATGTATTAAATATGATGGCGGTTTGTGAAATACATTACCAAAATCACATTAAAGATGTTAAAAAGGGGGATTGTAATGGGACTATTTGATAGGAAAAAACCAAAAATAGAAGAACAACTAAACGTTTCAGATAAACCTGCTAAACCAGAAGATATAGAAAAAGATTATGACTTGACTGGATTACTGCCTGAAGAAATAAAGTTCATGAAAGCTTTATTAGAAACTGAAGGTGTGGCAGTAAAAGCAATGCTTAAAGTCAAACCACATCTTACTTATTATTCTGCAGCGGTACAAGCTAATCGTTATCTAAGAAAACTAAGAACTAAGCCATTCTTCTGGGATATAATGGGAATGGGTTATGGAGATTTGAAAGATATAATAACTAATCTAAAGCTTTCAAAACCAGAAAAAGCAGTTGATGTTATTATGAAAGTCAATAAAGAAGACGTAGAAAGACACGAACACTCAGGAACTATTTATTTAATAAAAGAACCAGATTTAGATGAATAGAATAACATTCACGCCTAAACAGAAAGAGCTTCTCACTTTATTAAAGAATCCGAATCTTAATCAGGTTTTTGCTTTAGGTGGATCTAGATCTGGTAAATCTCATGCTATTACTGAATATAGCGTGAGACAATGTTTTCATCATCCGGGATTAAGAATACTCATAGCAAGACAGTTCCTCTCTCATGCTAAAGCTTCTATATGGGGAGAAACAATAAAGAAAGTATTAAGATCCTATTCCAAACTATATGAGGATCCACTGTTCACTATAAATGATACTTCATTATGTGTTACATTCAAGAATGGATCTGAGATACATGTGGCTGGTCTAGATGATAATGAAAGATTAGAAAAAATATTAGGTCGTGAGTTTGGTATTATATTCTTGAATGAGTGTTCACAAATCTCTTATGATGCTGTCAAAATATGTAAGACAAGATTAGCACAAAATATTGATGGATTCAGAAATAAGATGATATATGATGCCAACCCACCTGCTCCTACTCATTGGCTTCATAAGATATGTATAGAGGGAATAGAACCAGATACAGGTAATCCAATAGATATGAAAGAGATTGGGGTTACATTCATAAACCCCAAAGATAATATAGATAACTTGAATGCTGATTATATAAAGACATTGGAGAGTTTGCCTGATAGAGAGAGAAGAAGATTCTTGTTAGGTGAGTTTGTAAAGATGCAGGGTGCTATTTATGATTCATTCTCTTTAGAGGATAATGTTATTCAATATGAACAGGTCCCAAATATTGAATATTTTACAGTTGGGATTGACTCTACAGGAAACAATCTTGCTGCTGTTTTGATTGGATGGGCTGGTGATAATATTTATTTATTAGATGAATATGCTGCGTTTAGAATGCCCATCACAGACTTTGCTTCTACAATCTATTCTAAATGGGGAATATATGGTTATATCGGATATGCTGACCCTGCAGCTGGAGCATTGAATAACTATTTTCAAAATGTAATCCCAGCTGATAACTCAGTAGCTCCTGGTATAGATTATATAAGAACAAAGATTGAATACAAACAACTATTCATGGTCAAAAAAGATGGCAGAATAAAAACTCCCAAGTTATTAGAAGAAATGGACTCTTATCGCTATGATGATAAGGGTCGTATTGTCAAAGAAAATGACCATTTATGTACAGATGGTGATACATTGATAACAGTTCCCGGTGGTTATAAAAAGATATCAGAGATACAAGTTGGTGATTTTGTTCTGACTACTGATGAGACATTTCATGCTGTTGAGCAAGTATTTGTATCAGAGAAAGAGACAGTAGAGTCTTTGTTCTCAGATGGGAGGAAGATCATCTCTACACCAGATCATAGATTTATAACTCCTCAAGGCTATATCGAACAGCGTCACTGCATATATCCTATATATAGGAGAAAGCAATGTATCAAATACACTATGGAGTCAAGTTCTGGAAAACAAAAGGTGGATATTGGTCTAGGTTCAGAGATCCTCAAGAAGAGTCTTGGACCAGTAGAGCACATACTTTCGTATGGGTTACAAATAATGGTCCAATCCCTAATGGATATCAAATCCATCATAAGGATTTTAATAGAGACAATAATGACATTTCTAACCTTACCTGTGTGGAAGAAGCTGTTCATCACACCCTTCATGAACAAAGTGAGAAAGCTAAAGAATGGAATAAAGAATGGAATAGGAAAGGTACTCAAGCACTTAGAAGATTCAGACAAGAACATCCTGATGAAGCTCATAAGCAATATAGTCAAGCAGGCAAGAAAGCTTGGGAGAAGATCAGAGAAAGAGGAAAGTTCAAGCACATCTGTACAACATGCGGAAGAGAGTTTGAATCATACATGGAAAGACCAATCAAATATTGCTCAGTCAAATGCAAGAATGACAGTCCAAGAGCCAGACAAGCACGACTTGATTACGATAATAGACTCAAAGCCAACAGGAAAAAGAAAAGTATACTCACTCCAGATTGAGGGCTGTTATACTTACTATACTAATGATGTAGCTACTAAAAACTGTGACGCTATGCGCTATGGTATATATTCGCATGCATTGTTCGGTGCTTCTATTCTAAGATAATATATCCTAAAAAAAAGGAGATGATGCCTATGCCAATATTCGGCAATAATAAAATAACACAACTAGAACAAAAACTAACACAAGCTCAAGATATCATAAATAAAAACACTGACACCATCCAAACATTGGAAGACATGATATCAAGAGAAAAACAAGATTCTTGGGAGTTCAGTGATATAACAACATTATATAATAAACTGGGCGATCCCTATATTTATGATGTCACCACTAGAAAATGTGTTGATGAACTAGCCAAGAATATAAGCCAAGTTACTATTGAAATACTTAATAAACAAGGCAATGTAGTATCCGATACAGATAAAGTAGTCAAGCTATTCAATCATATCAACGATGAAGATTCTCTTACTGATTTTATTTATGAGATAGTAAGGTCTTTATCTAGATATGGAAAAGCGTTTATTTTTCTAAATGGTGCTAATAAAGTACCAGAAATGATGGATGTTTTGGATGCCAAAGATATGAAAGCAAAAATCATATCTGGTAAGCTTTATAAGTGGGTATATCAAGGAAAGAAGTTATTTGAGCCTGAGGATATTCTATTTATAAGATATAAACACCCAGTTGATCCTTGGGATGGTATTGCTCCCCTCTCTTCTATTATAAAAGAGTTAGTCCTATCTTCTTCATCTTTAATCTACAATATTAAATATTTTCAAAATGGAGCTACTGGTAGAGGAGCTTGGGTTGATCCATCTGGAGCTCCTCTCACTCCACAACAAAAACGGGAAGCTGATTATGCTGTAGAAAGAGAATGGAATAGTGGACTAAATGGTGCACATAAATCACCTGTCCTAACAAGAAAACTAGAATGGATAAGAACATCTGACTCTGCTAAAGACATGGATTTTATCAACTTATTAGAGAAAATGAGTGATAGAGTAATGGATGCATTTGGTGTTCCTCATGTGTTGCTTAAATCATCTGAATCTACATTTGCAAATCTTGAAGAAGCAAAGAAGTTATTTTGGAATAACACTCTTAAACCCATCATGAAGCTGATTGAGTCTAGTATAAACACTCACTTTATGTTAAAGAGAGATATTGGATATACATTCAGATTCAGATATGAGGACATAACAGAACTACAAGATGATTTAAATACCAAGCTTGACAGTGCATTAAAACTTTATTCTATGAATGTTCCTCTTTCTGTTATAAATGAAGTATTAGATCTTCAACTTGGTGAAGGATGGGAAGGTTGGGATAGATCATCTTCTATGCCTATTGAAGAACCTAAAACAACAGAAGTTGATATTTCAAAAGCTATTGATGATTATATAAAGACTTCAAGAATAAATGAAGAGAAGAGTATAGTGAATGATGCTTTCTTATTAGATATGGAATATAAGAAAAGTTTATCTGCTTTATTAGAAGGTGAGAGAGCTATATCTAATGATGTAGAACATTTCTTTAGAGAGAAGTGGAAAGAGATAGAAAAATATATTGAGCTTAATCCACCTGTTGATGAGAAGGATATTACTAAGGAATGGATTACTAAGTTTATAGCCTTTATAAACAAGTTTGATTGGGGGATGGATTTCTTTAACTCATTGAAAGATAATATAGAAAAGACATTCCAGAAAGGAAGGTATAGAACATATTGGGGTGTAGGAGCAAACTTTAATCAAGCATCTGAGAATGCTGTTGATTTTATTATGGCAAGAGGATTAAAGCTTACTGGATCCCCACGTATTGTTCAGGATACCATTATAGAATATTTATCATCTGAGTCTTTTACTGCAGCTGAGCTTGCAAAAGCAATATCATCTAAATGGAAGGATGCTTCATTGGCTAGAGCAAAGAATATAGCAATAACTGAGAGTACAGCCGCATATAATGGTGGAAGGGTTGTGGGAATGAAGGAGCTTGGTATAAAGAAAAAACAGTGGGTGCATTCTCATGATGGGAAAGTTAGAGATAGTCATAGAATAAGTCAAGTAGTGGAAGTGGATCAAGCATTTACTTTGGCTGATGGAGTTAAGGTAATGTATCCTGGTGACGGGGATCCAGCACACAGTTGTAACTGCCGTTGCATTGTTTTATCGTACCTTGATTAATGTGCTGTAAAAGCATAGTTTACTCCGGGAGTAAACTATGCCAAGATTTAAAGATTCAGAGATTGAAGAAAAGAGAAAGTTAGCTGCTTCTGAAGCTAATAAAAAAAGATTTGAAAAGTTTAGGAGAGAACATCCTAAATATTGTGCTCAATGTGGAAAACTTATTGATAGGCTACATATTTATGGAACTGGAAAATATTGTAGTAAAGAGTGTATGGTTATTGGAAAGCATAATAGTTTATCGAATACTTTGAAAGGTAAATCTTATAAAGAGAAATATGGTGATCAAGCGGATGAGATGAGAAAAAAATGTTTTGAATGGAGATGGGGTGATGGAAGACCTATTGGTATTCCATATAAAATAAATGATGATTGGTATATAAGATTTGAAACAGATGATGGTATAGTGAATGAGAGATATCATAGGTGGTTATGGATTCAGAACAATGGACCTATACCTGAGGGATGTGTCATTCATCATATAAATAAAAATCATGATGATAATCGGTTAGAGAATCTTGAATGTATTAGTAGGGCTGAGCATGCAAACATTCATAGAAAAGAAAACAAGTGGGATAGGACTGGTTGTAATCCATGGAATAAAAAGATATAAGGAGGAGAGCAATGATTTTAATAGAAAGCACAAGTGGAACTGGAAATGATACTTGGTCATATAGTGGAACTCAAACCCCTAATACATTTAGTTTTGCAAATGATGGTGATGCAGATGCTACAGTTGGAGTGGGTAGTCAAACTATAACAGTAAAACCCGGGGAAGCTGTTGATATTGCAGTGGCAACACCATTTTATGAGTTAGCTATTACAGCAACAGGTGCCTGGCGCTTATTAGTTGGTAGGTAAAAAGGAGGTTCAAATGTCTTGGAGAAAACTTACAAAGCAACCTCTTATTTGTTCGGATTGGCCAGCTGCATATAGTGCATTGAATACTGTTATGTATGATTCAGCTACTCAAACATTATATATGATGACTGGCACAAAAACATGGGCAAGTTTCCCTATATCACAAAAATCCATAACTGCAGAAATAAGTGGTTCTATAGATATATCTGGAGAAGCTGATGCCAATGAATCATGGAACTATTTATATTCAACTGATGGATCTATGATATTATCTGGTGATGCAGTTTATGAACAAGGAGAGGAATAATGGAAAAAACATATGAAATAAAAGAATATAAAGAAGTAGATGATGAGGTTATATCTATTCTAGCTTCTGATGAAACAGTAGATAGAGATAATGATGTTATTCTTGCAAGAGGGTGGAGTGTGAATAACTGGCTAAAGACTGGTGCACTATTATATGGACACCAAACGCATGAACTACCAGTTGGATCTGCTGAAGGTGCTGAGATAAGAGGTGATAAGCTTTATATATATTCAAAGCTTGCCAAGAAGGGAACCAGTGAATGGCATGATGCTATTCGTTCTTTAATAAATCAAAAGATATTAAAGGGTGTTTCTGTAGGATTTAAAGCAACAGATTTTGAGAATAATGAATATGGTGGTAGAACATTCAAGAGTCAAGAGTTATTAGAGGTTAGTCTCACCCCAATCCCTGCCAATGCTAATGCACAAGTTTTAATAAAAGAATATAGTAAAGAAACACAAGATAAACTTATACAAGAAATAGAGAAAGATAAACCAATACAAGAAGAAGAAACTAAACAAGAAGAGACCAAGGATGTTGAACTTGTTAAAGAGTTTACTGATCTTGTTAGTAAAATCAAAAATATTATAGGAGAATAACTATGTCAGATTTAGAAAATGCTACAAAAGAAGTATCTGCTATGGCTGAAACTGTAAAGTCATTAAAAGCAGATCTTGATGCAAAACTTGAAGCTATTCAAAAAGAACAAGCCAAGATGAATCAAGCTATGATTCGTTCCAACGAAGAAGAGAAACAAGTTGGTAGTTCTTATGGTTTCTTACAAGCTAGAAAAGAAGTTGCACAAGGTAAGACTGCTCTTGCTCCTTATTGGGATGACAGAACAGAAAAAAGATTCAATGAATATGTTCACATGGTTTATGAAAAAGATTATAAGGGCATCGAAAAAGCTTTTGGTGATAACGTTCAAGACAATGTATCTAACTGGACACCAAATGAGTTCAGAAGTGAAATCGTTCGTCTCGAATACCTCAACTCTATTGCTCTTCAAAAAGCAACCATTATTCCAATGTCTAGAGACAAAGTAGATCTTCCAGCTCCATCTGGAAACTACACTGTTGGATGGGTTGATGCTGGTGCTGCTATGGTTGATAGCAAGATAACTCCTGGTATTGTCACTCTTGACAGTGCTAAGCTTTATGGTCTTGCTCTTGTAAATAAAGAAGATCTTGACGATCCAGTTTATCCTCTTTCTACAGTTATTGCTGCTCAAATGGGTGAAGACTTTGGTCTTAAGATCGATGAAGAAGTTTTCCAAGGTGATGATTCAGATACTACAAACCACAAGTTTGATGGTCTTGAATATGCTGCTAACGTTCAAGCAGTTACTGGTGGAGTTGATGCTTCCCCAACATTCGCTGAGCTTTTAACAGAGGATAATCTCCTTGCTGCAGTTGGTAAGCTTGATGACAGACAACTTGCTGGTGCTGAATGGTATTTCACCAATGGTGCATGGAATGTTATTCGTGCTCTTGAAGATGGTGCTTCTTCCAAGATTATCAGACTTAATGAAGCTTATAAATATAATCTTCTTGGCTATCCAGTAAATCTCAATGCAAAAGTTGGAACTACTGCTACTGTTTCCCGTGCTGCTGGTTTCTTTGGAAATCTTAAGTGGGTATACATTGGTGATAGAATGAACTTTAACATCGGAACATCAGAGCATTACAGATTTGCTAATGATCAAGTTGTATTCCGTGGTTTACAAAGACTTGCTGTTAAAGTGGCTCTTCCTGCTAACTTTGTGAGAATCATGTTTGGAGCCGGAGCGTAAGATTTAAATAAACACATTTTGTTGGGTGGGTGAAAGCCCACCCATTTTACTAAGGAGGTGTTTATGAAAGTTATATTGGAGAAGGATGAACCAGTTTCAATATTAGAAGAAATGGCTGAAAAACAAGAGAAAGAAAAGCAAAAAAGGAAAAAAGAGCCAATAATAGTTAAATCGAATCTAACAAAAGAGGAGAGATAATGGTATGCAAATAAGTTATTTGGTTACTATGGATCAGGCTTTAAACTATCTCTCCAGTCAGGGCTTGAATGTTCCATCTAATATAAACTATGAAAACAATATAAAAATATTCAGAGCTGCTGCACATAGAAAAATACGCAACTATTTGGGATATGAGTTCATTGATACTACATATACTGATGAGATTTATTCTTCATCTGGCGGATATTTCTTATATTTGAATAATAGACCTATTACTTCATTAGATGCAATAAAACTAGATAACGTTGCTCAAACCAAAACTGATTATATTATTGTAGATGAAACGCATTTATATTTTGAGGACATGTTTACAAAAGGTTATAACAACTATAAAATAAGTTATAAAGCTGGATGGACACAAGCTAATATGCCAGGTGATATTCGTCTTGCAGCTTTACAGCTTATAGCATTATATAATGGACAAACAGGTGGTGGTGGAACAGTTATAGGAAAGAGCAGTGTTTCTAATGGGCAAGGTGTGACTGAGAGTATAAATCCTGAAGCAGAAAAAGAAATATTAGAATCACTATCAGGGTATTTGAGATATGACAGAATATAGCTATAAACTAGATACTTCACAAGTATCAGGCAGATTTAGAAGACTAATAGCAAAAACTCCTTCATTATGCAGGAGAATATTAGGCTTTATATCTGAAGCTATAGTGAATAGAACAGTTATACATCATTTATCTGGACAAACATTAAAAAGACAAACAGGTACATTAGCTAAAAGTATAAACTACAAGATTACTAGTGATTATTCAAGTATAGTAGGGACGAATGTCAAGTATGCAGCTATTCATGAGTTTGGTGGTATTATTCTTCCTGTAAACAAATCAGCATTACGTTTCAAAATAAAAGATCAGTGGATTACTACTAAAAAGGTAGTGATGCCACAAAGAAGTTATTTGAAGCCATCTATTGAGTATGTTATGGAAAGGGAAGCAGTTGATATTACGAATAAGCGTGTTCAAGAATACTTGGACAAGGAGTGGACTGTATGACTTTAAATGAAATATATGATGGTATAAGAGATTATATAGATAGAAATCTAAAGAGATATTTGGATCCTATTAATGATGTTACTACACCTATGTTTAAGTCTATATTGAGAAGTTCTGTGATTGATATAATGGGATTGAGAGTATTTCCTACATTGATGATGGAATATGGGAGGGTTGAGGTAGAGAGGGATACTACTTCTTCAGATTTTTATTATATCCCTATTACTTTTTATTGTATAAATGCCGGAGGTGATAGTGAGAAACTTCAAACTTTGAGTGAAAGATATGTATGGGCATTAAAAAGATTATTTGAATATGATCCTTCATTAGAGGGGCTTGTTCAAGATTCAGCTATTCAAGGATATGAGTTTTCACCATCTTTGAATAGACAACAAACATTTATTCATGTTGGTATGCTAGACGTAACATTCAATGTTCAAATAGCACGAAACAAGGAGGAAAAATAATGGGAAACTATAGCGGTAACGATACACAGTTCCAAATAGGTCTTGAAGGCTCCTATGGAACCGCCGCAACTCCAACAGTATTGTTAGAGTTCTTAAATGACAGTCTTCATCAGGTCAACACACCTGTAGAATCAGAAGCATTAGTCGGGGCAGTAACAACTCCTTATTATAACGTTGTTGGAAAGAAAGTAGAAGGTGATGTTTCTATTGAAGTTCACCCAGATAAGATTGGACTATTGATTGGTGCAGCTCTCGGTACAGAAGCGGATGCAGCATTAGTTTCAACAAAAACAACTACTTATGACCACGCATTTACTCCAATCAAAGGTGGAGATTCTCTTCCATCTTTAACAGCAGTAGTTGACAAGAAAGCTGATGAGTTCACTTATGCAGGATTGAAGGTTGACTCTTTCACTCTTGAATGTGATCCTTCTTCTTTGCTTACTTCCACATTCTCTTTCATTGGTCAAAAAGAAGTTCTTACTGGATCTACTCAATCATTAGATGCTTCTACATTAAATCCATGGGATTTCAATGACATGGCAATCTATCTTGGAACAGCCGGATCAGAAGCTACAACTAATATGGCAACAGCAAAGTCATTCGCTTTCACCTATGCAAACAATCTTGAGAATGATTTGTTCGTAGCAGATGGAACCGAGTATATGGCAGAGATTGATTATCAAAAGAGAGATATTACATTTGACATTGAAGCACTTTATGATGATGCTTCTAACACATCAAGAGAAACATATTACAAAACTGGTGATAAACTTTCTGCAAAGATTGTTTTCACACACAAGACAGCAACTGAAACTGGTGCTTATTACACTCTTACTTTAGATATGAGAAACGTAGTTATTACTGAAGCTCCAAACGATATTGCTGGTCCTGAAAGACTTACTATTCCTCTTTCTTTTAGAGCTCTTGAAGTTGGTTCAGATGCAGCCATTACTATTACATTAAGAGACAAAGAAGACGGTGAATATTTAAGCTAAGGAATATATGAAAGATTTCAGTAAAACAACTGAGGAAAAAAAAGAAAGAGTCATGAGTTGGCTGTTTGTTTTAGTAATGAGACTCTATGGACAAAACATATATTCAGACGAATCATATGTTTGGAAAATCCTAGAGCTTGAAAACATAGAAGACATAGATAACTTTTTTGGTAATGTTCTGTCTGAGTTTAAATACAAAAGGCAGGACATTGCCAAGCTTTATAAACTTCTATCAAAGATAGAGGATATTAAATCACGCTGATTATAGAATCAGTAAAACAAAGGAGAAATCGAACATGATTTTAAAAGACGTAAATGCAGGAATATTCAATCTAAAAATAAATATTGGACAGTTTTTTGGAAGCAAAGAAGAAGATTTTTATGTTGTTCTTAGAGAACCTACAACTGATGAAGCTTTAAGAATGAAGAGTCTTGATGAAAATGCTTTAATGAAAGATTTGCCAAAAATGATGATTGAGCATAACTTTCAAAATGAAGATGGTAGTGATATGACTAATCAACAGGTATGGAATCTTATTCTTCCAAGATCTGGTTGTTCAACTTTGATTGTTAAAAAGTGGGGTGAAGAAATCCCTTTAGCTCAAGTGAAATCGAAGAAGCAAGTAGAATCGCAAGATACTCAATCAGTGGTTACAGATTAAAGTTAAAAACTGATAGAGAGATTAAAATAAAAGAAGCGTTTGATGCTTTTCGATTATTTGTTGGATCAGAGTTTGGAGACGTGTATTTGCCACCTTATTCAGGTGGAGCTTTAGAACAACCATATAAGACATCCAAGTTATGGCTAATATTTAAGAATGAGATTATGAAATATATAGAACAAGAGAATAAGAAAAAAGCAGCACAGATTAAAAGAAGGAGGTAAGTAAATGCCTACAGTTCCTAGAGCGGAGTATGAGATACACGCTAAAGATAAAACTAAAGATGGTTTAAATAGTGCTAATAATAATCTTACATCTTTATCATCCTCTCTTAAAAACACCTTCAAAGGAATAGCAACTGCATTAGCAGGAGCTACTGCTACTTTAACTGGCGTTGCTTTAGGAATAAACAAACTTACCGATATATATGGCAAGCAAGAGAAAGCTGAGATTAAACTTGCTGCCGCTGCTAAAAATAACCCTTATTTTAAAAGTGCTAATGTTCAAAATCTATTTGACTATGCTTCATCCTTACAATCTATATCAACATTTGGTGATGAAGCATTGATTTCTCTTATGTCTCTTGGCGTAAATATGGGACATACAGAAGAAACAATAAAAGGTGTAGCTGACGCCGCTATAAACTTAGCAGCTGGAACTGGTATGGCTCTTGATTCTGCATTCAAACAAATATATAAAACGTTTGGTGGATTTGCTGGAGAGTTAGGTGAAACTATACCTGCTATGAAAGAGCTTACTGCTGAACAACTAAAAAATGGTGCTGCTGTTGATTTATTGAAAAGACAATATGGTGGTATGGCTGAAGCAGTTAAACTTTCTGTTGAAGGAAGTAAAGATTCATTTGCAAATATGTTTGGTGATGTATTAGAAGATATTGGATCTGCATTTGCTCCACTACAAAAAATCTTATATCAAAAACTTACTCCTGTTTTCAATGCAATAGGAAAATGGTTTACTGACAATAGTTCCAAGATTACTAACTTCTTTCTTCATTTTGGAGAGATAGCAAGATTGACATTTGAGTATATAAAGAAAGCACTAACACAAGCATTTGAATGGGAGAGTGTTGTAAAATCATTTACTGCAGCTTGGGATTTTATAAAGAAGAGAACTGTTGCAGCTGCTGATTTTCTTTGGAGTGTATTATCATCTATAGGCAATATGATATGGGTTCCACTTAAAGCTGGATTTGAATGGGCAGTCTATGGAATAAAACAAGTATGGGCAGGCATGGTAAATACTCTTGCATCTGGCATAGGATGGTTTATTGAAAATCCAATAAACGCAATAGTTGTTGCTTTCAAATCAGTTACTTTCGCAATAGGTGAAGCTATTGAATGGGTTATGAATGGTCTCATCAACTTAATCAATGGAATAATAGATGGATTAAACTTTGTACTAAAAGGTGCACATGATGCTCAGCAAGCATTGAAGCACCCATTCGATAAATCAAAAAGAGAAGAGTTTCAAGGTAATATTGGTAAGCTAGGTGAAATGAAAATAGATTGGCTTGATCCAAAGAAACATGCCAAACTAACTGCCAATCTTGACAAGTTTATTATTAAAACAGAAGACATTCCTAAACCTGAATCTTCTTTCAAAACAATATATGAGAATATACGAGATACTTGGATAAACACTTTAGATGAAGGTAAAGACTTTATGACTGGTTTATTTCAAGATGTCGGAGAACTAGGTGGTGTATTAGCTGAACCATTCAAGATTGGATTTGCTGGCTTTACTGATGAGTTTATATCTATTCTTGAAAGAGATCTTCCACCTGAAGCACAATCAGTTGTACAAAAACTTAAAGATGCTCTCGATATCAAAGAAGACAAAGACCTATCTTGGAAAGCATTCTCTGCTTATCTAAAAAGCATATACGACAATATAAAGAAATCTTTCGAAGGCTTCATTTCAAATATTAAAACTGGCTTTGCTAATATAGGTAAAGGTTTATCCAATACTGGTGGATTTATAAAAGAGGCTTTTGAGAATCCTAAAGAGGCTATAGCAAAGGCTGGATTTGCTTTTGTTGCTGCAATAAAAGGGTTGGCAAATAATAGTGAAAAGATCAATGAGAAACTTAAGAATGTTTTATCCGTTGGTTTTGAGGGTATAAAAGGGGCAGCATCTAGTTTATTCTCTTTTATATCTGATGGGATAAAGGGGACTGATAGTTTTACTCAAGTAATGGATTCTCTCAAGCAGAATGTAAAGTCATTGTTTGAGATGTTTGTTTCTCCATTATTGGTATTAGCACAACCACTTATTGATTCTTTTATAAAGATTACTTCTGTATTATTGAATGCATTGGCTCCTGTTATTGTTGGAATAGGGGAAATATTCAAGCAGTTAGATCCTTTATTTGCTGCGTTAGAGCCTGTTATTAAACAGCTTGGATTATTATTTGAGGCATTACTTCCAATAATCAGTTCATTAGTGAATACTCTTGTATCTGTTCTTGTTCCAGTGTTTGATATATTTGCAGATGTATTGAAGATGATTACGGATGTTCTTATAACATTACAACCAGTGTTTGATGCATTATTCAATATGATAGCAACTATTCTTCAACCTATTATTGAGTTTATTGCAAATATTCTTCAAACGATAGCACCTGTATTAGATGTTATTGCTCAGATATTAGTTGCATTAGCTCCAGTGTTTACTGCTATTGGAGAAGTATTGGCATCTGTTTTAACACCTATACTTACATTCTTGGCAAATCTATTATCAGCAGTTCTTACTCCAATATTACAGGTTTTTACTGGCATTATGCAAGTACTTACTCCAATCTTTAATATATTTGCTATTATTATGAAAGCATTGACTCCTATATTCAATGTATTATTGACATTATTGAATATACTTCTCATTCCATTGCAAATCTTCTCAACTATATTGGAAGCTCTTAATCCAGTCTTCCAGTTATTATCAGACATTATAACATTCATAACTCCAGTGTTTGAATTGTTTGCCAAGATTGTGGATGCAGCATCTAGACCAATCGAGTTTATTGGAGATTTATTCTCTTGGTTAGGTCAAGGATTAAAAGCTCTTGGACAGACTATTTGGTATTTGATAACATTCCAATGGGGTAAGATGGGTAATATTGAATGGCCAGGTGCATTTAGATCAGATGCATTCACTCGTCCATTGATTGATACTTCATCTTTAAATACACAGCCTACTGTTGTTACATTAGATACTGATTTAACAAATACAAATCTTCCTACTGCTTCAACTTATACAGGTGGTGGAACTGGTGCTTCTTATGGAACAAATAACTTGACAATAAACGTAACTATAAACACTGATGTTATTGCAGGCCCTGAAGGTATCAGGGATTTAACTAAAATGATAGACAGAGAGCTATATAATCTTCGTAGACAAGGTCTTGCAACCGCTTTCTAAAAAGGAGCAATAATGGGAGCTAACTTTACAGTTCAGTTTAAGTTTGATGATGGGTGGACAAATGTAACACTGAAAACAAGGGTTAAAGAGTTTTTTAGAGAAAGCTTTCTTTATAATAAACTAAAACCTACTGGTGATATTTGTAAGTTCAAACTTAAATATGATCAGAATATAATATCAAAACTTTTATTGGCTACTTATGATATACAAGCTCAAGTGCTAAAAGATTCACAGCCTTATTTTCGTGGTATAGTCTCTCCATCTTATAAAATGAAATCTAAGGCAAGAGTAGAATGGGTTGATGTTACACTTGAAGATAATGGTTATATATTAGAAAATAAAATAAGTAGTGATATACAGAAATCCTCTATTTATTTATGTAATAGCGATGTAGTAACTGCTTGGACGGATGCAGGAACTAATGGGTCTTTATTACATAATATATTATTTAATGCTGGGTATGAGTCTTTTGTAATGCCATCTTCTATTCATGCATATTCAAGTGGAACTACACATATACAGTTGAACTATTTTACTCACTTAGTTGAGGCTCCTCCAAGTGGTAATGATGCGTTGTCTAAAATACCTTATGGTGGATCTTATAAAGAGTTATTGACAAACTTATTGTTCCAATATGGTTATACATATTATTTCAATGAATCTGGACAAATACAGTTATTTAGTTTTATGAATACTAATATTAGTCCTGGAAGTAATGTTATAAACAATACAAATATGTATGATACTTTAGAAGTTATAAAGAATGAGCCTACTTATGATTCGGCTGAGATTTCATTTTATGGTCAAGAGACTTTGACAGATCAACTATTATTTGCTGATGATAATGGAACGTCTTCAGCTACTTATCCATATGGTAATATTGCAGTTTCTCCTGCAGGTTATTATCCAGAGAATACAAACTCTACAACACTATCTAGTGGATATTATAATATAGATTTTTCTGATGGTAGAAAAACTGAAGATATAGTTTCTGTTGTGAATACTTATCTTGATACAGAATATTATGGCTATGATTTATTTGTTCAGAATATAATAGAGGTTCCGAATACAGCAACTAGACAAGAGCCAATAATGGGATGGGTAAAAGTTGATAGTTATAATATTTGGACTTGGTTTAAATCACTTCCTAACTGGGTAAATGGAACTAACTTAAGAGGAACTTATTTAGGATATAAATGTAGAGGATTTCTTTGTTTAAAAAATGGACATGAATGGAGAATAGATGTTTATGCTTGGAGTGTTACTGGCTATCAAACAGTACCTGTAGGTGGAACTATAACTGTTGATGAATCTTATACTCAATACATCCCAACAGATAATACAGTAACTCAAGAGCTTGTTTCTCAAGCTTTATCATTTCAGTTAAGAATACACAATATAAATATATTATATCCTGTTTATATAAGAAAGCTTCATATTCGTGGAGATGTGGTTTTAAGAACTACGTTGAATATTGCAAGGGATAACTATTCAGCTAACTCAGAAAAGATGTTTTCTTATATGGCTAAATATATTTATACAACTCCTGTTGCTGAACAGCTTGCTGATGCAATATATCATTATTATCAAGATTCTTCTTATACGTTTACATGTAAGAGTTTTGCTGATTATCCTATTGGAACTTGGTTATTATTGACGGACAATAACTTTCAGAACGTATATGAGTTCCCTGTTGAGAATATTAGATGTTTAGTAGTTGGCAAAAAGGTCAACGAGTTTACTGGAGAAATGAGCTATACTTTAGAAAAGTATGCTGATTATGAGGTATAAACTATGGCAGCACCTGTAGATCAAAAGTATTTTTTCTTATTAGACTTAATAGATAAAAAACTCAGTAAAGATGATTATACATTTAATGGGTTTGAGTGTACTTATGCAAATAACTATATTCGTCCTCCAAAGATGCTTTATGCAAGAGGTGATTTCAGAACAATACATATTGGATGGGTTGCTCCTATTGGCTATTCAAATACATCTCATTATTTATTACAAGTGTCTGATGATGATATATCATGGAAGGGTTTAGTGTTTGATGGAACAGATTTTGGTGGTAATCTTGGAACACTTACAACAGTTTATTCTACAACAATAGCTCATACTCGTATCCCATATAACAATGGATCAATAAGAACTCTTTATTATAGAGCAGCAACAGTAAGTAAAAATGGTGAAGTAAGCGAATGGTCAGAATCAATATCTGGAAATACATTCTTTGTTGAAGAGAGTGATATGCGTGATGGATTTGTCTGGTTTGGAAGCGGTAAAGTTATTACTACTGGTGAAGCTAACTCTGGTCAGTTTGATTATATTGCATCTGGTTCTATTCAATCAAGTGGAGGATCACCTGATTATGCTTATTATGATTATATAAGCTATATGGCAAGTGGAAACATAGAGGTTTCTGGAAATGCACTAACTGGTGAATATAATGATTTCCCACCATACATAGCATCAGGATCTATAGAGATTTCTGGATTTGCTCCAAGACAAAAAGAATCATTCTATATTGGATCAGGAAGTATTCAATCATCTGGAACAGGTCAAGTTATTAGTAACAATATAACGCTTGGTAGTGAATATCAGTTTAATACTGGATTTGCATATCAACCAAATACTATATATTTAGACAGCACTCATTTTATAAATATTTATGCTGATAGTGGTGATTCTAATAAAGGCAAATGTATTGTTGGTGTTGTTTCTGGAAACAATATTTCTTATGGTAGTGAATATACATTTAATGATACATCTACCGTTTCAATAAAATGTGCTATGTTAAATAGTACAAGTTTTATTATAACTTATGAAGATAGTGATTCAAAGGGTAAATGTATTATTGGAATAGTTTCCAATGATGATGAAATAGCATTCGGAAGTGAATATACCTTCAAAGCAAGCAATATTGATTATACAAGTGTTTGTGCTCTTTCATCGGATAAGGTCTGTATTATATATTCTGATACTAATGATTCTTCAAAAGGTAAGATGGTAATAGGAACTATATCTAATGATGATGAAATAGCATTTGGAAGTGAATATACTTTCAATAATGCTGATACTAATACTGCTATGGAAATAATAATGCTATCATCTGTTGCATTTGCTATAAGATTTAATTCTACTACAAAAGCTGGAACACTATCTGGATTAAATGTTCCTAGTTTTGGCAGTGAATCTTCTTTTGCAACTAATGTTTCTGAAGAAAATATCATAATGCTTGCATCTAATAAGATTGCAGCTATATATTCTGATGATAATGATTCTAATAAAGGTAAAATAAAAATAGGTACAATATCTGGAACAAACATTTCTTATGGTAGTGCTTATGAGTTTGAAGAAGATGCTATAGAGGCAATATCAGTTCATCCTATGTCTTCTTATAAGTTTGTTGTTTCATATAAAAATACATCTAACTCTAATAAAGGAACTTGTGTTGGTATATCAGTTTATGATAACTATCCTTACATTGGAGAGAGCTTAGTATTTAAGAATGCTTCAACATATTATATTAGTAGTTCAAAACTAGACAATAAGAAGTTCATAATAAGTTATTCTTCTGGATCAGATGCTTATAGTATAGTAGGAAACATATAAAAAAAGTTTTGGACTATTTTTAATCCAAAATCAACTTTTTTGCTTCTGGTTTCCTGATTTGATTACGTTTTTCTATTTTATGTTATATATTATTGATTTGTTTTTTTTTACTAAAAAGCATGTATATAAAATGCTTAAAAAGTTGAAAGATAAGTATTATTTATTAAGGAGGTTCAAATGGCTTTACTTGTACCAAATGTAGGCGAAACTGAAATGTTGAAGAGAGTATTAAATGCTGCAACACCAGATGATGTTAAAATCCATCTTTATTCTGACGATCAAACACCAGCTGAGGCAGATGTTATTGGAGATTATACTTTAATAACTTCACCAGCTGCTATTACTTTGACAGGATCAAGCTGGGATGTTACCACAACTGCAGGTACAGCATCTTTTGCTCAACAAACATTCACATTCACCACAACTGCCACCGCTTACGGTTATGTTATAACCAATGCTGCTGGCACTACTCTTCTTTGGAGTGAGCGTTTCAGTGACGGGCCGTATTCTATACCATCAGGTGGAGGCACCGTAAAGGTTACCCCAGTTATCGCATTGGACTAGACATTTTTTAACCTTATTCTTGGCATATTTATCCTTATATTATTTAAGGAGGCCTATTATGGCTATAAAAAAAGATTGTCAAGCTTCCCATGATATTGATGATATAAAATCAGTATATATGGGGAAGAAAAAAGAATCAAGGAAAGTAGTTTGTTTTAACTGTGGATGCTGGGATTATTGGTATCGATTTGTTTGGGTACAAAAGAATGGTGAAATACCTGATGGTTATGAAGTTCATCATATTGATGATAACCCACATAATGATAATATCAATAATCTCCAGCTGTTGACTGAAGAGGAACATAAAGCTCTTCATGGTAAAAAAAGAGTATGGTCTGAAGAAACAAAGAAAAAGATTAGTGATTCATTAAAATCTAATCCAGATTTGAGCGATATTCAGAAAGAGCAGTGGAAAAAAAGAAAAGCTTCTGATTGGAAATACCCAGAAGAAGGAAAGAAAAAGCTTTCAGAGTATGGTAAAACTCTTGTTGGTGAGTTGAATCCATTCTTTGGTAAGAAACATAGTGCTGAATCTATTGATAAAAATAGACAAGCACATCTTGGTAAGCCTTCACCATTAAAAGGCAAGAAGATGAGTGATGAAGCTAGAAGGAAGATGAGTGAAGCTAAAAAAGGTAAGCCTTCACCTAGAAAAGGCAAGCCAATGTCTGAAGAAGCTAAACAAAAGTTGAGTGAGAGTCAGAAAAAAAGATTAGCTGAAAGAAGAATGAATAGGGAGCAATAATGGATTTTGAGTATACAGGTTCTGGCAAGATTTTTACCTCGGGTTGTGCAAAAATAGTAGTCGTAATGATTAGTATTCGTGCTAGACCTGTATATTCTCCTTTTGTTGTAGTTATGCGTTTGATTGAAAAGTTTTATTACAGACTCATAACTAGAGGAAAGGGAGAAATAAGGAATACTCTTATAGGTCACTCAGCCTAGAGCTGGGTGGCCTTTTTTTATAAGGATGGAATATGGCCTTAGATACTATAACATTAGGTAGTGAATATGTTTTTAATGCAAGCGTGACAAACTATCCCGCCGCTTGTGTTTTAGATTCTACTCATTTTGCTATTAGCTATCAAGATGTTAGTAACTCCGATTATGGAACCGCTATTATAGGTACAATATCTAATGATGATGAAATAGCATTTGGAAGTGAGTATGTTTTCAAAAGTGGATCTATAAACTATAATGATATAGCTTCTTTAGATTCTACTCATTTTGTTGTTGTTTTTAAGGATACTGGAAATAGTAACTACGGTAGAGCTATTATAGGAACTGTATCATCTGGTAATCAAATAAGTTATGGTAGTGAATATACATTCAATAGTGGTGATACATACAATGTATATGTTTCTGTATTAGATTCTACTCATTTTGTTGTTGTTTTTAGAGATGAAGCAAATAGCCGAAAAGGAACTGCTATCATAGGAACTGTATCATCTGGTAATCAAATAAGCTTCGGAAGTGAATATATATTTAATAACGCACAAACTTCTTCTTCCTATATGAATCTAGATGTTTCTACGTTAGATTCTACTCATTTTGTTGTCACTTATAGTGATACTGATAATAGCGAGTATGGAACTGCTATTATAGGAACTGTATCATCTGGTAATCAAATAAGTTATGGTAGTGAATATACATTCAATGCGGCAGAAACAGACTATATTTCAGCTTCTACATTAGATTCTACTCATTTTATTGTTTCTTATAGAGACACTGGAAACTCTAGCTATGGAACTGCTATCATAGGAACTGTATCATCTGGTAATCAAATAAGTTATGGAAGCGAATATGTATTTAATGCTGGAACAAGCAACTATATTTCAGCTTCTACATTAGATTCTACTCATTTTGTTACAGGTAGTACTGCTAGATCTATTATAGGAACTGTATCATCTGGTAATCAAATAAGTTATGGTAATGAATGTGTATTCAATTTAGGTGGAACTTTATATCAATATTTTACTAAAATAGATTCTACTCATTTTGTTGTTGTTTTTAAGGATACTGGAAACTCTAACTATGGAACTGCCATTATAGGAACTGTATCAGAAGCTGCCACTGATTATCCATATACGGGCTCAGGAACCATCCAATCTTCTGGTACAGCATCTAAAACCTTAAGTATAGAAAGATCAGGCTCAGGCTCTATTCAATCTTCAGGATCTGCTTCATATACTTTAGGTTTAAGTTATTCTGCTTATGGCCTTATTCAAGCATCTGGAACGGCTATCTATTCAAAAGAAATAAGTGATTATTTATATGATGGTTCTGGTTTAATACAGTCTTCAGGTGAAGCTTTTTATAATCAATCTCATAACATAGAATATACATCTTCAGGTATTATTCAAATATCAAGTGAAGCTGTTTACAACGAAGAAACTAATGATTATGAATATTTAGCTGATGGAATAATAAATATATTAGGTTCTGCTTCTTATGAAGAGTTTAATAACTATGAATATATAGCTAGTGGAAATATTAGTTTCACTGGTGATACAACATATAATGAAGAAACAAATGATTACTTATATGATGGTTCTGGCTTAATAGAGATTAGTGGTGCTATTATTACAGAAATAGATGTTTTATATTCTGCTTCTGGTCTTATTCAAACTTCTGGTGAATGTTCTTCTACAATAGAACTAGAATATTCTGCTAGTGGTAATATACAAGCATCAGGTGATGCTATTACATCTTTTGATCAAGGTATAGAATATATTGCTTCTGGTAAAATCCAAACTTCAGGTTCTGCTGATTATACTATTGAGATTAGTTATTCTTCTTCTGGTTTGATACAGATTAGTGGGTCTGGATTATATGAACAAGCTCATAATATAGAATATACATCTTCTGGTGCTATTCAAATCTCAGGCGAAGCTGTTTATAATGAGGAGACCAACGATTATTTATATGACGGATCTGGTTTAATACAGTCTTCAGGTGAAGCTTCTTATAATCAATCCCATAATATTGAATATATTGCTAGTGGAAATATTAGTATCACTGGTGATACTTTATATAACGAAGAAACAAATGATTATGAATATATTACAGATGGAGTAATAAATACATCAGGATCTGCTTTATATAGTGAAGAAAACTCTTATCTTTATATTGGATCAGGCACTATTCAAACATCTGGTTCTGCTTCTTATGAAGAGTTTAATCTTTACGAATATGTTGGATCTGGTCTTATTCAATCATCTGGTGAGGCTTTATGTGAATCATTTAATCTCTATGAATATATTGGATCAGGTCTTATTCAAACTTCAGAGTCTGCAATATATAATGAAGAAACAAATGATTACTTATATGATGGCTCTGGTTTAATAGAGATTAGTGGATCTGGATTATATGAAGAGTTTAATAACTATGAATATGTTGCTAGTGGAACTATTCAAACTTTTGGTTCTGCTATTATTCAAGAAATAAATCAATATAGTTGGACTGCATCAGGAACCATATCCTTTACTGGGAATAGTACTTATTCTTATACTCATAGCTTTATTTATACTGATTATAGTTTATTATCTGATAACAACACTATAGAGTTTTCTAGTTATTTTAATAAATATATAAATATTTTAAACAATAAAATATCTGAAAACAGAGGAAGAGTAATAGGCATTGATATTTTAAATGCATATAAACCAGTAATACAAGGTTATTCAATAAATAATAAAGTAATAACCCCAGATAGTAACTCGTATTATTTAACTACAGATCAAGTTTATCATATAAGTGCTGGTCAACTTTCAGACAATAAAATATTATATTCTTATATTACATCTTCTGGTAAGGCTTGTATTAAAATAGTAACAGATAATCCACACTCTGTTAGTAATGAATATGTTTATATGGCTTCTGGATCTGGTGCAACAAATAGTATATCTGTTTTAGATACAACACACTTTATTATTGTAAACGATACAAAAGTTTATTATGGTATTATTGATGGTGAAAACATTACTTTTTATAATTCAACATTTACTTCTGATAGTGTTAGAAGTCCACAGATAATATTTTCATCTAATAATAAGATTATTGTTGGATGGTCAAAAGGTCCATTATATGGAAACTTAAATTATTATTGTAAAATAGGAACTATATCAGGTACAAATATATCTTTTGGAGATGAATATACTATATTTAACGATAATAATGGTAATGGTTTCAAACTTATATCATTGACTGAAAATACATTTATATGTGGTAATTTAAACAATAAAAGCTTGAAGGTTTGTAATGTTTCTGGATCTTCAATATTATTTAAAAGCACTCAAATATTATCTAGTGATGCTATTATTTTAGATGATATAATAAAAGTCAATGAAAAAATGTTTATTTGTTCTACACATTATTCTCCTGGTGGTATATTATCCGGCAAACAGTTTATTTGTATGAGTGGTGGAGACAGCGCTTATATTTCACAGAGCTCTGATATTATAGGCTTGATATCAACAGTAAATACAAATACAAAAAACTTTACATTTATTTCAAAAGACGTAAATACTAGTTGTTATATAAGATCTGGATATTTACAGGAAAAATCTTTTATAAATATTATTACTCTATCGGGTTCTGCTGATACATATGTGGAATATACACCCACCATTGGTGGAACTATTCATATAAGTGGAAATGCATCTTATAAAGTAGGATTTATATATTCTGCTTCAGGTAAAGTTCAAACATCTGGATCTTCATCTCAATCCTTTAGCCTTAGTTATACTGCCTCAGGTAAAATCCAATCATCTGGATCTGCATCATATGAAGAGTTTAATAAATATGAATATGTTGGATCTGGTCTTATTCAAACCTCTGGTTCTGCTTCTTCGGAAGAGTTTAATAACTATGAACATATAGCAGAAGGTTCAATCCAAACCTCAGGTTCTGCTTCTTCAGAAGAGTTTAATAACTATGAATATTTAATATCAGGAAATATTAGTATCACTGGTGATACTTTATATAACGAAGAAACAAATCATTATCTATACACTACGGATGGAGTAATAATCCTGTCAGGATCAGCTCTATACGGTGAAGAAAACTCTTATC
>ENA-UOWG01001326-UOWG01001326.1-activated-sludge-metagenome-genome-assembly--contig:-NODE-1326-length-25159-cov-6.077318_pt1 | contig 25159 bp, 25 predicted proteins | sample MGYA00238147_ERZ761563 | MGnify/ENA primary metagenome ERZ761563 (study PRJEB28884, sample SAMN05720216) | anaerobic digester metagenome | isolation source: active sludge of municipal... | reverse complement strand
CCCGGCCGGACCGCCGCCAGCGTCCGCCCCGAGACGGTGGTGAAGCTGTCCCGGGAGGTGCCGAACATCCGGTACGTGAAGGAAGCCTCCGGGGACCTGGAAGCGCTGACCCAGATCGTCCGGGACTCCGCCCCGGGCTTCCGGGCCTACACCGGGGACGATTCCATGACCCTCCCGAGCCTGGCGGTCGGGGCGTACGGGGTCGTGAGCGTCTCGGGCCACGTGATCGGGAAACAGATGAAGGAGATGATCGAAGCCTACGTCGCCGGATACGTGGTCAAGGCCGCGGAACTCCACGGGAAGCTCCTCCCCCTCAATCGGGCCCTCTTCCTCCAGCCCAATCCCGTGCCCCTGAAGGCGGCCTTGAAGCTCTGCGGTTTCGACGCGGGTTCCCTGCGCCCTCCCCTCAAGGACGCGTCCCTGGAGGTCGTCCAGGCCCTCAAGAAGGCCCTCCTGGACCTGGGACTCCTTCCATGAAACCTGGTCCGGAACTGCCCGCCGTTAACCGGGTGACCCGGCACGCCGTCCTGGGCGACCTGGAACCCCTCCGGGAGGTGACCATCTGGTTCGAGGACCGGGCCGTGAAGGCCCGGGAGGGGGAACCCATACTCTCCGCCCTGATCGCATCGGGGGTCGGGATCCTCCGGTACACCAAGAACGGGTCTCCCCGCCGGATGTTCTGCGGAATCGGCCGCTGTACGGACTGCGTCATGAGCGTGGACGGGGTGCCGGGAGTGCGGACCTGCGTGACCGCGGTCCGGGACGGCATGCGGGTGGAACGACAGGAAGGCGTCGGCCGCTGGGCCGGAGAGGACGGGCGGGATGGAGCGTGATACCCGGCCCGCCGTCGTGGTGGGCGCCGGCCCCGCGGGGCTTTGCGCCGCCATAGAGCTCAAGCGGGCGGGCGCCCCGGTCCTCCTGATGGATGAGAACGCCAAACCCGGGGGCCAGCTCTTCAAGCAGATCCACAAGTTCTTCGGGTCCCAGGAGCACCGTGCCGGGGTCCGGGGCATCGAGATAGGCAAGGACCTTCTCCGGGAGTCCCTGGACCTGGGGATCGACGTCCGTCTGGACACGGAGGTCGTGGGTCTCGATCCCAACTTGAAGGTCTGGGCTGTGGAAGGACGCCGAAGGTCCTACACCCTGGATGCATCCCGGGTCATCCTGGCAACGGGGGCCACGGAGAACGCCGTGCCCTTCCCGGGGTGGACCCTCCCGGGGGTCATGACCGCGGGCTGCGCCCAGACCCTGATCAACGTCCACAGGGTACTTCCCGGAAAGCGGATCCTGATGGTCGGATCCGGCAACGTCGGAGTCATCGTGGCCTACCAGCTTATACAGGCCGGGGCCGAGGTGGCGGCGGTCATCGAGGCCGCCCCGGCCCTGGGGGGCTACGGCGTGCACACCGCGAAGGTCCGGCGCGCCGGAGTGCCCATGCTGGTCCGGACCACGATCGTCCGGGCCGAGGGAAACGAGGGGGTGGAGCGGGCGGTCATCTCAGAGGTGGACGGGAAGTTCAAGCCCCTGGCCGGTACGGAACGAACCCTGGACGTGGATACGATCTGCCTTGCCGTGGGGCTGACCCCCTCGATCGAGTTGGCGTCCCTGGCGGGGTGCCGGACTTTCTTCGTCCCCGAGCTCGGAGGGCACATGCCCCTGCACGACGAGTTCATGCGCTCCAGCGTCCCGGCGGTCTACGTGGTCGGGGACATCGCGGGGGTCGAGGAGGCCAGCACCGCCATGGAGGAAGGCCGCCTTGCGGGGATCCACGCCGCCTTTTCCATGGGCTACCTGGATTCCGGGGAGATGGAGAGGCGGACCGCCGACACCCGGCGCCGGCTCCGGGCCCTCCGGCAGGGAGTCTTCGGAGCAAAGCGCTTCACGGCCAAAGAACGCATCCTGGCGGAAAAGGAGAAGGAATGCCCATGAGCCCCGACGCCCCGGATGCCTCCGACAGGACCCTGAAGACCCTGGGAGCTCCCTCTCTGGCGGAACTGAGGGCAGCGGGGGTCGTGCCCTCCCGGGAGGAACTGGCCGCCCATCCCTGCGTCTGCGTGGAATGCATCGAGGAGATCCCCTGCAATCCCTGCGAGACTTCCTGTCCCCAAGGCGCCCTGACCGTGGGCCAGCCCATCACGAACCTGCCCGTACTGGACCGTCAGAAATGTACGGCCTGCGGCCTGTGCATTCCCGCCTGTCCGGGCCTCGCGGTGGTGATCAAGAGCCTGGAGGGGGATCGAGCCAAGATCCGGTTCCCCTGGGAATACCTCCCCGTCCCGGCCAAGGGCGACCGCGTCGAGATGGTCGACCGTCTGGGGAATCCCGTCTGCGGGGGCACCGTGGTCTCGGTGATCAACCCGGCCCGGAACAACCGCACCGCCGTGGTGACCGCGGAATTCCCCGCTGAGTACGTGGACGACGTGATCTCGATGCGCAGGCTTTAAAAAGCCGAGCGGCTCGCCGTCCCGGATGTCCGAACCAAACTTCTGGAGGAATCTATGGCCCTGATCGTGCAGAAATTCGGAGGGACCTCCGTGGCCGACGAGAAGGCCCGGGAACACCTGGCCGCCAAGGCCGAGGCCGCCCGCGCCCGGGGGGACAAGGTCGTCCTGGTCGTCTCCGCGATGGGACGGAGGGGCGCTCCCTACGCCACGGACACCCTCCTGGACCTCCTTTCGCCCTTCGGGAACGGGGCGGACGCGGCGAACCGGGACCTGATGGCATCCTGCGGGGAGATCGTCTCCGCCTGCCTGGTGGCGGCCTTCCTCTCCTCCCGGGGCACCCCCGCGGTCCCGATGACCGCCTTCACCGCGGGGATCCGGGCGGAGGGCCCCTACGGGGACGCGACCCCCGTCGCGGCGGACGCGGCCCGGATCCGGGCCGCCCTGGACGCCGGGAAGGTCCCCGTGGTGACGGGCTTCCAGGGCGTCAATCCGGAGGGGCAGATCACGACCCTGGGCCGGGGGGGGAGCGACACCACCGCCGTAGCCCTTGCCGCCTTCCTGGGGGCGGACTACGCGGACATCTACACGGACGTCCCGGGGGTGGCCGCCGCGGATCCCCGGATCGTGCCGGACGCCCCCTTCCTGGACTACCTGGACTATCAGTCCATGTACCGCTTGGCGGCCTGCGGGGCCCGGGTCCTCCACGACCGCTCGGCCCGGATCGCCCAGGAGCGCGGGGTCCGGGTCCGGGTCCTGTCCACCTTCGACTACAAGCCCGGGACCCTGATCGGTCCCGAGCGTCCCGGGACCCCCGAGAAGGCCTTCCTGGGGATCGCGGTGGACAAGAAGAACCCCGAGTCCTCGACGGTCACGATCCTCTTCCGGACCGGTCGGGGCGGGGAGGGCATCGGCAAGGCCACACAGGCCGCGGCTCCCTGGTCCCGGGACCGGGTCCCGACGGAGGACCCGGACGTCGCGTCCTTCCTCTGCCCCGCCGCCTCCGCCCCGGACCTGGCCCAGGCCCTCTTCGCCGCGTTCCGGACGAACTAGCAGGGTGTTGAAAAAGGCTATAGAGCCTTTTTCAACACTACCTTGATGTCGCAATTGCGCAGAGAACCGTATGGTTCTCGAGCAATTGCATAGCAGGTTGTTGAAATGCCTCGAGTATTTCAACAACCTGCTAGAGTCCGTTCTTGAAGGACGACACCTCGTAGATCCGGATGGCGGGCGGAGCTTCCAGCAGGTCCTTCAGGGCCGCCCGGAAGGCCGCCAGGTGGGAAGACTTCAGGTGGGCATCCAGGGCCTCCCGGCTCTCCCAGTGCTCGAAGAGGAAGAAGGTCTGGGGATCGTCGATCCCCGCGTAGAAGGTGTAGTCCGCGTTCCCGGCCTCGCGGCGGGTCTCGGCGGAGCAGGTCCGCGCCGCCCTCAGCGCCTCCTCGCGCTTCCCGGGCTTGGCCTTGTACGTTACGGCGATGGCGAGCATACGGTGTCCTCCCTATGGGTGCGAATGGAAGCATCATACGTCCCCGGAATCGGATTGAGAAGCTCGCCCCGCTCCGGAATCCGAGCCTCGCCCCTCACCCCTGCCGCGGCTCCAGGTGCACCGTGGCCTCCCACCCCAGGGTTTGCCGGAGTTCGGTTTCCAGGCTCGTGGCGATCCCGTGGGCTTCGCGTACGGACATCTCCGGGGGCATGCGGATATGGAGGGTGACCTCCACGTGGTCGCCGTAGCGGTGGATGTGGATGTGGTGGATGTCGGTGGCCTCGGGGGTGAGCCGGGCCAGGATCTCCCGGATGCCCCGGACGGTGTCCTCGTCGGGGCACTCACCCAGGAGGGTGTCCGCGGCTTCCCGGATGATGCCGTAGGCAGCGTACAGGATCAGCAGGGACACCCCGATCCCCAGGACCCCGTCGATCCACCAGAATCTCCGCTGGAGCAGGGCCCCGGCCAGGATGAGCGCCGAGGCCAGGGCGTCGCTCCGGTGGTGCCAGCCGTCCGCCACCAGGGACTGGGATTTCACCCGGCGCCCGGCCCGGATCGAGAACCGGGCGATGGCTTCCTTCAGGATCACCGAGACCCCGAACACGATGAGGGCCGCCACGTCGAACTCGGCTCCCCGGCGTTCCCTCAGTTGAACGGCGGAATCCCGCAGGAAATTCACCCCCACCACGCCCAGGAGCGTCCCGATGACGACGGCCGCCACGAGCTCCGCCCGGCCGTGACCGAAGGGGTGTTTTCGGTCCCCGGGCTTCCCGGAGATCCAGAATCCCAGGATCACCACCAGGGAGGTCAGGGTGTCCGACATGGTGTGCCAGGCGTCGGCGATCATGGCCACGGAACCCGCGGCCGCCCCGACCCAGATCTTGAACCCGAAGAGCAGGGTATTGAGGACCGCCGACAGCGTCCCTTCGAAGTACCCCAGCCTGCGTTTTTCGTCCATCGTTCGGTTCCGCCTTTCGAGAGGCCCCGGGACGATAAAAAACCCGCGGGGCCGAATGGTGGTCCCGCGGGTGGTTTCCGCTGCGTGTAGCCCGGCTCCGCCCGCCCCGGTGGGGGAAGGCCGCCTGATCCTGATCTGGAAGGTAATCCGCGGCCCGGGCCCTGTCAAGTGCCGGGGTGTCGCGTCGATCCGGCTTGGCCGGATCGACGGCGCCGCAGTCCTTCGGGCTTCGTCGATTCCCAGGAACCCTAGTCCGCGCGAGGGCGGCCGAGCCGCCCTCGGGGCGATGAAGCCCTACGGGCTTCATCGAGTATTCCGAAACGGTTTCAGTCTCTAGTGTATGCCTCCCACGTCGCGTCAATCCGGCTTTGCCGGATCGACGGCGACGAAGCCCGCAGGGCTTCGTCGAGTTTCTCTAACCTAGTCCGCGCGAGGGCGGCCGAGCCGCCCTCGCGGCGATGAAGCCCTGCGGGCTTCATCGAGTATTCCGAAACGATTTCAGTCTCTAGTGTATGCCTCCCAGGTAGTCCGGACGAGGGTGGCGGCGTCGGAGCGGCGGGCGGTCCAGCCCAGGAGCTCCCGGGCCCGGGCGGAGGAGGCCACCAGCTTGGCGGGATCCCCGGGACGCCGGGCGGTCATGGCCGCGGGGATGGGCTTCCCGGTGATCTTCCGGGCGGCCTCGAGGATCTCCAGGACCGAGAGGCCCTCCTCGCTGCCCAGGTTGACGGTCAGGCTGCGGTCGTGCTTCCCGATGTACTCGAGGCCCGCGACGTGGGCCTCCGCCAGGTCGGAGACGTGGACGTAGTCCCGGACCCCCGTGCCGTCCGGGGTCGGGTAGTCGGTGCCGAAGACCTTGAGCTCGGCCCGGCGCCCGACGGCCACCTCCATGATCACGGGGATGAGGTTGGCGGGATTCCGCTCCAGGCCCCGGACCCGGCCGGCCTCGTCGTACCCGGCGGCGTTGAAGTAGCGCAGGGCGGCGAAGCGGATGCCCTTGAGCTTGTCGTACCAGCCCAGGAAGCGCTCGATCTCCAGCTTCGTGAAGCCGTAGTAGTTCTCCGGATTCGTCGGGTGCCCCTCGTCCAGGGGTACGTACTCGGGCTCCCCGTAGACCGCCGCGGAGGAGGAGAAGACGATCCGGCGCACCCCGGCGGCGCAGGCGGCGTTCAGGATGTTCAGGGTCCCGGAGATGTTGTTCACCGAGTACTTCTCGGGCTTCTCCATGGACTCCCCGGCGGCCTTGAAGGCGGCCAGGTGGACCAGGGCGTCGTAGCCCCCCTTCATCACGGCCTCGAGGCGGCCGTAGTCCAGGATGTCCCCCTCCTCGAACCGGGCCTCGGGAAAGAGATTCTCCCGGACCCCCGTGGAGAGGTTGTCGAAGACCGTGACCTCCGCGCCCCGGTCCAGGAAGGCCCGGGCCACGTGGCTCCCTATGTACCCGGCCCCTCCGATCACCAGTATCCTCATCATCCTCTCCCCTTCCCCGGAACCCGGGATTCTCACTTCAGGGGCTTCTCCACGATGCGCCCCAGCTGGACGTCGAAGGTGAAGGCCACCCTCTCCTTGCGGCTCTGGATCTCCAGGAAGCGGTTGTGGCTTTCCAGGACCACCCCGGGATGCACCACCCCCCGGACCACCACCGCGGACTCGTGGTGCTCCTCGAAGCGCTCCCGGAAGTCGAAGACCCGGAGGCTCCGCTTCTCGATGAGCTTGAGGAGCTTGGTCTTGTCCTGCCGGACCTCGTCCAGGGCGAAGCCGCTCCGCTCCAGGTCCTTCATTCGCTTGTCCGTCTGGAGGATCAGGGCCTTGAGACGCTCGATCTCCCGCTCCTCCGCCTCCGCCTGGTCCGCCAGGAGGTAGTCCTGGCCGAAGGAGACCTCGGTCTTGATCCCGTTCTCGGAGCCGAGGCTCTGGACCTCCACCCCCCTCCGGGCCCGCACGACCCCCCCGATCAGGATGCCCTTGTCCCCGCCCAGGACCAGGCGGCCGTTGGTTTTCACGTTGGACAGGAGGCACGCGCCCCGGAGGGATACTCCCTCCACGGCCAGGAGCAGGGCCTGCTCCGCGAAGGAGGCCTCCAGGGTCTTCCGGGCCCGGAGGGTCGCCTTGCGGCGGCCCTTGATGCCTTCCCCGATGCGGATGGACCCGTCCGAGGAGATCAGGGCGGCCTCCACGGAGCCGGAGATGGTGACATCCCCCTCCGCGAAGACGGTGTAGCCTCCCAGGACGGAGCCCGAGACCTGGACGGCCCCGGGGAAGCGGACGTTTCCGGTGGCGGGACCCACGTCCCCGGCCACCTGCTTGCCCTGGACGATGGCAAGGCGGTTTCCCTCGAAGTAGAGCTCCCCGGTGCGGGCGGCCACCAGAAGGACGTTGCCCTCCGGGGTTTTCTCCTCCCGGACCGAGGCGTCCCACTGGGGCGGGGGGGCGGACCGGGGATCCGCGGGGGGCTTGATCGGCTGGCCCCGGACGTCGATCCCGTCCTCCCCCTCCCCTCCGAAACGGACCAGTTCCACCAGGGGCTGTCCCTCGGTGACCAGGGTGGAGCGGTCCTGGTTCTTGTAGTCCGCCCGGCCGTCCTCGCGGATGGTCACCGCGGCGCCCGTGGCCTTCCGGACCTTCCACTCCGTCCGGACGCCCCCGGCTGCCACGGGATCCTTGCGCCGGGCCACGACGAGCCCCTCCACGGGCCGGCCCTCCAGGGATTCCTGGATCGCCCCGGACACCGCCTCCCGGTCGATGCCGTAGCTCACCTCCTCCTCGGCCAGGGCGGCCAGGAGGGATTCCGCCGTGGGCCGGGGAGCCAAGCCCTCCGCGGGGTACAGGGACAGCCGGGCCTCCGAGATGTCCGGGGCCAGGGTCACCTCCGCCCGGTACTCCTTGTAGGGGACCACCCGGAGCAGGACCTCCCCGTCCCGCTCGCCCCGGAGAACCAGGCCCTCGACCTCGCTGCGGAAGACGTCCCGGAGGCGGGCCACGTTCTCGAAGGTGCGTATCTTCGGTTCCGCCCCGGGGATCCCCGACAGGGCCTCCCCCAGGACCGACTGGCCCGGAGTGCCCGGGGCGGGGGGCGTGAACTTCCCGATCTCCTGGCCCGCCTGGACGAAGCAGACGCCCTGGGCTGCCGGGAGGGGGAAGTCGTCCAGGGTGGGGACGGAGGAGGTCAGGGCCGGGTGGGCGGAGACGGCCCTGCGGAGGGGCTCCGCCTGGTCCTCGGGAAGGAAGGCCACGGACCAGGCCAGCTCCCGGTCCTTGCCCCGTCCCGGGGGCCGGCCCTCGGCCAGGACGTAGTCGGCCAGTTCCGTCTCCGGGCCCTTGAAGAACTCCAGGAGGTCCTTCTTGACCTTGGCGGTGTCCATGCCGGAGATCTTGGCCCGGGCGATCGCGGTGCCCAGGGCCGGCAGCTCCAGGGGCCGCCCCCGGCCCCGGCCCTTCCGCACGTTCACGGAGGCGCGCATCCGGTCCGGGGAGACCACGATCTCCACGGAGGCGTCCCGGCTTTCGGAGATGCTGTAGGACAGGAGGGGTTCCGCCTCCGCGACCGCGGACCGGATCGCCCGGGTTATGTCGTCCGCGGAGACCAGGGAAGCCCGGTCGGCGCCCAGTCCCTCCGCGGCGGCCAGGATCCCCTCCGCCTCGGGCAGGTCCAGGCGCGGATCCCCGGGGGTGAAGTTGAGCAGGAAGGAAGTCCCGTCCGCGGACCGCGCGACCTCCCAGGCGTGGAGGGGGAAGGGCCGGATGTCCACCCAGCGGGACCCGATCCGGACGAAGCCGTCCGCCGAGGCGACGAGCTCGTTCCGGTTCCGGGTCACCCCCTCGCCGCAGTGGAAGCTCGTGTCCTCCGGCCCCTCGGGGTTGATCGCCTTGCCGTACACGGTCTTCCCGGGCCTGCCCGGGGCGGCCGTGGAGAGCACGGCCAAGCGCTGGCCCCTGCGGGTGAATCCCACCTTCAGGATCCGGGTGTCCAGGGCCACCGGCTCCCGGACCTCCCGCTTCTCGACCTCCACGATCCGCTCTTCCTTGGCGGGCAGGAAGGGCAGGGCCCCGGGCTTTCGGATCACCTTTTCCACGGAGACCTTCTCCGTCCGGATCCGGAACACCGCAGGGGCGGGGGCTTCCCGCAGAACCGCGTCCCGGAAGGGCTCCGCCTCGGGGGGGACGGTAAGCTCGACCCACTCGGGGTCCTCCAGGCTCGGCGGCTCCGGCGGGACGCCCCGGACCAGGACCTCCGATGCGGGCCCCGGGGCCCGGGCGAACTTGGAAAGGATCTCCTCGATCCGCTTCTGGGCCACCCCGGCCAAGCGGGCGTCCAGGGCCAGGCGCATCGTCCGGCCGACGCTCCACTCCTCGCCCTTGGGATCCGGCTTGAAGGCGAGAAGGGCCTCCAGGCCCGCGGGGTCGACCCGCAGCTCGATCGAACCGGTCGGGACGGATGCCACGACCTACCCCTTGAATCCCTGGGAGAAAGCCTTGACCAGCTTGGACTTGAGGAACTGGTTCTCCTTCCGGAGCTGGCCGATCTCGAACTGCTGGGACTTGACGGTCTCCACGAGGTCCCCGGGGGTCAGGGAGCCCGAGTGGAGGAGGTCCTCGATGTACTCCACCTTGGCGGAATAATCGATCTCCGCCTCCATCTCCGCGGTCTGGTAGGTCTCGTCCAGGTAGGCGTCCGACAGGGGCTCCTCCGCGGCGTCCTCGCAGGACAGGAGCTTGTCCGCCATGCGGTAGATGGCCTGGGACAGGACCGCCTGGGGCTTGTACCGGAGGATGGGGATCCGGCTGCCCAGGGCGATGTCCTGGAGGTCGTCCCGGTAGAGGATGCCCAGGTGCTCCACGTCCAGGTTCAGGTACTGGAGGCTGGACTTTCGGATCTTCTGGGCTTTTTCCGCGTCCTTGGGGTCCTCCAGCATGTTCATGACCAGGCGGGGCCGGAATTGGGCGGCCTTGGCCTCGAAGGCGGCTCGGCTCTCCGGGTCCGCCCGGCCCACCTGGTCCAGGATCGCCGGGACGTAGGCCTTCTGGAGGGAGGACCCGTCCTTCCGTAGGCCCTCCAGGACCGCGTAGGCCGCGGAGCCCTTCTTGAAGGTGGTCCACATGAGCCGGAAGATCGCGTTCTTGAGGAAGAGGTAGGCGTTCAGGGTGGCCGTCAGGGCCGGGGCCGTGACCACGATCCCCTGGGTCGCGGTCAGGAAGAAGTCCAGGATGTTGGCCCCCGTCCCGGCCCCCAGGTCCAGGACCAGGTAGTCCGCGTCCAGGGCCAGGAGCTTCCGGATCAGGCGGTGCTTCTGGGGGGCGGTGATGTTGGCTAGCCCCGGGATCTCCGCGTCCCCGGGTATGAACCGGAGGTTCGGATAGTCCGAGGAAAGGACGATGTCCGAGAACTCCGCGCCGGAGGTGGAGAGCCAGGTGCCCACCCCCCGCCCGGTGGACGGAATCCCCAGGATCACGTGGAGGTTGGAGGCCCCCAGGTCCAGGTCCGCCAGGATCACCCGGCGTCCCGCCTCCGCCAGGGCTATGGAGAGGTTCGCGGCCACCAGGGACTTGCCCACCCCGCCCTTCCCGCTGGCGATCGGCACGATGTGCATGGGCCCTCCTACTCGAGTTCCACGGGCTCCGGCACGGGCTCCGGGGTTTCCGGGCGCGAGACGCCGGAATCCAGGGGGTAGGCGCGGAGGGACCGGGCCAGGGCGAGTCCCGCGGCGGCGTCCCAGGCCAGGAAGGCCCCCATGGCGGCCAGCAGAACCGCCGGATCCCCCTGGGGCGGCAGCTCGTCGCGGAAGCCCAGGGCGAACCGGGCCAGGAGGGTTCCCAGGGTCAGGAAACCGAGCGCCTTTCCCGCGGCCAGCAGGGGCCGGAAGGCGTCGTACCTGCGGGAATCAAGCCATAGAAAAAAAAACCCGCCCGCGAACAGAAGGTGGGGGGAGGCGGCGAACTGGAGGAGCGCCAGGGTAGTCTTACCCCCCGCCCCGCCCAGGAAGGCGCGCGCCAGGGCGATGAGCCCGAAGTACCGGACCAGTTCCCCGCCCGCGCCCAGGAGGGTGATGAAGGATCGCCGCATAGGGGTCCAGTCTACCCGTGGCCTCCCGGGGGCGTCAAGCATTGACAGCGCAAGGCGCTGCGCGGACAATAGGAATACTATGCAAACCTCCCCCTCCCACGGGAAACAGGATAGGGTCGCCTGGACCGCGGTCGTCGCGGCGCTGGCGCTGTGCTCGCTGCTCTCGGTCTCCGTACCCCCCGCCTTCGCCCAGACCCAGGCGTCCGAGGCCCAGCGGTATTCCTCCCTGTTCCAGAACGTATACTCCTTCATCCTCCAGAACTACGTGGACGAAGTGGATCCCAAGGTCCTGTACGAGGGGGCCATGAAGGGGATGCTGGACGCCCTGAACGACCCCTATTCGACCTTCCTGGACAGCGCGGCCATCAGCGATCTCCAGGACACCACGGTCGGCCAGTACGGGGGCATCGGGCTGTACATCTCCAAGACCCCGCCTTCCAGCCGCCGTCCCGGGGAAGAACCCTGGGTGGAGGTCGTGTCCCCCATCGAGGACACCCCGGGCTGGCGCGCGGGGATACAGCCCGGAGACTGGATCAGCGAGATCGACGGAGCCTCCACGGCTCCCCTGGCCATGGACGAAGTCCTGAAGAAGCTCCGCGGAACCCCGGGCTCCACGGTGGTCCTGACCATCCGCAGGGGCGAGAACATCACCTTCCCCGTGGCGATCGTCCGCGCCCTGATCGAGGTCCCCTCGGTCAAGCGGGCGATGATGCCCAACCGCACGGGCTACCTGCGCATCATAGAGTTCAACCCCCAGACCACCGCGCGGGTCAAGGAAGCCGTGGAGGACTTCAAGGCCCAGGGCGCACGGGCCATGGTGATCGACCTCCGGAACAACCCCGGAGGCCTTCTGTCCGCGGTCATCGACACCGCCGACCTCTTCCTGGATTCGGGTGTCATCGTCTCCACGAAATCCCGGACGGCCTACGAGAACCAGGTCTACCGCGCAAAATCCACCCTGACCGTGCCCCGGGATTGGCCCGTGGTGGTCCTCATCAATCGGGGCTCCGCCAGCGCCTCGGAGATCCTGGCGGGGGCCCTGAAGGACCAGAAGAGGGCCTACCTGATCGGGGAGCGGAGCTACGGCAAGGGAGCGGTCCAGCAGATCTTCCCCCTGGGGGAGACGGGGTTCAAGCTGACCATGTCCCGGTACTACACCCCCAGCGACGCCAACATCGACAAGATCGGCATCCTGCCGGACCTGGAGGTGAAGGAGCCGGAGCTCACGGAGGAGGAGTCCGCGGAGCTGTCCGGGCTCCTGGAGCAGCGGGTCTTCGCCAACTTCGCCAAGGAGAAGCCCTCCGCCACGGAGGCGGAGCGCAGGGCCTTCGTCCGGAAGCTCCGGGACTCGGGTATCAAGCTTTCGGACCGGATCCTGGACCGGCTCCTCCGCAACGAGCTCCAGCGCACTTCCATAGCCCCGGCCTACGACCTGGAGTACGACATCCAGCTCCAGGAGGCGATCAAGCTGATCGACCAGGGCCGGATCCGGGAGCTCCTGTCCGGATCCCGGACGGTCCGGGAAAGCCAGGACCTGGCGGCCGCGGCTCCGTCGCCCTGAGCGCGCGGATTCCGCGCGGAAAGGCGATATGCGTCAATTCGTCCTACCCCCGGACTGGTCCGGGGAGCCCGGCTGCGTCCTGGCGGGGGAAGCCGCCCGATACCTGCTCTCGGTGCTTCGCCTGTCCCCGGGGGACCGCTTTCCGGGGCTGGACCGGGAAGGCCGCCGCTACGAGTTGGAGATCCGGGCCGTGGAGGCGGGCCGGGTCGAACTGGCCGTGCGCCCCGACACCCGGACCGGAGAAGGCCGCCCGGGGGGTACGAGACTCCCGCGCCTCGTCCTGGTGCAGGCCCTGCCCAAGGGCCGCAAGATGGACCTGGTCGTCCGCCAGGCCGCGGAGGCCGGGGTGGCGCGGATCATCCCGGTCGAAAGCTCCCGTTCCGTGGCCCGGATCTCCGACGAGGGCGGGGCGGCGGCCAAGCGGGCGCGCTGGGAACGCATCGTCCGGGAAGCCCTCCAGCAGAGCGGATCCTCCCTGCGGACCGAGGTGGACAGCCCCCGGCCCTTCCAGGAGCTTCCCGGGATCCTCGGAAAGGCCGCCCCGGGCAGAATAGGCCTCTATTTCCACGAGGCGCCCCTTGAAGGAGCGGCCCTTCATCGCTATCTTTCCGGAGAACCCGAAGAGATCGTGGCCTGCGTCGGCCCCGAAGGCGGCTTTTCCATGGATGAGGTGCGCTTCCTGGACGGCCTGGGCTTCCGGCCCGCCCACCTGGGACCCACGGTGCTTCGGACCGAGACCGCCGCCCTGTATGCCGTGGCCGCCATTCAAGTGATCCTACGGGAGCGTTCCTCATGGACTCCGACCGCGTAACCCGAATTTCCCTCCTCAAGGTGCCCCTGGACATCCTCAAGCCCGAGGACTTCGACGACGTCATCCGCTCCATGTTCTCCGACGGAAGGAACCACCAGATCGTCCTTCTGTCCCTCTGGGACCTGCTCCGGGCCCGCAGGAGCGGGGAATTCCGGACCATGGTCAACGGGGCCTCCCTGGTCCTGCCCATCTCCCGGTCCCTGGTCCGGGGAGCCCGGTTCCTCCGCCGGGAAGAACCGGTCCGGTACATGCCCTTCGATTTCGCCATCCGGCTCCTGAATGCCCTGGAACGGTGGAACCGGTCCGTTTACCTCCTGGGCTCCACCCGGCGCAACCTGAGCCTGGCGGAGGAGAACATCCACGCCACCTACCCGGGCATCCGGATCGTGGGCCGCTTTCCCGGCCATTATCCCAAGCAGATGGAACAGAGCATACTCCAGGCCATCCGCAAGTCCACGCCCACCCTGCTCCTGGTGGGCCGGGGAGTCATCGGGCGGGAGCGGTGGATTCCCCGGAGCCTCAAGCACTTCAACTCCGGCCTCTACCTCTGGTGCTCGGACCTCTTCGACGTCTTCGCGGAAAAGGTCCCCAAGCCGTCCAAGGCCCTCTTCGACCGCGGGTTGGAGTGGCTTCCCTACACCCTCCGCCGCCCGTGGAAGGTCTTCCGGATCCTGCCCTACCTACGGTACCGCCTCCTCCTGCTTTGGTACAGGATCCGCCGGCTTTAAGCGTCCCCGTGCCGGGGGGGCCGCTCCGGCCCCCGGTCCGACCGCTTCTGGATGTAGACAATAATCTACAGAGTCCCGGGCTCGGGGCCTATTGAAGCCGCGATCCGCCCGCTCTACCGTTTGGGCATGCGCAGGATTCTCCACTGGGAGGAAGACGAAGAGGAACGGGACATCCTCGCCGCCCTCCTCGCAGACGAATACCTCGTCCGCGGCGTCGGGACCCCGGCCGAGGCCGAAGCCGCGGCGGCCGAGGAGGGCTGGGACCTGGTCATCCTGGGAGCCGGGGACCCGGTCGCCGGGGACGCCGCAGGAAGGATCCGGCTCCTCAAGGCCCGCCTCCCCTCCGTGCCCCTGGTCTGCCGGCTTCCCGCCGGGGATCCCGCCCGGACGACCGCGCTTCTGAGGGAGGGAGCGGCGGCCTGCGTTTCCCGGGACTGCCCCGGGGACGAGTTGAAAGCCTGGCTCCGGCGGGTCCGGTCCTCCCGGTCGACGGAACCGTCCTGCCGGGAACCTTCCCGACCCTACGGGGAACCGGATCCGGATACCCGGATCCTCCTGGGGGAAAGCGACTGCATACGCGGGGTCCGCCGCCGGATCCGTCTCTTCGCCCGGTACGACTTCCCGGTCCTGATCACCGGGGAGAGCGGCACCGGCAAGGACCTGGCGGCCCGCTCGATCCACGGTCTTTCCCGGCGGGCTTCCCGGCCTTTCCTGGCGGTCAACTGCGGGGCCATCCCGGAATCCATCCTGGAGAGCGAGCTTTTCGGGACGGAGCGCGGAGCCTACACCGGCGCGGTCTCCCGGCCCGGGACCTTCGAAACCGCCGACGGGGGAACCCTCTTCCTGGACGAGATAACGGAACTCTCGCCCGGGGCCCAGGCCAAGCTGCTCCGGATCCTGGAAAACGGCGAGATCCGCCGCCTGGGAGCCCGGTCCTCCTCATCCTGCGACGTCCGGCTGATCTCGGCGACCAACGTGGAGCTGGACCGGTTCCAGGGCATGCGCTTCGACCTGTTGGAACGGCTGGAGACCCTGGTGCTCAAGCTTCCACCGCTCCGGGAACGCCTCGGGGACATCCCCCTGCTGGCGCGGCATTTCCTGGACCAGGCGGGACTAGCGGCGGAGATCGGGCCGGACGCGATGGAACTGCTCTCGGGCTACGACTGGCCGGGAAACGTCCGGCAGCTCAGGAACGCGATCTGCCGGGCCGCGGTGGCGGCCTCGGAATCGGAGGGCGGCATCATCCGGGCGGAGCATGTGGATTTCGGATGCAGGCCCTCCGCCCTTCCCCGGGTCCGGGCCGAATAGCGGACAGGCCGGTCCCGGTCTACAGGGTGTCCAGGCGGCGCAGGTGGATCCCTTCCAGCACGGCCACCCGTCCGCCCTCCGGGGCCTCCCGGGTTCCGGTCACCCGGGCCACGACCAGCACGGCGGATCCGGGGCGGAGGAAGGACGGGGAACCGCGGTCGAAGAGGTCCCGGTACGAATCCCCGGCCAACTCGACCAGCACGGTACGAAGGACGATGCGGGAGGTGCCGATCCATTGGCCCGCAGCGAGCTCCACCCGGGCGGAGAACGAACCCTCCTCCTGGGATACCGTGGAGCGCACGGTGCCCGTCAGCACGACGTAGCGCCCGACGGGCAGGCCGGCTCCGGTCTCGGCGGCCTGGGCCAGGGATTCCACGCTGGCCGCGAAGTCGAAGGCACCCCCCGGCCCGGACTGGGCGGGACTTGGGAGGGCGGACAGGACCGCGAAGGTCATCGCCCACGCCGCGATCCAAGGGGCCTTGGGTCTGCGCATCGTCCATCTCCTTCCGGGCTTAGCCCGAGGGGCCGAAACCTACTCTAGCGCCCCCCGGACCGGGGGTCAAGGCTTCGGCCGCCGGCCGGACAGGGCCGCCGCCTTGCCCAGGATACGACGCAGGTATTCCAGCTCCCGGCCCGAGGCGCCCGCCCGGGCCAGCAGGGATCTCAGGACGCGCACGAAGTCCGGCCGGCCGGAGATCTTGAAGAATCCGGCCCGGGCCAGGTCCTCCGCGGCGGCCTCGACCGCGTCCAGGATCTCCGCCCGGGCGGCCGGCGCCTCGTCGGACGTCCCGTCCGGTCCGGCCGCAGGCCCGTCGGCATCCCCGGGAACCTCGGCGGACGGAGGGACCCGCCCTCCTTCGGCCCGGGCCCGCGCCAGCTCCCAGGCCGCGATCTGGACCGCCTGGGCCAGGTTCAGGGAGGGGAAGACGTCGGAGGTGGGGATGCGCACCGCCAGGTCGCAGAGGGCCAGTTCCGAGGCGGAAAGTCCGTCCGCCTCGTTCCCGAAGACCAGGGCGATCCGGCCGGACCGCCGGATCGCGTCCCGGGCGAACTCCGTCACGTCCCGGGGCTCCCGTACCCGGAGCCGTCCGGTCCTTCGGGTGAATCCCGCGGCCAAGGCGCAGTCCGCAAGGGCATCCTCGAGGGTGCCGAAGCGCCGGGCACGCTCGAACAGGGGATAGGCCGCCAGGGCGAACGTCTTGACGGGCTCCGGGGGATGGTCCGGACAGTCCGCCAGGACCAGGCTGCCGAGTCCCATGGCGGCCATGGCCCGGCACGCGGCGCCCACGTTGCCCGGTTCCCGGGCCCGGCAGAGGACGACCACGAACTCCGGCGGGGACTTCATGAGGGGAGTGTAATACGGCAAACCGTGGACGGTAAACGGTGGACGGAGACGAATCCGGACTCCTGCCCGTGCCTCTGCGAGAAGCGTCGCTGTCCATTGTCCACTGTCCACCGTCCACCGTCCACCGTATACTGTATTCATGCAACGGAATGCGGACCCCCCCCTCGCCGGCCGCCGGGCCTTCATCCTGGGAGGGACGGGGGGCATAGGCCGACACATAGCCCGGGCCCTGGGCCTTCGGGGCGCCCGCCTGGACGTGCACGGCCGGGAAGGCCGAAAGCTGGAATCCGCCTTGGCGGAGTTCCGGGAGGCGGGCATCGAGGCCGAGGGGTCGGCCTTTTCCCTGGATTCCCTGGCGGGCACGGGCCCCCTCCTGGACCGGGCGGGAGCGGCGGACATCCTGGTCGCGGCCTGGGGGCCCTTCCTGCAGAAACCCCTCCACGAGACCGCCCCGGAGGAGTGGGAGGCGGCGGTCGCCTTCAACCTGGCCCTGCCCGGGGCCCTGGTATCCGCCGCCCTGCCGGGGATGCGGTCCCGGCGCTGGGGCCGGATCCTCTTCCTCGGAGGCACCCGGACGGACGGGATCCGGGGCTTCCGCACCAACGCCGCCTACGCGGCCGCCAAGACGGGCCTGGGAGTCCTGGCCAAGTCCATCGCCCTGGAGTACGCCCGGGACGGGATCGCGGCCCTGGTCCTCTGTCCCGGATTCGTCCGGACGGAGTACCTGACCCCGGAGACCCTGGAGGGACTGGCCGCGAAGACCCCCGGGGGCAGCCTTACCGACCCGGGCGTCTTCGGGGACCTGGCCGCGGACCTTCTGTGCCGGGACCCGCCCCTCTGGAACGGGGGTATCCTGACGGCGGACGAAGGCCTGGCGGCGTGGTAGAATCAAGGAGACGGGCTGGAACCGAGGGTATGCGGATTCCTCGATATTTCGCTCGAGGGCTCTGGATTTTTTGGTCGACAATGCCGAAAATCTAGAAGTCCCGGATTCGCCCGGGACCGCGGATTTGACAGGAGATTGACTTGATACTAGGATGGACCTACAATACCTGCATACGGCGTATCCTTCATCTTTGGATCCGAGAGGAGCACCATGAATAATAACGATATCGTTCCAGGATTCGACGACGAGAAGGACGATAGTCTAAAGATACGCCTGCAGAAGGTCGACCCGGTCGAGAACTGCCTCACCCTCTTCCTCACGGGGTATATCGATACCTACAATTCCAACTTCTTCCAGAAACGGGTCAGCAAGGCCATCGACTCCGGCTTCGTACGCCTCATCTTCAACTGCGGCGGGCTCAACTACGTCTCCTCGACGGGCATCGGATCCTTCACGGCCTTCCTCAAGTCCGTGAAACCCCGGGGCGGGGACATCGTCCTCCTGGAGATCCAGCCGAAGGTCTACGAGGTGTTCCAGCTGCTCGGCTTCTCCCAGTTCTTCAACATCAAGGACAACCTGGAGGAGGCCATGGGCTTCTTCCGCCAGGGAGACCAGGGCTCGTCCCAGAGCGTGTTCCCCAAGATCTTCTCCTGCCCCATCTGCAACAAGAAACTCAAGGCGGCCAAGCCGGGCCGGTTCCGCTGCTCCGAGTGCAAGACCATCCTGGCTATTGACAACGCGGGGCAGGTGTTCCTAGGCTGATCCCGCATCGTGGTCCGCCGGATTCGTCTACGCCGCCCAAGGAGGAACCGATGGCCGGACTCAGCCGCGTTGAAAGCTACCTGATCAGCCTCGAGATCCAGTACGAGGAAATCTCCCCGAACGCCTGGCTCGTGAACGACGAGGCCCGGGGACTGACCCAGGTCGTCATCACCCAGGCGGATCCGGTGGTGGCCCTCCGGACCAAGGTCATGGCCGCCCCCAAGGAACATCGCCAGGAACTCTTCGAAACCCTGCTCCGGCTGAACGCGTCGGACCTCCTGCACGGAGCCTACGCCCTGGAAGGGGACGACATCGTCCTGGTGGACAACCTGGAGCTCGAGACCCTGGACCGCTCCGAACTGGAAGCCGCCCTCGACGCGGTCGGCTTCGCCCTAGCCCAGCACTACGCCGTCCTCGGTAAATTCCGGGCCTGACGGAAGAGAACAAGGAGGCCCCGATGGGTATCTTCAGCCGATTCAAGACCGTCGTCTCGTCCAATATAAACGACATGATCGCCAAGGCGGAAAATCCGGAAAAGATGCTCAACCAGCTGCTCCTGGACATGAACCAGCAGATGGTGGAGTCCAAGAAATCCGTGGCCATGGCCATCGCGGACGAGAAGAAGATCGAGCGGGAGCTCGCCGAGCAGAAGCGGCAGGCGGACGAGTGGGAGAAGAAGGCCATGCTCGCGGTCCGCGCCGGCCGGGACGACCTGGCCAAGGAAGCCCTCGTGCGCAAGCAGGAGTACGAGGGGTATTTCCTCCAGCTGAAGCCCCAGTGGGAAGCGCAGAAGGCCTCGGTCGAGAAGCTCAAGGAGAGCCTGCGGCAGCTCCAGAACAAGATCGACGAGGCGTCCCGGAAGAAAAACATCCTGATCGCCCGGGCCAAGCGTGCGGAAGCCCAGGAGAAGATCCAGAAGACCCTGACGACCATGTCCGGCAACACCAGCGCCTTCGACACCTTCGACCGCATGGCCAAGAAGGTGGACGAGCTGGAGGCCAAGGCGGAAGCGGCCAAGGAGCTCGAGGACCTGTCCAAGGACACGTCCCTGGAGAAGCAGTTCGCCCAGCTGGAATCCTCCGGGGCCAGCGCGGACCTCCTGCTGGAGGAGCTCAAGGCCAAGATGCTCACCGAGGACGCGGGCACCAAGAACTGACGCGGCCGTGCGGGTCCTGGTGATCGACCCCGGGCTCAAGCATGTCGAAGAGGAGAGGAATGCCGAGGGGCCCCTCTCCTTTTTCTTTTCCCCCGACCTCGGATCCCCCCTCGTCTGCGACCTGATCGTCCTTCCCGCGGGGCTCCTCCTGGAGGGAGCCGGAGCGGACAGGGACGTGCTCCGGATCGCCTACGGACCCGCGAGCCTGACGGCGGACGCCTTCGCGGAGGGTTGCGCCGACTACCTCCGGGAGCCCTGGGACCTGGAGGAGCTCGAAGCTCGGGCCCTTCGATTCCTTACGTGGAGGTTCCGGCTGGGGGAGCACCCGTTTACCTATTCGACCGGGCGCCTGGCCGGAGCGGCCGGCACCGTGGCCCTCCCGGAAGGGGAACGCCGGGCGCTGGAGCTCCTGCTTCACAGCCTCGGCAGGCCCGTTCCCCGCAAGGCCTTCCTCCGCGTCCGACACGGTCCGGGACCCTCGCCGTCCCGAAGACCCGACATGACGATCTGCCGTTTGCGGTCCCGGCTGGCCCGGGCCGCCGGGGATTCCCGGGCGGGCTCATTCCTTGCGGCGGTCAGGAACTACGGGTATCGGCTCGACGGAACACCCTGTGCATAACCTGTTGAGAAATAATTCCTTATCCTATGCCCCCCCCCTAGGCCGTATAATAATGTAGACGACAGGAACCGTGTATTTTTTACTTTTTTACGCTAGATTCTATTTTCTTTCATGATATACATTTAATTGTCATCTTCATGATAATCTCCAAAATCCCGGGGTACAAGCGTGGAGCAAATCCGCCGAACCGCCGCCGGGGATCCCCCGGGATTCCGGTTTTCCCTGTGGATAACTTGTGGACTCCTCAAGCCTGGTACCGAGGCGGGCCCGGACTCGAAACCCCGTTTGTCTATATGCTCCCGGAACTTGCCAACGGGATGGGCGCGTGTTAGAGTTAGCTCCAATGAAACGAGGGCTTTCCGTCGCGGGCCGATACCTTGCATGGTTCCTCTGCGCTGTGATCGTGGAAACCCTCATCCTGGCGGCCGGTCCGCTCATGAAAAGCGCCTCCGGCGGGAGCTCCTTCCAGCTGAGCTTCTGGGCCGGTTACGCCGTCGAATCCCTGCCCGTATCCGTCTCGATCGCCCTCCTGGGCGCGGGATTCCTGGCCACCCGGACCCTTCGGCACCGCCTGAGCGGGTACCTGATCCTGGGGACACTGACCGCCGCCGTCCTTTCCGGCGGGGTGTGGGTATCCCGGGCGCTGACGACCCCCCCCGAACCCTTTCCCGCGGGTCCGACCGCGTCCGTCCCCGCCTCCTCCCCGGCGCGGCATTTCGTCCGGGAGAGCTCCGGGGACACGGCCACCGGAATCATCTACGTCCGGCCTTCCGGAGAGGGACCCCGCCTGGCCTGGGCGGCCTCGGGAACCTACCGGCGGGACCGGGGAATCCTGATGGCCGACCGGACCCCCCTGCCCCTCGGGAACCCGGGGTCCTCCTCGGACCCCCTGCCGGGGTTCCGGGAACTCCGGACCTGGTACCTGGAGCTGGGCCGGGGGAACCTGTTCGAGGCCCTGGCCGCCGCCCTCGGCGTCGCCGCCCTCATCTGCGGGCTGTGGCCCCTCTCCCGGCTCTTCCGCTGGCCCCTGGTGGGGACCTTCGCGGCCCTGGCGGGATTGGTCCTGCTGGGCACCCTCCACGGGATCTTCCGGTCCCCCGCCGCCGGAGACCTGGCTTCCCTGGTGGGCCTGCGGGTTCCGGCGACCCTGCGTGCAGGCATCCTGGCGGGGGCCTGCGGTATAGCCCTGGTGTTCCTGGATTTCGCCCTGTGCAGGCCCTTCTCGGCGGCCCGAGGGGGGGCCCGGAGGAATCGTGGCGGTCCGCGATAGCGAATCCCGGTCCGCCGTGGCGGTCGCCGTCCTCCTGGGCTTCGCCGCGGCCTTCGTGGTCGCCCTCCTGGAATTCCGCTCCTCCGACATCATCGCCCGCTTCGCGATCCGATGGGAGCTGGCCCGGGCCGCCTCGCTCCTGGCCGCGTGGATGCCTCCCCTGCTCTTCGCGGCCTGCGCGGCGTCCATGAGCCTCCACCGGGAGCAGGGTCTGCGCTTCGCGGAGCTCCTGCGGCCGGTCCTGGTCCCCGCCCTCATCCTGGCCCTGCTCTTCTCCGCCCTGGAACTCACGGTCCTGCCCGGGGTGCGCCGGGCCCAGACCGTGTATGAATCCCTGTCCACCCTCTTCCGGGACGCCCTGGCGGACGCCGAGACGGCCCTGGGAGACGGGGATCTGGCCCGAGCCCAGGAGCGGGCTTCCCTGGCCGGGGCGATCGACTCGACGGAGACCGCCTACAAGCTCTTGAACGAAAAGGTCCAGCGGGCCGTCCTGCGGGCCCGGCAGTCCGAGGACACCTCCCCCCGGAAAACGGAAGCTCCCCCCGCCCCCCCGGACGACGGGGCATCCGCGTACGAATTCTACCAGCGGGCCCTGGCCTTCTACCGCAGGGGGGACTTCTACAGCGCCCATTGGTACGCCGGCAAGTCCCTGATCCTGGATCCCTCCCGGCGGGACGCCCGGAAACTCCAGGCGGACGCCTGGGAACGGATCACCACCCCCCCGGAGAACCCCGCGGACAAGGCCCGGGCCGCCTTCCACGAGCGCAAGGCCGAGGCCTACGCCCTCCTTCAGTCCGAGGCCTACCTGGAGGCGTACCGGGCGTTCACGGACCTGAATCGGGAGGATCCCGGGGACGCCGACGTCGTACGCTACCGCAAGGAAAGCCTCGACCGCCTCGCCCAGACGGCCTTCTTCGGGGAGGATTTCCGACGGGCCTTCGCCGGGCAGAGCCGGGAAGGCCTGGCCGTCCGGGTCGTGTCCGAAGGGGTGGACCATGTCCTGTACGCCTCCCGGGTGGCCGTCGCCGGGCCCTTCCTGTACCTGGAGGAATTCGAGTACATGACCGTCGGCGAGAACGGACCCGTCCTCCATGTCCAGGCCCCCTACGCTCGCCTCCGGGGCCTGCCCGCGGCGGGTTCGGAACCCCCCGGAAAGGAGGCGCCGCCCCCGGCCAGCGCCGTCAGCCTCCGTATGGTGGAACGGGGCTCCCCCCGTCAGGCGTCCCGGCCCCGGTTCCTGAAGGGCTCCATGGTCCCCCCGGACTCCACGGTCCTGGTCCTGCCCATGGATTTCGAGGCCCTTTCGATCCTGCTGGACCTTCAGGACCAGGCGGAGCGCATCCCCTTCTTCCGCCTGGCCGCGGGAGCCCGGATCGCCCCGGCCTACGGAATCGATCCGTCCCCGTACCGCATGGAGACCGCCCTCCGGATCTCCATCCCCGTGATGCTGATGACCCTGGTACTCCTGGGCACCGCCCTGGGCGCCCGATTCCGCCGGGACGAGGAACCCGGCCGCCTCCGGATGATGTTGACCCTTCCCCTGCTGACGGCCCTGGCCTCGATTCCGATGGCCGCGGCCGGCCGGGCGGGACAGTACCTCCTGGGCCGCCTCTTCGCCGACCTGCCTTCCACGGGGGCGCTGGCCGTCTGGGCCGGCTTCCTGGTCTCCCTGCTGGCGCTGTCCTTCCTGGCCGTGGGAAGGCTCGGCGTGCATGCGCCCGACTGAGGCGGCCCGCGCGGGAACGCCGGCCCTCCTGGGGGCCCTGGCCGGGGGTATCCTGGCGGGATTCTACGGAGTGCCCGCGGGAGCCCTCCTGGGCGTCATGGGGGCGGAGATACTCCGGACCCAGCGCCTGCGCGCGGAACTGGCTTCCTACCTGGAGAATCCCGACTCCTCCCCCCCGCCCCGGTCGGAGCCCGCGCCGGGGGCCGCCCTCCTGGCGGGCTTGGCGGCCGCGGAAGCCCGCAGGCTCGGGATACCCCCGGAAAGCGCCGGACAGGTCCTGCGCGATTCCGCCTCGGCACCCCGGGGCCTGGCGGCCTGGACGGCCCGGGCGGCCTCCGCGGTCCGTCCCTCCGGGGACCTGGACCGAAGCATCGCCGTGCTCACCGCGGCCTTCGACGGCCGGGCGGACCGCGCCCTGCGGCCCCTGGCGGCCGATGCCTTCTTCGCCCTGCGGAGGATGAACTCCCGGGACCTCGGACCCGGGGAGGACCTGGACACCTCCTCCCGCCTGGCAGCCCTGGGGGTTCCGGAGGAGGAGGCGCGGCTCGCCCGGGCCCGGCATTTCCCGGACTACCGGGACGATTGGGACGTGCTGGGACTTCCCCCGGGCTCGCCGACGGACGAGGTCCGCCGGGCCTGGAAGCGGCTGTCCCGCCTCCACCACCCCGACGGACCGGCCGGGAACGAGGAGAAGTTCCGGGAGGCCCGGGAGGCCTACGAGCGCCTGTCCCGGGCCCGGGCTTAACAATCCTCGATGCGGTCGATCCGGGCGCCCAGAGAACGCAGGCGCTCGGTGATGCGCTCGTAGCCCCGCTCGATCTGGTACACGTTCTTGATCATGCTGGTCCCCTCGGCGCAGAGGGCCGCGATGACCATGGCCATGCCCGCCCGCACGTCCGGGGAGACGAGCTCGGAGCCCGAGAGCCGGGACGGCCCGGAGACCACGGCCCGGTGGGGGTCGCAGAGGATGATCCGGGCACCCATCCCGATGAGCTTGTCCACGAAGAACATCCGGGACTCGAACATCTTCTCGTGGATCAGGCTGGTGCCCTCCACCTGGGTGGCCACCACGGTCATGATGCTGGTCAGGTCCGGAGGGAAACCCGGCCACGGGGCGTCGTCGATCTTGGGGATCTGACCGCCCAGGTCCGGGACGACCTTGAGGACTTGGCCCGCGGGGACCCGAAGGAGGTCGCCCTCCACGGTCCACCGTATCCCCAGCTTGGCGAAGCCCAGCTTGATCATCCGGAGCTCGTCCGACCGCACTCCCTCGATATCCAACTCCCCGTGGGTGACCGCGGCCAGACCGATGAAGGAGCCGATCTCCATGAAGTCCGGGCCGATGGAGAAATCCGTCCCTCCCAGGGCGGGCACGCCCTGGATCTCCAGGATGTTGGAGCCGATGCCGGAGATGGAGGCCCCCATGCCCACGAGCATGCGGCAGAGGTCCTGGACGTGGGGCTCGCTGGCCGTGTTCCGCAGGACCGTCCGGCCTTCCGCCCGGACGGCGGCCATCACGGCGTTCTCCGTGGCGGTCACGGAGGCCTCGTCCAGGAAGACGTCCGCCCCGACCAGCTTGTTGGCGGTGAAGACGAACTTGCCGTCCACCTCGATCCGGGCGCCCAGTTCCTCCAGGGCCAGGAGGTGGGTGTCCAGCCGGCGCCGGCCGATCACGTCGCCCCCGGGGGGCGGGAGGACGCAGCGGCCCGTGCGGGCCACGAGGGGACCCGCGAAGAGGATGGAGGCCCGGATCTTCCGGGACTGCTCCTCCGGGATCTCGGTGCCGAGGGGTCCCGAGGCGTCGATCCTCCAGACCCCGGGATCCAGTTTCTCCACCCGGGCGCCCAGGCGGGACGCGGTCTCGAGCATCACCTGGGCGTCCTCGATCTCCGGGATGTTGCGCAGGATGACGGGCTCTTCCGCCAGCAGGGCGGCGGCGATGCAGGGCAGGGCTGCGTTCTTGTTTCCGCTGGCCCGGATCCGGCCCTTGATGGGGAAGCCCCCCTCGATTCGGTACTTGTACATGGGGCTACTCTATCGGTCC
>ENA-UOWG01001323-UOWG01001323.1-activated-sludge-metagenome-genome-assembly--contig:-NODE-1323-length-25176-cov-6.164763_pt1 | contig 25176 bp, 25 predicted proteins | sample MGYA00238147_ERZ761563 | MGnify/ENA primary metagenome ERZ761563 (study PRJEB28884, sample SAMN05720216) | anaerobic digester metagenome | isolation source: active sludge of municipal... | reverse complement strand
TGGCATATACCGGGGGGTGGGCTCTCATATAGTTGTCCAGCATCAATGCCACTGCCGTCGAACCCTGGGAATGACTAGCCAAAATGAAGGGGCGACCATGGTTGTAATGGCGGATGTAGTAGTCGAATGCCGCGGTTACGTCGGATTCCGGGATGCCTCCAATGACATTATATACGGCGTCGATAGTCGGCAGGCTCAATGCATAGCTGGCGTCTGCCTGCCTGTAGTAAGGCGCATAGATATTCCCTATGGCCGCAAAGGCGGACGCTTGCTCGCCAAGGGCGACTTGTGCACCCGCGACCATGCTCGGGTCGTCGATCGTGCTGATAACAGGGCCGTTCGGACCCGCAACGTATTCGGTGGGGTAAACGTAGAAGACGTCGACCGCTTTATCAGGAGAAGAGGGCAGCGCCAGCCAGTTTTCGGACTTCGAATAATCTATGTCCGAAGTAATGGCGCGAGCGACTGCGCCGCCCGAACGACCGCCTCCGCATCCTGCAAGAATCAGGAATAGAAAAAGCGCAAGAAGCACGGCGGCGGTAATCTGTTTTTTCAATCTGCAGGCTCCCTTGTTTTATTGTGACGCACCGGTTTGCTCAATTTCACCGATTGCACAGTAGCCCCACGGGGCACCCGGCCGTGGCACCTCTGCTACGGCACAGTTGCGATCTTCGCGGCCATTTCGGCGCTCAACTGTTTCAGGAGTTCCGCGTTGTAGGCGCCGCTCGGCAGGTAAGGCAGCGGGGGGCCGCCGGTGAATATCTCATCGGCCGCTACTGCGTACGAGCGAGACCGGGCTGCCGGACTCCCCGGCGTCACGGACGGATCGACGTTGGTAGTGAAGATGGAAATCGTGTTGTCGCTGTTGCGGACTATCTCGAAAAGACGAAATTGCTGGGGGAAGTCTCTCAGTGATGATGTCTCTACTTCCCAGAACCCCAGCTCAGGGTGATTGACGGGGTCTTTCGGCGGAAAGGGGGTAACCGTGTTGTAGTGACGATGTCCCGCGATCCACAGTATGAGGTTCGGATATGTGTGGAGCTTGTCGATCAGTGTATTCTCCGAGGGAGACGATGCCGGGTCCCACAGATTCTTGTCAACTCCGATGGGCACATGGGCCGCCACTATCATGAGCTTGCCGTCGGTCTGGCCTCTGTCGAGTTCTTTCACCAGCCAGTCATAACGCTCCTGATCGAGGGATCCTGAGGCGCCGCTGGCATTCTTTCCGAATTTGCCATCATCCCTTTCGGTATCGTCAAGGACAATCACCCTGAGAGGAAGACCCGCTTTCGGTTCGAAGGTATAGCAGACAAATCCCGTTTTGACGTTATCCTCAGAAAACCCGTGACCCACCGGACGGGACGTGGTGTTGAAGAAACTGCCCAACCACTCCTTTCGTCCAAGCCAGCGGCGATCGGGGTTGGCTGCTGTTTTGGGGGGAGTTGAAAAGTCGGCCTCGGGTCCTGCGGATACTACCTTCTGAAAGGCCGTGGAGCCGTCGACAACACCTGTGTAGAAACCACGGTGATCGAGGTTCGGGTCAGTGAGGACATTTCCTACGTTGAGCACGTTCTCGCCCACCATGGTCTTTTTGATCCGCTCGTTGGGCGGGTACATGCCTGACCAAAAATGATCGTGGTTGCCGAGGACCTGGTACCACGGAATCGACCTATCGAGCCCCGCCGCCTTATAGGGTCGCGCATAGTCAACGGTCGAGGTCGACCCGGGATTCGAATTCGGGTTGATGGGCCGGCCGTCGATGACGTCGATGTACCATCTGAGCTCGATGTTCTGGCCGTTGTTGATGGCGTCACCGAGGAATATGCCGAAGTCGAAGGCCTGTTTCTTGTTGAGGGCGTTCACAGTCTGGATTGCCGCATCCAGGACGTGGGTGGTATAGGGGATAACGGCTGAATAGGCGGCCTGCATGCCCGGCATTGGCTTAAGACCGAAGTAGATGGCCTGGGCCGGAGACTGAGCGTCCGTTATGTGTATGTCAGACATGGCAAAGAAGCGTAGAAGTGACGAGGTCTTTCCGGCCGATCCGCCTTTGTATGCGGGTGGCATGAGATCGAGCCTCCTATCATGGCGAAGGCCCTGCCCCATCTGCCAGTCGCCGTAACCATACCTGGAGTAGGACGCGACGTCATTGGGGAGCACTTTTTGCGTATTTGGCGCCAGAGGAACGGCGATGACGGTGCCATCGAGGGTGGTGCGGACTGGAGAGCTCACGGGATAGGTGGGCTGCTGCAGCGCCGGTTCCGAGGCAAGAAGAACATGCGTGCATCCGAGGACCAGCATCAGTAGAACACCGAAACCGCCCGTGAGACCAAGCTTCAAGAAAGTGTTGCATTTTTTCATGTGTCATCTCCTCCAATAACGGATCCTGGGCTTTGCACGCGCAACCACTATTTGGCACGGTCTCCGGCGGATGCTGTTCTGTCCGGTGGCAGGAGTGCCTACGTCTGAACCTGCGGACACGCCCCACGCTTATTATCGGCCGGGGAGAAGGAGTCTTAAGTTTGTGGGTCTGCTGGTGATAAAACTAGCCATTCTGTGCCGTTCTCATCGCGTCCGGCATCCTGACGGCGACAACCTCTCCGCGTGCGCAGACCTTTCCCCCGGCAATGACCTCAACCGCTACTACCGCTTTGCGTTTCCCCACGCTTTTAACTTCTCCACGTGCCGTGAGCTCAACGCCCAGCGGTGTGGGCAGGAGATAATCCACCTTAAGCGAAGCCGTGACAAAGCGGAGCTTCGGTTCGGTGTCCATGGTCCTTCCCTCAAAGCGGTATGACGCAGCCGCAGCCGTACCTGTCCCATGACAGTCGATGAGCGATGCGATGAGGCCGCCATAAACAAAGCCGGGCGACGCCATGTGGCAGGCCTTCGGGGTGAACCGGGCGACCGATCCATCGCCATCCCAGTAGCTCTTGATGTGAAGGCCTTCGTCATTCAGGCGGCCGCATCCGTAGCAATGGCTCACGTCTTCGGTGTAATAATCCTGAAAAGCCTTTTCATCCATGTCTTTGTCCTTTCCTGAAGCTTAGTGTAAAGGGTATACAGGATTATTATGTATCATTTTAAGGGAAGAAAAGCATTTATATTTATTGTTGGGCGTCAGTCCTTTGTGATGGTGATGCGGAACCCGGCCCCTTCCGGTTCAACGCCTTTCAGAGCCCATCCCTGGGCGATCGCGGCACGTGAGACGTTTTCTTTCGAGGTGACCGTGTCCACAAGAATGACGATCTCGCCCTTTCCCATCTTTTTGATCTCGTTCATTGTTAGAAGAACAGGCTGCGGGCATGAAAGCCCGGTTGCATCGACGATTGTACCCATTTAAAATCCTCCTTGTTCAGGCGACTTGTTTTCTCATGGTGAACCCGATGAAGAGGCAGACCAGAAGACCCGTGATCACCGCCGGGATCCCGTAAGGCCCAACACCTGCAGGGCTGCTTGCCAGGCCGAAGTTGTGCGATATACCCGCCCCGACGATCATCCCCAGGACGAAGACCGCCGCGTCACCGTCGCCTTCCCCCGAGAGAAAGAGCTGCCGTCCCGGGCAGCCGCCGGCCAGGCAGAAGGCCAACCCAGCAAGTACCATGCCGCCGAAGTTCCACAGGCCCATTGTATGCGCAACGGGTTGTTTTGCAAAGCCGGGATTGAACTGTCCCAACACCAGGTTTGTCAGGAACGCGAACACTACAAGAGCGATAAAACCGGAAAGGAGATGGGTCTGCCTGAAAAGGACGAGGTCCCTGATCGCCCCCATGGTGCAGAACCTGCTTCTCTGCGCCAGAAAACCCACGATAAGGCCGATTACAAGGGAAATGAAAAGAGGAGCGTGCATGGAACCAGGGCCTTTCAGGCTGTAGAACAGGACCCCGCTCCTGTTCTGGCCCTCCACCTGCGGGAAGACGAGCGTGAGTGCGAGAAATCCAAGCATTATCAAGGGAAGGAGCCATCCCACCGAAGTGTGGGTAGTCCGGGAGCGACCCAGGTTGAAGCCGCCCTTGAGAAAGAACGTGCCTACCCATATTCCCCCGATGAGCCCGAGCAATCCCAATATGGCGTTCCAGTCACCGCCGGCCAAACGGAGCGCTGCCCTCCACGGGCAGCCCAGAAAAACCAACCCACCGATCATGGCGAAGGCGCCCAGAACGAAACGGACAATGGGGGCCGAGCCTGCCCGCGCCCGGAACTCTTTAAAGGCGTAAGCAGCTGCCAGCGAGCCGATGACGAAGCCAATGATCTCGGGCCGCATATATTGGACGATGTCAGCCCGGTGAAGCCCCAGGGATCCCGCCATATCCCTCTCGAAGCAGGCCACGCAGACGCCCATATTCGCCGGATTCCCCAGTTTTTGCAGAAGCTGGGCCAATATCCCTATGAAGGCTCCCACTGCGATGATTCCCCACCGTGTCGCGAAGATCTGCGTAAATTTTGACATAGGCCCTTCCTTCCCCTGTAGTTATTTAGAACCTTAGTTTTTTTAAGGAAAGCATAGAGAATACATATATGTCAAATTAATATTAGTAATGACTGTTGATACTATCATTCATATTAATTATTGATTTAGCGGGTGCGTATGCAGTCTTTTGCATTGCTCCGGGCGGCTTTGATTTTTTCATTCATCCTTATTTTAATTCACTTTGACAATGGCGCGTACAATCTGATATGGGACTGGATGTATACGAATGGGTCCTGGCAAAACGTTGGATCTCAGGAGCAATGAAAATACCGAAAGGAGCATGGCATGGAATATAAAAACATTCTTACAAAGACGGGCGATGATCATGTCGGCGAGATCGTACTGAACCGGCCAGAAAACATGAATACCTTCAATACCCCCATGGCAGGGGAACTCAATGACGCCCTCCGGGTGTTCGACGGTGACGAGAAGGTCCGCGTGATCCTGCTGAAGGGAGCCGGCAAGGCGTTCTGCGCCGGCATCGATGTTGGTGAATTCCCGGGAAAGACCGCGATTGAGTACGGTGAATGGATAGGGCTCATGGGGTCGCCGATGGTGACTATGAACGATCTGAAAAAACCCGTCATCACGCAGGTCCAGGGGATGGCCGCAGCGATAGGGGCGGGCCTTGTCGCGGCATCCGATCTGGCGATCGTATCTGAAAACGCTCGTTTCGGCCTGACGGCGATCAACGTGGGGCTCAACTGCGTTGGGCCGGTGGTCCCCGTCACCAGGTGCATAGGAAGAAAACGCGCCCTTGAACTTTTGTTGTACGGGGACCTGATAGATGCCCGTGATGCCCTGCAGATGGGACTCGTAAATCGTGTTGTTCCCGGGGAAGAGCTTGACCTGGAAGCTAGGCAGTGGGCCGCCCGGCTGGCAGCGAAAAGCCCGCTGGCGGTGGAAACTGCGAAAAAGGCGTTCTATACGGCTGCGGACATGGAGTACCATAAGGCCTTCGAACACATGACCAACACCCTTGCGCGCCTTTGCACCACTGAAGATGTCAGCGAAGGGATCAACGCTTTCTTTGAGAAGAGAGAACCACAGTGGAAACGCCGTTGACCGCGTACACCTTGCGAGGGCGGCCCACCGTGCTTTAGGCGGCGATTGCGTACTTTAATCGAGATAATCATGGAGGGCAACCTGGAGCGTGTTAGCGGCGAGCGACGCGCAGTGCTGGTCTTCCTCGGGAAGGCCGCCGATGGTTTCCAGGATGGTTTCGGCAGTGATCCTTTCGATCTCCTCGGGTTCTTTTCCGAGGGCGAGCTCGGCCGCGAGAGAGCCGCAGATCATGCTGGGACCGCAGCCGTCTGTCGTGAAAGAGGCCTCGCTGACCCTTCCATCCTTGAATCTCAGGAAGATCTCCATCGTATCGCCGCAGGAGCCGGTGATGCGGCCGTGGGCGTCAGGGTTCTCCATGGGATGCATGTGTGACGGGTCGATCCACCGGTCAAACGCTTTTCGCCCGTAATCTCTGAGCGTTTCATCGTAGATCTGGTCCTGCAATTCTTTGAGAAAGCTGTCAAGCTCATCGGACATGATCGTTCTCCGGTTTTTTATCCGGGTGTTTTCGAGGTTCCTGTAAGAACGTTCGTTCCCATTTTGAACCCCGTGTGAGATGCCACCACCCCGCATTTGATCCTGAAAAGGAAAAAGATGTTTTTCTTTTCGTCGCTCAAGGTTTCATAATTACCCTGGCCCTTCGCTATTATGAGGTCGGCCTTGTTGAAGCGCCTTTGGAATTCCAGCCCGCAATCGTCAAGAATGGTCCCCGGTGCATCTGAACCGTTATCTATCACCCTTACGATCTCGTTCAGGCCCGCCGCGCGCGCGTCATCAACGGTCGCATCGTTGATGACCGGTCCGCCCCGGACGGCAACGGTGACCCGTCCTGCCGGCAGTTCTTCGATGAGGAGACGATCGAAAACGATCTCCCCCGCGTTGTCGGCCAGGTACAGTATGCTCGATGCCCGGTCTATCGCCTTTCGCAGGCGTTCGATATCGATGTGAAAGGGTTCTGAAAGGGTGCGGGTGATGTTCGCGATCACCTCATTCTCTGTAAGACCATGCTTCGCTCCGAGATCGACGACATTTCCCGTGATCGCGAGACAGGCCGAGGCTTTTAAAGGATCGGGACTGTTTTTCACCTGTTCTCTGAGTTCCGGCAGCATTTCGAGGGCCAGGCGGTTATGATGTTCTTTGGCGTTTCTGTAGGGATCCGGATTTCCCGTTAATTCCCTGAGCTTGCGGTGTATCATCTGCCCCACGACGGGCGGTGACTGGTCGAGATCAAGCCCTGCCAGGCAACGGAGGATCTCGCGAAGGACGCCTTCGTGTACGGAGGGGTAGACCGAAACGAACCGCGTGGCTTCCAGCGTCTGTCTTACAAAACAGGGGATGCAATCGATGGATGTTTTCATAACGTTACCGTCAGACCCTTAAAGCAATTACTATGCCAATGGTTCTCAAACACATGGTAAATCCAGATAACACTTTGATATCAAAAGGTAATAAGCATTGGCCAAAGCCGTACCGGGGCACAAGCGAAGCGTTTTAACGAGGGTATATTATTGCACTATGCAATATTATCTTCGGCGTCCCCGTCCATCCCTTTCGGGGTTTTCGATCTTGAGGTTTCTGATCTTCCGGTACAACGTGCTGGTGTCGATGCCGAGGTCCCGTGCGGCGCGTTTCCTGTTCCCATCATACCGCCGCAACGTTTCAGCGACAAGCTGTTTCTCCATGGACCTGAGGTTCATGGGGCCGATGTTATCGGTGGAAGTGACCACGGCCGGGCGCAGTTCCGGGGGGAGATGGTGAAGCTCTATGATATCTGCGCCGCACAGCACGAACGCCTGTTCAATTATGTTTTCGAGTTCCCGGATATTTCCGGGAAAATCATGCCCCATGAGTTTCGTCAGCGCTTCAAATGAAAGACCTGAGATGTTTTTCCCCTGAAGGCGGTTATACCTGGCTATAATATGGTCCACGAGCAGGGGGATATCTTCCCTTCTTTCCTTCAGGGACGGCAGGGCGAGATGAATGACACGGATCCGGTAATATAGATCCTCCCTGAATTTCCCCTCGTCAACAAGCTTTGTCAGCTCTTTATTGGTTGCTGCGACAACGCGGACGTCAACTTTCACGGGTTCCGTGGCGCCAAGCGGTTCCACCATGCGTTCCTGGAGTACCCGCAGCAGTCGTACCTGCAGGGCAGGCGATATGTCGCCGATCTCGTCGAGGAATATTGTACCTCCTTCTGCAAGCGCAAAACGCCCCTTCTTGTCTTTTTTCGCGTCTGTGAAGGCACCGGCCTTGTGTCCGAAGAACTCGCTTTCCAGCAGCGCGTCCGGCAGGGCGGCGCAGTTTACCGCGACGAAACGCTTTTTTCTCCGCGGTGAGAGGTTATGTATGGCCCGGGCGAAGAGTTCCTTTCCCGTACCGCTCGGTCCTTCTATCAATACCGTGCTGCTGCTTTCGGCAATGAGAGGGAGGATCTCGAAAAGACGCATCATCGCCGGGCTTCTTCCGACGATGTCCTCGAAGGTGTGGTGGCTCTGCAGCTCCTTACGCAATTGCTCGATCTGGCTTAAATCCTGAAATGTTTCAACACCGCCTATCACGTTGCCGTTTTTGTCCTTAAGTATCGCCGTGGAGATGCGTATGGGGACGATAAAGCCCTTATTGTCGACGATGCGCGCGGTGGCGTTCACGACGGGCTTTCCCGTTTCGAATGTCTGCCTCAGCGCGCAGTTGTTCTCACAGATGTTTGCATGGAACACCTCGGAACAGGGCCGCCCTATGCTGTCTTCTCTCGAAATCCCCGTGATCCGTTGCGCTGCCAGATTGAAGGAAGTGATCCGCCAGTCGAGGCCTACGGTAAAAACACCCTCGTTGATCGAATTGAGAATAACGTCCCGCTCGTTAACCGTTACGCTGTCTTTCATCTTGGCCTCCGGCCATTGAATATTAATATCATGCTTATTGCAATAATAAACATAGTGTATAATTGCAGAATGCATTAATAAAGTCAATCCCAATTGTCCCCACAATGCTGGGAAATGCCGTCTGTACTTGATCTTGCCCGATACGATCATCGCGGTACGGATGTTGCAATCTTTCTTGATATGTTGATAGCAATAGCAAACTGGCAAGGCTGCATTTCGCCCGTATTTGACGTATCGGACAGGTTGTGCCTGGTAGAGATCGTCAGCGGCAAAGCGGTGCGGAGGGAGAACTTACTCCTTAAATACCGGGATCCCTTTGGAAGGGCGAGAGAAATTGCCGGGATAGGTATCGAACTCTTGATATGCGGTGCAGTTTCACACGTTTATGAGACCGCCCTTATCAGCGCGGGTATACGGGTTGCCGGGTTCATGTGCGGTGATCTTGAGGCCGTTCTCGACGCCTTCCTGCAGGGCAGATTGACGGATAGCCGTTTTTTTATGCCAGGTTGTTTCTGGAAACGGCAGGGTTATCGTTTCCAGCACCGTCGTGGAAGGAATTTCAAACGGCGGTGAGCTATCAACCAAGTATTAATGAAAGGAGGTAACAGATATGCCAGGTGGAGACGGAACGGGACCTCGCGGATTTGGTCCAATGACAGGGCGTGCGGCAGGTTTCTGCACCGGTTTCGGTGTTCCCGGGTATGCGAACTTCACTGCTGGAAGGGGATACCGGGCCTGGGGCAGGGGCCGTGGAGGCGGCGGAGGCGGTCGAGGCTACAGGAACTGGTTTTACGCAACCGGCTTGACGGGTTGGCAGAGAGCGGCCGGCTATATGCCGGCATGGGGTAATCCCTTTGCTTACGGTGGGCCTTATTACGCACCGCCAACACCGGTTGTGAACAGGCAGCAGGAAGTGGATGCGCTCAAAGCTCAGGCGGAATACCTGGAAGACGCGCTGGAAGGCATCCGCATGCAGCTCAAGGAATTTGAGGCAAGGCAGGCGGACACCCGGACGGGTTAAGGGCCGCGGGGCCAGGGCACAAGGGGTGTCGGATAAACTGACCGCCCCTTTGCCCTGACCTGGAATACAGAACTATGGAGGCTTATCATGCTTATAGCAGTTACATCAGAGGGGCCATCCCTTGAGGCAAGGATCGATGGGCGGTTTGGAAGGTGCCGGTATTTTCTGATCATAAATACCGACGATCTTAGTTTTGGGGCGATTGAGAACCAGAATACGGCGCTGGGCAGCGGCGCGGGCATTCAGTCCGCACAGATGGTCGCCGCGAAGGGTGTGACGCACGTGTTCACCGGTGCCTGCGGGCCCAACGCGTACCAGGTCCTATCGGCGGCCGGGGTCGAGGTCGTTACAGGTTGCGCCGGAGGGGTTAAGGATGTGATCGACCGGTTCCGTGACGGCAGTTTTGAAGCGGCGGCCGGCCCCAACGTGGCCGACCATTATGGGATGGGTCAAAATACTTCAATGCAGGCAGGTTACGGAACAGGCGCCGGGTTTGCTTCTGGCATGGGCGGCGGCATGGGAAGAGGCATGGGAAGAGGTATGGGCGGCGGTATGGGACGCGGTATTAGACGCGGAGGCGGCATGGGAGGAGGTATGGGACGCGGAGGAGGTTTTGCCGACAGGCAAACAGTTGGCACGCAGAACGCGCAGGAAACCGGTGACGATGAACTGGAAAAATTAAAAAGGCAGATGGACCAGATCAGTGAACGTATCCGTCAACTTGAAAAGGAAAAGAGCGGCAAAGGAAAAGGCTGAAGAGGCAATATTGACAACCGGGAATTCAATGCCAATGCGTGATTCCCCGCAGAAAGAGGAATATGGATATTTTTGATATCGTTGTAAACTGCCTAGAGAATGGTTCCCATGGAGTGCTTGCGACGGTGGTGAAAAGGGCAGGGTCTGCCCCTCGTGACGTAGGCGCAAAAATGTTCGTTGTCGATGACGGGAGCATCTTCGGGACCGTTGGCGGCGGGCAGCTTGAATCAAGCGCGTATGATAAGGCAAAAGAAATAATGGGCAAAGGCGCGACCTTTGTCCTAAATGTGAACATGGATGCGACAGAAGTGGAAGGCAGGGACATGCTCTGCGGAGGGAACGTCGATATCCTTCTTGAGCCGGTGACCGAAAGGCATCGCAGCGTGTATGAGGCTATCAGGAAGTACCGGGAGGACAAGGATCCGGCGGTCATATTCACACGCTTCGGTGCCGGTGTATTCGCCAAGTCATTGATAAGGGGAGACGGAACGGTGATCGGTGACCCGGTGGACCGGGAGGCGATGGAAAGGTGCATGGAATCACTGCGCCGGCGGGAACCGGAGCTGCATGGAAACACTTTCACAGAGCCTGTCGGGGTGATCGTTCCACTTTACATCTTCGGTGCCGGCCATGTATCACAGCACCTCTCGAAGATCGCGAAGATAGCCGGCTTTTCCGTTACCGTCGTCGATGACAGGAAGGAATTTGCCAATGCCGAACGGTTTCCCGAAGCAGACAGCATTATTACTGCAGGCATCCGCGATGCTTTTAACTCCCTGGACCTTACAGGAAACGAATACGTGGTCATCCTGACCAGGAGCCAGGAAAACGACGCGATGGCCCTTGAGGAAGTTTTGAAGAGAAACGCAAAGTACGTGGGCATGATGGGGAGTGCAAGAAAGGTCGGTATAATCATGGACCGCCTCCACGAAAAGGGTTTCGATCGGAAGGTCACAGCCGGTGTTCACGCGCCGGTGGGGATAGATATCGACGCAGAGGCGCCGCAGGAGGTGGCAGTCAGTATCGTGGCCGAACTCATAAAGGTGAAAAATGCAAAGTGACTTCAAGTATATATACGGCCCGGTGCCGTCCTGGAGGCTGGGAAGTTCCCTGGGTATCGATCTCTTGTCCCGTGACGAAAAGATCTGTTCCTTTGATTGCACCTATTGTCAGCTTGGCAGAAATAAGGCCAGGCAAACGGCGAGGGGCCTGTATGTCCCCGTTGAAGATGTGGTGAGAGAGATCAGGTCGCTGCCTGATATACACATCGATTATTTGACCTTCTCCGGCAGGGGGGAGCCCACGCTCGCATCCAACCTGGGCGACGCGATAAGGGCCCTTAAGGATATCAGGCGTGAAAAGATCGCAGTGATCACGAACTCGTCACTTATTCCCATGGAGGAGGTGCAAACGGACCTCCTCACCGCTGATCTTGTGATGGCCAAGCTCGATGCGGCAACGGATGATGTTTTCAACGCTATCAACAGACCATCGAAAGATCTGAGTTTCTATGAAATCATCAACGCTCTCGCGGTTTTCAGGAAAAAATTTGCGGGGAAATTTGCATTGCAGGTCATGTTCACTTCCTTGAATAAGGATTTTGCTCCACGGATAGCAGAGATAGCGCGTGCTATCGGTCCGGATGAGGTTCAGATCAATACCCCTTTGAGACCATGCGCGGAAAAACCTCTCCCGGCAAGTGAACTCCAGTCTTTGAAGGTGTACTTTGACATGTACGGACTGAATTCAAAAAACGTTTATGAAGCCGAAAAAAAGATAGTTGACCCCTTAAGCGATAACGATACCTTGAGAAGGAGAGGGAAGGAGACATAGTTGAAATCAATGGAGATCAGGATACTTTTCGACAACAAGAAAGAAGACATACGCTACGTGGTCGGCTGGGGCGTTTCTTACCTTGTCAACGGGGACATCCTTTTCGATGCCGGTGAAAATGAAGAGATGCTTTTCCATAATATGAGATTGATGGATATACGGCCAGACCAGATCAAAAAGATCGTCATATCCCATGAGCACTGGGACCACGTAGGCGGATTATGGCGCCTTATAACGGGTAACCCCGGCGTGCCAGTCTATATCTGCCCCGGTTTCAGCCGAGAATTCAAGGACAGGATCATATCCTCTGGCGCGAATGCGATCGAGGTCGGACCGTTCACGGAAATTGACAGGAACATTTATACAAGCGGCGAGATCCAGGGTTCCTGCCGGTATGGCAGGATCCCGGAGCAGGTCCTGATACTCAGGTCAAAAAAAGGCATTTCCGTTGTTACCGGCTGCGCGCACAACGGGATAGCGGACATCCTGAAATCGATCAATGAGAGAATGCCGGGGCCTATTCACCTTGTTCTGGGCGGTTTCCACACCCTTGATATGTCGGCATCCGTTGTCGGTTCGGTGATAAAAAGATTTCAGCAAATGGGGGTCGGCAAGGTTGCCCCCACCCATTGCACCGGGGACGAAGCCATCCGGTTGTTCAAAGAGTTTTACGGTGCCGATTTTGTTGAAGCTGTTGTGGGCAAAACCATTCATGTCTGATGGTATTGCCTGTTATTTGTATTATGTACAGCATGCACCGGCTACGATCTCGACGATGTCCTTTACCGCGAGTGTGTCTTCCAATTCTTCAGATTTGACAGCGTCCTCGAGCATGATGAGACACTTGGGACAGGCCACGGCAAGGACGTTTGCCCCCAATGCGGCCGCCTCTCTCACCCTGCGCCTGGCCGGACTCGATTCGCTGCCGCCGAGAAGATCGATCTCGAAGTTGCCTGCTCCGCCGCCGCAGCACAGCGCCCCGTCCCTGTTCTTTTCCATTTCAATGAGCTTCAGCGACGGGACCGTTTCCAAAAGCTCCCTCGGAGTCTCGTACTGCCCGTTCCATCGTCCGAGATAACAGGGGTCATGGTAGGCGGTTTTTGCATTGAAACCTTTTGAAAGGTCGAGCTTTCCCGCTTTGATGAGTTCGAGGAGTATCTGCGTGTAGTGGAATACCTGAAAATTGCCGCCAAGCCGGGGATAGAGATTTTTCATCGCGTTGTATGCATGGGGCGAGAGGGTGATGATCTTTTTGACGCCGAGATCGTTGAAGCGCGCCATGTTGTCTTCCGCCAGGACTTCGAAAAGACCGGCCTCGCCGAGCTTTTCAACCTCGTTGCCGTCGCAGTTCTCCTCGCTGCCGAGCACTCCGAAGGAGACCCCTGCCTTATCAAGCAATATCCCCAGGGTCTTCGAGGAATTCTGTGCCCTCGTATCGTAGGATCCCGTGCACCCGACATAATAGAGGTATTCCTGTCCGTCGTATTGCTCTATCGGGGCCCCTTCCATCCACGCGCCCCGTTTGCTTCTTGCATTACCGTAAGGGTTGCCATAGAGGTCGATGTTCTCCAGGAATTTTTTAACGGCAGGAGGGAGCTTTCCCTGTTCCACCATCTCGCCCCTCGCGGCCACCACCATGTTGACGATGTCCACATTGAAACCGAGGGGACACTTGATCTCGCAGTTCCTGCACGTTGTGCACGAATAAAGGATCTCAGCGAGGTGGTTCGACCAGTCGATGATCTCATTCAGCCACGCGCGTGTCAGCCACAGTCTGCCGCCGCATGAATACGGTTCCATCCTGAAGCGGGCGTAGGGCGGGCAGTTGTTAACGTCCATCCAGTTCGTGGGGAATTTGCAATAACCGCACCTGAAGCAGCGGTGTATGATGTCATGGAATTTGTAGGTATCGAGAGGCATTATATCCCCTCCCAGTTTCCCGGGTTCATTATCCCGCCCGGATCGAGGACCTCTTTGATGCGTTTCATGAGCGTCCGTGTCCCCGGGTCGAGTCGCTCCATGATGAGCCGCTGGCCGTATGTCCCGGGCTTCCATATCACTCCGCCCAGTTCGAGGACAAGGTCATCGGTCTCGTGGAGGGCCTCGCGCGCCTGGCGGATGGTCTCGGGGTCCGCCCTGTTGAAGGCATAGGTCCACGCGAACATCATGGAATGGCCGACACCGATGCAGCGTCCCGTTACCGTGTAGGGAATGCCGTGCCTTTCAGATATTTCCCGGCCGCTGCGGTAGCACCGGGGGTATGTTTCGATGGGCATGATGCCCCCGACGTATTCAAACCCCCCACCTTTTTTGTAATCAGAGGTCTTTGATATTTGTGGGCGTTCCAACCCGCGCGTGAAACCGAGGTACCCGCCGTCACCCCGGCGGATGTATTCCCCCAGGGCATCGTCCCATATCAGTTCCTGTTTGAACTCAAGTTCCTTTTCCGAGTCGGCGGCGATATTAACGGTGAAATGCTGAAGACCCATGCCGAAGGGAGGTATGGCGCGGCTGTATGCTATGATGTCCTCGGCCATTTGTGTCCGGGTGATCTTTTCCATGATCTCGGGGACGAGTTCCTCGTTTTCCACGACGAACTGGCCCACACCCCTGATCGGTTTCGCCGGATAGAGCCGTATCGACAACCGGGTAACGATGCCTGTGGTCCCGCACCACCCGAAAAAGAGTCCCACGTCAGGCAGCGGGTGATTGGTGAACCACGAAGCGCCTATCGCGCAGGAGCCGAAACGGCAGACCTCGCCTGTCGGCAGGACAACCTCGAGGCCGTTCACCAGGTCGGAATTGAAACCATAGGGTTGGGAGAGGTCGCCCTGTCCGTGGATCATCACGTTTCCGGTGATGGTGGCGGTGGGCGGAGCTCCAGGCTCCGAGTGGGTCAGGCCCGGATGGTTCCTGGCAAGGTATGATGTGAGCTGGGCCTGCGAGACCCCGCATTCCAGGACGGCGTACCGCCCCTTCTCGTTCACTTCAATTATGCTGTCCATACGTTTGAGATCGACGAGTATCCCGCCCTTGAGCGGAACTGCGAGGCCGGCCAGCGATAGACCTCCCCCGAGGGGGACCACGGGTATCTTTTCCCTGTTCGCAAGACGTACGATATCCTGCACCTGCTGTGTTGTCCGGGGAGCGACGACATAATCCGGGCGTTGCGGCTGTGCGGTCCCCAGGTCGAAGGAGTAGATGTAGAGCTCTTCGGGCCTGTCTGAAACGTGTTCCCCGTCCACTATACCCACAAGCGCCTCATAGATCGATTTCATCCGGTCACCTCCATCCCGACGGTGTCTCGCCTATCGCGAGACGGCACAGATCGCTCATGTACACGGGTCTGATGCCCTCGCGGGCAACCATGCCGCCGAGCGTTTGAAGACAGGCCGGACAATTGAACACGCATATTTCCGCTCCGGCCTTCTTCATGTCCTCAATGTTTTTTCTTTGTATTGCTGCGGAGCGTTTGCGGCTGCCTTCCTTTCTTTGCCCCTGGATCGTTCCGCCGCAGCACAGGGCGTTTTCATCGACGAACTCCCTCTCAACCTCGTCGGCCCCGATGAGCCGGAAGATCTTGTTGACAAAACGGTGTTTGCCGGGTGAGAGCCTCGACGAGCAGGGCCTCTGATAGACAACCTTCAGGCCGACCGGTCGTATGAGGTCTTTTAATTCACTGAGACGGTTGTAGAGGTATTCGAAAAAGTGGACAGGAGTGAAAGGCACGTCGATGCCCACACCGGGACAATAGGAAGTGTAGGTGCCGTAGCACTCGTCGTGGAAGCAGATGACCTCTGTCGGCCTGTGCCGCATGATGGTGGCGATGACACCGGGCAGCCTTTCCTTGATGACCGAGCTTTTTGCATAGTGGAGGTACATAAGCTGGCAGAAGTAGTGGAACATCTTTCTCCCGTCCGTTGATATCACGGGAAGCCCTTCGAAGAGCTTCCCCTGTATCAGGGGTGTCAGTTCGGAAAATGCGGCCATGTTCAGGACCGGGCCGTTTATCTCCCTGATCTGCGGTTCTCCCCTGAAAGGCAGGCCCAGGTTGACGGCCCTGCGCACAAGGGGCCCGGGAACGGGCGGGATGCCGAGGGCTTCCTGCTTTTCCGCAATGAGATAGAAAGGATGGTTGCCCATCGGGCAATACTCTTCGCATCCGTAACAGGTGACGCATTCACGGAGCACGGGTGAATCCTCTCCGCGGGCGATCCTGACCATTTCTTCCCGTGCCCTGTCCCGGTCGATCTCGATATACTGGCATTTCACCAGGCAGTCAGCGCCCTGGCAGTTGAGGCATCTGTTTTCATCGAATGGGAGCGCGTACATCTGTTTCCTCCTGGCGCGTTCACTCATTGCATTGCTGAACGGGGAACATTCCGTCACGGACTTTTTTGTTTTATCACACAATGCCCCTTTTTTGAAATATCTCCTGTTTGAAATACCTGCTTTATGGGAACCTCTTTTTTCCTTGATGTGCTATATAGTATGAGCGATGATCCCTTTCAATCACCTCGGCCCGGTCTTCAAGATGTTCGCGTCGCTGATATACCCCGGCGAGTTCAGGAAGGTGTTGGAGTCAACCGTTCAAAGGGTCCGGAATAAAGGCACAGTGTTGGATGTGGGTTCCGGAACAGGGATACTCTCCCAGTTTGCGCAGGCCGTGAGAGGCGATCTGCGGTTCATGATGGTCGACCCCGCCCCGGGCATGCTCAGGTTCGCGCCGGGGTTCGCGGAAAAAGTGATAGGGAGGGCGGAATCTTTGCCGTTCCCGCCGGGGTTGTTCGATGCAGTGTTCACAGGCGACGTAGTCCATCATTTCAGCGACCCGGCCGCGGCGCTTGGGGAGATACAACGGGTCATGAGGTCCGGCGGTGTTTTAGTTGTTTTCGATATTGATCCCGGCAGTCCCCTGGGGGCTTTGATCACGCGCGGTGAAAAGATATTCAGGGAACCGGCCCATTTTTATCGTCCCGAGAGGCTTGCCGGGCTGCTTGCGCCGCGTGGTTTTAATTGCAAAATATACCGGTATGGCTGGAGGTATTCAATAATTGCAAATACAGGCGACAGGCAATAAATACAGGTTATGGGTCATAGGTTATGGGGGTCGGCACGCAGGCGGTCAATGGCAGGGTGGAGGAAAAAGACATGTTTGAAAAATGATGTTCAAGTTGTTTTGATTCGACCACCGGTTGTTGTATTATTGTTCGGTTAACGTTATATTTATATCGGTTGACACAATGCTTCAAAAAAAGTAAAGTGTCATCAATATTATAAACGTAGCACGCATGGATTGGAGGAGGGGGTCATGGCGAAGGTGAACTTTAAGCGTTACGGGCTTTATCTTATACGGTGGCAGCTGTCCACGCCCATTCTCGCCGTCGTTCTCTACGTGCTGTCCGGCACGGGCAAGATCATGGCCACGACCATAGCGAATCTCGTGGGCGGTCTTATATTCTTCTGGGTCGACAAGTTCATCTTCACGTCCGAACTTCTCTCCGTGCAGTGGGAGGTAAAGGATGCCGTCGTCTGCGTGGACTGCGGAAAGGAAGCCAGGGGTTATCGGATCGTGAAGGCGGCGGGATACGATAAAAGCCGCGATTCGAGGCCGGAATTTCGCTGTGAGGAATGCTCAAAGAGAAAGACCGAAGAACTCCGCAAGCAGGGGTTTGAAATATAGGTCGGTTGAAATAAAGGAGACATGTGTTGGAATCGAGGTTGAAAGTTGTCATGCTGGCCCATACGCCAAACCCGGAAGAAACCGTTTCAGCCGCTGCAAAATTGTGTTACAGCGCGTCCGATGTTGAAAGCATAAAAAAGGCTGTGTATGAAAAGGACCAGCATCCTTTCATCGAAAAGCTTGTGGACATGGGCCACTTGAGCCCCATTGAGCACGCCTCCTTCACGTTTGCGATCGAGGGCATATCCCGGGCTTGCTCTCATCAGCTCGTCAGGCACAGGCTCGCCTCTTACAGCCAGCAGTCGCAGCGGTATGTCGGCATGGAGGAGGGGTTCGGGTATATCGTCCCGCCGTCCATCGGGGACGACCCGGCGCTCAGGGAGCGTTTCGAGTTTTTCATGGAAGGCATCCAGCAGTTCTACAACGATCTGGTCTTTGACCTGAAGGCGAGGGGGATAGAAGGGGAGGCGGCCTACGAGGATGCCCGTTTCGTTCTTCCCAATGCGGCGGAAACAAAGATCATCGTCACCATGAACGCCAGGGAGCTCCTCCACTTTTTTACACAGCGGTGCTGCAGGCGTGCCCAGTGGGAGATCAGGGCCATGGCGGTGGAAATGCTGAAAGAGGCGAAAAAGACGGCACCGGCCATATTCAACGACGCGGGTCCGGCGTGTCTTCGGGGACCGTGCCCTGAGGGGGCATATTCCTGCGGCAAGGCGGAGGATGTCAGGGCTTTTTTCAACGATCTCCACTGGATCGCAACATGAAACGAGGTGACCATATGAGTGCGGAAGTAAAGACATACAAGAGCATCGATAAGTCGGTTCTCAAGGCAATTCCCAACCCGACGAAGGAGGCCTATGAGATCAAGATCAAGATACCGGAGTTCACGTTCCTGGGTGTAAGCGAGCAGCCCGACTTCGCTGTCGTCTATCTCACCTTTTATCCGAAAAAGAAGGTCATCGAGCTTAAATCCCTCAAGCAGTATGTCTATCAGCTCAGGGATATCATCGTTTCATACGAGCGGCTCATCAACATCATGTATGATCACATCATGGAAGTCTATGAGCCGGACCGTGTCCGCATTGTCATGATCTGCCACCCCCGGGGCGGCATCAGCTCCAAACTAACCATCGATTCAGACTGGGGCGTAAGAGGCGGCGAGGAAAAATACCGCGACTGGGTAGGAATAGAAGACGGCTGGGGAGTATCGATGTAGATTCAATGCTGGTTTCTTTTGTCTGGTAAATTGTTTATTGACGGCCCGGCGATTATCTTTTCAATTGGTTATTTGGTTCTTTACTTCGACTGATGAGGAGCGAGAAGAAAAACGCTATGACGCAGACAACCCCTCCGAATATGTAGGCATTTTTAAAACCTGCGAGAGACGCTTCCCGGATGGTTGACAATACAGGCATCGGTGACGAGTCTGCAGGAAGTGATCCGGACATTATCATTTCGAAGAGGCACACTCCGAGAGCGAGACTGAGGCTGTTTATGGTGTTGAAGACGCCGGAGGCGGTTCCCTGCCTGTCATGCGGTGCAAGGCTCATGACCTGATTGTTGTTTGGTGATATGAAAAAACCGAAAGACAGTGCTGACCACACAAGGAATACGATGACCGGGACAAGTCCCGGGGACGAAAGAGTGAAGGCGAACACGAATGAGCACAGTGACACGGAGAGCACGGCAAAAACGCACAGAAGGCTTGGCCGGACCCTGTCGGATATGCGCCCCGCAAAGGGGCCAACGGCCATGTAAATGATGGAATAGATCATTATTACAAACCCGGCCGCTGCTGTCTGGAGGCCTTTTCCGATCTCGAGGTAGAACGGCAGAAGGAAAGAGTTGCCGGCCAGCAGCATGTACGCAAAAAAAGTTGAGGCAACTGCGGCATTGAAATGGAAGCTCTTGAAGAGTCCGAGATCGAGGAGGGGTTCCTTACAGCGTACCTCCCTGACGAAAAAAACTGCAAGGAGAAGGAAAGAGACGATAAAAGACCCCAGGATCCGCTGTGATGTCCAGCCGAATGACCGGCCCATGTTGAGGCCGTATATGAGCAGCGCGAGCCCCATAAAGCTCAAGGCTGCCCCGAGTATATCGAAACCTGCTTTCCTCAGGCCATCTGAAGACCTCTTATCCTCATCGGGTAGATATTTCATGACTGCATACATGGCGAGGATGCCGAAGGGCACATTGACAAGGAAGACCCATCGCCAGGAGAGAAATCCCGTGATGATCCCTCCCACTGGTGCCCCGACTGCAATGCCGAGCGCGGCCCCGGTGGCGGCCATGCCGAAGGCCCACCCGATGATCTCCTGGGGAAGAAATTTGGGGATGATGGCGAATGCTATGGCGGTGAGCATGGCACAGCCCGCTCCCTGTATGAAGCGCGACACGATAAGGGTGTTGAGCGAAGGTGAGAGCCCGCACAGCAATGATCCAAGGGTGAAAAGAAGATAGCCCAGAAAAAAGACCCTGCGCAGCCCGAAACGGTCCCCCAGTTTACCGAACAAAAGAAGCGTGCTCGTCGATACGAGCAGGTAGACGAGGACTATCCAGGACACCTCGCTGCTGGTGACGCTGAAACGGTTGGCGATCGTCGGCAGCGAGATATTGACGATGTAACTGTCGAGCTTTGACATGAATGCCGCGAAGGTGACAGTGACAACGATCCAGCGATATACGGGCAAGTGTTCCGGTTGGGAAGACATACGCAACCATTGTGTACGAATTGGTTTCATATTTCAATAAATTTATTATTATGCCCGAGAGGTTCCTATCTGGTGATGAAGGGTAAAGCGTGGTAACATATCCCCGGGAGGGACGCCAATGACAGACCAGCGGGATGTGGATGACCTGAAGGAAAAATATTATCACAGCATGGCCGCGGCACTCATCGGGGAGGGAGATCTTGAAGAGGCCGTCGTTTACCTCCAGAAGGCCATTGATATCCGTGATACTCCTTATGTGTGGCATTCGCTTGCCGGGGTTCTCCGGGAGACGGGCGACATGGCCGGTGCCGCGGGGGCGATGTCGAGGGCGATAAAGCTTGCCCCGTGTACCCCCGAGTACTATCACGAACAAGGCCTGATCCTGAGGCAGTTGGGAAGGCCCGATCTTGCCGGCGAGCAGGAGTGTAAGGCCGTTGCCCTTGACAGGAACTACGAGCGGATCGACATGATAACCAGGGCGGCCGAGATCGTCGAAAGGGCCTTTCGCGGTAAAGACGTTCCTGAAGACGTTGTGAAGGCCGCTGTCCGGAATGAAGAGCTTGCATTGATCCTGGAAAAGATCGGGTCCGGGGGACAACGTATCGGAAATGTTCTTAAAAAACCGTCCTGCCCGGTCGGATCGTGCCCTGCCTATTGCTGTCATTTCACCGGCAAGCTCCTGAGGCACGGGGTGACAATAGGGCCCTGGAAGCTCGACGCCCTTCTCAGGCATTTCACGGAGAAAGGCATCGAGGAAAAAGATGTCCTGGAAACCTTTCCGGTGGAGCAGGCGAAATATGCGGAGAGCCTTTTCCCGCCGCAGGATATCATTAAAAGAAACGGGGTGAGGTCGGTTGTGTTCCCCCGTCAGAAAGACCTTCCTCTCGGCAGCGAACCGGCTCGTGATCTGCCCAGGGGGAGAGACTACAGGACGCTCATGTGGATAGACACCAGCGCAAAGCCCTGCGCTTTTCTCGAAAGCGGGAAGTGTTCGATCTATGACGTGGGAGGCGAGCCAAGCCTCGACTCTTGCTCGTCATTCCTGTGTATGACAGGTTTCGTTTTTGTGGTCCTCGGGCACCTCGGATTCACCGATGAGGCGATGATGGCGGGAAAGACCATGCGAGAGCTGAACAGTATAGCTATAGACGCACTCATCATACTCGCACAGGGCGTTTACGGCAATGAGGAGGTCGCGGCATCAGAACGGGCGGTCCTCGATGGATTGAGATCGGCAATAGAGGAAGACCGTTCCGGCAACACGGCCCTTCTTGATAAGGAGATCGCCCGGTACCGCGATCTTGAGCAGGGACATCGGGCTTTAAAGAGCATGCACCTGGAAAAAGCGCGGCAGCGCATCACCGGATTATTTACCTGAGACCGAGCATAAGAACTTTTTTACCGCAGATGAATGCCCTAACCCGGGTTTTTTGTTTATCTGGTTTCTTAAGTTTCTTTGGTTATGACCAAATAAACCAGAAAAACCGAACAAACCATGATGAACCAAAGAGCTTAATGTTTCACGTAGGCGTAGACATGGTTGATGATCGCTTCCTTGAGCCCTGAGGCGCCGAGGTTTGAACAGTGGAGCTTGTGTTCCGGCAGGCCGCCAAGCGCGTTCACGATGTCTTCATCCTCGATCATCATTGCTTCGTCGAGGTCTTTGCCTATGGCGAGCTCTGTCATAATGCTGGCGCATGCGATAGATGCCGGGCAACCCTTTATCTGGTATTTGATGTCGGTGATTATATTATTCTCCACTCTGATAAAGACCTTCAGGAAATCGCCGCAGCCAGGGTCCCCGAACACGCCGATGCCGTCAGGGTCCGTCATGTCACCCACGTTGCGGGGGTTCTCAAAGTGTTCGATAACAATATCCGTGTACTCGCTCATGGGTGAATGACTCCTCCTTCAGACAAAAACAGACCTTTAATATAACACAAACAGGTCCCTGATGCCCATAGTCACAGCGGGGAGATGCGAAAGAACAAACCGAAGAGAGGCCACAAGGGCGCTGCCGCGCTGCCGGGAGACATAGGGAATTTTCTTGTCGCCTCCCGCAGTTGCTGTTATAAGTTACTATAGTGGGCCTGAAGAGATCTGACATACTTGAACGCATCGAAAAGGGGTATTCCCTCCCCACGCTCTCACCCGTTGCCATTAAACTTGTCGAACTTGCCTCGGATGATTCATCGTCCGTAGATGACCTGATATCTCTCATTGAAAAGGACCCGTCCCTTGCGGTCAACCTTCTCAAAATGGCAAACAGCGCTTTTTTCATATCGGCACAGCCCGTGAGCTCGCTTGGACAGGCGATCATGCGCATAGGTTTTCAGCAGGTGCGAATCATGGGGTTGTCCCTGTCGCTCCGGAACACCTTTCCCATGGGCAAGGTGGGCGTTCTTGACTACGAGAACTTCTGGCGCATCTCGCTTTACCGGGGTCTTCTGGCACAGGCGCTGGCGCTGAGGCTGAAGATGTGCGGCCCCGAGGACGCCTTCGTGGCAGGCCTCATCCTTGAGGTAGGACTGCTCATCCTCTACGATCTCTTTGTGAAGGGCAAGGAGGAAGAGGTCCAGATCGACCTCATTCATTTTGATGCCCTTCGGAAGTGGGAAGAAGAACGGTTCGGTATGAACCACCGGGAGATCGGCGAGGCCGCCCTTTGTCACTGGCAGTTTCCCGACAGCATCATCGATTGCCAGCGTCTTTATTCCGACAGCGCTCTTTCTAAGGCCACCCCCGGGCTTGCGAGGGTCTGCGAGCTTGCCAGGGCGACCTCGGCGGCCATGCTTTCCCGTGAGGCCCGTTTCACGGACATTTTTCATAAAGCCAGGAATTATTTTGATCTCCCGGAGAATGTCATGAACGATATTATCCTGACAGTTCTCGGGCAGGTGGAAGACATCGCCGGCAGCCTCAAACTTGAGGTAGACCGGGAAAGGGACCTGCTGGAACTCATGGAGAAGGCGAACAGGACTCTGGTGAGAATCTCGGAAAGGATCTCTTCTACCAGGGAAGGGCTCTCCCGCGAACTCCCTTCTTTTGATACTATTGATCATGGAGGGCATCAGGGTGAGTCTGTTGAGTTTGCCCTTCAGGCCGTTGCGCACGAGATCAGAAACCCTCTCGTTGCTGTTGCCGGTTTCGCGAGGAGGCTTGCCAGGAGCCTTGACCCTGCATCTGACGGGGGTAAATACGCGAAAATAATCCTCGATGAGGCGAAACGTCTCGAATCAGCCCTTGGTGAAATGGAAAAGCAGAAGAGCGGATAAAAATCCCTTTCATTTGCACTTTGTTTTATGATACCTAAAATGGTTGGTAAAGTGAAAGTCAGAGGTGTGGAGCAGCAATGGAAAAGATAAGGACCCTTCGCGGTTTCCGTGACATTGTCGGTGAAGAGCTGGAAAAGTTCAGGCGCGTCGAGGCGGTGTTCCGCGGCCATTGCGGCATCCTCGGTTTTCGTGAGATAGAGCTTCCGGTCCTGGAGAAGACGGAACTTTTTGTGAGAAGCATCGGCGACACAACGGACATCGTCGAAAAGGAGATGTTCACCTTTACCGATATCGGGGGCGATTCCCTGACGATGAGGCCGGAGGCGACGGCAGGCATGGTGCGTTCCTACCTCCAGGAGGGTCTGCACGCAAAAGAACGGATGACGAAGGTCTTTACCATGGGCCCCATGTTCCGGCATGAACGCCCCCAGAAAGGACGGTACAGGGAATTTCACCAGATCGACGTGGAGGTATTCGGGGTTAAAGAGCCCCTTGTCGATGCTGAATTGATCTGGATGATCCGTATGTTTCTTGGTGAACTTGGCGTTGAAAAGTATCGTATCGAAGTCAACAGCGTGGGATGCAAGACATGCAGGGAATCCTTCCGCGGTGTGCTCGTGGATTTTTTCGAAACCAGAAAGGGCGAGCTTTGCGAGGATTGTCTGAGACGCCTTGAGAGAAATCCGCTCAGGATTTTCGACTGCAAGAACGAACAGTGCATCAGGGTGACCGGAGATTCGCCCTTTTTATTCGATTCCCTCTGTGGCGAATGCAGAGACCACTTCGAACTTTTTCAAGGATACATTGAGGATTTCGGTGTTTCCGTGGAGACCAATAAACGTCTTGTGAGGGGACTCGATTATTACACCAAGACGGTCTTTGAGGTCACATCCGATGACCTGGGGGCCCAGAAAGCCTTCATAGCCGGAGGCAGGTACGACAACCTCGTCGGGGAAATGGGCGGCCCGGCAACAGCCGGTATAGGTTTTGCCGTCGGCGTCGAACGTCTTGTCATGCTTCTTGCCCCCCTGTCGGGGAAGACAGAAAAACGCTGCTTTTTTGCTCATGTGGGCGATCAGGCCCGCGGACGTCTCATACCCCTGCTGAAGGCTAGCGCTGCCCGCGGGATCAACCTTTTGTATTCTTATGAGGCGAAGTCCCTCAAATCCCAAATGCGCTACGCCGACAACCTGGGATGCGGGTTTGTTCTTATCCTCGGTGACGATGAGATCCAAAAGGGTGTCATCGTGCTCAGGGACATGACCGGCAAAACCCAGCACGAACTCCCCCTCGACCCGGAAAAGGCCATCGAAGAGCTTGAAAGATTAAACGGGTTATAGGTTATAAGAAGAACAGTTTGAGTGTTTCAAAGTTCGTGAAGTGTTTCACCGTTTCTCAAACCCTCAAACTGTTCTCACGACCCATCACCCATCACCCATCACCCATCACCCATCACCCATCACCCATCACCCA
>ENA-UOWG01001317-UOWG01001317.1-activated-sludge-metagenome-genome-assembly--contig:-NODE-1317-length-25214-cov-5.521285_pt1 | contig 25214 bp, 49 predicted proteins | sample MGYA00238147_ERZ761563 | MGnify/ENA primary metagenome ERZ761563 (study PRJEB28884, sample SAMN05720216) | anaerobic digester metagenome | isolation source: active sludge of municipal... | reverse complement strand
CATGAGCCCAGACCCGCGAAACGCAGAGACGCAAGTGAGCGCCTTCACCGGCCCGCCCGAGTGGTGGGGCGGCACAGGGACTGCCTTAGGCTGCACGCCTTCCCCGCGGTGCCCGCAGGGTACGAGGGCTGGTACTACTTCTGAGGGTTGCCTGTAGCGCAACGGCAGGGTAGACTGGCGGGGCACGCCGGACACCACTCACCCCCGACTGAGGAGACCCCATGCGCAAGACCACCATCGCCGCGGCCCTGATTGCACGCACTGGGCGCAGGGCCGGACAGTGAACCTCGGCGGGGGCATGCTGCTCGGGATCGGCTACCTCGCCGTCGCCGCGTTCCTGTACGCCTGGGACGTGGCCGTGAGCGCCGACCACAGGGGCACCCGTAGGGCGGCTCGGGCACGCAAGGCCGCGCCCCGGGCGCCGCTGTGGCCGTGGTGGCTGCTGTGCGCCGTGGCGCGGGCGGCCTACCAAGGCGCTCGCTGGTTGTGGGATCGGCTGGAGGTGCCCCGGTGAGCTACACACGGCACGGCCACCCGATCCCCGGCACGCCCGTCCCGGATGGACCTCCGCCCGTTCGGGCACGTTGCGGCGGACCGCGCATCTGCCAGCAGTGCGCGCTGGAGGTCGACCCGCACACTCCAGGGCGCGTGTGCGGCCGCCTGACCGAGCCGGAGGGCACGCTGGGGCAAGGACGCTGCACGCTGAGATTCGGCCACACGGGCGCGCACCGCGCGGTCACAGACCAGCCCGCGCACCCGATGCTTCGTTACTTCGAGTGGGAGCACCTGCCTGTAGCGCTGCAGGGCGTGTCGCGCCCGTTCGGGGAGCTGGCCAGCGCGCTGGTCGACAGCTTGCCGGACGGCACCGAGCGCGATGCCGCACTGCGCAAGCTGCTGGAGGCCAAGGACGCCGCAGTGCGGGCGGCCCTTGACCTACTCTGAGACCCGGGCGGACAGTCCGCCCGTGCACGACAAGGGAGACCCATTGAACAAACTGAGCAAGGCGCTCGGCGTCGCCTCCGTGGCGTTCGCCGTACTCGCGGCCACGGCCACCCCAGCCGCATCGGAGGACTACGACAACCGGCAGGAGCCGCTCACCACCGTGGTGACGCCTGCCGACAGCAACAGCCAGGGCTGGCTCCGATCCACCGCGCAGCGGGACTGGGACCGGGACGAGACCCGGACCTGGAGCCGGGGTACGTTCGACATGTACGTGATGGTGCCGGGCCGGGACGCCTACCGCTGGAAGCTCCAGACCGACGGCAACCTCGTGACCTACAAGGAACGCGGCGACGGGACCGTGATCAAGACCGTGAACCACACAGGCACCCACGGCCGGAACACCCGCCTGGTCGGCCAGGGCAGCGACTGCAACCTGGTCCTGTACGAAGGCAACACCGCGCTGTGGAACTACCGCGCACCGGCACGTACCGCGGGCGGCGCGTGCTTCATCCAGCTCTACACCGACCAGACCGACCAGGCGCTGCGCACGCAGGGCACGCACGCCAGCAACCTGCGGACCGTCTGGGCCGAGAAGGGCTGACCCCGCAGGGCCCACGGAACGCACCCGGCCACACGGCCGGGTGCGTTTTGTTGTCAGCGAGGCAACGAGGTGCTACGCTGGACGGGCACCGACAGCGACCGACACACCACCACCACCACCTGAGGAGCGCAACATGGCGAAGTTCAAGCGGGAGCAGTTCGACTCCCTGTTCGGCATTCTGGGCGTACAGGCCAGCCTGTCGGACGAGCGTGAAGCGGCAGCCGAGGCCGCCGCGCTGGACCAGCGAGACCCCGAGGCGCCGTACGTCAGCGACTGCGAGGACCACGCCCGCGTGATGCGGCGAATCCTGCACGGTTACCGCACGACGGTGCTGCAGCTCGCCTACGGGCGCGTGCACCACAGCACCTACACCCGGCTCGACAACGTGACGGGGGACCTCATGGAGGAGGCCGTCACGTGGCGGGACGAGCTGAACGACGACACACGGCACGTCTGCGGCCGGTCGCAGGCCGTGCCGACGGACTACCTGCGGGAGCGCGCGCACAAGGACCTGGTCGAGCTGCTGGTGCGCACCCCCGCCTCGGAGTACACGGGCGATGCGGCCAACGACGTGTCGCGGCTGCTGGAGGACCTGCGGCCGACCCTGGAGGCAGAGCTGCTGCGCCGACAGAGCCCGACCGCGGCCGTCGAGAAGGTGTTCACGGCACAGGCCGCGCGACCGGTGACCGACGACGACGAGCTGCCGTTCTGATGGGTCTCACTGTTGAGGAGCAGATGCAGCGGCTGCTGGCCATGGCCCACGACCCCCGGGCGAACCCGAACGAGCGGGAGATGGCCGAGACGCAGGCGGCACGTCTCATCGCCCGGCACGACCTGGACGTCGCGAGGCTCACGCCCGAGGAGGGCACCCGGTTCGTGACGCTGGACTGGGAGGTGCCCCAAGGCCCGGGTCCCCGCATGGTGGCGTTGGCGGCATGCACGCGTGCCCGGTGCGAGCATCACTGGCAGACCCGGCGCGGGCGCCGGGGCAGCACCGTGCTGTGGACCGCGTACGGCACCCCGTTGGGGGTGGAGTTCGCACGCACGCTCTACGACCGCTGGACGCGCCAGCTCGCGCACGATATCGCCACGGCCAAGGAGGCGGGCCACATTTACGGCCGCGCCGACTTCGCCCGCTACCGGGAGGGGTGGGGTGCCGCGCTCGCGGCGCGTGCGCGGAAGCTGGCAGACACGCTGGACGCCGACCTGGAGGACTCCGGGCCGGGCACGGCCCTCGTGCTGGTCGACCGTCTCACCTCGGCCTACGCGGCTGCATTCCCGAAGACGAAAGGCCGCAACCTCGACGTGGACCTGGGGCAGGCCAGTGTGGCGGCGGGTGCGCGTGCCGGGTTCCAGGTGGCACTGTCCGACGCGGCAGGGACGGCCGCGCGAGGTGAGCTGCTGTGAGGCTGTCCAGTCACGACCTCGCATCGGCCGCAGGCATCACCTACCGGCAGTTGGACCACTGGGTGCGGACAGGTCTCGTGGGCTCGTTCAAACAAGGCTCCGGCAACTCACGCCTGTGGGGCATGTCCGACGTTGAGCGTGTGCTGCGGATGGCTGCGCTTACCCGGCTCGGCCTGACGCCGACCGTAGCGCACCGCGCCGTCACAGACCCCGCGTTCGCCGCTGAGCTGTGCGCAGCGCTCGGGGGTGAGGACCCTGTACCCGCGTGAGCTGGAGCCCGTCCGCGAGGCGCTGGCTGCGATGGCGCGGGAGGAGGGGCTGGCGCGCGTCCGGGCTCGACGGGCGCGCGACGAGGCCGCTCAGGCGCGAGCGGTGTACGGGATACCCGTGTCGGAGGACGGCCGCTGCACCGTCTGCTACTACCGGCCGGGGCCGAAGCACCCTGAGGAAGGACTCTGTATAGACAGCTACGGGACGCCGCGGCGGGGCCGGGACTACTACGCCGAGCCGCGCGTGAGCACGGCCGCCTATACTCTGTATGGGTGAATGTCGGGGGCAATTCACTAATGGTTGACGCGTGAGGCGTCGATAAAGCTAGTGTAGACCCCACGCACCGAACACCACTCGAGGAGCACACCATGTACAAGGCACCGCGCGCGCAGCCGCACCGAGTCGGTGTACGCGCAGCTCCGGGAGGCGCTGGGCGCCGCAGCCTTGCGGGGCGGGACCCGGACGATGTTCGTTCGTACGGCACCCCTGGCGAACACCCGCCACCACCTCATCCACAACGACGATCTGAGCATGACCTACTGCGGCAAGGCTATCGACGGCTGGTTCTGGGCCGACGCCCCGCGTCCCTGGCCGGTGGCCGGGGGCGAGGTCGCGGTGTTCGATGACGACACCCACGAGGGCCCCAACTGTCTCGTGTGCGCGCTCTCTGCCTCACTCACGGACGCGCTGTCGCGGAGCTGGCAGACGTCGTGATTTCGGCCTACGTGCTGGCGCAGGTCACCGGCGTGGACCTGGACGCTGCGGTGCGGGAGGCGCAACAGCGCATCACGAGCCGCACCTTCAAGGAGACCGCCGAGTGAAGCTCTATCTCTCGGGTCCGATTGCCTCGGAGCCCGACTACCGAAAGCTCTTCGAGCTGGCGGCCCAGACGCTGCGGAACCTTGGGCACGAGCCGGTGAATCCCGTCGACGTGCCCGCCGACCACGCGGGGCCATGCGGCTACGGCTACCCGGCCGGGCAGGGTAGTCCGCACACCTCGGCCTGCTACATGCGGGGCGACCTCAGGGCGCTGCTGGACTGCGAGGGCATCGTGCTGCTGCGGGGGTGGGAGGGCAGCGTGGGCGCACGCACTGAGCTGCTCATGGCCCGTGCGTGCGGGATGCGTGTGCGGGAGACCATCTACGCCGGGCGTCACCCGAAGCCGCTCGGGCTGCAGGACGTCACCCACCTGACGATGCCGCTCACGCTGGACCACCTGTACGGGGTCGACAGGTGAGCACAGACAGCGCACCGCGCGGGGCCCTGACCTCCCGCGCGGTGCGCTCTCACACTACCCCCGGCGCGGTCACGACGACGCCCTGCAGCCGCTGCGGCGCGGCGCTGTCCGTCACCAGCATCCGGTGGGGCACCTGGTGTGCGCCGTGCCGGAGTGCCCACCACGAAGCCGTGCGTGCGCGTCACGCCCGGCTGAGGCAATCCATCCCGCTGAGGAGCACCACATGAGCTACCCCGACACCATCCCCGTGAGCACACCCCCGCAGTTCCGGCTGCGCGCGGGCTGTGACGTCGAGCTGCTGGACAGCCTCGGGGACGACGCCACCCTGGCCGCGTACGCCCGGACCTCGTCCGGCACGTCGACCGAGACCACGCCCGAGCGCGACTCACGCCTGCTCCGCAGCCTGGTGGACGGCCGACACGGGTCGGTGCTGGAGCTGTCGACCCTGGTCTTCCGCTGCAGTTGGCCGATCTTCGTGCAGCGCGAGGTCGTGCGGCACCGGGTCGGCGTGAGCCTGACCGAGCAGTCCGGCAGGTACCAGGAGCTGCAACCCGTGTTCTGGGTGCCGCAGCCCAACCGACCGATCCGCGCTACGGGCTCCCCGATGCGGCCGACGTTCGAGCCGGACTACGACGTGGCGAAGGTCGCGCAGGACGAACTGCACGCGACGTACCAGGTGGCCTGGTATGGGTACCAGAAGATGCTCAAGGCGAATGTGCCGACCGAGGTGGCGCGGGCCGCGCTACCTGTGGGCGTCTACACCAACCTGCGGCTGCAGATGAACCTCCGCAGCCTGCTGCACTTCCTGTCGCTGCGCAGCGCCTACCAGGAGGGCGTCACATCCACCCGGTCCCACCCGCAGCACGAGATTGCCGAGGCCGCCGCGAAGATGGAGAACGCGGCCTGGAAGCTGTTCCCCGTGACGATGCGGCACTGGAACGACCTCGGCCGGACGTCGGTCTAGTGCCTGCGTACAAGGCACACGCCGAGGGCCCGCTGGACTTCACTCAGACCCACATTCGCGCGCGGTCGCGGGTGCGCCGGGCCAAGACCGGCTGGTTCTACGTGCAGCACAAGACCGGGCTGCCGCTGCGGTCCGAGATACCCGGCCGGGAGAGTGCGTCGGCCGTCAACGTCCGCGCGCTGAACGCCGAGGCCGCAGCACTCATCGTGGCGCAGCACGCCGGGGTGCCGGTCGAGCAGCTGCGCGTTCGGCGGGGGTGACACGTCACCTACCTGACAGGCCGCCCTCGCGCATTGCGGGGCGGCCTTCCCGTTGCTAAGATGGCAACGGGGAAGGGGACCCTTCCCATACCGACTGGAGACGAGATGACCGAGCCACCTGGGCTGTTGAAGTACAAGATCGGACAGGGCCGCGCGACCGTGGTGCACCTGACCCGCCCGAGCAGCGCCTGGACGTTGTGCGGGCGGCACGCCGGACACGCGCCCGAGGCGCCCCGCTACGGGCTCCAGCTCGAGACCCGCTGCCCCGCGTGCTGGAGGGCGGCCGCGTGAGGTTCCTCGGCGGGGTCGTCTCCGGGGCCGGGCTCACGCTGCTGGCCTCTGACGCGCTGCACCTCGGCGGGTTCGGTCAGGTGGCGCTCGGCCTCGTCGTGCTGGCCGGGTTCAGCGCGGCCTACGGCCCGGCGCCGCAGGACAAGCCGGAGGGCAAGCCGTGAACGCCCCCGACTGTACCCCGAACCCGGAGCAGGCCGAGATGATGCGGCAGCTTGACACGTGGTACTTCGGCACTGACGCTCCGTTCATCACGGTGCACGGGCTCGCAGGCACCGGCAAGACCACCGCGCTCAAGCAATGGGTGAAGCGGAACAACCTCTGGGCGCAGCCGCTCGCCCCGACCCACAAGGCCGCCTCGCTGTGGCAGGCCGGGGACGGCGACCCGTGGGAGACCGGCCGGACCGTCGCCAGCTTCGTCTACGGCAAGCCGCAGGACCCGCTGGAGCGGGCCAAGGCCAAGGCCGCGCTGACCAAGAACGTGCGCGACCGGCGCGAGATTCTCACCTCCGTGCTGCACCGGTCGGGCACCGAGGCAGGGCAACTGCGGTTCAACACGCTCAAGGACCGCGACGAGAAGGAGCAGCGGGCGCTCGACAACCTGGACGTGGTGTTGCTGGACGAGGCGCTCTACTGCTCCCAGGAATCCGCTGAGGACCTGCTCGGGCTCGGGGTGCGGGTGATCGCCTTCGGGGACCCCGGCCAGCTCAAGCCGGTGAACACCGTCGCCGGGTTCTCTGAGCCCGATATCACGCTCACCCAGGTGATGCGGGGCGGGGAGGGCTCACCAATCCCGCTCATCGGCGCGGCGGTGCGCCACACCCAGGACGTCGGCACCCTGACCGTCGGGCTGCGGCACTACATCGGGGACCCCGACGAGGCAGCGATGGTGCTCGGCTACACCAACGCCAGCGTGCTCGCCTACAACCGGCACAAGGTCGGGGACCTCACCCGCGTGCCCGAGCCCGGCGACCGGGTCGTGTCGCACTCCAAGTACGGGCGTATGTACAAGGGTGACCAGTTCATCGTGGAGAAGGTGGAGGACGTCACGCCGGACGAGGTCACGCTGACGCTGCGGAAGGTCGTCAACGGCAGCCCGACCGAGGAACGGGTGTTTGCGCCCCGAGCGCCCCGGCTGGTGTTCGAGAATCCGCAACTGGAGCGGCAGCTCTACCAGGGCCGCCAGTCCGTGCCCGCGCTCGGGTGGGGTTACGCCATCACGGTACACATGGCCCAGGGTTCGGAATGGGACTCCGTGCACCTGTTGCCCGGCTGGGCGAGCTGCGACGAGTGGCGCGAGCTGGTCTATACCGCGGTCACCCGTGCGCGGCACAGATTCACGACCGGGCCGATCATCGGCGCCGATGCGGCCTGGCAGGCCGCAGCCCTCCGAAAGCTGGCCGGGGCATGACGCGCAAGAAGGGTCCGGGGCACCTTGAGCCTGCTCTCGTCCCCGAGGCGGTCGAGTTGCTCGACATCGTCGACCTGCTCTGGGAGGCGGCCCACGGCGCACCGCCGTTGGAGCAGGACCCTGTAGCAGCCATGCTCGGGCTGGTGCCGGACAGCAGCCGCTCGCTGAGCGACAGCGCTCTCAAGCAAGCCATGCAGACTGCCGGGCTTAAGCCGAGTTCCCTCGCCGAGAAGCTCACGGATCGCGGTTGGGAAGTCGCGACCCGCGATGTCTTCAACTGGCAGAACCGGGGTGACGCATCCGTACCTCCTGCCCTCATCCAAGCGATCGCCGAGGTGACCGGAACGACGGCCGACAAGCTGACGGTCGATCGTGGCGAATCGCCCGGACACCGAGCACTCCAGTCAGTGACGTCGTCGCCTGCGTTCAAAGCGCTGGCCGAGCGTTGGGCACTGCTGCGCGGCACGACCATGAGTCTGGGAGCCTCGGCGCTGGAGGCCTGGCTCGCCGCTTCGGTCTTCCGAGGTAACACGCCGAGCGAAGAGCAGATGCTCGCGTCGCTGGAAGCACTGGTCGAGGCATTGGAGTCGCGAAGTGACGAGGGTCGTTGAAGAATGTGCCGCGATTGCCCTCGCCGGGCTCGCGGATGACATTGCTGCCCGCTTCGCCGGCGATCCTCTCGGCACACTTCGCAATGACATGAAGCTGACGGTCCGGGCAGTCGACCACCTCGACGACGCCCGGGCCGACGGCGGGGTCTGCGATGGAGTCTCCTACCTCAACGACGGTGTCATCCTCTACCGCAGCACAGGGAACCGTCGCGAGAACTTCACGCTCGCCCACGAACTCGGGCATTGGTTGGTCGACCAGGCCGACGCCACCCTCCGAAAGCTGGCCGGGGCATGACGCGCAAGAAGGGTCCGGGGCACCCGTACGTGCTGCTCGCCCCGGTGCCGGACAGTGCCACGGGTAGTCTCGGGTATCAAGTCGTGCACCGGACGCCTCTAGGTGCAGTGTGGAGAAGCCCTGTGATGACCGATTTCGACTTAGCCCTACAGGTGCGGGACGCGTGTGTGGACCGCTCCCGACAGGCCACGCGCCCCTGGAGGGACACGTGACCCCGATCCGCAAGGCCATACGCTCGGCTGTCTGGCTGACCGTCGCCACGATCGTGCTGCTGGGTATCGGTGCGCTGGCCGGGTGGCCCGTACTCACCTACATCTGGTGGCCCATCGTTCTCTGCTGGTTGTTCGTCGTGTCCGTCCTGCTGGGCGGGCTCGCGGGCGTCGTGCTGCGCACCTGGCTGCGGGGGTGACACCCGACCGGCCTAACAAGTAGTCGCGCCACGCGCCGATATACCCTGCACACGTACCGCCACCTCCACCCTGAGGAGACCACCATGACCGACCTTCGCGCCGCATTCCACGCCCTGCTGCTGGGCCACGAGGTCAAGGTCGTCCGGCCGCTGACGTCCTACCTGGCGTCGCCCGGCGACCCCCACGCGCTCGGCTTCGCCTGCTCGTGCGGCAAGCTGTGATCCCGCACAGCCGAGCCTGCGCCGAGCTGTGGACGGCGCAGGACCTCATTCCGAGCCACGACGCCTGGTGCTACCGCTACGGGCCCCCGGCCTGCGAGGGGATCGTGGGGGACTCCGGCCTCGCAGAGCGGACGCGTCTCACCCCGGCGCACGCACAGGTGCAGTTCGAGGGCCAGCCACTCACGACCGCGCAGCTACGGCTGCTGCTCGGGCGCAAGGTGGGGCGGGGCGCCTACGGGGTCGGGCTGGTCACGCAGGCGCTGCAGCGGCTCGGGCTCCTGACCGCGGACCGGCGCCTGACTCCGCGAGGCAGGCGCGTGCACGCACACTTCGCCGGGCTGCCCGAGTGCGGATACAAAGGCTGCGACATGCCGGGGGTGTCCACGTGCGTGGAGTGCGAGGGCGCCTACTGCCCGCGGCACCGCAGCACGCACCGTCGTAGCTGCGGAGTTCCGCGCCGGAACTATACCTGGCGGCCGTCGTCACCCAAACAGGCTAACAAGTCAACGCCTGAGGCGTCGATAACGGTAGGGTAGACACCGCACCCACCACAGGAGCCACTGCCATGACCAGCTACGTCGCCACCATCACCGTTGCAGCCCTCGCCACCGCCGCGGCCTCCGCGCTCGCGGTGACCACGGTTCCGCACGGTGCACGCGAGGCGGGGTCGCTTCCCCGCCCGGTCGCGTCGGTAGCGTCCGAGGTCTCCGTGTCGGTGCCGCAGGTCCAGGCGGCACCGGCACGTGAGCAGGCTCCGGCCGTCCCGCTGACCGCGGGCGGCTCCGAGGCCATCGTGGACCACACGGCCGCCGCGTTGAAGTGCGCCAACGTGCTCGACGCCTCGGCCGAGGTGGCGGGCGAGGCGACCGCGTTCCGCGGCACCGGCGACGCCGCCGCGGTCCGGGCGTGCGTCCTGACGGCCCACCCCGCCGCGACGCAGTACGCGTCCGGTCACGCGGGCGTGGAGCTGTACCAGTCCAAGTACGGCGCATACGTCGCCGTGAGCATCGACGGCAGCACGGTTGCAGTCGTCATCCGAGAGGGGAACGCGTGAAACTGTCCGACGAATCCATCTGCAAGCGGATAGAGACCTTCGGGGACCAGCGCCTGCACATCGACCCGTTCAGCCTCGCGCAGGTGCAGCCCGCGTCGTACGACGTCCTCCTCGGTCCGGGGTTCCTCACCCCCGTGACGCTGCGGGAGTGGCCGAGTGCCATCGACCCCCGCGACCTGCCGGAAGACCTCTGGGACGCGGTGCCGGGGACCGAGCTGACGTTGGCGCCCGGCGCGTTCGCCCTCGGGGCCACGCTGGAGTGCGTCGAGATTCCGACCGACCTATCAGCCACCCTCTCCGGCAAGTCGACCCTGGGACGCATCGGCCTGGCGGTGCACGTCACGGCCGGGTACATCGACCCCGGTTTCCAAGGCAACATCACGCTGGAGCTGTGGAATCACAGCCCCAACCCGCTGCGGCTGACCGCAGGGATGCGCATCGGCCAACTGAGCTTCGACCAGCTCGACCGGCCCGCCGTGGAGGCGTACGGCTCCAGCGTGCTCGGCGGCTCCCACTACCAGCGGCAGGTCGGACCCACGCCTCCGAGGAGCCTCGCGTGAGGTCGCGGGCCGCTGACGTGCGCGCGCTCGGGGACATGCCCACGAACGAGGCAGCCCGGCTGCTCAGGGTGTCGGTGCGGACGGTGCAGCGTCACCGTCCGCCGGTCCAACCGCACAAGCGCTGGACCCCCGAGGAAGTCGCCCGCGTCCAGCAGATGCTGGACGACGGGGTGCCGCAGGTGGACATCGCGGAGACGCTGGGCCGGACCGTCAACAGCGTCCGCTGGAAGTTCCCACGCAGCAGCACGCTGACACCCGCCGAGCGGGCACGGGTCCGCTGGATGCGCTACGCGCTGGCGAAGGTCGGCAAGCGATGACCGGGCACTACACGCTGGGCCGGGTTCGCTCGGACGGCACATTTCACGGCGTTGGCCGCGTCATAGACGGGGTACTTGCGCGTTCAATCAGTGCGGCCTTCCCTGAGGTGACGCTGTGGCAGTGCACCCCTCTGGAGGTATGACCTATGTTTTGGATTCTCTGCACCCTGGTGGCCCTCGCGGGTTGGGCGCTCGGGCTCGGCGCCACGCTCCGGGAGGACGGGACCGATGCCTGAGCTGTCGACCGAGATGCTGGCCGCCTTCGGCGCCCGCGCCCAGCAGGCCGAGCGGATGAAGCACGCCACGCCCGCACCCTCCCGGCTGGATCGGGAGCCGCCGCCCGGGGTTCGGTTCAACCAGAGCCTGGTCCTGTTCACACGGCACGGCCACACGCACATCTGCCGCGAAACCGTAGGCCGGACCTGGTGGGAGTTCTGCACGGCCAGCGGTGAATGGCGCCTGTCGCGTCACCTGTGCGATGCTGGACGCTCCACCGCACAACCTAAGGGGACCTCGTGACAGACGAGATGATGACCTACGCCGAGGTGCTGCAGTACCTGCACCAGGGTGCCTGGCAGGAGGGCGTGCCACGCACCGCGGCCGGGCTGTCCAGCATGCGCTCCCGCGGCGCCTTCCCCGAGCCTGACGTAGTGGTGGGTCGCACCCCGACCTGGACGCCCGAGACCATCGACTTCTGGCTGGCCACGCGCCTGCCGATGATGGGGAGCATTCGGCAGGGCACCCCCGAGAGCCGGGCACGCGCTCGGCGGCTGCTGACGGCAGTCCGCGAGGCCGAGTGGCTGCTCAACAAGCACGGCCGCCCCGGCCAGGAGGACAAGCTGGAGGCCGCCGAGCTGGCCCTCAAGGAGCATCTCAAGCTGAACGGGCTCACGGGCTCCAAGCTGGACCCCTGGGCCTGACCGCCGATGCGCCACCACACAGCCACCGGCGCCTGTGTCCGCAGCTACGGCTGCACCCGTGAGGACTGCCGCGCGCGGTCCCGCGCCTACCACAGTCGCCAGCACCACCTCCGTCTGCTCGGTAAGTCGGGCCGGACCCCGTCCGGCCCGACGCTGGAGCACCTCGACCGGCTGCTGGAGTGCGGGTGGACGATGAGCGCACTCGTGCGGCAGACCGGCTGCGCACTCTCAACTCTCATCCGGTTGCGAGGCGAACGCCCACCCTCGGTCACCCCGAGGGTGGCCGAGGCCGTGATGGCCATCCGGCAGAGCGGGTACGCCGCGTCCCAGGGCACCGTCCCCGCGCTCGGGACCGCTCGGCGGGTGCAGGCGCTGCTGTTGTGCGGCTGGCCGTACGCGGCCCTCGGGACTGCGCTCGGAATCAGTGAACGCGTGGTATCCCGCCTCGCGCAGGAGCCGCCACCGAAACGCATCGCGGCCGAGACGGCACGCACCGTGGCCGCGAACTACGAGCAGGTCTGCCACCTGACCCCACCGCCGAGCTTCCGTACCTTCCGCCCGAAGGCGCACTGGGTGGCGTGGGACAGGTGGCTGTACGTCGACATGGACGACCCCACGGCGCAGCCTTGCGCCCGAACTGAAGACGAGGTGGCGTGATGAGTCTGCTCGTCAGCATCGACCCTGGCCTGCACGTCGGGTACGCGGTCTGGGACCTGGAGACGCGGCGCTGCCTGCTGGCCGTGGAGCACACACCCGAGACACTGCATGCAGCGCTGCAGGCGCTGGACGTGGGGGACGTGGACCACATCGTCTACGAGCAGTTCAACCTGCGGCCCGGCAAGGCCGCGCTCCGGCAGGTCGGCTCGGTCATGCCTGCGGCCGAGGCCATCGGCATCGTCAAGGCCGCCTGCTGGACGCACGGGCTCCGGGCCGAGACCGGGGCGGCCGGGCAGGGTGCGACCATCCAGCGGCTGACGGCCGCAGGCTACCGCTGGGTCTCCCGCGGGCACGGGGGACACGCCAAGGACGCGGAGGCACTGGGGGTTGCGCACATGCGCTGGAAGCTCGCGGACCTGGGACTTCACCCGAATGGGTCTATTGCTTGACGCGTGAGGCGTCGAATATAGAAGCATGCCCAACACCGACCGCATCACTGAGACCGACACCCACCCGCTTGACTGGGCGGTGCCGGACGAGACCGGCGCTGACGAGTGGGCGCTGCACGCGGCCAGCGAGCACGCGGTCGACACCGGCGACGACACTTGGCTGCGCGCCGAGCGCGGCCGTCGCTACTGACCTGATGTGATTCGCGCAAGCCCCCGGCTTTAGCCGTGGGGTAAGCGAATCGGTATCAGACGTTGCGCTGATTCTCGACGTACTGCTTCACAATATCGAGGGGTGCACCACCCACAGTCGCGACAAAGTATGAGTTGGTCCACAGCGTTGGGATTCGACGCTTGATGCTGGGGAACTCCTGGCGCAGCAGCTTGGATGATCGACCCTTCGCCATGCGAACGAACTTACCGATCCCGTACTGCGGATCGACCGAGACGAGAAGGTGGACATGGTCGGGCATGATCTCCAGTCCTGCGATTTCACTGCCGGTCTCTTCTGCCCAGTCCCGAATGATCTCGGCAAGGCGCTCGTCCACGGGGCCGGGGTCGCCTGCGATGGGTGGGTTCGCAACCCTCGGGTCGTTGCTCGTAAGGACCTTGCGTCGCCATTTCGGACACCAGACGACGTGGTACCAGCAGCGGTACGCCACGTTGAGGTTGGATTTCACAAGATCAAAGTCGGTCACTCAAGCAATATATCAGAGAATGTAGTATAGTGGTCTTATGAAGCAGCGGTACTCATACCGGGCGTATCCCACGCCCCGCCAACAGCGTGACTTGTCGCGTCTGTTTGGCTGCTGCCGCCACGTCTACAACTCGGTGATCGCCGACCGGCAGATGATCTACGAGACGGGCTTACACGAGTCCGTTGAGCCTCGCCCCACGAAGAGCAACCCCAACCGAACAGTGCGATCCTTCGACGCGAACCGACAGGCTGCGCTCATCACCTACGAGCGCTCGCGGAAGCCGTGGCTCAATGCTGTCTCATCGGTGGCTCTCATCCAGTCGATGCGCGACGCAGAGCAGGCGTTCTCGAACTTCTTCGCCTCAGCCACGGGTCGGCGCAAAGGGCACAAGGTTGGCTTCCCCCGCTTCAAGTCGCGGTTCTCCGGAAAACAGTCGGCGCGGTTCACTTCCAACGGGTTCCGCGTGGACGGTGACCGTGTCTTCATCGCCAAGATCGGCTGGATCAGGCTCGTACTGTCGCGTGAGCTCCCGTCAACCCCGTCGAGCGTCACGGTCACCCGCAAGCCGGACCAGACATACGAGGTCTCCTTCGTCGTTGACGTCGAACAGGCGGACCTCACACCGGAGACGGAGCGTCACGCGGCGATCGATGTCGGTCTGGACTCGTTTGCTGCCATCGCCTACTCCGATGGAACGCGGGAGAAGATTGACAATCCGCGGTTCCACCGGAAGCAGGGTCGCAAACTGCGCAAGGCTCAGCGGGCGCTCTCCCGTAAACAGGGACCTGACCGACGCACCGGCCAGAAGGCCAGCAACGGCTGGAAGAAGCAACAGGTGAAGGTGGCCCGTCTTCACAGCGGAGTCGCCCACGCTCGTCAGGACTTCGCTCGCAAACTCGCACACCGACTTGCGAGCCAGAACACCACCATTGCCATCGAAAGCCTCAACATCCGGGGGCTGGCGCGATCAGGTGGGCACAACGCCCAGGGCCGGGGGCTACGCCGGTCAATGCACGACGTTGCATGGGGTGCGTTCTTCACTTCCCTCACGCACGTCGCCGGAGACAGGGTCATTCCTGTAAATCCGGCTTACACATCACAGACGTGTTCTGTGTGCGGTGTGCTCGACGGCCCCAAACCACTCTCGGTACGGGAGTGGACCTGTGGAGCCTGCGGTGTTCACCTCGATCGAGATTGGAATGCCGCCACGAACATCATGATCGCCGCTGGACAAGCGGAGATCGCAAACGCCGGTGGAGGCGGTGTCAGACTTCAGCTTGCTGAAGCAGTCGCCTGTGAAACCGGAACCCACTGGTCCGATGCAGGGGTGGTCGCATGAGCGCCAGCATTCCTTTGCATCAAGCCCAGGAATCCCCCGGCTTTAGCCGTGGGGAGGATGTCAACTGAGTAGAGCCGATGCCGCCGCTGCCGCTGCCGTCCGCTGGGTGGCACGTGCCACCTCGATCGCCATCCGCCGCCCCGGCGGGTCGATTTACAGTCATACAGTAAGTATATGCCTGGACTTCACGGGGTTGCAAGGCGCATTGTGGAGTGGCAGCGGGCCGCACAGGCTCGCACTGAGAAGGGGGAAAACCATGACGCGCGAAGAACTCTTGCGTGCCACTACCGTGCGGGTGGCCGAATGCGCGGCCTTGATGGACGTCTCGCTGGGAACCGCCTATGCCGGGGTGAAGTCGGGCGAGATTCCCGTGATTCGCACGGGTCGCCGAGTACGCATTCCCGCAGCCTGGGTGCGCGCACAGCTCGGCCTGGCTGAGCCCGGCGACGCCGCGTTCCCGAACGGTCAGCCACCTCGTCGAGGCGCCTGACAACCGCCACTCGGAGGAGACCGAGGGCCCTCCCCGTAGTTGCGGGGAGGGCCCTTTCTGTGTGAGCCTTGGCAGGTGAGCAACACCTACGACTTCGAGCACCCCCGACCCGGTGTCACCTACCGGGAGCGCTGGGCGCTCACGGTGCAGTGCGGGAGCGAGGCGGAGCAGCGCGCGCTGTTCGACAGCCTCGTGGCCCAGGGCGTCACCCCCGAGCGCATCCGTGTGTTGGTGTTCTGAGGTGCGCTACACCGTCAGCCGGACGACCGAGCTGGACGCGAGCCACCGCGTCGTCCGCACCGTGAGCATGTTCAACACCCCGCTGGAGCCGCCCCACTTCGAGCTGGACGCCGACGTGCCGACCGAGGACCGTACCTGGCGCATCGGCGTGGTGGTCGGTCCCTCGGGCTCGGGCAAGTCCCAGCTCGCCCGGCTGCTGGCCGCCGACGGGTTCGGGGACGTCGGCACCCGGCGCTGGACCGATGCGCCGCTGGTGGACGCCATCGCACCCCACGACGAAGGCGCGTACGCCTCCGTGGTGGCCGCACTCGCTGCGGTCGGGCTCGGGTCCGTGCCGACGTGGCTGCGGCCCTACGCGGTGCTGAGCACCGGCGAGCGGTTCCGCGCAGACCTCGCCCGCGTGCTGGCCGAGCCAATGCCTCGGCAGCTCGTGGACGAGTACAGCTCGGTGGTCGACCGGCGCGTGGCCACCATCGGGTCCCAGGCGTTTGCGAAGGCGTGGCGCCGCCTGCCGGACTTCGACGCCGGACCCCCGCAGGTCGTGCTGTGCACGCCGCACGAGGACGTGCTCCCGTGGCTCCAGCCGGACTGGGTGCTGCGGACCGCGCTCGGGCAGGACCCCGGTTTGTTCGTCGGGCCGGGCGAAGTGGCCGCCGCAATGAGCTACGCCACCCCGAACAGGGGGCCCGAGGTCGGTAGGCTCACGAGATGAGTGCGACCCTGGAGCACCCGCCGCTGGACCTGCCGGAGCGGCCGCCGCTACGCCTCGTCATCCGGCAGACCGGGCTCGACACCTGGGGCAACTTCGCTGCGTGGCATTACCTGGACGAGGTCAAGCTCCACCACGCATCAACCGGGTTCACCGGGTACGACGTCGAGACCGGCCAGCCAGTCGCGTTCGTCGCGGTCACGGGGATGGCCATCGGCAAGGGGGTGCGCGCGGCCCGCGCCACCCGGATGGTGATCCACCCGGAGTTCCAGGGCGCGGGATTGGCGATGCCGTTCCTCAACCTCATTGCTGCGCGGGAGCGCGCCGGGCTCGGGTACATCGGCGCACCGGCGCCCACCTACATGCACACCTCCCACCCCGGCTTCATCGCCGCGCTGCGACGCGCGCCGGACTGGACGCTCGTCTCCCAGCAGTTTGGCGGCCGGGTGCGGTCCGACACACCCAACACGCGGTCGCGGTTCGGCCACCACCTCCGTGCCGTCGCGGGGTTCCGGTACGACGGCCCGCCGTACGACGGCCCGCCGTACGAGGAGCCCGAGGCGTGAGGCTGGCCGTCTTCGCAAACCACGCGTTCGGCCGGGAGGTGCTGGTGGACCTGCACACCCACCACCGCGTCGCGCTCGTCATCACCACCGAGGGGTCGACAGGGTACAGGGCCGCGCGTTTGCACCTGCCGGTGATCTACTGGAACCCGGGCGACCCCGGCGCCAGCGTGCGGCTGCTGCGCGCCACGCTGACCGCGCTCGGTGTCGGGCCACGACTCGGGGTGTGTGCGCATTGGCACCACCACGTCCCCGCAGCCGCACGCGCGCTGTTCCGGCAGGGGGTCATCGGGTACCACCCCTCCCTGCTCCCGAGCTACAGGGGGCGCGACGCGGTGCAGCAACAGGTCGCGGACGACGTAACCTGGACGGGCGGCACCGTCTACCGGCTGGACGACGGGTGGGACACCGGCGAGGTGCTGCACACCAAGGCGGTACAGCGCGAAGCCGGGGCGGATGCGGGCACGCTGTGGAGAAACACCCTGGCGCCGCTCGGCGTTGGAATGCTGAGACGCACCGTCACGGACCTGGAGGTGGGCGACGATGGCACGGCCTCGGAAGTCGGCTGACGCCCAGCAGGTGCCGCAGTTGTGGGAGTGGCTCACGGCCCAGATTCACAACGTCGACCCCGACATGCGGCAGGCCGCGCGCTACGCCAGCGAGCGCTGGGGGTTCGAGCCCGGCATGCGCTGGAAGGACATCGACCGGGCGCTGCTACGTGAGGGAAGCGTGCACGTCAGCGGGTGGCACGCGCTGGCCGAGCTGTACAAGGACACGTTCGGCCTGGATGCCGCCGCGACCGCGCGGGCGTTCGGCAAGTCCGGCTCGCTCATCTACCTGGAGGCATCCCGCTGCACTGCAATCCTGCGGGACGGGCTGCGCTGCGGCGCGGGCGGCATGCCTGGGCAGGACAAGTGCCAGCGGCACGGCGGCATGCTGCTCGACCCCGAGGCGCTCGCCGCAACCACGGAGGCCGTCGGGCAGAAGCTCGTGGACGGGGCAGAGCGCGCGCTGTCCGTGGTGCTGGACCTCATGGACAACGCCCGTTCGGAGAAGGTCCGGCTCGACGCCGCGCTCGGCTGGCTTGACCGCGCAGGCATCGGCCCGAGCGTCAAGGTCGACATTGGCGTGACGGTGGCGGCCGATCAAGCCTCGGCGGAGGTCACCGAGCGGCTGGCGCAACTCACGGCCCGCGCATTGACCGCGGTCGAGGAGCTGGACCTGGAGGCGGAAGTGGTCGAGGCCGAGGTGGTCGAGTGAGTCGCCGCCTGTCGCAAATCGAGGAGGTGGCCGCGCTCCCGCCCGAGCTGCAGCGGGAGGTGTTGGCCGGGCTCGACCTCGGTGCGCTGCGCTGGTCCTGGGACTGGACGGCCCGGCCTGACGACCAGCTCAAGGTTACGGACTCGACCGCACACACGACGCTGTACATGGCCGGGCGTGGTGCAGGCAAGACGCTGACCGGCGCGCAGTGGGTTCGACGCCGGGTGAACCAGGCCAACGGCCGCCACCTCCGGTTCGGGCTCGTGGGCCGGACCGCGGCCGACGTCCGGGACGTCATTGTTAAGGGCGAGTCCGGGCTCATGAGCGTGTTCCCGCCGAGCGAGGCGCCGCGCTACCTGCCGTCGGCGCGCACCGTCGAATTCCACAACGGATGCACCGCGCTGTGCTTCACCGCCGAGGAACCCGACCAGCTCCGAGGGCCGCAGTTCGACTACGCCTGGGCCGACGAACTGGCCGCGTGGAACCTCCGGCCCAACGACTCGGGATTGAATGCCTGGGACCAACTGAACCTCGCCACCCGGCTCGGCACCTCCCCGCAGGTGCTGGCCACCACCACCCCGAAGCGACTCGCGCTGCTGCGGAAGCTCGTCAAGACCGCGGCTGAGGCCCCCAGCCGCGTCCTGCTGGTGGCAGGTCGGACCTTCGACAACGTACACTTGGCGGACGCCTACCTGGAGACCATCACCGGCCTGTACGGCGGCACCCGGCTGGCAGCGCAGGAGCTGGAGGCGCAGCTCATGGCGGACGCCGAGGGCGCGCTGTGGACGGAGGCGCAACTGGAGGCGCTGCGCCTCTACGAGAATCCCGGCAAGCTACCGCTGCGCGCCATCGGGGTGGACCCCTCAGTGTCCGTGACGTCCGGCGATGAGTGCGGGATCGTGCTCATGGGTGCGACCGCTGAGCCCAACCCGTTCAAGCGAACGGGTTACGTGCTCGCGGACCTCAGCTTGCAGGGCACGCCCGCGCAGTGGGCCAAGGTCGTGGTCGACACCGCGAAGGCGCACGACGCCGTCGTGGTGGTCGAGACCAACCAGGGCGGCGACCTCGTCCGGCAGACGCTGCACAACATCGACCCGACGGTGCGCGTCAAGGGCGTGCACGCGAAGGACTCCAAGCAAATCCGTGCCGAGCCCGTGGCGATGATGTACGACAAGGGCCGGGTCCGACACGTCGGCCGGTTCGCGGAGCTGGAGTCGCAGCAGACAGACTGGGTGCCCGGCGACAGCTGGTCGCCGGACCGGCTGGACGCGCTCGTGCACGTGGCCAGCGCGCTGCTGTCGCCGGTGAACCGGAAGTCCGTGCCAGGCCGCTCGACCTCGGTGGCGCTGGCCCGGCGCGTGAGCCTGGCGTGATAGTCTGACCCTCGCGGTTGCGTGGTGGCCCGCGGTGCAGAGGGACCCCCGGCGTACATGCTGGGGGTTTCCTTTTGCCCGGAGGGCAACGGGGCGTAGGATGGACCGGTGACCACCACACCCTTTACCCGCCAGGTAGCGCTGCTGCTCTACGTCATCGCTCTCGCGCTCCAGATCGGCGCACTCCCCTCAGCCCTCGTCGGCATCGTGCTCGGCACGGCGTTGCCGTGGCAGATCGCCGCGCTCCTCGCGTACTCAGGGCTCCTGCTCCGGCAGGAGGCCCTGGGTCTGTTCGGCAGCAGCGACGCGTGAGCTGGCCTGCCCCCGGCGAAGCGGGCACCGTCAAGCACATCGAGGACCCGTTCCGGCTGCACCCGCCCGAAGCCGTGGCCAGCGTGGTCGCCTTCGACTCGGAAACCTCCGACCTCCACCCCGACAGCGGGGCGTTCATCGGCGCCACCTCGGTGGCCTACCGGCTGCACGACGGTACGCTGGTGCGCGGGGCGTTCCCGTACAGCCAGGGCGGCTGGGCGCGGAAGGGGTTCACCCCCCGGCGCCTCGTCCGCGGGGACATACGCGGGGGCATGACCGAGGCGCAGCTCGCGCAGTGGGCACCCGAGCGCAGCATGACCGACGTCCAGAAGGCCATCTTTCGGGCGTGGATGCTCGACGTCGCCCGCGTACGCGGGCTGGTCGGGCACAACGCGCAGTTCGACGTCCGGCACTTCCGGCACATCGGCCTGGAGCTGGAGCCCCTCATCATCTGGGACTCGATGCTCGGGCAGGCCGAGCTGGACCCGCTGGAGATGAAGGGCCTCAAGGAGACGGCGAGTCGTATCTGGGGCGCTGAGGAGGCGGACGACGCGGCCGAGTTGAAGGACGCGCTCGGGCTGCAAAAAGCAGCCTTCGGGCTCGACAAAGGCCAGGGCCCGCGCTACGACCTGGTCCCGTGGTCGATCATCGGCAAGTACGCCGCGCAGGACGCCGAGCTGACCCTCCGGCTGACCGAGCTGCAGGTGGCCCGCCTGCTGGACGGGGAGGGGTCCATGTCGGCGGTGAACCGGGCCGTCCGGCTGAACCGCGTTCTCATGCGGATGGAGCGCCGAGGTTTCGGGCCCTACGACGTCGAGACCTCGCGGGCGTGGGGTGAGCGCATCCAGGCGCGCGTCGAGCAGCTCTCGGCCTCGTTCCCGGACGAGCTGCAGCCGCCCACCCCCGCGAGGATGAGCGCGTTCTACTTCGACCAGCTCGGGCTCGCGCCCTGGAAGCCGGGGGAGAAGCCGCGGGGGTACGTCCTCAAGAAGGCCGGGCAGGCCGGACGCCCGCGGTTCCTCCGGGGGACGGCCGGTGACCGCGAAATCCTCGCCGCCAACATCGCGGACTACGACCCGACGGCGGACGACAAGCTGGTGATGCAACAGGGCGACCTCTCCGAGCCCGTGGCACGGCGGCTCGGGGAGGAGGGTGCACCGTACGCGGCCGACTACGCCGAGATGATTCGGCTGAAAACGGCAAACCAGATGTTCTACGCGAACTATGCCAAGCTCGCGGGCAAGGACGGGCGACTCCGCGCCGAGCTGCGGCAGGCGCAGGTCAAGACCGGCCGCCTGTCGTCCAGCCGGTTCAACGCGCTGGCCTTGCCGAAACGGGTCGGGCTCACGTTCCACGATCCAGTAACAGGCGAGGAGGTCAAGCCGCCCGAGCCGCGCTCGCTGTTTCTGCCCCGGCCCGGCGTCACGCGGATGAACCTGGACCTGTCGCAGGCCGAGTTGCGGGTGGGATCGGAGACGGCACGCTGCGAGACGATGGCCTCGGCGCTGCGCGAGGGCCGCGACCTCCACGGCATCACCACGTCCGAGGTGTTCGGGCTGGACCCCGCGGACGGCGCGGACGACCGGCAGGGTACGGCGGCCTACCGGGAGTGGAAGGCCAAGCGGGATATCGCCAAGCGGCTGAACTTCGGCCTGCTGTTCGGCATGGGGTACAAGACGTTCCAGGCGCAGCTCTGGACCTCCGCTGGCATCGAACAGTCGTCGGCCGACTGCAAGGCGTGGTGTGCCGCCTGGCACAAGTTGTACCCCGAAATCAGCGAGGCCAACGCGCGCACCGAGGACTGGGTGAGCAAGCGCGGGTTCGTGACGCTGTGGGATGGGACGCGCAGCTACTTCGGCCGGTACGACTACCCGCGCACCGGGTACAACCGGCTCGTGCAGGGCGGGCTCGCGGCCTGGGTGGGCCGCTGGCTCGTGATGGTGGAGAACATGACCTCGGAGTGGGACGCGTTCCTGCTGGCCGTGCACGACTCGGCGGTGCTCGACCTCCCGGAGGACCGCGCGCTGGAAATTTCCATGCACATCAAGCGAGAGTCAGAAGCGTTCTGGCTTAACAGTTTTGGTTTCCCAGGCAAGGTGGACGTCGAGAAGTGGGCGAAGTGAGTTGACAAGCGCGCAACGCCCGGCTCGCTCTACTTCGATGAGGGGGCGGGCCCGTTCCTGCCGGGTCAGAACATCCACCGCTGCCTCGTGGACGCGGCCAAGCAGACCAAGCAGGGTGCGACGGTCACCCGCTCGCTGACGATCACCAGCAACGTGAACCGGTTGGAGTACCGTGGCCCGCGCGACCCCGAGGGTCTGTGGGATGACCCCGCGTTCCGCAGCCGCGTGGCAGGGCGCGGCTAGGCTTGGCAAGGCACGGCTGGGCAAGGCAGGGGTCCGCAATAGCGGACGGATTCCCGAGCGGTTGTACCGAGGTTCGATTCCTCGGCGGGAAGCGGGGTCACACGTTCGGCCTACTAAAGTAGACGCGTCAGGCGTCGATGACCTACCCTGAGAGCAAGCGCACCGAACCGACCCAGGGAGAAGCCATGAACACCACCACAGTCGCCCCCGCCACGGACAGCCAGTACGCCTACATCACAGACCTGCTGCGCAAGCACACCGTCCCGGCCGACTTCCTGGGCCGGGCGAACGAGGCCATCCGCCTCCGCACGCTGGACCGGGCGCTCGCGTCCAAGACGATCGACTGGCTGCGCCGTCAGCCGCAGGTGACCCGCAAGGCCGCCTCGGCCAACGACGTGCCCGAGGGGTTCCACATCGCGGGTGGCGAGGTCTACAAGGTCCAGGTCGCGGTGCACGGGTCCGGTCGGAAGTACGCCAAGGTGCTCGACCGCGAGACCCAGACGTTCGTGGTCGCCTCCGGCGCCATCCGGCTGCTGAGCGCCGACACCGCCATGACCCTGGAGGACGCGGCGAAGTACGGCCGCACGTACAACATCTGCGCACGGTGCGGCCGTACGCTGACCGATGAGGACAGCATCGAACGGGGTGTTGGCCCAGTCTGCGCCAGCAAGTTCTGACCACCACAGGACGGCACCGCACCGGTGCCGCCCACTTCCCCTGAGGAGCCAGCCGTGCACCACCCCATCCCCGAACACCTGCACTTCGAGATGCTGCAGGCGCTGAAAGAACGCACCCCCTGCGAGTGGGATGCGCTCGACCCCGACGAGTACCACTACCGGTTCCGCGCAGCCGGTCTGCCGGACGTCGCCGTGGAGCTGGTGCCCGGCAGCGAGCCGCTGCTGGCGATGCACCTGACCAGCCAGGACGGCGAGCCTGTGCCCCGCCTGGAGGGCCGCGTCCTCTGCTACCCGCGGCCCGGTGAAGGCGCCGACTACCTGGAGGTCTTCGTGACCACGGTCCGCGGCCTGCTCGTGGCCTACCTGGATCGGAACAGCTCAGCGGTACGATGACCCCATGACAACCACGCCCACCGCGCACGCAGCTCTCGCGGAACCCTTCCAGCCCGGTGCGACCGTACACATCGGGCTGGAGGTGTTCCCGGCCGCCATCCGGCTGGAGGACGAGTACCCGCAGCAGGCGCCCTGGAGGAAGCCGGTCCGCGTCGTCGTCGTCACCGGCGACGATGGTCTGGCACGCCTGCGGTACTTCGCCACCGACAGGCGCACCGGCGCCATCACAGAGCACGAGGCAGGCATCATCTCCGGGCCCGTGCGCGGCAGCCGCGTGGCCGGGTGGCGCATCCCGCTCTCCGACGGCACCGAGTGGTACGTGGTCCGCGACGCGGGCTGCGGGTGCGGGCACCCCCTCAAGCGGTTTGTGGCATACGCCTCCCAGACGCGGGTGCGCGTAGCGCTGTGAGCGCCGCCATCCTGGCCGTCGATGACGCCGACGCCGAGCACACCGAGGCCGCGTTGGCGCGCATCTTCGTGGCGCTATGGACCGAGGAGCTGGGGCTCCAGGCGGCAGGCCGCCACCGTGACCCGGACTCGTCCCCGATCAAGGACCGGTTGACAGCCTTCGCGGCCCGCGCAGCACGGGCCCTGGTCCGAGCGGCACGCGTCTCCGTCGAGCACGTAGCGCCTGCCGTTGAGACCGCGATGGCCACCGTGTCGACCTGGGTAGACAAGGTCGTGCGCGACACCACCGCAACCTACAGGGACACCGTGCCGTCCCTGGAGGACCTGCAGCGGGCCGCCGAAGGCGTGTCCCGGCAGGCCGTCACCTACACCCGTGAAGTGACCCGCAGCGAGACCGCGCAGCGCAGCGGGCTGCTGGTGAAGACCTGGCACACTCAAGGCGACGCGAGGGTGCGCCCGTCCCACGCCGAGCTGCGCGGCAAGACCCAGAAGGTCGGCACCCCGTTCCGCACGATCACCGGCGCGTACCTCCGTTTCCCCGGCGACCCGCAAGCGCCGCTGGACGAAACGATGGGCTGCCGCTGCCGCCTCGCCTACTCCCGCACCTGACCCATGCACCCTCTATTAGTCGAATCCGAACAGTAGGGGTCGAACAATGGACTTAGCAGAACAATACCGCGACGGATTACTCAAAGGATTAACAACAATGCCCGGTCTAAAATGCTGTGAATCTGGCACCTACAGCGACGAGCAGTGCGCCGCGCTGCTCGCAGCCCTGCAGTTGCCGTGAACCACGCACTGCGCGCCCTGGCCGTGTACCGGCTGACCCGGCTGGTGGTGGAGGACGAAATCACAGCACCGTTGCGCGAGGCCGTGTTGACTCGCTGGCCGGAGAGCCGTGCTGCCTACCTCGTGACCTGCCCGTACTGTGTCGGCGTGTGGGCCGGGGCCCTGGCCGTGGTCCTCCCCGAGCCCGCGGTCCGCGCCCTCGCCTACTCGACAGCGCCTATTCTGGCGCAGTGGGCGGCCGACGCCCTGAGGAGGGACCTACCGTGAGCCTTGCCCGCATGCTGCGGACGCCCGCGCCGACCGCGTACCACGCGGACCGGGCGCTGACCGCGTCCGCGTCCATCATCCGAACGCAAGATCAGGCCGCGCTGCGTGAGCGACGCTCGGTCACAGCCGCCTGGCAGGAAACCGCCTGGCAGCACTACGACGCCATTGGCGAGGTCAAGTTCGCGTTCGGCATCGTCGCCCAGGCGCTGTCCAGGCTGCGCCTCTACCCTGGCGCGGTGCTGGACCCGCAGGAGCCTCCGGTGCCCGTGTCCGACGGGATTAAGCCGCCCGAGGGCACCGCAGCCGCGGAGGCCACAGACGACAGCTCCGGCATCCGGCGACAGCGCGGCATCAGCCCTCAGCTTGCGGCCGCGGCCTCGGACATCATGGCCCGGAATCTGTCGCGCGGGGTGTCTGGCCTGCTGCGCAGCTTCGCCCTGAACCTCTCGGTCGCAG
>ENA-UOWG01001315-UOWG01001315.1-activated-sludge-metagenome-genome-assembly--contig:-NODE-1315-length-25259-cov-23.871211_pt1 | contig 25259 bp, 21 predicted proteins | sample MGYA00238147_ERZ761563 | MGnify/ENA primary metagenome ERZ761563 (study PRJEB28884, sample SAMN05720216) | anaerobic digester metagenome | isolation source: active sludge of municipal... | reverse complement strand
CCCACCGCGAGGTTGAACACCGGCTTGCCCGGAGCGTGGTCCTTGCGGTCGGCGACGAAGTAGCCGGTGCGCTCGAACTGGAAACGCTCGTCGGGCTGGGCCTCGGCCAGCGCGGGCTCGACGTAGGCGGTGAGCACGGTCTTGCTCGCGGGGTTGAGCAAGTCACGGAAGTCGCGCTCGCTGGCGTCGGGCTGGGCCTCGGTGAAGAGGCGCTCGTAGATGCGCACTTCGGCCGGCACGGCGCGGCTCACCGGCAGCCAGTGGATCGCGGCCTTGGTCTTGACGCTCGAGGCGCCCGGCGTGCCGCTCTTGGTGTCGGGCAGGATCTCGGCGTGCAGGGCGATCACCGCGCCACTGGCGTCGCGCTCCACCCGCGTGGGCCGGATCACGTAGCCGTAGCGCAGCCGCACCGGGGCGCCGGGCGCGCCGTCGGGGCCGAGCGCCAGACGATGGAAGCCCGGCGGCGGCACCTCGGCGAAGTCGTCCGCCTCGATCCACAGCTCGCGCTCGAAGGCGATGGCGCGGGTGCCAAGCTCGGGGCGCTGCGGGTGCACCGGGGCGTGGGTGTGCTCGGTGTGGCCCTCGGGCACGTTGTCGAGCACGAGCCTCAGCGGGCGCAACACGGCCACGGCGCGCGGCGCACGGGCATCGAGGTCGTCGCGCAGCGCCTGCTCGAGCACCGCATAGTCGATCCACTGCGGGCTCTTGCTCACCCCGATGCGCTCCGCAAAGAGCTGCAGCGACTGGGGCGTGTAGCCGCGGCGGCGCAGCCCGACGATGGTGGGCATGCGCGGGTCGTCCCAGCCGTCGACGCGGCCTTCCTCGACCAGGGTGATGAGCTTGCGCTTGCTCATCACCACGTAGCTCAGGTTGAGGCGGTTGAACTCGTGCTGGTGCGGCAGCAGGAAGAAGTTGGGCTTGCGCGATTCGAGCGCCCTTTGCAGCAGCGGCGTGAAGTGCTCGGTGTGGCGCTCGAGCAGGTCGAAGAAGGCCGGCAGTTGGGCGAGCACGCTCTCGCGGTCCCGCTCCCAGGTCTGGAACAGACCTTCGACGTGGCGCTCGTGGATCGAGTCGCCCAGCTTGTCGGCGGCGTTGAAGCAGGCCAGGGCGAATTCCTTGGCGCCCTCGATGCCGCTGGCGCGGATCTGTGCGATCAAGGCGCGTGCCTGCTCGAATTGCGGCGCGCGCAGCACGGGCACGATGCGCTCGAGCACCCAGTCGTAGAACGGTCGCTGATCCTCGAACTCGAGAGTGCAGATCGAGTGGGTGATGTTCTCGAGCGCGTCCTCGATCGGATGCGCGTAGGTGTACATCGGGTAGATGCACCAGGCGTCGCCGGTCATGTGGTGCTCGGCGAAGCGGATGCGGTAGATCGCCGGGTCGCGCAGGTTGATGTTGGGCGAGGCCATGTCGATCCTGGCCCGCAGCACCATGCTGCCCTCGGGGTGCTGTCCGGCGCGCATCTCGCGGAACAGGCGCAGGTTCTCTTCGGGCGCGCGCTCGCGGTAGGGCGAGTCGCGGCCGGGCTCGGTGAGCGTGCCGCGGGTGGCGCGCATTTCGTCGGCGCTTTGCTCGTCGACGTAGGCGTAGCCGGTCGTGATCAGGTGCTCGGCGAACGCGTACATCGCGTCGAAGTAGTCGCTGGCGTGATACAGATTGCGCTCGGCGCCGTGCTCCCAGTCGTAGCCCAGCCAGCGCACCGCGTCGAGGATCGAGTCGACGTACTCCTGGTCCTCCTTGACCGGGTTGGTGTCGTCGAAGCGCATGTGGCAGCGCCCGCCGAAGTCGCGCGCCAGCCCGAAGTTCAGGCAGATGCTCTTGGCGTGGCCGATGTGCAGGTAGCCGTTGGGCTCGGGCGGGAAGCGGGTGCGGATGCGGGCCGGGTCGAGTGCGCCGCGCGCCTGCTCGGAGTAGACGCCGGGCCGGCCGATCCAGTGGCGCGGCTCGTAGGCGCCGCGTGCCAAGTCCTCCGCAATCAGGGTGCGGATGAAGTTGGCGGCCGGGGCCGGCGTGTCCTTGCCTGCCTTGGGCGCAGGTCGGGCGTCCTGGGTGCTCATGCGCGGAAACGATGTTGCGGTGCAGGGATTGTATCGGTCCCGCGCGCAGTGCCGAGGGCGGCCTGCCGGCGATGCTCGGGACTCGCGCGGCGCATGCCGCACGGGATGGGGCGCCCGCGCGTTGACGCTGCGCGGCGCCGGCGACACAGTGTGCTCAAGCGGGCGCGGTTCGGCGAGGCAGGAGCAGCCAATGGCAGTCGAGGGGAAGCAGCAGAAGGACGGACGCGGCTTGTGCATCGGCACGAGCGGCTGGAGCTATCCCGAGTGGGGTGGCGGCTTCTATGACGGCGCGCCGCGCGCCGACTGGCTGAGCCGCTACGCCACGCGCTTCGACGCGGTCGAGGTCAATGCCACTGCCGACCCGCGTTTCGACCGCGAGCCCCTGGCGCGCTGGGCCCTCGAGACACCGCCGGGCTTTCGCTTCGCGATGAAGGGTAGCCGCCACGTGACCCACGTGCGCCGCCTCGCGGTGCAGCCCCACAACGTGGCTGCCGAGCGCGCGCGTGCCCAGGCCCTGGGCGACAAGCTCGGTGTGGTGCTGTGGCAGATCAAGCGCGCCTGGGCCTGCGACTACCTGCGTCTCGCGGGCTTCCTGCAGTTGCTGCGCGCCTGGCCCGAGGTGCGCCACGCCTTCGAGTTCCGCGACGAGTCCTGGTTCATCCCCGAGGTGGCCGAACTGCTCTCGGAGCACGGCGCGGTGAACGTGATTTCGGATGCGCGCAACTGGCCGCGCTGGGACGCCGTCACCGGGGGCACCGTGTACGTGCGCCTGCATGGTCGCGAGCGCACCTATGTCTCGCGCTACGGCGACGCGGAACTCGCCGAGTGGGCCGGCCGCATCGAAGGCTGGCGCGCCCGGGGTTGCGCCGTGTGGGTGTTCTTCGACAACGCCGCCGCCGGCCACGCGCCCCAGGACGCACTGCGCCTGCTCGCCCTGTGCGAGCGCTTCGAGCCCAACCTCGCACCGGCCACCCGCGCCGCCTGAGCGCGCACCGCGGCGGCGGCTAGCCGCGACGCTACTCGCGGCGCGCTGCCCTCGCACCGGGGTCCTTGAGGTGCGCCTTTGCTAGCATCGGCCGAAGAACGCGGCGCGTTGCTGCCGCGCACCAGGGAGACCCCATGAAGCACCTCGTCCTCGGCGCCCTCGTGGCGGCGCTGACCTGCACCTCGGCCGTGGCCGGCACGGTCACCGTGATCACCTCCTTCCCCAAGGAGCTGACCGCGGCGTACAAGACCGCGTTCGAGAAGGCCAACCCGGGCATCAAGCTCGAGATCCTGAACAAGAACACGGTGGCCTCGATCGCCTACATCCGCGAACTGGCGCCCGGCAAGCGGCCCGACGTGATGTGGGCCAGCGCCCCCGATGCCTTCGAGGTGCTCAAGCGCGACAAGCTGCTTGCCGCCGCGCCCGAGGTCGACAACGCGAAGATCCCCGCCAAGATCGGCAACTACCCGATCAACGACCCGCAAGGCTTCTACAAGGGTCAGGCGCTCGCGGGCTACGGGATCATGTTCAACACCCGCTACCTCAAGGCCAACAAGCTCGCCGCGCCCGCCGAGTGGAGCGACCTCACCAAGCCCGCGTGGTTCGGCCACGTGGCCATGACCTCGCCCTCGCGCTCGGGCACCATGCACCTGACGGTCGAGACCATCCTGCAGGGCGAGGGTTGGGACCAGGGCTGGAGCACCCTGCTGCAGATGGCGGGCAACTCGGCGCAGATCACCGAGCGCAGCTTCGGCGTGCCCGACGGCATCAACAACGGCCAGTTCGGCGGCGGCCCGGTGATCGACTTCTTCGGGCTGGCGGGCAAGGCCACCGGCTTCCCGGTCGAATTCGTCTACCCGCAGCTGACCTCGATCGTGCCCGCCAACATCGCCCTGGTTGCGGGCGCCGCCAACCCCGACGAGGCCAAGAAGTTCATCGCCTTCACCCTGAGCCAGGCCGGCCAGGAACTGCTGCTCGACCCGAAGATCTCGCGCCTGCCGGTGCTGCCCTACGCGCAGCTCGCGGGCAAGATTCCCGCCGGCTTCCCCGACCCGCAGGCCATCGTCAAGCGCAGCAAGGTGCAGTTCAACGCGGACCTCTCCGAGGACCGCTACGCCCTCGTGCACTCGCTGTTCGACCAGACCATCACCTTCCGCCTCAAGGAGCTGCAGGCGGCCACCAAGGCGATCCACGAAGCCGAAGCCCGTCTCGCGGTCAAGAAGAACCCGCAGGCCGAGGCGCTCGTCAAGCAGGCGCGCGAGCTGGCCTTCACGCCCATCGTGTCGGCGCAGCTGGCCGGCCAGCCCGAGTTCCTCAAGCTCTTCGCCTCCAACAAGAAGGAGGTCGAGGTCTCGCGCAAGATCACCGGCCTCGAAGAGCAGTGGAACTCCAAGGCGCGGGCCAACTACCTGAAGGCGGCCGAGCTCGCCCAGCAGGCCAGCGCGCTGCTGCGCTGATGCCTCGAGCGCGCGCCGGCCTGCGCGGCGGGCGCGCTTGCCGACATCCATGAACGCGATCGGCTCGCAGGCTGTCACGCCCGTGCCGGGCGCTGGCGGGCTGCGCGCGCGCTGGGGCGCCTCGTGGGGCAGCCTGGTGCTGGCCGCCGCCATCCTCGGATTTCTGCTGACCCTGCTCGCCGTGCCGGTGGGCATGGTCTTCGTGACGGCATTTCTCGACGGCACGGGCGGCTTCACCCTGGGCCACTTCGTCACCTTCTTCGGCACCGGGCTGATGCGCGAGAGCTTCTTCAACTCGCTGCTGGTGGCGGGCTGGAGCGTGGTCTTCGCCTCGCTGATCGCGGTGCCGCTGGCCTACCTCACGGTGCGCTTCCAGTTTCGCGGCGCACTGCTGATCCAGACGCTCGGCGTGCTGCCGCTGATCATGCCGCCCTTCGTGGGCGCGGTGGCCATGCAGCTCATCTTCGGGCGCAGCGGCTCGGTCAACCTGCTGCTCGACGAGCACTTCGGCTTCACCCTGCCGATCATGGAAGGCCTGGGCGGCGTGGTCTTCGTCGAGAGCCTGCACTACTTCCCCTTCATCCTCATGAACCTCACGGTGTCGCTGCGCGCGATCGACGGGGCCATGGAAGAGGCCGCGATCAACCTCGGCTGCCGTGGCTGGCGCCTGTTCTGGCGCATCGTGTTCCCGTTGGCTGCACCCGGCTTCCTGGCCGGCGCGGCGCTGGTGTTCGTGAAGGTCTTCGACGACCTGGGCACGCCGCTCGTGCTGGGGCAGACCAACCTGCTCGCGCCCCAGGCCTACCTGCGCATCACCCAGGTGGGTCTGGAAGATCCCCTGGGCTACGTGATCAGCGTGGTGATGATCGCGTTCAGCGTGCTGGCGATGTGGCTGTCGGTGCGGGTGATGAAGGGCAAGGACTACTCCACCCTGCAGAAGGGCGGGGCGGGGATCGCGCGGCGCCGCCTGTCGCGTGGCGAGGCGGTGCTGGCCTACGCGGGCATCGTGCTCACCCTGCTGGTCGTGCTCTCGCCGCACCTGGGGCTGCTGCTGCTGTCGTTCGCGCGGGTCTGGAGCTTCTCGGTCGTGCCCGATGCCTGGACCCTGGAGCACTACGCCACGGTGTTTCGCGACAGCCCCTTCATGATCGGCAACACGCTGCTCTACTGCGGCCTGGCGGCGCTGATCGACGTGATCATCGGCGTCTCGATCGCCTACCTCGTGCTGCGCACCCGCCTGCCGGCCCGCCAGTGGCTGGACTCGCTGGCCAGCAGCGCGATTGCCGTGCCCGGCATCGTGCTGGCGATCGGCTACCTGCGCACCTTCCAGCACGTGAGCATCGGCGGCTTCGAACTGGCCGCCACCTGGATCCTGATCATGCTGGCCTACTCGGTACGCCGCCTGCCCTACGCGCTGCGCGCCTGCATGGCCGCCCTGCAGCAGATCAACCAGAGTCTCGAGGAGGCCGCCGAGATGCTCGGGGCCAGCGGCTGGCGCACCGTGCGGCGCATCGTCATTCCGCTGATGGCGGGCGGCATCCTGGCCGGCTTCGTCTCGAGCTTCATCACCGCGGCCGTGGAGTTGTCGGCCACCATCCTGCTCACCACCCGGGAGTCGCAGGCGCCGATGAGCTACGGCATCTACCTGTACATGCAGTCGGTCGCCGGCCGGGGCCCGGGCGCGGCGCTGGGCGTGCTGCTGGTGGGCGTGGTGGCCGTGGGCACCTACCTCTCGCACCGCGTGGTCGAGCGCGCCAACCGCACCCTGGAGCAAGCCAAATGAAGGCAGTCGCCGTCGAGTGCCGTGACATCGGTCTGGCCTACGGATCGAACCAGGTGCTCAAGGGCATCGACATGGCGATCGAGCCGGGCGAGTTCTTCGCGCTGCTCGGGCCCTCGGGCTCGGGCAAGTCGACCCTGCTGCGCCTGATCGCCGGCTTCAACCAGCACAACCGCGGTCAATTGCTGGTCGACGGGCGCGACATCACCGGCGTGCCGCCGCACGCGCGCAACATCGGCATGGTGTTCCAGAGCTATGCGCTGTGGCCGCACATGACGGTGGCCGACAACGTGGCCTTCGGGCTGGTGGAACGGCGCCGCCCGCGCGACGAGGTGCGCCGTCGCACCCAGGAAGCGCTCGCGCTGGTGGGCCTGGCCGACTATGCGCAGCGCCGCCCCAACCAGCTCTCGGGCGGACAGCAGCAGCGCGTCGCGCTGGCGCGCACCATCGTGATCGAGCCCCAGGTGCTGCTGCTCGACGAGCCGCTGTCGAACCTCGACAAGAAGCTGCGCGAGCAGATGCGCGTGGAACTCAAGCGCCTGCAGCGCAGCCTGGGCATCACCACCATCTTCGTGACCCACGACCAGGAAGAGGCCATGACCACCGCCGACCGCATGGCGGTGCTCGAGGCCGGCGTGCTGCAGCAGGTGGGCACGCCGCGCGAGCTCTTCGACGCGCCGGTGAACCGCTTCGTGGCCGAGTTCGTGGGCAGCACCAACCTGCTCGAAGGCCGGCTCGACGCCGCGCGCGGCCGCTTCGTGGTCGAGGGGCTGGGCGAGTTGCCGGCGCCCGAGGGCGCGGGCAGCGCGCTGTCGGTGCGCCCGCACGCGATCACCGTGACCGCGCGCGATGCCGGGCGCGACCCCGCGCGCGCCTGGTTCGAAGCCGAGGTCGAGAACGCCGAGTTCCTCGGCGAGTTCACCCGCTACGAACTGGCCGCCGGCGCGCGTCGCCTCACCGCCGACGTGCCGCACACCGCCCACGCGCCGCTCCATGCGCGTGGCGCGCAGGTGGCGCTGGGCGTCGACCCGCGCGAACTGCGCCTGCTGCCCTGAGCACGCCGGCCACTCGCGCGCACCAGCCCGCGCGGGCTGCGCGATGAACGCCCAGGCGCTCGCGCTGGTCATCGCCGGGGCCAGCCTGCACGCGGTCTGGAACCTGGTGGCCAAGCGCGCCAGCGCAGGCCTGGCCTTCGTGTGGCTCTATGGCTGGGTGAGTCTGGCGCTCTTCCTGCCCATCGCCCTCTGGACGACGCACGCGGCGCCCCTCGCGCTTGGCCTCGCCGCGTGGATCGCGATCGTCGCCAGCGGCGTGCTGCACGTGGTCTACGCGCTCGTCCTGCAGCGCGGCTACCGCGTGGCGGACCTGTCGCTGGTCTACCCCATGGCGCGCGGCACCGGGCCGCTCTTCGCAGTGCTGGGCGCGGTGCTGCTGCTGGGCAACCGGCCCGCGCCGTGGGGCTGGATGGGCATCGCCGCCATCCTGGCCGGCATCTTCCTGATGGCCGGTGGCGGGCTGCTGCGCCGCCTGGGCGCGGGCACCGACCCGGCGCTCGCCCGCGGCCTGGGCTGGGGGGCGCTCACGGGCCTGTTCATCGCGGCCTACACGCTGGTGGACGGCTGGGCGATCCAGGTGCTGGGCCTGGCACCACTGGCCTACTACGCCCTGGGGCTCGCAGTGCGCAGCGCGGTGCTCGCGCCCTGGGCGCTGCGCGACCGTGCCGGGCTGGCCGTCGAATGGCGGCGCAACCGCGGCCGCATCGTGGCGGTGGGCGTGCTCTCGCCGCTGGCCTACCTGCTGGTGCTTACCGCGCTGCAACTCGCGCCGCTGGCCTACGTGGCGCCGGCGCGCGAGGTCTCGATGATGATCGGCCTGCTGCTGGGGGCCTTCTGGCTGCGCGAGCGGGTGACGCCCGCGCGCATCGCGGGCTGCGTGCTGATGCTGGGCGGGGTGGTGCTGCTCGCCGCCCAGCCCTGAGCCTCACTTGAGCAGCCGGTCCTGCAGGAAGAGCAGGCGCGCGTAGAACAGGTAGTCGGCGTTCTCTTTCTTGGCGAAGCCGTGGCCCTCGTTCTCGGCGATCATCAGCCATACGGGCACGCCGTTTTTCTCGACGGTCGCGGCGATCTGCTCGGCCTCCTGCACCGGCACGCGCGGATCGTTGCGGCCGTGGACGATGAACATCGGCACGCGGATCTTGCCTGCGTTGTTCACCGGCGCGATGGCCTCCATCCAGGCGCGCATCGCCGGGTCGCGCTCGTCGCCGTACTCGGCGCGGCGCAGGTCGCGGCGGTAGCTCTCGGTGCGCTCCAGGAAGGTGACGAAGTTCGAGATGCCGATGTCGGGGATCGCGCCGCGGATGCGGTCCGAGTAATGCACCGCCACCGCGTTGGCCATGTAGCCGCCGTAGCTGCCGCCCTGCACCACCACGCGGCTCGCGTCCAGATCGGGTTGTTGCGCGATCCAGTCGAGCAGGGCGCCGATGTCCTTGACCGAGTCCTCGCGCAGCTTGCCGTCGTCGAGCTTCTGGAAGCTCTTGCCGTAGCCGGTGGAGCCGCGCACGTTGGGCTCGATGAACGCGATGCCCAGTTCGTTGACGAGGTAGTTGTAGCGCCCGTTGAATCCCATCCGCGCCTGAGCCTCGGGGCCGCCGTGGATCTCGATGAGCACCGGCCGCTTGCCCGTGAATTTCTTGGGCGGGCGCTGGATCAGGCCGGTGATGGTGCGGCCGTCGAAGCTCTTCCAGGAGATGGTCTCGATGGGGGTGAAGCCGCTCGTGTCCATGCCGGCGGTATCCGCGGCCAACCAGAGCGCATCGCGCCCGGCGGCCGGGCCCTCGAGCTCGACCACCCGGATCTCGTTGGGCGTGCGCGCGGAATTGGTGGCATAGGCCAGGCGCTTGCCGTCGGCGGACAGCGCCGTCTGCGTCACGGTCGCGCCGGCGGGCACGGTGAAGGGCAGGGGCACGGGCTTGAGCGTTGCGCCGTCGTAGAGCCGCGGCACGCCGACCCCCGCCTCGTTGGTGATGATCACGATGCGGCGTCCGTCGCGCGAACTGCTGCCGCCGCTCACGTCCCAGGGGATGTCCGAGGTCACGGGCTCGAAGACCTGGCTCGCCGGGTCGTAGCGCCAGGCCTGGCGGAACTCGCCCGCGCGGTCGCTCACCACGCCGAAGCGACGGCCGTCCGGGGAGTATCGACCCGGCAGAGTGAGCGAGGGCGCCTCGCCCTCGCGCGGCAACAGGCGCTTGCGCTCGCCGGTGACCAGGTCCGCCTGCCACACCTCGCCCCGGCTGGCCGAGATGTAGCGGCTCAGCAGCAGGGTGCGGCCGTCGGGGTGCAGGTCTGACGGAAACCAGCCCGTGCCCGGCAGTTCGATCTTGCCCAGGGTCTTGCCGCTCTTCACTTCCACCAGCAGCACCGTGGCGGCCGCGCCTCCCGCGCCGGCGCCGCCCTGCGCGTCGACCTTGGAGCAGCGCATCAGCACCGCCGTGCCGCTGCGGTCGAATCCGCCGGCGTCACAGCGCTCGCGCTCGGGCGAGATCGGGGTCTCGACACCGGCGGCCAGATCGCGGCGGTAGACGCGGCTGGCTTCGTTGCCGCCCTGGTCGCGCTGAAACACGATGAGCTTGGCATCCGCTGGCAGGTAGGCGCCGTTGGCGGTGGGTTCGTTGGCCGTGGTGATCTGGCGCAGCGGGCCGCCGGCGGCGCTCATTTCGTGCAGTTGCGCCCGCTCGGCTCCCGGTGCGCCCGCGCGCCGCGCCACCAGCAGGCGCTGGCCGTCGGGCGAGATGTCGACCAGGCTCGCGCCCTTGAACTCGGTGTAGGCGCCGACCCGCGCGGGCAGGTCGGCGGGCACGGGTGGCACGCCCTTGAGGGTCATGGCCGCGGGCGGGGCGAGCGTGGCGGGCGAGCCGGTGGCGGCAGGCGGGGCGGGCGTGGCGCAGGCAGCCAGCCAGACGCAGGCCGCGAGCGCACTCGCGGCGGGCAGGACGATTCGAGGCATGGGAAGCGGCAGAAGTAACGGAAAGACGAGGCTCAGTGGCCGTAGGCGGCGCGGATGGCTTCGACGCGCTCGCGATTGACTCCGAAGTCGCGGCGGCCGAGGCGCGAGGCGGAGCGTACATGGATCACGCCCTCGGCAGGCGAGTACCAGAACTCGGTGTCGTCGACGAAGCCCAGCCAGCGCGAGCTGAACTCCGCATGGAGGTAATCAGGCCGGTGGGTGACGATGCGCGCACCGGGCCAGGCAGCGACGATGCCTGCCAGGCGCGCCATGGCCGCCGCCCCGTCGCCGCTGACGGCCAAGGGGGCGATGCGGGCGTACTGCGCGCCGGGGCCGTCGTAGAGCACGGCCTGGCTGCTGACGCTGTTCTCGGTGGCCGAGGGCGGCTTCAGGCGCCCCTCGCGCACGCCGAGGTCGTCCGGGCGCTGGCCGGCGAGCGGGCTAGCCATGGCCGGGCCGGTCAGGATTGCGCTGGCGAGCAAGGTGGCCAGGGCAGCGGCGCAGGCCAAGACGAGGCTGAGCGCGCGCCGGCGCGCGGGCGTCTTTCCGATCGAGGTCGAGTTCGCCACGCTGCACCGCTCAGGACTCGACGCGGCTGGCCGCCGCATCCGGCGCCGGCGTGGCACGCGCCGGCGAGTGGCGGCCGATGAAGGCGCGGTCGATGCGGTCCTTCCAGCGCCACAGCCAGGCGCCTTCCAGCGCGAACGGCCCCCAGCTGGCGATGGCGCGTTGCGGCCCCTCGGCGAGCAGATAGAGCGCGCGCGACTGCGGCCGCCAGGCGTGCGGTGTCTGCCCGCGAAGCGCAGCCAGCAGATTGCGGGCCAGGGGCTCGCCGGCACGCACGGCGAACACGCCCGAGCGCGGCCGCGGCGTGCGCGTGAGCGAGGCGCAGTCGCCGGCGGCGAACACGTAAGGGTGAGAGGTCGAGCGCAGGCACTCGTCCACCGCGATGAAGCCGCCCGGATCGCAGGCCAGGCCCGACTCGCGCGGCCAGGCCTCGGGCGCCGCCCCCGTGGCGAGCAGGTTGATGTCGGAGGCGAGCGTGCTGCCGTCCTCGAGCGAGATCAGGTGCGGCTCGAGCCGCACGGCGGTGTGCTGCACCACGCGCACCCGAGCAGCCTGCAGCGCCTCGAGCGCTAGCGCGCGGGCGCGCTCGCCGATGCCCGGCATCAGGCGCGAGCCGGCGACGATCTGCACCCGCACCGCGCCGTCCATCATGCGCAGGCGCCAGGCGATGGCCAGCGCGAGCTCCACGCCGCCGGCGCCGCCGCCGATCACGCTGACCCGGGTGGTCTCGCCCTGGTGGGCGAGCATGTGCAGGTACTGCTGCTGCCAGGTCTCGACGAAGTGCTCGATGGGTCGCAGCGGCACGGCGTGATCGAGCGCGCCGGGGATGGCGTCGAGGTTGGTGGTCGGCCCGATGCCGATCGAGGCCACGTCGAAGGCGTGCATCCCGTGGCGATCGTCGAAGGCCACCCGCGCCTCGAGGTCGATGCGCTCGACGCGTGCCAGCCTCAGCCGTGCACCGGCGCGCGCCGCCAGCGGGGCGAGCGGCACGGCGAGCTCATCGATGCGCTCGTAGTGCCCGGCGATCCAGCCCGGCAGCATGCCGCTGTAGAGCTGGCGCTCGTAAGGCGTGACCAGGGTCACCTCGATGTCCTGCGGCTGCTCGCGAGCGAGCCGTTGCAGCACGCCGAGGTGGGCGTGTCCGCCGCCGACCAGCAGGAGCCGCTTCATTCGCGCACCAGCCGCAGGTCGCCGTAGCTGGCCCGCGCGCTGCCGCCCGTGTTGTCGGCATCGGTGGCCAGCGCCACGCCGCTGAGCATCGGCACGCCGCCCTCGGCCTCGGCTCCGAAGGCCAGGGCGAAATCGCGGTCGAGCCGGCGCCGCTCGGTGGTCCAGCGGCCCAGGTCGCCCGCGGCCTCGGAGCGCAGCACGAGGTAGCGCACGCGATCGGTGTAGGCGTTGTTGAGCAGCGTGCCGGGCGCGGCCGTGCGGTCCCACACATAGCACAGGGTGGCGGCCGGCAACTCGGGATCGAACAGCGAGCGCCCCAGGCGGATCTTCACGCGGTCGGCAGCGCCCAGCCGCTCGAGGGGCAGGTCGAAGAACACGCAGACCTTGGCCGCGAGGTCGTCGCCCGCCTTGCTGCGCAGGTCGGCGCGTGCGGGGGTCTCGTCCACCCGCCAGCGCCACTCGAGCACGGGCGTGGCGGCCGGGTCGGCGCGCAGCGCATGCACCAGGGTGCCGTAGGAGGCGTCCGCGCGCGCCCGCAGCACCGGGCGCCCCTCGTCGAGTTCAATGCGGTACACGGTGTGGCGCGGGATCTTGGGCAGGGTCACGAGCTTCCAGGGGCCGGGCAGCGCAGCACCCGCGGCGCCCTGGGAGAAGGGTGTGATGTTGCCAGCTTGCGCGCGCACCGGTGTTGCGGCGGCTGCACTCAGGGCGCCAAGGGCCACCAAGCTGAGGGCGAGCGCCCGCCGGCGCAGGTTCGGACTCATCGCCAGGCCTGCGGGCTGACCCAGCCGGCCGCGCAGGCAGCGTCGAGGTCGGCGGGGAGGTCGAGGTCCGGGCAGGGGCGCAGCTCGGAGAGAGTCAGCCCCAGCGCGGCGGCGCGCTCGCGCGTCTGTGCGAGCACCCGCGCGCTGCCCCAGTCGATGCGCTCGAACAGGCCGGACTGCGGGCGGGCCAGACCGATCAGCACGTAGCCGCCGTCGAGCGCCGGCTGCAGCGCCGCGTCGGCCCGCGCCAGCGCCGCTGCCGCATCGATCAGGTCCGCGGGCGTCTGCCCGGGCGCATCGGTGCCGATCAACAGCATGGGCGCGCCGCGCGGCGCCAGGACCGCAAAGGCGTGGGCCATGCGCTCGCCCAGGGTCGCGCCAAGCTGCTCGTGCAGTTCGACACCGAACTCGGCCGTGCACTCGCGCCAGTAGGGGTGAGCGGGATCCCCTGCCGTGTGCAGGCTCAGGCGAGCGCCGGGCACGGCACGCGCGCGTGCCAGGGCGCGACGCGTGAGCCAGGCCTGCAGGCGCGCCGCACCGTCCGCCCCGAGGCGCGCAACGAGGCGCGTCTTGGCCTCGCCGGCAACGGGCGCGCGGGCGAACACGGCGATCTCGACCGCGGCGGTGCGCGCGCTCATCGCACGTCGCGGTAGCGCCGCGCCAGCGCAGCGGGATCGGCGCCCAGCCAATAGGCGGCGCGCAGGCGCCACATCAGCAGCACGGTGCGCAGCACGCCGTCCTCGTCCCAGCGGCGACCCGCGGTCTGCACGGGCGTGGCGATGCACGCAGGCCGTGAGAGCCGCCGCGCGCGCCGCGAGAACTCGACATCCTCCATGAGCGGCAGCTCCGCGTAGCCGCCGAGCCGCTGCCAGGCCGCGCGCGTCACGAAGATCGCCTGGTCGCCGGTGGCGATGCCGGTGAGGCGCGAGCGCCAGTTCATCGCGCGCGCGATCACGCCCAGGGCGGCGGAGCGGCCGATGATGCGCACGTCGAAGCGGCCCCAGGCGGCGCCTGCGGCCAGTGCCGCGGCGATCAGCAGATCGGCGTTGGGGGGCAGTTGCGTGTCGGCGTGCAGGAAGAGCAGCGCATCGGCCGGCGTCGTGTCTAGCGCGGCCCGCGCGCCGGCGTTCATCTGCCGCGCCCGACCGCGCGGCGCTGCGATCACGAGGTCCGCCAGGGCGCGGGCGATGTCCGCGCTCGCGTCGCTGCTGCCGCCGTCGGCCACCACCACGAAGGCCCCGCGCTTGCGCAGGGGGGCGAGCGCAGCCAGGACCGTCGCGAGGCGATCCTGCTCGTCGAGCACGGGGAGGACGATGGCCAGTCGCATGGTGGGGGTCGGGGTAGCGGCCATGCTAGCCGAGTCGCTCGCCCCGAATCGCGCACCCGCGCAGGCCGCCGAGTGTGGCGCGAGCGCCAAGAAAGCGGCGCGCGGACGCGGCGCTGGGGCATGATGGCTTGCCGATCCCCGTGGGTCGGAGGCAGAGGCGGAGGGCCGATGGCGCACGACGTCTTCATCAGTTACTCGAGCAGCGACAAGACCACGGCCGACGCCGTGTGCGCCCGGCTCGAAGGCGACGGGGTGCGCTGCTGGATCGCGCCGCGCGACGTGATGCCCGGGATGGACTACGGGCAGGCCATCGTCGAGGCCATCCAGGCCGCGCGCCTGATGATCGTGGTGTTCTCGTCTCACGCCAACGAGTCCAAGCACATCAAGCGCGAGGTCGAGCGCGCGGTCAGCCACGGACTGGTCGTGCTGCCCTTCCGCATCGAGAACGCGATCCCTTCGGCCTCGCTCGAGTACTTCATCGGCAGCCTGCACTGGCTCGATGCCATGAGCCCGCCGCTCGAGTCGCACCTGCACGAGCTCGTGTCGATGGTGCAGCTCAACCTCGATCGGCTCAGGGTCGGGGGAGGGGGCAGTCTCCCCACGCCGCCGCCCGAGCCGCCGCGACCGCCAAGCCCGCCGTCCCCGCCGCCTCCGCCGTCCAACGGCGCCACGCCCGCACCGCCCGCTCCACCGACCGAGGTGCGGCGCTTCTGCACGCAGTGCGGCCGTCCCAATCCGCGTGGCGACAAGTTCTGCACGGGCTGCGGCGCAAGCCTGATGGTGGCGACAACGATCAACTGCGTGCGCTGCGGGCGCGTGCAGCCGGCGGGCACGCACTTCTGCGTCCAGTGCGGGGCGTCCATGTAGGGCAGTGCGCGGCGCGATCCCGCCGCGGGTCGAGGCGGTTCCTCGGGGAGCCGCCTCCAATCAGGGAGGTGAACATGTTCTGTCCCAGCTGTGGTCACGACAATCCGGCCAATGCCCAGTTCTGCGGCAGCTGCGGTGCGACGATGGCGGCACCGACCCCGACGCCACCACCGGTGCGCGTCCCAGGCGGACCCGCGGCTGCCGAGGTGGTGAGCGGCGGGCTCAAGTGGGGCATCACGGCCGCGACGGTGTTCGTTCCGCTGATCGGCATCATCATGGGCGTGATCTACCTGCGTGACGCCAATCCCGAGAAGAAAGCGGTGGGCAAGCTCTGGCTGTGGGTGGGCGTGGGCATGGCCGTCCTCTTCCTGTTCGCCAACCTCGGGTCCAGCTAAGTCAGCCGGCTGCGGGCGGGGCAGCCCCCCGCAGCTGCCTCCTCAAGTCGGCGGCGGTCCGTAAGCCGGCCGCGCATCGCGCAAGCGGGGCAGCGCGGCCAGCAGCGCCCCGAAACCCGCCTCGCCGCGCTGCCATGCCTGGTAGGCCTGCAGCACCTCCCATTGGCCGCGCGTGACCGTGCCGCGCTTCCAGGCGCCAGCGGCGTACTTGTTGGCCTCGGCCATGGTCGGATAGATGTGGATCGTGCCGAGGATCGCATTGAGCCCCAGCCCGTGCTTCATCGCCAGCACGAACTCCGCGATCAGATCACCGGCGTGGCTGCCGACGATGGTGACGCCCAGGATGCGGTCGCTGCCAGGACGGGTGAGCACCTTCACGAAGCCGCACGCCGCCTCGTCGGCGATGGCGCGGTCCAGATCGTCGATGCCATAGCGCGTCACCGTGTGCGCCACGCCCTGGGCCTGCGCCTCCTGTTCGTTGAGCCCCACGCGCGCGACCTCGGGCTCGGTGAAGGTGGCCCAGGGAATCACGCGGTAGTCGGCCTTGAAGCGCCGGAAGCGGCCGAAGAGCGCGTTGACCGCGGCGTACCAGGCCTGATGCGCGGCCACGTGGGTGAACTGGTAGGGGCCGGCCACATCGCCGCAGGCGTAGATGTTGGGATAGAGCACCTGCAGGTACTCGTCGGTGGCGACGGTGCCGGCCTTGACGCGCCCGATGCCCAGTTCCTCCAGCCCGAAGCCCGCGGTATTGGCCGTGCGACCCACGGCCACGAGTACGGCATCGAAGGCGACCTCCACGAGCCCGCCGGCGTGCTCGGCGCGCAGGCGCTTGCCGTTGGCGTCCTGCACGAACTCGCGCGCCGTGTGGCCGGTGAGCACGCTCAGGCCCTCGGCCTCGAAGCGGCGGCGCACCAGTTCCGAGACCTCGGGATCCTCGCGCGGCAGCAGGCGCGGGCCCATCTCGACCTGGGTGACCTCGCAGCCCAGGCGCGCAAAGGTCTGCGCGAGCTCGCAGCCGATCGGCCCGCCGCCCAGCACCAGCAGGCGTCGCGGGCGCTCGCGCAGCGACCACACGGTGTCGGAGGTGAGGTAGCCCACGGACTCGAGGCCGGGGATGGGCGGCACGAACGGCCGGGCGCCGGTGGCGATCACGATCGAGCGCGTGCTCAGGCTGCGCGTGCCCTGCGCGTCCTGCACCTCGACCGTCCAGGGCGAGGTGATGCGCGCGCTGCCCTGCACGCAGTCCACGCCCAGCGCGGTGTAGCGCTCCACCGAGTCGTGCGGGGCGATCTCGGCGATCACGCGCTGCACGCGCTCCATGGCGGCGGCGAAGTCGACCTCGACCGCGGCGCGCGCCATGCCGAGTTCCCGCGCGTGCGCAGCCTCGGCGACGAAGCGCGCGCTGCGGATCAGCGCCTTGGAGGGCACGCAGCCGGTGTTGAGGCAATCGCCGCCCATGCGGTGCTTCTCGACGAGCGCCACCTTCGCGCGGGTGGCCGCCGCGATGTAGGCCGTCACCAGACCCGCCGATCCCGCGCCGATCACCACCACGTTGTAGTCGGTGCGTCGCGGTCGCAGGTGCGCCCAGGGCGCGTAGACCTTGCGCGCCTTGAGCGCGTCGACGAGCTTCTTGGCGAGCAGCGGAAACAGGCCCAGCAGGGCGAAGGATCCGAGCAGCGCCGGCGACACCAGCCCGCCGAGCGAGCGGATATCCGCCAGCTGCGTGCCCAGGTTCACGTACACCGCCGTGCCGGCGAGCATGCCGAGCTGGCTCACCCAGGTGTAGGTCCAGGGGCGGATGCGCGTGAGCCCCATCGCCAGGTTGACCACGAAGAACGGAAACAGCGGCACCAGGCGCAGCGCGAACAGGTAGAAGCCGCCCTCGCGCGCGATGCCCGCGTCGATCGCCGCGAGCTTCTCGGGGAAGCGCGCGCGCACGCTGTTGCCCAGCAGGTAGCGGGCGACCAGCATGGCCGCGAGCGCCCCGAGCGTGGAGGCGAACGAGACCACCACCAGCCCCGTCCAGAAGCCGAACAGCGCTCCGCCCGCCAGGGTGAGCACGGTGGCGCCGGGCAGCGACAGCGCGGCCACCGCCACGTAGATCGCGAAGTAGGCGGCCAGCGTGGCGACTTGGTGCTGCGCATAGAGCGCCGCGAAGGCCGCCTGCTGGCTCTTGAGAAAGTCGAGGCTGAGGTAGCGCCCGAGGTCGAAGCCGAAGAAGGCGACGATGGCTGCGAGGATCAGCAGGAACAGGACGAGCTTGCGACTCATGGGCGGGCCTCCTGGCGGGCGCTCAGGCGCAGGCAATCGCGGCGGCCGGCGCGCGACCCAGGGCCTGGTCCGGCGCATACGAAGGCCCGTGGGCGATGCGCTGCCGGTACGAGACGGCCGCCGGCGAACCGGCGGGCCACACCGCGTCGAACTCGCGCAGGTAGGCCAGTGCGTCGAAGTCCACGCGCAGCGCGTCCACCACCAGGGACTGGCCACGCACGGTCTCGTGCAGGCCGTAGAGCCGGGCAGGTTCGAGCGACCGCGGCAGAGCGCGCAGGGCGATGCGGGTGATCACGCCGTGCGTGCCGCCCGCGAAGTTGGCCATGCCGGCCGCGCCGTTGTTGATCACGAAGCCGTGGGGCGTGAGCTTGAGTGCCGGCGCGCAGGTGTGACTGCAGGCGTAGCCGTCCACGGCAGCGAGCTCGAAGGCCGCCGCGAGCGCCTCGTCGCGGCGCCGGGCCTGCGGCTCGGGCAGGTCGGCGTGCAGGGCGTCGTGGGCGAAGCGCCAGCCGGCCAGCGACCACGCGTCGCCGTGCACTACGCCGACCCGCGCCGCGCCGAGCTCGACGCGCGCGAACATGGGCAGCCCGGCGAGCGCCGCGCAGGCCCCGGGCACGGTGCGCGCCACCGCACGCAGGCGCTCCAGGATGGCGTTGCTGCGCGCCACGTCCTCGTCGGGCACGGCCTCGGGGTAGGCGCAGCCACAGCCGGCTGCGGCGTCGTCGGCGGCGAGCTCGGTCTCGACGTTGCCGCGCAGGGCGGTGTGCGCCAGCACACGCTGCTGCACGCTCGCGAACAGTTCCGGCGCGGCGTCGAACCAGTGGAAGTCGCCATTGAAGATCAGCATGGGCGGCTGGGTCTCGCGCGCCGCCAGTGCCTCGATGGCATCGAGCGCGAGCGCGTTGCCGTAGAGCCCGCCGATCACGTACACCGCCTCGGCGGCCAGCGGGGACGCGGTGGCGAGCGCGCGCGGCGAGTAGCCGTAGCTGGGCGGGCAGCTGCGCCCCGGCACCAGCCCGCCGGGCTCAGCCAAGCGCGCCTCCGCAGCTCGATCCCTGTCCCGCGGTGCAGCCGTAGCAGTGATCGGCCACGACGATGGGGTTGTCGGCCAGGTCCACGCCCAACCAGTCGCGCAGGTGCAGGCGGCCGTGGGTGAAGCGGCCCAGCGCGTCGGCCTCGCGCAGCGGCAGGCCGAGCATCTGGTTGAAGTCACAGTCGTAGAGGAATCCCTGCCAGTCCACGCTCACCAGGCTGCGGCACATCACGTGCTCGAGGTTCTCGGCCTGGTGCGCGCCGCGCAGTCGGGCCATGTAGTCGCGGAACTGGCCCTTGCTCACGAGCGTCGAACCGAAGCGCGCGATCGGCATGTTGGCCAGGGCCAGCAGTCGGGTGAACACGATGCCGTGATCCTCGGCCAGGCGGCGGCGGTAGTCGGCCTCGAGCGCGGCCTGGGGTGGCGGCAGGCTGGGCCCCTGCGGGTTGTAGACCAGCGACAGGGGCAGCTCGGCGCGGTGGCCGTAGCCCAGCGCGTTGAGCAGGGCGAGCGCGGTGACGCTCTTGTCGAACACGCCCGCGCCGCGCTGGCGATCGACGTTGTCCTCGAGGTAGCAGGGCAGCGAGGCGACGATCTCGACCTGCTGCTGCGCGAGGAAGTCGGCGAGGTCTTCCTGCCCCGGCTCGAACAGGATGGTGAGGTTGCAGCGGTCGATCACGTGCACTCCGCGCGCGCGCGCCTCGCTCACCAGGCGGCGGAAGTGCACGTTGAGTTCGGGCGCGCCGCCGGTGAGGTCGAGGCTGCGGATGTCCTTGGCCACCAGCGCGTCGAGCACGGCATCGACGGTGGCCTCGTCCATCTGCTCGGTGCGGTTCGGGCCGGCGTTGACGTGGCAGTGCAGGCAGCTCTGATTGCAGAGGTAGCCGAGATTGACCTGCAGGGTCTCGACGCGGCGGCGGCGCAGCGGCGGGAAGTCGGTGGCCTTGAGCAGCGGCAGGGTGGCGTGCATCGATGCCTCCGTGGTTGGGTCGGGGCGGGTTCAGAGGCCGAGGCGCCGCGTGGCTTGCCCCAGCAGGGTGAACTGATCGTCGACGCGCCGGCAACTGGCGCACAGGCCCAGGTGCCAGCGCAAGCGCCAGTCTGAGACGGTGGCCAGCGGCGCATCCAGACGCTGCGACATCAGCGCGTGTGCGTGCCGGCAGTCGAGCCAGGGCTTCAGGTCGCGGCGAGCCAGTTCGTCTCCAGGCATTCTCTGAGTCTCATGCGGGCGCGGAACAACAGCACTGACACGTTGGTCGCGGAGTGGCCGCTTTCCTTACACACCTCGGCCACGCTCAACTCCAGCCACTCCCGCGCCAGGAAGACGCGGGCCTGGGCCGCCGGCAGCCGCTCCAGGCAGGCTTCCAGGATCTTGATGAATTGCGCCTGCCCCAGGAGCTGCTCTGGGTTGCCCCAGTCCTGGGCGGGCGCGGCGCGGTGACCGTCGGCGAGGAACAGCTCGTCGATCAGCGCCGGGCCCTCGGGGTCGCCGCTGTCGAGGCTGGTGTGGCGGGACTGCCGGCGCAGCGCGTCGACGATCTTGTGCTTGAGTATGCCCACCACCCAGGTCGCCGCAGTGGATTGGCCCCGGAAGGATTGCGGTTGTTCGAGGGCGGCGAGCAGCGTCTCGGACACCGCATCCTCGGCGCTTGCCGAGTCGCGCAGTTGCAGGCGCGCCAGACTCAGCAGGCGCGGGCGCAGCGCGGCGAGCGCGTCGGGATCCACTCAGGTGCCGCGCAGGCGGCGGATCAGGCTCGAGGTGTCCCAGCGCTGACCGCCCATGGACTGCACGTCGGCGTAGAACTGGTCCACCAGCGCGGTCACCGGCACGCGCGCGCCGTTGTGGCGCGCCTCGTCGAGCACCAGACCCAGGTCCTTGCGCATCCAGTCCACCGCGAAGCCGAAGTCGAACTTGTCCTCGACCATGGTCTTGCCGCGGTTGTCCATCTGCCAGCTCTGCGCGGCGCCCTTGCCGATCACCTCGAGCACGAGCTTCATGTCCAGCCCCGCCGCCTGCCCGAAGGCGATGCCCTCGGCCAGGCCCTGCACCAGGCCGGCGATGCAGATCTGATTGACCATCTTGGCCAGTTGCCCCGCGCCCGACTCGCCGACGCGGGTGACCGCCCGTGCGAAGGCCATGGCCACGGGCTTCGCGCGCTCGAAGGCCGCCTCCTCGCCGCCGCACATCACGGTGAGCAGGCCGTTGACCGCGCCTGCCTGACCGCCCGAGACCGGCGCGTCGATGAAGCTCAGGCCGCGGCCCGCCGCCTCGGCCGCCAGCTCGCGCGCCACGCGCGCCGAGGCGGTGGTGTCGTCCCAGAAGACCGCGCCCGGCGCCATGCCGGCGTAGGCGCCGTCGGGCCCCAGCACCACGCCGCGCAGGTCGTCGTCGTTGCCCACGCAGGCGAACACGATGGCCGCGCCGGCCGCGGCCTCGCGCGGCGTGGGCGCGCTGCGCCCGCCGAACTCCTCGACCCAGCGATCGGCCTTGGCCGCCGTGCGGTTGTAGACGCACACGTGGTGGCCGGCGCGCGCGAGGTGGCCGGCCATGGGATAGCCCATCACCCCCAGCCCGAGAAAGGCGACGCGGTGCGGGGGGACGGCTTCGTAGGTCTTGGTGTTCATGGGCAGGTCTCGCGCGATGGGGGCGGGCCGATTCTAGCCAGCGGCGTCGCAGCGCCCGAAAAAAAGCGGCCCGCGCGAGGGCGGGCCTGAGAGGGGAGGTCGAACCGTTCAGACCATGAAGCCCACGTTGCGCTGGGTGAAGTTGCCGAGGCTGGGAAAGACGGTGAGCAGATCGGTGTCGGAGGCGCCGAACCACTTGCCGAGCGTGGCGCCGTACTGGTCCACCGAGAGCACGGGCAGCAGGCTGCCCGAGCCGACCTCGTCGTCGTGGTTGAGGCCGGTGATGGGGAAGCGTCCGTAGAGATCGCCGCCCTTGACGCCGCCGCCCACCACGAACTGGTGCGAGCCCCAGCCGTGGTCGGTGCCGTCGCCGTTGGTGGTGAAGGTGCGCCCGAAGTCCGAGGCGGTGAAGGTGGTCACCGAGCCCGAGTAGTCGCGGCCGCCCAGGCTGGCGAGCACGCCGTAGAAGTACTGCAGGGCGGCGTCGATCTGGGCCAGCAGCCGGGGCTGCTCGCGATTCTGGAAGTCGTGCGTGTCGAAGCCGCCGATCTGCACGAAGAACACCTGGCGCTGCACGCCGAGCGTGGCCTGGGCGCCGATCATCCGCGCGACGGTCTGCAACTGGCTCGCCAGCCCGTTGGTGGCGAGCGTGCCGGTGGCGGGGTTGGTGTACTGCGCCGGGTTGGGAACGCCGCCCGTGCCGGCCGGCAGCATGGTGGTGGCAAGCCGCGACTGTGCGTCGATCGAGCGGCTCACCACCTTGGCGTGCTCCGACTCGAAGAGCTGGCCCGAGGTGCCGGTGATCAGCGAGCGGAAGGTGCCCGAGGCCGTGCCCGAACCGAACAGCGTGCCCGTCATTCCGCCGATGGCGGTGGGGCCGCTCGAGCCCACCTGGTACTGCAGTACGGTCTGGCCCGAGAGCCACACCGCCGAGCCCGAAGTCGAGATCGCCGTGAACAGCGGGTTGGCGGAGTTGTTTCCCGCGGCGACGAGCAGGTCGCCCAGCCGCCCGCCCCAGCCCACGCGCGCACCCTCGGGCGAGTACGACTGCCACAGCGACTGCTGGTCGTTGTGCGAGAAGAGCTTGGGCGGCAGCGGCACGCTGCGCGCGCGGTACTGCGCCTTGGTGGTGGGCACGATCAGCGGCCCGACGTTCGACACGACGGCGGCGCGGCCGGCGGCGAACTGCGACGTGAGCCAGGGCATGGCCGGGTGCAGGGCGAAGCTGCGGCCGCTTTGCGCGGTGAGCGGCGTGATCGGCAGCACTCCGCCCAGGCGCGCAGGCGTGTTGATCGCCGCTCCCGCGTTGGCCGGCGTGCCGGCGGCGAGCAGGGCGATCGGATCGACGCCGGTGTTGCGCGCCGTCTGGTAGGCGTTCCAGGAGGTCGTGTCGGTGGCCAGCACGACGTTGTGGGTGTCGCTGCCGCCGGCGAGGAACAGGCACACGAGGGCCCGGTAGTCGCTCGCAGGCGCGGCTGCCGCGGAACTGAGCGCGGCCAGGTTGAGGGCGAAGGGCGTGCCGGTGCCGAGGATGGACAGGGCCGAAGAGCGGCGCAGGAACTCGCGGCGGGTGAACTTGGAGGTCATGTCGCTCCCTCTCACTTCTGCGTTAGGTAGGCCGGCGAGGCCATGATCAGGAACACCGCCAGGCGCACGCGGTTGAGCCGCGCGTCGCTGGCTGCCGTGCCGCCGGCGGCCGGGATGCTGACCGAGTTGACCGCGTCGCGGATCTGCTGGCGCACGGCGGAAGGCAGGGTGTTGCCCGTGAGCAGCAGGTTGAGCCGGTCGACCAGGCTGTCGGCGTTGTCGGCCAGCGTCAGCAGCGAGGTGTAGTTGGGCTGAATGTCGCGGCGCGTGGCGCCGGTGGGCGTGCTGCCCATGCCCGATTGCACCCAGGAGCGCATCGAGTTGAGGTAGCCGACCACGGAACTCTCGTTGGTGATCTGCATCTCGGGCGCCACGAGTCCCGCGGCCGAGATCGCCGTGTTGGGCGGCGAGTACCCCGGACGGTAGAAGTTGAACACCGAGGGCGAGCGCATCGCCGTCTGGCCCAGCGAGCTGCCCGGGTCGTCGGTGCGGCCCATCAGCCAGCGGCCGCTGTCGGAAGAGGCCTCCGCCACGCGCGCCCAGTTGACGACGCGCTGCAGCGGTTCGCGGATGCGGCCATACGAGGGATCGGTGCTCGCGGTACGCGCCTCGGTGTCGAGCAGGATGGCGCGGATCACCGCCTTGAGGTCGCCCCGCGCGCCGGCGCCGTTGTTGGCCCACACGGCGGCCACGCGGCCCACGTAGGCGGGGCTGGGGTTGCTCGTCACCATGCGCTGGATCAGCTGGCGGGACAGGAAGGGCCCGACATTGGGATGCGCGGCGATCGTGTCGAGCGCGGTCTTGAGCTCGCCCTCGGGATTGGCGGCGGTGCTCGCGGGAATCGTCGTGCCCAGGAAGGTCTTGGCCGAGATGGAGTGGAACTTCGCGTAGGACTGCATCGGCTGGATCTCGCGGTCCGCCACCGCCGCGCCACCGTAGAAGCGGGTGTCGGTGCGGTCGGCCGCGTTCGGGCCGGCGTACCAGGAGTAGCCCGTGAACACGCGCGACAGGCCTTCGATGTCGACGTTGTCGTAGGTCTCGACCGGCGCGCCGTTGGCGATCACCACGCTGCCGTCGGGATTGAGCCGGTACAGGCCGATCGAGAAGAGCTGCATCACCTCGCGCGCGTAGTTCTGGTCGGGCACGCGCGTGCCCGACTCCTTCTCGTTGCGCAGCCAGGACAGGTACAGGCCCATCATCGGGTGCAGCGACACGTCCTCGATCAACTGGCGGTAGTTGCCGAAGGCGTTGCGGCCGAGCGTGTCGTAGTACGAGGCCACGCCGCGCGGGGTGTTGGCCACCGTGCTGTCGTTGAGCGACACCACGAAGATCTGCGACAGGGCGAAAGTCACCCGCTGGCGCAACTGATCCTGGCCCGTGGCCGCCTGCTTCCACCAGGACTCGTAGAACTGGTTCTCGCCCGCGGTCTGGCCGGCGGCCACCAGCGTGGCGGCCACCGTGTCGTAGGTCTGGCGATGCTGGATCTGCGGCGCGGCGAACTGTTCGTTGAGCCAGGCCGTGTAGCCGATGCTCATCAGGCGGTCGACGTCGGCCTGGGTTGCACCGAAGGTGGCCTGCTGCAGGAAGCGCGCCGCGTCGGCCTGGGTGGGCGGCCGGTCGGTGGGCGGCGCGCCCGGTACGCCGGGCAGCCCGGGGACGTTCGAGGCGGTGCTCGTACCGGATCCGGAATCGCCTCCGCCGCACGCCGCGAGCAGTGCCACCGCGGTGAGCGAAGCGAATCGCAGGCCGGCCCGTATGGCCCAAGTGGTCATGGTTTTCCTCCTGATGCGAACGTCGAGCGCCCGAGTCTTGCTGACGGACTGGATTCTCGCCGTGAGGAAGTGTTGCCAGAGGTATCGGATCGCCAGGACAAGGGATGCCCTCATCCGCGCGGATGCGTCACGCGTGCGGATCCGCCAGCGCGGTGTGACGCTCGGTGACGTTACGGTGCGTTGCCCGGGCTGGCGGCGCGGGCTTGCGTTCGGCGCGAGGCAGGAGTGGCGTGCCTCCTGTGTCGCGGCCGGCGCGGCGCGTGCCTAGGGCACGGCGGCGGCTTCCCAGCCGTCGTAGCGGCCGCCGTTCTTGGTGACGGCGCTGCTCACGGTCTGGCGCGAGGCACGAACGTTTTCGGTGGACAGCGGCATGGTGCGCGTGAGGATCAGCACCCAGGGCTGATCCTTGCCGGCCTGCGCGGCGCGCACCACCGTGAATCCCGCGGCCAGCAACTCCTTGCGCGCCGCGCTCATCTGCGCCTCGCTGGGGAAGTTGGTGAAGTACTGCACCTTGTGCGGCTTGGACAGGTTGGCGCCGTTGCGGCGCAGCGCCTCGAGCGTGTGCATGTCGGCCATCTCTTCAGCCGCGTGGCCCTTGGC